>Ga0316203_1000021_pt1 | contig 320307 bp, 313 predicted proteins | sample 6monrhotite_MG_FD_204940 | JGI IMG/M metagenome (GOLD analysis project Ga0316203, IMG submission 204940) | Microbial mat bacterial communities from mineral coupon in-situ incubated in ocean water Damariscotta River, Maine, United States -... | ecosystem: Environmental > Aquatic > Marine >... | reverse complement strand
CAGATCCAGGGTATCCTTGCCGGCCATAAAGCCCGGACTTATTTTAATTCTGAAGAATTGGCAGACAGTTAAGCGGCTTTGTATGTTCAGGGGGCCGGAAACCTCATATCGCTCCGGATCAAAATAGAAGATGTTTTTCCCGGCTTTCCAGTAAAGGCCAAATATCTTGATCGTGATCTCGGGTTTTTCCTTGAAATGAAAAGAGATGCTGCCCGGCCTCAGGTAGATATCCTCGGTTTCATACCAGTCGTACGCGGTAAGACTGTAAAGCCGGTTGAACACCTCGGAAATATCGTGTCCCCTGTCGCTCTCTCCGGCCCGCACCGGCGCGGCCATCAGCAATAGCGCCACAACGCCAAAAACCCAAGTCCGCACGACGCCTCTCCCTCGTTCAATGAGCCCGTCCGATCCTAACCGGCCGATGGGCCATTAACAACCCAAACGGGCAGCGGAGCGGGCGGTGAATTGGGCCGCCGGGACTTTCGGAAGCGCCAAATTGGTTTTTAGTGGACCAGGTGATTATTCAGGGATTTTTGGGATGATAGCCAGAGCCATCACAAAATCTCCTTTTCCCGGTTTTTTGATCTTTTTTGGTTTCGTAGGTGTCGATAAGCAGATCCAGGGTATCCTTGCCGGCCATAAAGCCCGGACTTATTTTAATTCTGAAGAATTGGCAGACAGTTAAGCGGCTTTGTATGTTCAGGGGGCCGGAAACCTCATATCGCTCCGGATCAAAATAGAAGATGTTTTTCCCGGCTTTCCAGTAAAGGCCAAATATCTTGATCGTGATCTCGGGTTTTTCCTTGAAATGAAAAGAGATGCTGCCCGGCCTCAGGTAGATATCCTCGGTTTCATACCAGTCGTACGCGGTAAGACTGTAAAGCCGGTTGAACACCTCGGAAATATCGTGTCCCCTGTCGCTCTCTCCGGCCCGCACCGGCGCGGCCATCAGCAATAGCGCCACAACGCCAAAAACCCAAGTCCGCACGACGCCTCTCCCTCGTTCAATGAGCCCGTCCGATCCTAACCGGCCGATGGGCCATTAACAACCCAAACGGGCAGCGGAGCGGGCGGTGAATTGGGCCGCCGGGACTTTCGGAAGCGCCAAATTGGTTTTTAGTGGACCAGGTGATTATTCAGGGATTTTTGGGATGATAGCCAGAGCCATCACAAAATCTCCTTTTCCCGGTTTTTTGATCTTTTTTGGTTTCGTAGGTGTCGATAAGCAGATCCAGGGTATCCTTGCCGGCCATAAAGCCCGGACTTATTTTAATTCTGAAGAATTGGCAGACAGTTAAGCGGCTTTGTATGTTCAGGGGGCCGGAAACCTCATATCGCTCCGGATCAAAATAGAAGATGTTTTTCCCGGCTTTCCAGTAAAGGCCAAATATCTTGATCGTGATCTCGGGTTTTTCCTTGAAATGAAAAGAGATGCTGCCCGGCCTCAGGTAGATATCCTCGGTTTCATACCAGTCGTACGCGGTAAGACTGTAAAGCCGGTTGAACACCTCGGAAATATCGTGCCCCCTGTCGCTCTCTCCGGCCCGCACCGGCGCGGCCATCAGCAACAGCGCCACAACGCCAAAAACCCAAGTCCGCACGGCGCCTCTCCCTCGTTCAATAAGCCCGCGTCAATAAATCCGTCCGATCCTAACCGCCCGATGGGCCATTAACAACCCAAACGGGCAGCGGAGCGGGCGGTGAATTGGGCCGCCGGGACTTTCGGAAGCGCCAAATTGGTTTGTGGTGGACCAGGTGATTATTCAGGGATTTTTGGGATGATAGCCAGAGCCATTACAAAATCTCCTTTTCCCGGTTTTTTGATTCCTTTTGGTTTCATATTTATCGATAATCAGATCCAGGGTATCCTTGCCGGCCATAAAGCCCGGACTTATTTTAATTCTGAAGAATTGGCAGACAGTTAAGCGGCTTTGTATGTTCAGGGGGCCGGAAACCTCATATCGCTCCGGATCAAAATAGAAGATGTTTTTCCCGGCTTTCCAGTAAAGGCCAAATATCTTGATCGTGATCTCGGGTTTTTCCTTGAAATGAAAAGAGATGCTGCCCGGCCTCAGGTAGATATCCTCGGTTTCATACCAGTCGTACGCGGTAAGACTGTAAAGCCGGTTGAACACCTCGGAAATATCGTGCCCCCTGTCGCTCTCTCCGGCCCGCACCGGCGCGGCCATCAGCAACAGCGCCACAACGCCAAAAACCCAAGTCCGCACGGCGCCTCTCCCTCGTTCAATAAGCCCGCGTCAATAAATCCGTCCGATCCTAACCGCCCGATGGGCCATTAACAACCCAAACGGGCAGCGGAGCGGGCGGTGAATTGGGCCGCCGGGACTTTCGGAAGCGCCAAATTGGTTTGTGGTGGACCAGGTGATTATTCAGGGATTTTTGGGATGATAGCCAGAGCCATTACAAAATCTCCTTTTCCCGGTTTTTTGATTCCTTTTGGTTTCATATTTATCGATAATCAGATCCAGGGTATCCTTGCCGGCCATAAAGCCCGGACTTATTTTAATTCTGAAGAATTGGCAGACAGTTAAGCGGCTTTGTATGTTCAGGGGGCCGGAAACCTCATATCGCTCCGGATCAAAATAGAAGATGTTTTTCCCGGCTTTCCAGTAAAGGCCAAATATCTTGATCGTGATCTCGGGTTTTTCCTTGAAATGAAAAGAGATGCTGCCCGGCCTCAGGTAGATATCCTCGGTTTCATACCAGTCGTACGCGGTAAGACTGTAAAGCCGGTTGAACACCTCGGAAATATCGTGCCCCCTGTCGCTCTCTCCGGCCCGCACCGGCGCGGCCATCAGCAACAGCGCCACAACGCCAAAAACCCAAGTCCGCACGGCGCCTCTCCCTCGTTCAATAAGCCCGCGTCAATAAATCCGTCCGATCCTAACCGGCCGATGGGCCATTAACAACCCAAACGGGCAGCGGAGCGGGCGGTGTCCGGAATTGGTGAAGAGGCGTCCGGCCGGTCCACCTTGGGGACGCAGGTGTGCCGATCGTTAGAGTGCAATATCTCACAAATCTGGCGGTTTGTCAATATATTCCTATGCAGGTGAAATTCAGACGTCGGGCGTTGCTGGACCTTTGAAGACATCACGCTTATTGCAGCAGTGAAGGGTCGGCGAGGGCTTCCGTCGCGTCATAGACGATCAGATACCGTCCACGGTAGGGGTGGCTGTAGGTGCCTGGAGTCTGTTCCGACGGTGCATTGGCGACGACAATAAGGCGTCCGCCCGGATTGGTTTCAAGCCAGTTGGCGACGTCCGTGGCTTCCTTGCCAAGGACGGCAATGGGGGCGGTCAGGCGTCCCATGAACTGAAACTGCCCGTGATATTTACCAACATAGGCGATCGGCACGCCCTGGCGTTGCCAGTCGGCCAGTTTCAGCGAGACTGGTCGCAGGTCATAGCGTTCCGCCAGCAATGGTTTCGCTCCGTGATGAATGACGACGATCAGCGCCGCCGACAGCACCGCCAATGACGACAGTTTGGCCATCAGGCTGCTTCGTCCACCCATTTTATCCAGCAGGAAAAGGCCAAGCGCCAGAACCGCCAATCCGATGCCGGGGTAGGTGTTTAGTTTGCCGGCCCAGGCCGGCAGGCCAAATACGGCCGCCGCCGGACCCAACAGAAACAGGGCAACGCCCAGGCCCAGGAACAGACTGGCGGGCAACAGGATGCCGGACCGGCGCCAATGGCTTTCACCGGCGGCCGCTGTGACGGCGGTGTCCCGTTCGACCAGCAACCGCGCCAGCATCAGCGCCAAGGCCGGAAACACCGGTAACAGGTAGTGGAACTGTTTACCGCTGATCGCCGAAAAAGCAATGAATGCGGGGATCAGCCAGGACAGACAAAAGCGCAGGCCGCCATCGCCAAGGCCTTTATAGAAACCGTTGCCCGTCGTTTTGAAAAGATAGGCCAGCGACCGCCACGCGGCGGGCCATAACGTCCACGGCAGGATCAGACCGGGCAGGAATGCGAGATACCACCACCAGGGTTCACCGTGGGCGAAGGAATCGACCATGCGCCCGGCTGATTGACCCCAGAAAATGGCATTGCGGTATTCTTCACCTCCCATGATGCCGGCGGGAATAGCCCACGCCAGACCGATGACGATACCGCCTGCCGTTGCCAGCCCGAGTTTGGCGTACCATTGCTTCCATCCCTGCTGCCACGACGCCCCCAGTGCCGCGCCCCAAAGGGGAGCCAGCAGGGCAGGCGGCAGCGTGGTTAGCAGGATCGCCGGGCCCTTGGCCAGAATGCCAAGCCCCAAAGCGAGACCGAAGACGATGAAGCCGCCAGCGGAATTTCGCCGCCATGCGCCAAGCAAGCCGTTCATGGCCAGCAGGGCGCAGAAGCCTAGGATCATGTCGAACATGGTCAGGGTGACAAACAGGGTCCAGAACAGGCAGCCAAACAGGATCAGCGGCGCCGCCCCGGAAATACCGGGGATTTCCGGCCACAGCCACCGCGCCACCCGGGATGTCAGGAACAAGCTGGCCAGGCCGAACAGGGGCGCCACCAACCGGGGCCACCAATCGTTGACCCCGAACATCGCCCAGCCCGCATTCATCAGCCAGAACAGCAGCGGCGGTTTGTCGCTATAGGTCGCGCCATTCAGGTGAGGCACCAGGAAATCGCCACTGGTCCACATTTCCCAGGCGACGGCCAGGTACCGGGTCTCATCGACCGGCAGAAATGGCCGGGTCTCGATTGCCGTCGCCATCAAGATCAGCCACAGCCCGGCCCAGATCAGCGGCGAGATCATATTGAACCAGGACGTCGATGGCGGAATGGTGAGCTCCGGTGCGTCCGTGTGTTGCGGGTGTTGTTCGGTCATCAGGCCTGATCCTCGGGTCTGGGTGTTTCGATTTGGACGCCGAGTTGTTGTTCGACGTTGTCATCGAAACTTTTACCGTGCCGGTGCTTGCGGTAAAGATACGCCCCCATCGCGCTGGAAACGACAAATAAAAGAACCGAAACGCCGATGCGCAATTCGGGGTCGAGCGCGATGCCGCTGCCGATCAGGGCGAAAATGATGGTTTGCGGCACATAGCCAAGGGCCGACCCGACGATAAACGGCACACCGCGGACGCCGGAAACACCGGCGGCAAGGTTTGTCACCAGATTGCTGCCCACCGGCAACAGCCGGATCAGCAATGTCATGGTCAGGGGGTTGTCGCGCAGGAAGGCGTCGATTTTACGGACCCTGCGCGGAAACCGCGACGCCACAAAATCGCGGCCCAGAATTCGGGCATAAGCGAAAGCGGCCAGACATCCAAGCGTCGTCGCCAGCAACCCAAGCGCCGTGCCCTGGCTAAACCCAAAGGCATAGCCGCCCAGAAAACAAATCACCTGGCGCGGCAAACCGACGCCCGTAAACAAAATTCCGATGGCGATAAACAGCACTTCACCGCTGATACCCTGGCCACGGATATCGGCGTCAATCCAGCCCTGATCGATGGACGATCCCAGGCCGCTGACGTTCAGGGCATAGCCGAGCAGAACCAGCGAGGCGATTAGAATGAATCCGCGCAGCAGGACCCTGGGCGTCATTTCCCGGATCCCTCGCCGGATATCGGTGTGACGTCATCAACGACCGGGCGGCGGATGCGGCGTTGTAGCCACATGACCCCGATCAGGTCAAAAATACCGACCCACAGCCGGTCAAGCGTGCCGTATTTAGAGGCCCCACGTTCGCGTGGCCGGTGATTGACCGGGATCGATATCACCCGACCCCCGGCGCGGATCATCAGGGCGGGCAGGAAGCGGTGCATGTGATCGAACCGGGGCAGGTCAACAAAGGCTGCGCGGGCGAATACTTTCAGGCCGCATCCCGTATCGGGCGTGTCATCGCCCAGCAGGCGGGCCCGCACCCGGTTGGCAATTCGCGATGTAATCCGTTTGATCCAGGTGTCGCGACGTTTTGCCCGATGCCCGGCGATCAGCGCGCGGTCATTTCCAGGGGCCTCGCGAAAGGCTGAAAGCAGGGCGGGAATGTCGGCGGGATCGTTTTGCCCGTCGCCGTCAAGGGTGGCGATAATGGCCGCCCGGGCCGCCGCGACGCCGCTGATGATAGAGGCGCTTTGTCCGCAGCACTGACGATGATGCAATACCCGCAGTCCGGGATTGGCGGCGGCAATCCGTTGCAGTACGTCCGGTGTGCGGTCCGTGCTGCCGTCATCGACATAGATAATCTCGAATTCGCAGACGCCGTTCAGCGCCGCGTTGATTTCCGCAATCAGCGGGGCGATGTTGTCGGCCTCGTTATGAACGGGAACGACAACAGCCAGTTGCGGATGTTCCATCGTGGTCGATTGCGGCGGTGATATGGTCATTTCTGGTGGCAGGCCGACTGTATTTAGGCTTCACTGTATAACGGGTCCGGACACTACCACCGGCCGGCCCGATCTTCAAAGTGCTTTAATATAGCGGCCAAAACCCAGATGCCGAATGATGGACCTTTTATGACACAGGAAAAACAGATCACCGCCGGTTCAACCAAACAAGCCTCGCCATACGAGGAAATCGTGCGTCCGGAATGGATTGACTACAACGGGCACATGAATGTCGCTTATTATTTGTTGGTGTTCGACCATGCCGCGGATGCCTTGCTTGATCGGCTGGGACTGGGGCTGTCGTACCGCAATCGGGAAAATAGCTCGTTGTTTGCCGTTGAAACGCACATCACCTACCAGCGCGAGGTTCTTGACGGCGACCGTCTGGCCGTCGATACCCGAATTCTGGGCTACGACGGCAAGCGCCTGCATCTTTTTCACGAGATGGGTCATGTCGGTTCGGGCGATCTCGTGGCGACCAACGAGGTCATGCTGTTGCATGTCGATATGGCTGATCGTCGCGCTACCGACTTCCGCCCGGCCGCCCTCGACAGGATCGAATCCGTCTATAAATTTCAGCAAAATAATGGTATGCCGTCGCAAGCCGGTCGGGCAATAAAGGGTCTGCAAGCGTTGCGGTGAGTGATTTTTTGTTTGGACTTGGCTTCGGGATGGTTATGCTCGCTCTGACAAAGGGGCGCATTTTAGGGTAGGGACGTAAAATGGAGACGCTTGGGCGGGCGGCAGATCTTGCTAATTCCGCATTGACGATGATGCGGGACAAGGGGATTCCCCCTAATCCGGGCAATTTTCATATCTGGTACAATTATTTTTCCGGACAGGATCCTGACCTTCGCCGGGCGCTTGATGTTCTGCTTGGCAACAATCAGGAATTCACCGAACGTCGCAACCACGAAATCTACGAAAAGTTCTTCTCTTACTCGCAGGAAGGCGCGGCCATCGAAGGGGCCGCGACCATGGCCGAAGAAGAACTGAACCGGATCATGAAATATCTGGGATTGGCCGGCAGCGATGTCACCGAATACGGCCAGGTGCTAAAACAGTTTTCCGGTTCCATCGATGAAAATGTCAGTTCAGATGATCTGAAACAGGCGATCGATGGTGCGCTTAGCGCAACCCGCGAGATGGAGTTGAAAAACAAGCGGCTCGAAGAAAAATTCAACGCTTCGTCTCGGGAAATCAACCGCCTGCGTGAAGACCTGGAATCCATGCGTCAGGAGGCAATGACCGACGGGCTGACCGGCATCGCCAACCGCAAGCTGTTTGATTCCGAATTACGCCGCGCCGCCATGGATGGCATGGAAAACGGCGATCCGTTGTCGCTGCTGATGATCGATATCGACTTCTTCAAGAAATTCAATGATTCCTTTGGCCACCAAACCGGCGACCAAGTGCTGAAGTTGCTGTCGGCGACACTGCTGTCCAGTATCAAGGGGCAGGATACGGCCGCCCGTTATGGCGGCGAGGAGTTTTCCGTTATCCTGCCGGGCACGGGGATCGATGGTGGCATCAAAGTCGCCGAGACCATTCGTAATGCTATTGCGAGAAAGCAGGTCATCAACCGCAAGACCGGCGATAGCCTGGGTCAGATCACGGTATCCATCGGCGTTGGTGAATTTGAATATGGCGAACCTTTGTCGCAACTGATATCGCGCGCCGACAAAGCGCTCTATGTGGCGAAACGGACCGGACGCAACAAGGTCGTTTGCCAGAATGATAAAGAATATGCCGAATTGACCTTCGATGACTGACGGGTAAAAGCCGGCGCTCCCTATAATGATAAGCTAAATTAATGCTCCGGTTTTCGATCTCCCGTTTTTTGCACACTCCCATTGATCACTTGCGCCGCATCGCCAACGGCGGCCAGTTACTGCTGACCTTCCTGGCGCTCGGCGTCGGTGCCGTGACCGGCGGCGGCGTCATTGTTTTCCGCGAGTCGATCAATGGTATGCAGGCCATGTTGTTTGGCGGCGGTGATGGCTCTCTGTTCCAGAAAGCCGCCCTTTTGTCCTGGTGGCAGCTTCTTTTAATCCTGACGCTCGGCGGGGCGTTAATCGGTCTCGCCACCAAATACCTGATGCCCGACAGGCGGCCGGAAGGCGTCGCGGATGTGATCGAGGCCAGCGCCCTGCGGGGCGGTCGCATGTCGGGTCTGACGGGCTTGAAGGCGGCTCTCATAAATGCCGCTTCGGTCAGTGTCGGGGCGTCCGTCGGTCGCGAAGGACCTGCCGTCCATCTTGGTGCGACCTTTGGCGGGTGGTTGGCCCAATCGCTGCACTTGAGCCGTTCAATATCGCGTACGCTGCTGGGGTGCGGTGCGGCGGCGGCGGTCGCGGCGTCCTTCAACGCGCCGATTGCCGGTGCGTTATTTGCCTCGGAAGTGGTAATCGGCCATTACGCCTTGAGTGCCTTCGCCCCTATTGTTATCGCCAGCGTCGCCGCGACGGCGATTTCGCGGAATTACTTCGGCGACTTCCCGGCCTTCATGATCCCCGAACATATCATTCAGTCACTGTGGGAATTTCCGGCGTTTATCGGCCTTGGCATCATCGCCGGATTTACGGCCATCGGGCTCATGAAAGGGATTATGACGGTAGATGCGCTTTCGGCCCGGCTGACCGTGCCCGACTGGATGAAACCCGCGATCGGCGGGTTGCTGGTCGGCGTTATCGCGCTCTGGTTTCCGCATGTTCTGGGGGTCGGCTACGGCACCACCGAAAGCGCCGTTATGGTCGCCTTTCCGCTTGGCATGCTACTGGCCATCTGCCTGGCCAAGATTGTCGCCACCGCGATCAGTATCGGTTTTGGCTTTGGCGGCGGTGTGTTTTCACCGTCGCTGGTGATCGGGGCGATGCTGGGCGGTATTTACGGGACCGTGTTCACGCACTTGTTCCCGGCCATCTCAACGGGCACCGGCGCCTATACCATTCTTGGCATGGGGGGGGTGACGGCGGCGGTGCTGGGCGCGCCGATTTCGACGGCGTTGATTATCTTCGAAATGACCGGCGATTATTCTCTGACCCTGGCGTTGATGGTCGCCGTCGTGGTCGCTTCAATGATCACGCGCGAATATCATGGCGGTTCGTTCTTTACCTGGCAACTGGAACGTCGCGGTCATGATTTGCGTGATGGATTCGAAATGGCGTTGCTTCGCAATGCTTCTGTCAGAAGCATACTGTCCGGGGCTGGCGAGTTGGTAACTCTTGGTGTTGGCCTACCCGAAATCAGACAGATGCTGCGGAAGTCCGATTCTGGGGAACTGTTTGTCGTTGATCACAATGGCGCCTTGTTCGGCACGATAACGCTTGCGGATATGAGCGAATTTGCCTTCGATCCGGAATTGGATCAGCTGATCACGGCGTGTGACGTGGCGCGGCGTCACCCACCAGTGCTGTTGGCTGACGACAATCTTGAAATGGCGCTGAAAGTCATGCAGGACTGTGGCGAATACTATATTGCGGTCGTCGAAAATCGGGATACCAATGTCTTCCTCGGCTGCGTTCGCCAGGGCCGGGTGATGGATCTCTACAACCGGACCCTGATCGATAGCCAGCGCGAGGAACGCGGCTGGCGCAACGATTGAATTTTTCAGCGTAGCCAGTCATTTCGGTCCATTGATGAGACCACGATCCGCCGAATGGTCAGGTCGCGGGCGGCGCGCGGCACCACGTCGAGGGCGATGTCGTCGCCGGCCCGACCGTAACGACGCACTTTACGTAAATAGTCCTCGATGTTGCGAACCCGCCTGCCATTGACCCCGATAATGATGTCGCCCGGTTTCAGTCCGGCATTTTCGCCGGGGCCACCGATGGACAGGTGGGAGACGAAAACACGGCCTTGGGCCTCATCAATGTTGACGCCAAGCCAGGGTGTGCCGGGTGAGCTTCGTCGCCCGGTAGCGATCAGTTCGTCCATCACCGGTTGCAGTATCTCGACCGGGACGAACATATTGCCAAGCACCGGCTGATGCCCCGGTACGGCGTCGTTGACCAGCAGCGATCCGATCCCGATCAGGCGTCCGTTTATGTCGATCAGGGCGGCGCCGCCGTATTCCTTCAGCGGCGGCGTCGTGTAAATGGCGTCGTCGATCAGATATTCCCAGCTACCGGCAAACGGTCGCCGCGAAACAACATGGGCGGCCAATACAGTGGCCTTTTCGCCGTGACTGACGGCGAGAACCGGCGCGCCTTCTTTCAGGGTTTTTGAATTTCCAAGTTTCATGGGTCTGGCGTCGATTGGTTGGCGTGCCCGCAACAGCCCGAGCCCCGTTTGGGGATCGAAGGCGACGATGTTGGCGGCAATGTTTCGTCCGTCGGGTCCGATGATGGCGGCGCTGTCTGCTTCTAAAATCAGGTAGCCAATGGTCAGTACCAGTCCACTGTCATCGATCAGGACACCGCTGCCCAGCCTGCGAGTTCCAAGGGATTCGGCGCTGTGGGCGCCCTCGGGCACAGTGGCGATGACGCCGAGGACGGCATCGAATAAGTGGTCGTTGCGGATGTTGGCGAGCCGTTGGTTGACGGGGGGTGCGCCGCTTCCGGATACGGCGGCGCAGGCCGTTAGCGACATCACCGTACAGATCAGTATAAATTCGAAAGATCGCCTGTTGCTGAAAAATGTCATGGGGATGACTATCGCTGATATTTGGCATAAGGTCGGACGGGAATAATAACGGAATTTCGATGAATATCAGACTCAATCATATCCTTTTTCTGGGTTTCACCCTGATCTCCATGGTTCCCGTCATTTTCCTGGCGTGGTGGATGCAGCAATCGGCGTTCGACAAAGAAATAATGGCGGTTAAGGAAAAGCATTTGCTGGTCGCCCGCAATCTGACCGGCGCGCTCAACCGCTATGTCACCGATGTCGAGGCGGGGTTCGATCTTGCCTCGATGATGCTTGATCCCGGTCACGAGACCGCCGGTATCGAGGGCTTGCTGAAGGGGGTTTATTTCAAGCACGTGTTCCTGGCCGATAAATCGGGGCAGGTCATCAAAGCCGTGGACATGAAAACACACGATACGATGGACCATGTTCCCAATCGCGTGATGGCCGATCTGGCTCCGGTTTTCGAGCAAGCCCAGGCGCGGCCGGGGAAAATAATCTTCAGCGACCTGATACTGGGAATGGAAGACAAACCAGCCGTGTTTCTCGTCCGTAGTGTTGATTCAGGGCGTTTTCTGATCGGTGCCCTGAGCACCGATTATATTATAGAGGTGCAGCGCGCGGTTACGTTCGGTAAGCGCGGCCACGCCGCGATCGTCGACCGTCAGGGCAGAACAATAGCCCATCCCGTCGCCGAATGGCGCGAGACCATGAAGGACATCAGTTTCCTGCCACCCGTGCAAAAAATGAAGCTGGGTGAAACCGGAGTATCGCAATTTTATACGCCGGCACAGCAGGCGGACATGATCGCCGGTTATACAACGGTAAAAAAGGTCGGCTGGGGTGTTATGATTCCACAGCCACTCGAGGAACTTACGGAAAATGTGGAAGGTGTTATTCGTGTCGCCTTCGGTATTGCCTTGATTGGCGTTCTCGTTGCCGGCCTGATCAGTTGGCGCCTCGCCAGTTATTTGGTCAAACCCATTGATGCGGTGATGATTTCGGCCCGTGCCGCAACCCTGGGTCTCCTGTCGTTCGATGTCCCCCGGCTGGGGCGGGGTGTACCGCAGGAATTGCGCCAGTTGGTGTCCTCGTTCAATCATATGGTGCAGCAGATCAACGCCAAGAACCGGGAGGTGGAACAGGGCGCCGCCCGTCTGGCCGAGGCCCAGCGGATCGCCAGTCTCGGCAATTGGGAATGGGATGCGGTTTCCGATCAAATGCGGTGTTCCGAGGAGATCAGCCGTATCTTCGGTCAGGCTCCGGATAAATTCACCCAGAGCCGCGCGGTCGTTCTGGACCTGATCCACCCCGATGATCGCGAGGCGGTCAGAAAAGCCATGGACGAAACCCTGGCGACAGGCCAGCGGTCGGCGATAGATCACCGCATTCCCATGGCCGATGGAAGCGAGAAGGTGGCGCATCTGGAAATGATCGCCCAGCATGATGTCGCCTCCGACGGCATATCCTGGCTGGTCGGCACTGTCCATGACATCACCGCGACCAAGAAATACGAAGAACGGTTGATCTATCAGGCCAATTACGACGAACTGACCGGCCTGCCCAACCGGACGCTGTTTCTTGATCGGCTATCCCATGCCTTGCTTGCCGCCAGACGAGCGGAAGGGCGTGTCGGCCTGTTGTTCATCGATCTGGACAACTTCAAGGAAGTCAACGACACCCTCGGCCACACCAATGGAGACAAGTTGCTCAAACAAGCCAGTGTGCGGTTGCAGGGATGTGTACGCAGTAATGACACGGTGGCCCGTTTAAGTGGCGACGAATTCACGGTGATTCTGGAAAATATTCTGCACGATCAGGAAGTTGCCGTGGTCGCCGAGAAGGTCGTCAAGGCCATGGCGAAGCCTTTCAGGATCGATACCTACGAAGTCCTGGTCGGGGCCAGCATCGGCATCAGCCTGTATCCCAACGACGGTGACGATACGACGACCATGCTGGGCAATGCCGATATTGCCATGTTCAGGGCCAAGGATCAGGGCCGTAACTCGTACTGTTTCTTCACCTCGGGAATGAACGAGCAGATGATGCACAATATGAAACTGGGCAATGATCTGCACAATGCGCTTAACCGCGATGAGTTTAGCGTCTTTTACCAGCCAATCATTGATGTCGCGGCCAACAAAATTGTCGCCGCCGAGGCGCTGGTGCGTTGGAAACACCCCGACCGCGGTTGGATTCAGCCATCCGAATTTATTCCTTTGGCCGAGGAAAGAGGCTTTATCGGGCCGCTTGGCGAATGGGTGCTGGAGACCGCCAGTCGCGAGGCTGTCCGTTGGCGCGATGAATTACCGGTCGCACCACGATTGTCGGTCAATCTGTCGATCCGCCAGCCTAAACTGGGGTTGAACCGGGGCCGGATAGCCGCCATTTTGGAAAAAAACGGAATGGATCCCCGCCGCCTGACTTTTGAAATCACCGAAAGCCTGGTCATGGAGGACTCCGTCGAAGCCATCGCCTGGCTCGATTTGGTAAAAGGCCTGGGAGTGAGGTTTTCCATCGACGACTTTGGCACCGGCTATTCATCGCTGAGTTACCTGAAGCGCCTGCCGGTCAGCACGCTGAAGATCGACCGCGCCTTTGTTTCTGATCTGGCCGGGAATTCCGGGAATGCATCGTTGGTCGAGTCAATTATCGCGTTGGCCGCCAGCTTCGGTCTTGGTGTCGTCGCCGAAGGGGTGGAAGATCGGCAGCAAGTCGAATTTTTGCACCAACGGGGCTGCCACCTGTTGCAGGGGTATTACTTCAGCCGGCCCTTGCCATCGGCTGAATTTATGGACCTGTTGAAAGATTGGCGCGCAGGAATCCCGAAAGACCTGACCGACGCATGACTCTATGGCTTCAATTGATGCGATGAGCGCGCTATATATCGGGGATGAATGATCCCTTTGACCTTGCCGAAGAACCGGCCGGACCCGTTGCCGTATCGTCGGCGCCCGCCGCGCCGGTATATCTGGATACCTTGAACGAAAGTCAGCGCCAGGCGGTTGAAACCGTCGACGGCCCATTGCTGGTGCTGGCCGGGGCGGGCACCGGCAAGACCCGTGTTTTGACCACCCGTCTGGCCCATATTCTGGTGCAGGGCAAGGCCAGCCCGTGGGAACTGTTGTCTGTTACGTTCACCAACAAGGCCGCCCGCGAAATGCAGGAACGGGTTGCCGATCTGGTGGGGCGCGATACCGAAGGCTGGTGGATCGGCACGTTTCATGCGCTCGGCGCGCGCATCCTGCGCCGCCATGCCGAGGCCGTGGGCCTGAAATCCAACTTTACCATCCTTGACGCCGACGATCAGGTTCGCCTGATAAAGCAATTGATGGCGGCACACGACATAGATGACAAGCGCTGGCCGGCGCGGGTTGTTTCCGGGGTCATCCAGCGCTGGAAAGACCGTGGCTTAATGCCTGACAAGGTGACGAACGTCGAAGGCAGCGAGGCCGCCGACGGCAAGGCCGTTGACATTTACACCGAATATCAGGCCCGCTTGATGACGCTCAACGCGGTCGATTTTGGCGATTTGCTGTTGTTGTGTCTGGAACTGTTCCGGCTGCAACCGGATGTCCTGAAGACCTATCAGCGGAAGTTCCGTTACATTCTTGTCGATGAATACCAGGATACCAACGTCGCCCAGTATCTGTGGCTCAGGATGATGGCTCAGGGCCATAAAAATATTTGCTGCGTTGGCGATGATGACCAGTCGATCTATAGCTGGCGAGGCGCCGAGGTCGGCAATATCCTGCGTTTCGAACAGGATTTTCCCGGTGCCAAAGTCGTCCGGCTGGAACGCAATTACCGCTCGACTCCACACATTCTGGGGGCCGCTTCCGGCCTGATTGCCCATAATGAAGGACGCCTCGGCAAGACCCTCTGGACCGACTTGAATGAAGGCGAAAAAGTTCGTGTCCACGGTGTTTGGGACGGGATTGAGGAAGCCCGTCTGGTCGGCGAGGAGATCGAAGCCCAGCAATCGAAGGGCCGATCCTTGAATAACATGGCGATACTGGTCCGGGCCGGTTTTCAGACCCGCGAATTTGAAGAACGCCTGATTACTCTCGGCGTGCCATACCGGGTGATCGGCGGGCCGCGGTTTTATGAGCGCCAGGAAATCCGTGACGCCATCGCCTACCTGCGGGTCATCGTTCAGCCTGATGACGACTTGGCGTTCGAACGCATCGTCAATACGCCCAAACGTGGCCTGGGCAACAGCACCATTCAGGTTTTGCATGTCTATGCCCGCGGTGAACGGATATCGCTGATCGCCGCCGTCAGGCGGCTGATTGAAACCGATGAGTTGGGGGCCAGACAACGTACGACGCTACGCTCTCTGCTCGAAGAATTCGACACTTGGCGCGGGATGATCGGGCAGGTCGAACATACCGACCTTATGCGCCAGGTTCTTGACGATTCAGGCTACACCGCCATGTGGAAAACCAGCAAGACACCAGAGGCTCCGGGCCGGTTGGAGAATCTGAAAGAATTGATCACGGCGATGGAAGATTTCGAGAATCTGCAAGGGTTCCTCGAGCATGTCAGTCTGGTCATGGAAAACGAAGAATCGGCGAGTGAAGCCAAGGTCACGTTGATGACCCTGCACGGTGCCAAGGGACTGGAATTCGAGGTGGTCTTCCTGCCCGGATGGGAAGAAGGCTTGTTTCCGCACCAACGGGCGTTGGATGAGGGGGGCACCTCGGCGTTGGAAGAAGAACGCCGTCTGGCTTATGTCGGACTAACACGGGCGCGCCAGTTGGCGATCATCAGTTCGGCGGCAAACCGGCGTATTTACGGCAACTGGCAATCGGCGATACCGTCCAGGTTTATCGACGAGCTTCCCGCCGAGAACATCGAATCATCGGCCGAAAGGGGCTTGTACAAGACCGGGAACGATGTCGGTTCGACCTTCGATCAAAGCGGGTCATCCTACTTTGGATCGGCCCGCCGGGGCCGCCGCGCCACCGGACTGCAAGAACAGTCTTGGCGAATATCCGGGAGTGTCTCCGGTTCCGTGGATGATGCCGACGACAGCGGCTTTGCACCGGGGCAAAGGGTCTTTCACCAGAAGTTCGGCTACGGCGCGATCACGGCTATCGACGGCGATAAGCTGGAGATCGATTTTGAAAAGGCGGGCAGCAAAAAGGTGATGGCGGGCTTTGTCGCCGCCACATGAGCGAACGGCGGTTAACCTTTTATTGACCGGGCCCGCCTAACATTTTGCAACAGATTCGCAATGATGCTCCGGGTGTCGCCAAATGTCGTTATTCCTGTCCGTCGCGGCCATTTTATTGTCGGTTTCAGCCGTGGTAGTTGGCGCCGAGGCGCTGCGGCGCATAAATGGTCAGAACGAAGAATTTCTGAAAGCCTACGTTCAGGAAATTCGCCAGGATTTGCTGCAAAAAGATCAACAGATTGCCGCCTTGCGCCGGGATCTGGCGGCGGTTCGCTCGAACCGGTCGGTGAGCCGCGAGACATTGCGTGCCCTGGAAGGCGAGGCATCGCGCAAACGTCAGGCAGCGGCGGAGACCGCCGAAGACCCTGGGCTGTTCCTGCCAAGTCTGCACTCGACAAGGACGCGGCATACCGCCTGACAGACAGTCACGGAAAAAAGAACCGGCATCGTCATGTGGAGACGGCGGCTTGCGGCCGATTTTTCTCGCCACATGTCCGGGCTCGCATTTTTTCTTCAGGTGGTTTAGCTTTCGCCGACTTCAACCCGACACCATGACATCCGGACGCCCCGTTATGACCCCCAATGCCCTTGACCTTTCCTCGACCCAAATCCGTGAATTGGCGGAAAATTCCAACGCCTGGCCGTTTGCCGAGGCGCGTGCCCTGATCAAACATCTGGGGGGTCCCGGGAATCTGAAAACGCCGGACAAGGGTTATGTGCTGTTTGAGACCGGCTACGGACCGTCGGGCCTGCCTCACATCGGCACTTTCGGCGAGGTCGCTCGCACGACCATGGTGCGGAACGCCTTTCAGCGGATGTGCGATATTCCGACCAGGCTGTTTGCCTTTTCCGATGATATGGATGGCCTGCGCAAGGTGCCGGACAATGTTCCCAATGGCGACATGGTGGCCCGCCACCTGGGCAAACCGCTGACCCGGATTCCAGATCCGTTTGGCACTCACGAAAGCTTCGGGCATCACAACAATGCGCGCCTGCAGGCGTTTCTCGATGAATTTGGTTTCGATTATGAATTCCAGAGTTCCACTGACTATTACATGAGCGGCAAGTTCGATCCGATGCTGCTGAGGGTGCTGCAGAAATACGACGACATCATCAACGTTGTCCTGCCGACGCTGGGCCAGGAGCGCCGGGAAACCTACAGCCCGTTTCTGCCCGTATGTCCCGAAACCGGAATCGTTTTGCAGGTGCCGGTGATCGAACGCAATGTCGATGCCGGGACCATTGTCTATCAGCGTGCAGACGGAAAAAGAATCGAAACCCCGGTCACCGGTGGCCACTGCAAACTGCAATGGAAGGCCGACTGGGGTATGCGCTGGGCGGGGCTTGGTGTCGATTATGAGATGTCGGGCAAGGACCTGATCGATTCGGTTAAGCTATCGAGCCGTATTTGCCGGCTGCTGGGCTGCACGCCGCCGCTCAATCTGACGTATGAGCTGTTTCTCGACGACAGTGGGCAAAAGATATCGAAATCCAAGGGCAACGGCCTGGCGGTCGAAGAATGGTTGCGTTATGCGCCGCCGGAAAGCCTGTCGATGTATATGTATCAGAAACCGAAGACGGCGAAGCGTCTGTTCTTTGATGTCATTCCCAAAAACGTCGATGAATACCTGTCCCACCTCGCCGCTTATCCCGATCAGGAAGGCGCGAAGAAGCTGTCCAATCCGGTCTGGCATATCCATCAGGGGAAGCCGCCGGTCGAGGATGCGCACCTCAGTTATAACATTCTGTTGAACCTGGCCAGCGTCTGCCATACCGAAGACAAGTCGGTATTGTGGCATTTTATCGGTCGCTACCGGCCCGATGCCAACCCGGAAAGCGCACCGTTTCTGGATCGGCTTGTCGAAAACGCCATCAACTACTACAGCGATTTCATCAAGCCTGCGAAACAGTACCGCAAGGCAACGGATATGGAAGTGGCGGCCCTGCAAGACTTGGCTGAAACCCTGGCGGGGCTTGCCGCCGACACCGCTGGTTCGGATATCCAGACCGAGGTCTACGAAGTTGGCAAACGCCATCAATTCGACGATTTGAAAGCATGGTTCGGCGCGCTCTATGAAATTCTGTTGGGCCAGACCCAAGGGCCGCGTATGGGCTCGTTCATCGCCCTGTACGGAATATCCGAAACCGTGGCCCTGATCAAGCGCGCCATTGCCGGCGAGGAACTGGGGGCTTGATGGTGCTCCAGAGGAATGCCCGGTAAAGGCTGACGAGGGCGTCTGCCGTCTTCCTGGCGGGCTATTTCTTCACGTCGGGGGCTTCCGAAACTTTCTGCAACATATTCAGGAAACCCTCAACATCGGCGTCCGACGCTTCGGCAACGTTGTCGGTTTGCTCCGTTACATCCGGGCCGTCACCCGATCCTTGCGCTTCGACCGGAACGTGAATTTCCTCGCCCATGGCGTTGTCGATGGCGGCAAGTAACTCTGCGCGCTTGATTGGCTTGCCGACGCATCCGTTCATACCGGCTTGGGAATACTGATCCCGATGTATGTCTGTCGCGTCGGCGGTTACTGCGATGATTGGAATTCTGGATTTTTCGCCGGGTATGTGCCGAATGGCGCGGGCGGCGTCTGCCCCCCCCATTTCCGGCATGCGCACGTCCATAAAGATCAGATCGAAGTCGCCGCCGATAACGGCTTCGATCGTCTGTAGGCCGTTTTCGGCAATGTCCAGTTGATGACCAAAAGCTTCTATTGTCGCTCTGATCAACTGCTGATTAACTGGATTATCTTCGGCGGCAAGTATCTTGAGGGGGCGTTTCGTCAGGATTCTAACGATTTCGGCCGTCTTGGGATGTTTGCTTATTGCCTTCTCGGTGCACGCCGGTCGGTGGGGAATATTACCGAACACCCCCCATTGGATCATCAGTTCACCGATATTTTCGGTGAAATTTTGTTGTTTTTGGACCACCGAAATATTGTCCGGAAGATTCTCCAACTCCTTGCTGCTGGCTTCGTAACTGGTTAGCAGCACGAAGTGGATATCGCGCAGATTATCAACGGCGGCAAACATGTTGGCGAGCTCGCGACCGTTGAATGGTCCGATGTCGTAATTGACGAATACGATATCGGGGGTCAGGTCCACCGCGATCGATAGGGCTTCGACGCTGTCATAGGCGCGCATGATGCGAAAGCCGCACGATAGCAATTCCTTGGACACCAATTTTCGTTGCAACCCTGCGGGCATGACCAACAGAACGTTGATGTCGTGGGTCTGCTGGGTGCTAAAGGTCACCACCTGGCCGGTCGGCAGGGCGTTGAGCAAACTTTGCGTATCCTGTCCGGCGATGGTTTCGCCTGTCGACATCAAATCCACCATCAGGCCCAGATAGGTACGGATATCGGGAATGCCTTCGGCTCGAATGCCATTCGCGTTTTCCAGATAATCCTCCAACATGTGGGCGACGCGCCCCGTCAGCGGATATCCGAATGTTCCCCCCTGGCCTTTGATGTTGTGGATGCGCCGCTGGATGCTTTGGAGTTCTTCTTTAACGTCGCTCCTGCCGCTTTCGATACGATTAAGTTTTAGCTCGATGTCATCAAGCTGGTCACGGGTCGACTCGATAAACTCCTGGCGCAACCGGGCCAAAATGTCGTCGTTGTCGATCATATGGTCCAGCATGGGTTTCCTCTGCTCTATTTTGCGACGATGCCCGGCGTTGTGCGCCAGACTTTAGGCAGATAAGAACTCGGGCCTACTTGTTCCAGCTTTTCTTGAGTTGATCGGCTTCCAGCCGCTGCGTCGGGGTCAGGTATTTGTCGGCGTCGGGCCAGAAGGTTCCGGGCGGCAGGCCGCGGGTGTCGGCGGCAAGGTCCAGCCACATAAACGCAGCGCTCAGGTCGCGTTGCACTCCTTCGCCGGTAACGTGCATGATGCCGAAGGCGTGTTGAGCCTCCGGGTATCCCGCGTCGGCAGCACGACCAATCAAGGTGCGGGCTTTTTCCAGATCTTGCTTGACGCCAAGCCCGTGGCGGTAAAGCGAGCCTAACGTGTACTGCGCTGGCGCGAACCCTTGGGCGGCGGCCTTTTTCCACCAACTCACCGTTTTTGCGGGGTCCATAACGACGCCGCGGCCCTGAGCATACAGGAACCCCAGCATGTGTTGGGCGTGCGGGTCGCCCTTTTCGGCGGCTGGCAGCCATTCCTTCAGGGCGGTGGCGTAGTCGTTCCGTTCATAGGCGGTGAACCCGGCATCGAAATCGGCCCGGCCGGGTCCGGTCCAAAGGCTCAGCAGCAGTGCGATCAACAGGGAAAATCGGAATTCGGTCAAAAAAAGCCTATCCGTTTTTGGCGAAATCGAAATACAGCTCGCGGGCCTTGCGGAAAACCGGCCCGGTCTGCAGGTCCCGGTCATCGAAGCGGGTGCACGGGGCGACCTTGTAATAATTGCCGGTGCCGAAAATCTCATCGGCGTCCCGCAGGTCATCGAAGCCGACGGCGCATTCGCTGACCGACATGCCATCGTCCCGCAACAGGGTGATGATCCGCTGGCGGGTAATGCCGTTGAGGAAGGTGCCGTTGATGGCCGGGGTACGGACGACGCCATCCTTGACCATGAACAGGTTGGCATAGGCGAATTCGGCAACCAGGCCGTCCGGGTCCGGCATTACGGCGGTCTCGAACCCCTTGTTCTGTGCTTCGGCAACGGCGCGCGCCACGTTGGGGTACAGGCAGGACGCCTTGGCTTCGGTCGGCGCCATGTCGGGGGCCGGGCGGCGGAATGACGAGGTGCAGGCGGAAAATCCGTCCGGCGCCGGGATCGGTGCCTCATTGATGATCATCACGAAGCGGGTGCTGGCGGGGTCCGGCACGATGAAGCCTTCGGTGGCGAAGAACATGGGACAGATATAAAGCTCAGAGTCGCTTGGGAAACGAGATATCCCGTCTCGCGCGATGGCCGCGATTTCAGGACCGCTCAGCTTCGGGGCCAAGCCCATTATTTCCGCCGAGCGGACGGCGCGGGCGCAATGACGGTCCAGGTCCGGCGTCATCCCGCCGAAGCAACGCGCCCCGTCAAACACCGCAGAGCCAAGCCACACGGCATGATCCTTGGCGCCCAGAATAGCAGGGTTGTCATCGACCCATTGGCCGTCGTTATAGGTAATTGATTTTCCGGCAGGCGCTTTTGACATGAAGAAACCTTATCTGTTTATTGGCTGGACCAGACGATACGGGCGATCCAGTCGATATCCTCGACGTCCAGATCATGGTCAGGATAGTCCGGGTTGATCGACGCCAGCTCAATTCTCTTGGCGGTCTGGCGCCTGAGCACCTTGGCCATCACTTCACCGCCCAGGGTCTTGACGACGACACGGTCGCCACGGCGGACGCTGGCGTGGGGCGAGACAATGATGGTGTCACCATTGCGGTAGACCGGCATCATGCTGTCGCCGGAAATTTCCAGCGCATAGGTGTGTTTGTCGGTCAGGCCGGGGAACGAAATTTCATCCCACGAGCCGCCGGTCGGATAGCCGGCGTCGTCGAAATATCCGGCGCCTCCGGCTTGGGCGAAACCGATCAGCGGCACATTGCGATAGGCACCGCCATCGCCGACGTAGGACATGAATTCGCCCATGCTGGCGCCGGTGGCGCGCAGAATCTTGGAAATGCTTTCGGTACTCGGCCAGCGTAGCTTGCCTTTCCCGGTTGTGCGTTTCGATTTGTTAAATGTGGTCGCGTCAAGACCCGCCGCGCGGGCTAAACCGGAGGCCGAGAAACCATGCTCACGGGCCAGCATATCAATGGCGTGCCAGATTTCGGAATGCTTCAACATAGGAACATTTTCGTATATTTCGCCGAGAATTGCACGTGAAAAATACAGATACAATTAGGAATAAAGATTCTACGCAGCGTTGACATAGGAATAAATAACTCATATTAGACATATGTTCGCTATTTGTTCCCATTCAGCCAAGAGAGGATTCCTATGGCCCGTTCGCGATCCAGTTGCCACTTCATCCCGCCTCGCCTGACCGAGGTCGCGGTGTTGCCGTTCATTGATGCCGAGGAGGCCTGGTTTTGGTTTATGCACAGCCAGCGGGCCCGTGCCGAGGGAGGTCAATTTCGCGGCGCATCGGGCGGAACTGCCCGCCCCTGTGATCCCGATGATCTATACCGGGCGGTCATGGATCTGGCCCGGCGGCGGCTGATTGGTCGCGCCCATCTAAAAGTTCTGGCCCATTTCGGCTATAATGATTGCCCGCCGGATCCCCGCATTGACAATGAGGTCCGGGCGCACAGTTTGTGGAGCGAGGCGCTTGACCGCCTAACGACGGTGCTTAAAAGCAAGGGCATTATCGATGTCCGATGATGGCGAGGTGGCGGCGCCGCGCGCCCTGGTGGTTTTCGGAGGCCAGGCCGACCTGGCGTGGCTGAAGATGCTGAAGCGCGGCTACCGCCATTGCTTCGTCGTCGTCGAAGCGGAATCTTCCATCTGGATACTCTACAACCCGTTGTCCCATTGCACGGAACTCGGCGCCGTGACCGGTGTGGAGGGGGCCGCCGTCGCGGGGCATTACCGTGGTTTAGGGTATTGTGTTGTCGAAACGTATCTCACAAACCCAATAAAGCGGTCCGCTCCGTGGCGACCCTACACCTGTGTCGAGGCGGTGAAACGGGTGCTGGGCCTAAGGGCGCGGCGGGTTTTTACGCCGTGGCAGCTCTATCAATTTTTGGTTTCGAAAAATAATGGAATTAATTCCTTGACATTAGGAAATAATTCGTAGTACCTTCCTCTTCAACGAAAGGACACAGCTGTGTCCAAAACCCGCCGCGGCCCAGCCCGGCGGGTTTTTTTATGGCATCAGCCCAACCGCCGCACATTTTAGAGGAGACCCGCCATGGGAGGACTTTTATCACCGCCGTCGCCGCCGTCGCCACCGCCCTTGCCGATCATCGCCGATGACGGCGAGGCGGCCAAACGACGCCTGCGCCTGGAGGCCATCAACCGTCGCCGCCGTGGCCGCGTCGGGGCCATCGCCACATCCGACAAAGGTTTGCTGGCAGCCAGCAACCAAGCGCCGAAACGCAAATCCCTGCTCGGCGAATAGGAGACGACAATGGACAATCAAGAGACCATGCCGACGCCACCACCGTCGCAGGGACTGACCCCGCAACAGGTGCTGGCCCGCTACCACCGTGCGCTGAAGGCGCGCCAACCGTGGGAAAGTCATTGGCGGGAATGCTATGAATTCGCCTTGCCCCGGCGCGAAGGCGGCCTGGGCGCCGCGCAACCTGGCGCCAAACAATATGACCGTTTGTTCGATGGCACCGCGCCCGACGCCGTCGAGCAACTGGCCGCCAGCCTGCTATCGGAATTGACGCCACCATGGGGCCAGTGGTTCGGTGTTATCGCCGGGCCGGAGCTGGAACAAATTGACGCCGAGGAATTGGCCGGTGAATTCGAACGCATTTCAACGGTTCTGAAATCGAATTTCGATCGCTCCAACTTCGCCGTCGAAATGCATCAGTGCTATCTTGATCTGGTGACCGCGGGCACCGCCTCGCTGCTGCTGGAGGAGTCCGGGCCGGGCGAGCAGACGGCGTTCCGCTTTACGGCCGTGCCGCTCTCCCAACTGGTCTTGGAGGAAGGCCCCGGCGGCCGTCTGGATACCACCTATCGGCGTTCCGACCTGACCCGTGAACAGGTGTTGGCACGGTTTCCCGGCGCAGTATTACCGGATCGACCCGGCGACGATCCAGCATCGGCAAGCGGTGAGCAAATGTTCGCGGTGATCGAAGCGGTGATCCCGATCAGCACGGGCAGCCAGGCCGGCGCCTATGATTATATGGCGGTTCTGGAAACAGATGATGCCACAGCGGCGCCGCTGATGCTGAGCCGTGGCCGCTTCAGGCATTCGCCGTTTATCAGCTTTCGCTGGTTGAAAGCGCCGGGCGAAGTTTACGGCCGCTCACCGGTGATGAAGGCGTTGCCCGATATCAAGACCGCGAACAAAGTTGTCGAACTGATCCTGAAAAATGCCTCAATCGCCGTCACCGGCATCTGGCAGGCCGACGACGACGGCGTTCTCAATCCGGCGAATATCCGGCTGATGCCGGGCACGATCATTCCCAAGGCGGTCGGTTCCGCCGGGCTAACCCCGTTGCAGGCTCCGGGTCGTTTTGATATTTCCGAACTGGTGCTGGACCGCTTGCGTCAAGGCATCCGACGGGCCCTGCTGGCCGATAAACTGGGACAGATCGACGCCCCCCGTATGTCGGCAACAGAGGTGCTGGAACGCTCGGCTGAAATGGCTCGGCTGCTGGGGGCGACCTACGGGCGCCTGCAATCTGAATTGTTGATGCCGCTGGTCGGTCGCGCGATGGCTATTCTGAAACGCCGGGGTGAACTTGACGATATCTCAATAGACGGCCGCGTCATTGATCTGGAATATCGCTCGCCGCTGGCACGCCAGAATGCCCGACGGGAAGCCGGTGGCGTATTGCAATGGCTGGAAACCTTGAAAGTGCTGGGACCGGAGGCCCTCGCCGCCATTGACACGGCGGCCACCGCGCGTTGGCTCGCCGAGGCCTTTTCGGTTCCCGGCGACCTGCTGGCGAAAAGTCCTGCGGTGAGTGGCGCCGATCTGGCCGCCACTGCCCTTGATGCCTTGGGGCTGAAAGCACCGGGACCGGAGGCTGGTCATGAATGATGAACCGGCAAGACCTTCCGGGTTTGCTTCCGATGCCGACTTGGCCGGTGCCTTTGCCCGTTGCTTTCGCGGGCCCGATGGCGACCGGGTGATTGACCACCTGCGCCGCACGACGCAGGGCAGGGTGCTCGGTCCCGCGGCCTCAGACCGTTTGCTTCGTCATCTGGAGGGGCAGCGCCAACTGGTCGCACGCATCCTCGCACTGATCGAACGCGGCCGTGATAACGCCGGCAATGACCAACTCAAATAGAAAAGGAAATTTACCATGCTCGATACCCTGAACAACAACGGCACCGAAAATGCGGCGGCACCAGAGACGAAAACGGTTGCCCAACCGGATGTCGCCTTGCCGGACGGTTTGCCCCCGAAATTCTGGGACGAAACCGCGAAGAGCGTTCGCATGGACGCGATGATCAAGTCCTACGGCGAACTGGAACGCAAGCTTGGTGCGCATCCGGTTCCCGACGTGCCGGAAAGCTCGGATGACTATGGCATCGCCGCCCGGAACCTGCAGCTGGATGCCGATGCGGAGGTCAACGCCCGACTGCATCAGGCCGGTTTCACCCAGGATCAGGCCCGACTGGTCTACGAACTGGCAAACGAGAAGTTGATGCCGATGCTGACCGGGATCGCCCAGGATTACGAAGCAGAAGCGCAGATCAAACACCTTGAAAGCCACTTCGGCGGCCCGGAACGATGGCGTGAAACGTCGCGCCAACTGAAAACCTGGGGCCAGGCCAACTTGCCGGGTGAGGTTTTCGATGCGCTGACGGGCACGCGAGATGGCGTCTTGACGCTGCATCGGATGATGGAATCGGGTGAACCCGGCATTGGCGCCGGAGCGGGAACGGCAAGCAGTGACGGCGAGCGGTCGGTGAAGGACTTGATGAACGATCCGCGGTATTGGCGTGATCGTGATCCGGCGATGGTTGAAAAGGTGCGTCAGGGCTTCCGCAGCCTGTACCCGGAAACCTGAGAATTAGTCCCGGGGGGTTGAGCGCGTGCCCCCTCCGCGCTCCCTCCTGACCGGGGCGGCGATACCGTCTGAGCAATCGGACCGGGGTCGCCGCCCCATTTTCTGCGGGGTGCTAATCGTTGTTGTTGCCGCCACCCATGGAATCGAGGCCGGAACCGATGTTCAAGCGAGATAGCCAGTCGAGGAAACGCTTTACGTCTTCACCCCGGAAGAATAATCCGTGCTGCGGCGTAATGATGTCGATGTCGAGCTTGCTGACCGAGGCGATCCAGGCGTCTCGGGCCCGGATAGATCCGAGCCAGCGGCGATGAAAGCCTTCCATGTACTGGATGTGACTGTTGAAGTCCTCGACAAAGAAGCTGTCGCGGTGCCGGTGTGGCAGCATTGCCGCGCCGATGTCGCCGGTCCACAGGATCTTGGCTTCCGGATCATAGACGCTGAAATTGCCCGATGAATGCATGTAGTGCGCTGGAATTAACTGGAGTGAGACGCCGGGCAACTGGATGGTTCCGCCTTCGTCCGGAATGGGCTGAATGTTGGCTTCGGCGTCGAAATGGGCGACGAAGGTCGTCCACAGCCAGGACAGATGGATTTCGACATTTTCATTGCAGACTTGCCGCCACAACGGCAGCGAAGAGCCAATGTCCGGGTCCTGGTGCGACATGAACAGATGCTTGACGTTCTCGATGGGGATTTCGTCTGTCAGCGCGGCCAGCATCGGTGGGAAGATTTCGATTCCGCCGGGATCGAGAATAATCGCCGATTCACCACCGATGATGACGATCTGGTTGGTGTCGATAAGTTTTTCCGGCTTGTTTGGGTCTTGGCCGAAGGCCAGCCATTTATGGCCGGGTTGCTGGAAAATAGTTTGTGAAATCATTTTTGCTACTTCTCCTAGAAGGCAATGGTCAGCGATGGCGGTTAAGAACGAATGTTTTGCCGGGTCCGTTCCTGAAGGTTTGTGCCGACCGATCCGGCGTCGCGGATCGGGCTGCCAGCCATATCGACCATGTTGTGAAGTTGGGCGACGTATCCTCGCATGGTCGTGGCGACCTGATCGAATTCGGCTTCATGGTCGCCGGCGGCGGACGCTTCGATGGCGATGTTGGTGGCGATGCTGCCGGCTTGCGAGACCACCTCGGAAACTCCGTTAGCCTCGGCGGACAGTTTGTTGACGTTTCGGGTCATGCCCTGGACATCATCCAGCAAGGACGAAAGCTTATCGGCGCGGGATCTGGTCGTTTTGTCGACTGCGACAGTGGCAAATTCGCCCTTGCGCACGTTCAATTCATCGAGCGCCCGATTGAGCAGGCGAAGCTGATGCAATGTCCGAAGCGCGCTGGCGCTCTGATTATAGGTTTCTGATTTCAGGGTCAGCATGCTCAGGTTGACGCCGTTAAGGCGGGCAACCAGTTCGCGGGTATATTGGGTCAAGGCCCGGACGGCGTTGCCTTTTTCGCCCGCCCGACCGGCGGCCAGTTCCGCATTCAGGGACAAGATACGCATATTCTCGGAAAGTTCACCGAGATTGCCAAAACTGTGAAAAGCGTACAGGCACTTCGAAAACAGCTGGTTGGTGTCGGACTGGATTCGCCCGAGGGGGGTGCGGTCTTGGGTCGAAGAGGTCGATAAGCCGGTTTTTGCGGGAGAAGCCGCCTCGACAGCGGTATCTGTTTCGGCGGCGGAAAGTTCGGTGCTCATGTATGATGTTCCTAACAAGAGCGCAGGTGCGCCCGATGACGTTACCAATACGTATGGTCACTGCCATATGGCAAATTATTGTTTATTAGACTTCTAATCATTCGACGATGTCAATTTGGCAGTGATCAGCGACTACAATTGAAGAAAAAAACGGACTATCCATACAAAACATAGGGTGCCACGACCCTGATTTCTCCCTTTTTTATATATCAATTTACCGCCGGACAACCTTTGCCTTTTTTCCCAAGGCCCGGCGGCCATGGCCCCTGAGCTCCGGCGGCGGCATTTCGTCGCCATAACCGGTTCGTTGCGGGGCCAGAACCTGCGGCGTCAATTTTGCCGCCGTACCTTTTATCAAACCCTCACATAAAAAGGAGAATGACACATGTCGACAACCGTCGAACAGTCGTTCATCAAGCACTTCCAGGCGGAAGTCCATATGCAGTATCAGCGCATGGGATCGAAGCTCCGAAATACCGTCCGCACCAAGGACACGGTCAAGGGATCTTCGACGACCTTCCAGAAAGTCGGCAAAGGTACCGCTTCGACCAAGGCGCGGCACGGCAAAGTGCCGGTGATGAACGTTGATCACACACCGGTAGAATGCGCCCTGTACGATTACTACGCCGGTGATTGGGTCGATCAGCTTGACGAACTGAAGACCAACATCAACGAACAGGCCATCGTCGCCCGGGCCGGTGCATACGCGCTTGGCCGCAAGACCGATGAACTGTTGATCGGGCAGCTTGATACGTCGACCAATTACGCCGGGCTAGGCACCGATGGTCTGACAAAGGCCAAGGTATTGACCGGCTTTGAAATGCTCGGCGCGGCGGACGTTCCCGATGATGGCGAACGCTATGCCATCGTCGGCTGGAAACAGTGGAGCGATCTGCTGGGCATTCCGGAATTCGCCAACGCCGATTACATCGGCGATAACGACTTGCCGTGGAAGGGTACCCAGGCAAAGCGTTGGCTGGGCGCTTTATGGATGCCCCATTCCGGGCTGACCAAGTCCGGCACCGTGCGGTACTGCTACTGGTACCACAAGTCGGCGCTGGGTCATGGCGTCGGATCCGATGTCAAGACCGACATCACCTGGCATGGCGATCGTGCGGCCCATTTCATCAACAATTCGATGAGCCAGGGTGCCTGCCTGATCGACGCTTCCGGCGTCGTTTCCATGCGCTGCCTCGAAGTCTGATCGTCAATAAAAGGAGTACTGAATATGGCCTTTATGTCAAAGGATCTGAGCGTCCTGGCCTACGCCAACGGCTTTACGCTGTGGCACTACACCACCCCTGATGTCGCCGCCACCGTCGATACCACGGGCTACTTCAATACCGCCACCGATATGCTTCGCATCGGCGATATGGTGCTGGCCAACACCTCTACCGGCGGTATCCCGTCGTCCGGCATCTACCTGGTCAACGCCAACGCACTCGGCGTGGTCGATGTCGCCGACATGACCGTCGTCGGCGCGGTTGACACCGACTAAACGCGACACCTTGGGCAGGGGCGGCGACAACCCAAAAATCCGGGCCGCCGCCCCGATCGTCATTATCCCTTGGGGAAGGACGAAAGACATGTTTGCTATCGCCCGGTCCATTCGGGGGAGGGTAGCAGATGGTGATACCCATATATCGTTTTTAAATTCGTTAAATATATACGATATAAGTATTTGTTAATAATGCATTTATTTATAGTTAATTCATTATCAGTTAATTTAATTCCGCCGCCGCCTCATCGCAGGCGGTTTTTTTGTTTCCAATCCCTGAATCACCTCAAACCAAGGAGAACCGAGATGGCTTTAAGCCCTATCGCGTTGTGTTCGCGCGCGTTGTTGAAACTTGGCGCGTTTTCTATTGCCTCGTTCGATGAAGGCACGGCGGAGGCCGAAATTGCCGGCAACCTTTATGACGGTGTCCGCGACGCCCTGTTGTCGGCTCACCCGTGGAACTTTGCCACCGGCCAGGCCACATTGGCCCGGCTGTCGACGGAACCGATTGCCGACTACGCTTACGCGTTTCAACTGCCGACCGACTTCCTGCGCGCCCTGTCCTTGGGTCAGGGGGGGGCGGGCCGCGGCGTGTCCTATCGCATTGCCGAACGTCGTTTGCACACCGACTCGGCCGCGGTCGTGCTGAGTTACATTTTCCGTCCCGACGAAAGCGAATTCCCACCGTTCTTTGCCCAGTTGCTGGTTGCCCGCCTGGCGGCGGAATTCTGTATCCCGCTGACCGAAAGCACCAGTCGCGCCGCAAGCCTGTTGAAGACCGCCGAAGCCGATCTGCGCCGGGCCCGCAACATCGATTCCCAGCAGGACACCCCCGGCCTTATCGAAGACTTCACGCTGATTGGGGCGCGGGGCTGATGGCGCGCGTTGGCACCAACAAATCCAACTTTACCGCGGGTGAAATTTCGCCGCAGTTGTTGGGCCGTGGCGATCTCAGGTCGTACGAAAACGGCGCCGCGAAATTGACCAACGTGTTTATTCATCCGACCGGCGGGGTCAGCCGCCGCGCCGGGTTGCGTTATGTCGATACCGCGCGCGGCGATGGCCGGCTGATTGCTTTCGAATTCAATGTTCAACAGATTTACCTGCTGGTTTTCACCGACCTTCATGTCGATGTCTACCGGGACGGCGTACTTGTCGCGGGCTTCGCCACACCGTGGTCGGCGATCCAGATTCCGGCCATCAACTGGACCCAGACCGCCGACACCCTGCTGGTTGTGCATCCGGATGTTCCGCCGAAAAGAATCACCCGTACGTCCGATGTCGCCTGGACCCTGACTGACTGGACCTTTCACCAGCCCCTTGGCCGCATCTATCAGCCGCATCACAAGTTTGCCGCCGATACGGTAACATTGGCGGCCAGCGCCACGACCGGCGCCGTCACGCTCAGCGCATCGGCCAATGTCTTTGTCGCCGACCACGTCGGGACCCGTTTCCGGCTGCAGGACAAGGAGGTTCAGATAACCTCCGTCACCTCGGCCACGTCGGCGCTGGCGACGGTTAAGGAAACACTGGTTTCGGCTGCCGCGTCGGTGGATTGGGAAGAGCAAGCCCTGTCCAGTGTTCGCGGCTGGCCGGCATCGGTCTGTTTCCATCAGGATCGAATGGTCATTGGCGGCTCGCGTGACTTGCCGAACCGGCTATGGATGTCGAAGTCGGCGGACCTGTTCAATTTTGATATGGGCACCGGGTTGGATGACGAGGCGATCGAATTCGCCATTCTGTCTGATCAGGTCAATGCCATCCGGGCCGTTTTCTCCGGGCGTCACCTACAGATCTTTACCTCCGGTGCCGAATGGATGGTCACCGGAACCCCGTTGAGCCCCGGCAATATCCAGTTGACGCGTCAGACCCAGATCGGATCGCCGGTCGATCGCACGGTGCCGCCCCGTAACGTCGATGGGGCGACCCTGTTCGCCCCCCGCGACGGCGTCGCCCTGCGCGAGTTCCTGTTCACCGACGTCGAACAGGCTTATCAGTCGGCGGATTTGGGTTTGTTGGCTCATCATTTGCTGGACCGGGCCCGCGATCAGGATTTCGACACCTCGCGCCGTTTGTTTCATATCGTGATGGACAACGGCAAGATGGCCACCGTTACGATTTACCGGGCCGAACAGGTGACGGCCTGGACGCTTCAGGAAACCGCCGGTTTGTTCCGCTCCGTCGCTGTTGCCGGGTCGAAAGTCTATGTCCTTGTTCAGCGCACCGGCGGGTTCTATATCGAGACCCTGGACAGCACCTTGAATGTCGATGCCGGGCTGACCGGAACATCGCAAGCCGCCAAAACAACATGGGCCGGCCTCGACCACCTGGAAGGAAAAACCGTCAAGGTTGTCGCCGGTGGCGCACCGGTGCCCGATGCGGTGGTCACAGGCGGGACCGTGGTTCTGGCCCACGCCGCCACGGTCGTGGAAGTCGGCCTTGGCTACACTCACGTAATCGAACCGCTGCCACCGGTACTTGACGGTGGCGGCAAGCCCGGCGGTCCCGTCCGGGCCGTCGCCGTCGTTTTTCGGTTGTTTCAAACGACGTCGCTCAGGCTCGATACCGGCGGCGGCTTCGTCGATCTCCCGTTCAAGCGATTCGGGCCGGTAATGCTTGACCGGCCGGCCAGCACATTTACCGGCGACCGCAGAGTCCGCGCGCTCGGTTGGAAGCGTAGCGCCGATCAGCCCCTGTGGCGCATCGAACAGGACACACCACTGGATTTCACCCTGCTGTCGGTGGCCAGTGAATTGGCGCTCAATCGTTAATCAGAAACATAGATCAAAGAAAGGAGTCTCCCCATGGGAGGATTTGAAACAGTGGCAATGGCCGCCCTCGGCGCGGTTCAGAGTCATCAACGTTATCGCGCGCAGAACACCGCCATCAATGCCCGCCAGCAAGTGGAAGCCAGCCGGCAAGCACAGGCCCGCCAGATCCGCGAACGGGACATGCGGGGCCGGTTGGCCAGCCTTCAGGCGACGCAACGTGCCCGCTTCGGCGCCGCCGGAATCGGTGGCGGTGGATCGGCCAATGCCGTCATGAACGGTTTGGCCAAAGCGACCGAACAGTCCATCCAGGATGGCCGCGCGGGTGATCGGCTTCGTTTGCAAGGGAGCACGGCATCGGCCCAAAAGAGCCGCAGACTTAACTTGATTGATTACCGGCAAAGCCAGATCCGCCGCTTGCCTGGTCCGGGCACCGGCTTGTCGCTGCTGGAACGCTGAAACAGACACCAAGAAAGGACATTATTATGGTCGCTCATATTCAAATCGGGGATATCAGCCCCCGCATCCAGTATTCCGGGGATGGCGTGCAAACGGCATTTCCCTATCCGTTTCCGGTGTTCGCGGATGCCGACATTCAGGCCTATGTGGATGGAATCCCGAAAATACTGACGTCTGACTACACGGTGACTGGCGCCGGTGTCAGTGCCGGTGGTTCGGTCACATTCGTCATCCCGCCGGCGGTCGGTACGGTTGTCACCCTTCGCCGTAACAAGTTGATCGCGCGGACTTCCGACTTCCAGGAATCCGGCGAATTTCGCGCCAAGGTTATAAATGACGAACTGGATATTCTGACGGCACTCCTCCAGCAGGTCGATGAGCGATCGGCTCGCGCCCTGCATCTGAGCCCAACAGACGCCGCAAACCAGACCGAACTGCCGGACAAAGCGGTCCGTGCCGGCAGGTATCTTGGTTTTGACGCAGCCGGTGCGCCCACGGCTATCGCCGGTCCGCTGAATACCTTGCCAGTATCGCCCTATATTTCGACACTGTTGGACGACGGCGACGCGGTCGCCGCGCGCGCCACTCTCGGGGCGGTGATCGGCACCGACGTATTGGCCCCGACCGGCGACGGTTCCGGCCTGACCGGTATCGCCGTTGGCGCAACGGACGCGGAAAAGGCCAATATCGCGCTCAACGCGTTTCGCATCGCCGTCAATGGCGGGCTGTCGGTGCAGAACATGGTGGACGGCATCGTCGATGAGTTCACCGACCAGACCGGCGTCGATACGGTCGCGTCCCTGAATGAGACCTATGACGCCGTCAATCATTTCTACCATAACCCCAAGGCATATGGCCCCGACAAGCTTGACGGCACGGTGATCTATTCGACCGGCGAGGCCCTGTCTGCCGGTACGGTACTAACATCGCTGTACGATAACAACGTTGCAACCTATATCAAATTTGGCGCCGCGACGACCAGCGCAACCCACTACGTTTCGATGCAGCTTGCGGCGGGGTCAGTCGCCAACAAGCTGCGGATCATGCCGGGAGCAACTAGCATTGGACTGTGGAGCAGCGTCCAGTTCCAAGGGTCAATGGATGGGATCACTTGGACGCAAATCGGCGCGACATACACAGGCACCTTTGCCGATGGCGTCTGGGTCGAAATAGCCGACCCGACGCAAGCCACGACTTACGTTTACTACCGGGCCTTCATCACCATTACCAGTGCAGTCGGTTATGACATCGACATCAAGGAAATGGAGCTTCTGGGGATGCTGCCGCCTCCGAACATGACATTGCAGTCCAATGTCCATGCCGCGCTGGCTCAACCCGCTAATGCCTTCCTCGTGTTGTGGCATGAATTTGTCGATGCGGTGACGCTGAACACCGATCTGAAAGCCTGGGCGTCGCGTGATGGCGGCACGACATGGACCCAGGCTACGTTGGCGCTGGCCGCCGGTTTGTCGGGCAATCAGCAAGTCCTGACCGGCAACGCCGATCTGTCAGCCCAACCGGCCGGCACGTCCATGAAATGGAAAATCGAAACCCTTAACGCCAAAGAGCAGCGGGCTCGCGGTGTTTCAGAACAGTGGAGCTGAACAATGGTAGAACGACTCGTAAATGCGACGGCGGCGCAAGAAAAAGACGATGAGCAAGCCGTTCTTGATGCCGTGCTGGCGGAACTGCATCGCGCCAATCCGGCATGGCACGCCAACCTTCCCAAGGAGACCAGGGATGCCATGGTCCGGCGCGGTGTGCGGCGGGGAACACCATGACGGATGTCGCGTTCCTGGAATTCGTGCAGGTCTGGAACGACAGGCAAAACCTGTCGTCACCCGACCTGCATCGCCAGATTGTCGACTGGCTTGCGGAAAACTGGGCGCGCGGCCGCCGCGAACTGCTGCTGATGGCGTTCCGTAATTCCGGCAAGTCGACCCTGGTCGGTTTGTTCTGCGCCTGGCTGCTGTACCGCAATTCGGACCTGCGCATCATGGTGCTGGCCGCTGATCTGGCGCTGGCCCGAAAAATGGTGCGTAACGTCAAGCGCATCATCGAACGGCATCCGTTGACCGCCGACATGAAACCGGGCCGGGCCGATCAGTGGGCGGCGGATCAGTTTACGGTCAACCGCGATGCCGAACTGCGCGATCCGTCCATGCTGGCCCGTGGTGTCGAAGCCAATCTGACCGGTTCGCGTGCCGATGTGGTGATCTGCGACGATGTCGAAGTGCCCAACACGTGTAACACCGCGCCCAAGCGCGAAGACCTGCGCCAGCGACTGGATGAAATCGACTACGTGATGGTGCCGGGCGGCACCCAGCTTTACGTTGGTACGCCGCATACTTTCGATACCATCTATGCCGCCGGCGAAGAAACATATCTGACCGGCTTCGAACGGCTGGAATTGCCGTTGCTGGACGAACATGGAAACAGCCGTTGGCCGGAACGTTTTCCGGCTGACCGCATAGAAGCCATTCGCAAGCGCAGCGGCCCCAACAAGTTTGCCAGTCAGATGTTGTTGCAGCCGATGGATCTGGCCGACGGCCGGTTGAATCCCGACCGCCTGCGCCTGTACAACGCCGAACTGGAATACCGCGAAGGCAATGGCGAGGCGGTTTTGATGCTGGCCGGGCGGCGGCTGGTATCGGCTTCTTGCTGGTGGGACCCGTCCTACGGTTCTCCCGGCAAGGGCGACGGCAGCGTTATCGCCGTTGTTTATACCGACGATCACGGCGATTACTGGCTGCACCGGGTCGCCTACCTGACCCACGATTCGGCATTGGCCGAAGCGCAGGCCGAAGCGATCCAGATGTGCGTCCAGGTCGCCCGCTTTGTCGGCGATCATTATCTGGCGTCCGTGACCATCGAAACCAACGGCGTCGGCGGCTTGTTGCCGGGGCTGTTGCGACGCGAACTGGAGACCGCCGGCGTTGTCGCCGGGGTCGTCGGCAAGGCGTCGCACGTCGCCAAGGACCAGCGCATCATCGATGCCTTCGATGCGGTGCTGGCCGCCGGCATGTTGCACGCTCATCACAGCGTTTGGGAAACGCCGTTCATTGCCGAAATGCGGGAATGGCGACCTGCGGTGAGCTGTCGCGACGATGGCCTTGATGCCGTTTCCGGATGTTTGTTGAGCGAGCCCGTACGGCTGCCCAAACGCGCCCCGCCCGGGGGCGATCCCGTCCGGCGCCCGCCGTGGCGGCCGGGGGGGCAGGGGTTCAAGGCCCGCTCTGATTTCGACGTCTGACCGGCTCCTTATTTAAGGAGCCATTTTTTTTAACTGAAAATCTTTAAGGAGACGACCCATGCACAACACCTTGCAAGGACCGTGGACGCTTGATTTGAATTGGTGGATCAGCGTCGTTGAACTGCCGACGATGGTCGGGCTGTTCTGGCTCGGCTGGCGCAATCGGCAGGAACTGGAAACCGCGCTTTCAGACGCTCGCCACGAAAATGAAACCGGCTTGCGTTGGCTGCGCGACAGCCTGGCCGCCTATAAACTGGAAGTCGCCAAGTCCTATGCTTCCATCGCCTACATGAAAGAAGTCGAACGCCGCCTGACCGGCCATTTATCCCGCATCGAAGACAAGCTGGACGCATACCGGTCCCGCGAAGGAGGTGGCAGATGACCGTTCAGGAACGCATCACCCTGCCGGGCGACCCGGCGACCGAGTTGCTGGCCCGCACGCTTTATGGCGAGGCCCGTGGTGAGTCCGTGCGCGGCAAGGAAGCCGTCGCCGCCGTTATTGTCAATCGGGTGCAGCGGTCGCGCGACCGGGGCGGCTATTGGTGGGGCGACGATATCGCCCAGGTGTGCCAAAAACCGTGGCAATTTTCCTGCTGGAACGAAGGCGATCCGAACCGCGCCAAGATCGAAAAGGTGACCCCGAAGAACCGGGTTTTCCAGACCTGCATTCGCATCGCCCGTCGGGCCGTTGCGGGCGCCCTTGTCGACCCCACCGGTGGCGCGACCCATTATCACGGCCTTGCCGCAAATCCGCCGTGGGCGAGGGGGCGCGCGCCATCCGCGGAAATCGGCGGCCACCTGTTTTATGCCGACATTGAGTAGGCGGCAAAGAAACCAAGAATAGTCAGGAGAAAACAAAATGCTGAACGCTCTTATCGGGCCGCTGTTGGGCGGCCTGTTCGGGTTGATCGACAAGTCCGTCGAAGACCGCGATCAAGCCGCCAAGATCAAGGCCGACCTGCAAACCATGGTGCTGTCAGGCCAGTTGCGAGAGCTGGAAACGGCGGCCGGTATCATCACCGCCGAGGCAAACGGCGAGTCTTGGCTGCAACGCAACTGGCGACCGCTGCTGATGCTGCTGTTCGGCATCATCATCGCCAATAATTACCTGCTGGCGCCGTTGTTCGGCACCCCACAAGCGCTGATCCCGCCCGACATGTGGGCCTTGCTCAAACTCGGCCTCGGCGGCTACGTGATGGGCCGTTCGGCGGAAAAGGCCGCCAAGGCGTGGAAGGGGGGCAGTTGATCGCAGTGCTTCCGTCCGATGTCGTAAAGGATACGATGTGCGACCCTCGAGGTATGCAATATTTGAATACGATGCTCATCTTACCAAGTGTAACGAGGTATTGAGTATGCTGAAAATATTTCTGTCCGCGCTCATCGTTGCGCCCGTGTCGCTGTTTCCCCTAACGAAATTGTTCTGTTGTCGGGCCTGATTGGGTATTCTGATTCGGCCCGTGACGGTCACGGACAAAGACTGGCAGAAAACGAATGGAGAGAACATCATGGCGAAGGGTTACTGGATTGGTCACGTCGATGTGTCCGATGCCGAGTCCTACAAGACATATGTCCAGGCCAATGCCGAACCGTTTGCGAAATACGGGGCGCGGTTTCTGGTCCGTGCCGGCGACAGCGAGGGCGTCGAGGGCTCCTGCCGTTCCCGCCACGTGGTGATCGAATTTGATAGTTACGAGCAGGCCCTGGCCTGTTACCGTTCGGCCGAATACCAGCACGCCAAGTCACTTCGCGAGGGTGCCAGTGTCGCCGATCTGGTCGTCGTCGAAGGCTACGACGGCCCCCAGCCATAAATAATGTGATCCGGAAGGTCATCGACCGTGCACCCATTTTTCAGAACGATCAAACTGGTGATAGCGGCCAGGCGGTCGCCACAAACGGAAATGCTTGATGTCTCATCGGTGCAGATGCGGGTCTGGCCCAATGATCTGGATGTTAACCTGCATGTCAACAATGGCCGCTACCTGACCCTGATGGATCTTGGCCGGCTCGATATGATGATCCGCTCCCGGACCCTGGGGATCGTCTTTAGGCGCAAGTGGTATCCGGTATTGGGCGCGGCGACGGTGCGCTTCAAGCGGTCGTTGCATCTGTTTGAAAAGTTCACCCTGAAGACCCGAATTCTGGGTTGGGATGACAAGTGGGTCTATATGGAACACCGCATCGAAACCAAGGAGCATCTGGCGGTGATCGCCATCGTCAAGGCCCTGTTTCGATCCGACGGCCGGTCCATCCCGTCGCAGGAATTGGCCGAAGCGTTCGGTCATCACGGTCCGTCGCCCGTGCTGGCCGATTTTGTCGAGGATTGGAAGCGCATGGAAAAAGATTTCGACCGTGGCCAGAAAACCGGATAGCCTGGCTTTGTTAGGCGCGGCAGGCCTGTTAGGGTTATCGTTACCATAATTGAAAGGAACGCACGACGTTGACTGAACAGGAAAAATTGATGACGCTCGGTGGTCGCATTACCCTGGCGAGAGAAAATTATAATCTGACGGAACAGCAATTGTCCGGTCGTCTTGGCGTTATGGTCAAGACGGTGCGCAACTGGGAATCGGATCGTTCGGAACCCCGTGGCAACAAACTGGCGATGCTGTCTGGCGTTCTCGGGGTCTCCCTTGGTTGGTTGGTGACCGGCGAAAACACCGTCGAGGAAGCCCCGGAATCCGTGGAGGAAACGAAAACGCTGCAAATGAAGGTGGGCCAGCTTTTCGCGCTGCACGAACAATCGGCAGCGTTGATCCAGGAAATTCAATCCGATGTGGAAAACCTGCAAGAGCAGTTTGAACGGGTTGAATCGATGCCGCCTGACGAAAACTAAAACAGCTTGGTAACAACGGTTCATTCAGTATCTTCGGGGAGGGGATCGGATGTCATATGATTACGTTGTTGTCGGCGGTGGATCGGCGGGGGCGACGCTGGCCGCCCGCCTGACCGAGGATGCTTCGGTATCGGTGTGTCTTCTCGAAGCCGGTGGCGGTGGCAATGACGCGTTGGTGCGCGCTCCGGCCGGGATCGTCGCCATGCTGCCCGGTCGCCCGAAGATCAACAACTGGGCATTTGAAACAGAACCGCAGGCCGGTTTAAACGGCCGCAAGGGCTATCAGCCGCGCGGTAAGGCGCTCGGTGGCTCCAGCGCCATCAACGCCATGCTCTACATTCGCGGTCATCGCGGCGATTACGACGACTGGTCCAGACAGGGCTGCACCGGCTGGTCGTTTGACGAGGTCCTTCCCTATTTCAAGAAGTCTGAGGGAAATGTTCGCGGCGGCGGCGATTTTCATGGCGGCGACGGGCCGTTGCGGGTTACCGATCAGCAGTCCCCTCGCGGTATTTCCGAGGCTTTTGTCGAAGCGGCGACGCAGTGTCAGGTGCGCCACAACACCGACTTCAACGGCGATGAGCAGGAAGGCGTCGGCCTGTATCAGGTCACACAGTTTTGGGGCGGCGACAAAAATGGCGAGCGCTGTTCGGCCGCCGCGGCGTACCTGTTTCCGGCCATGGACCGGCCCAACCTGACCGTCCTGACGAAAGCCCATACCTGCAAAATCATCATGAAAGGCAAGCGGGCAACAGGCGTCGTATATCGGCAAGGGGGCACGGATAAAACGGTTTTCGCCAACCGCGAGGTGATTATCTGCGGCGGCGCCTTCAACTCACCGCACCTGCTGCACCTTTCGGGTATTGGTCCGGCCGATGAGCTGCGGCGCCACGGCATTGACGTGGTTCATGAACTGCCCGGCGTCGGCCAGAACCTGCAAGACCATCTGGATTTTATCCTGTCCTATAAATCCCGGGAAACCGACCTGTTCGGGATCGGTCCGACCGGAGCGTTGAATTTGGCCAAGGCCATTTGGCAGTGGCGCAAAGATGGCACCGGCATGATCGCGACGCCGTTTGCCGAAGGTGCCGCCTTTGTCAAAACCGCGCCTGACCTGGATCGTCCCGATATCCAGCTTCACTTCGTTATCTCGATCGTCGATGACCATGCGCGCAATCTTCATATGGGCTATGGATTTTCCTGTCATGTCTGTGTGCTGCGCCCGAAATCGCGTGGCGAAGTCGGTCTGACGGATGCAAACCCGTTGTCGCCGCCGCGCATCAACCCGCGATATCTGTCGGAAGAAGAAGACGAAAAAGTCATGCTCAAAGGCGTTCGCAAGATGCGTGAAATTCTTCAGGCGCCGGCGCTCGAAAAGTTCCGGCACAAGGAAATTTATACCGAAGATGCCCGCACCGACGCTGAATTGATGGCCCACATCCGGGCCCGCGCCGATACCATCTACCACCCCGTCGGAACCTGTAAAATGGGGATCGATGAAATGGCGGTTGTCGATCCGACCCTGAAGGTTCGGGGGATTGAGGGTTTGCGAGTGGTCGATGCCTCGATCATTCCGACAATGATTGGCGGCAACACCAATGCGCCGACCATCATGATTGCCGAAAAAGCCGCCGACCTTATCCGGGCCGATATGTAGCATCAGGGAGCATCTGAAATGAATCAGCCACAAGCCGTGGGTAACGACGCCGTGGACCAGGGCCTCGATCTGGCGGTGCAGGACCTCAATGCCAACAAGACGAGATGGGCGCAAACGACCAATGCCGAACGAATTTCAATGCTCGCCGACATCAAGGACAGGCTGCTCGAGGTCTCTGAAATCTGGGCCGAAACGGCGGCACGCCACAAACGGATTCCGGCCGGCTCGCCTTTGCGGGGCGAGGAATGGATGTCCGGTCCCTATGCCCTGATGTCCGCCTGCAACCTGTTTGCGCAGACCCTGTCGGAAATCGACACCAAGAACCATATTGCCGACCTGCCGATCCGGGAACTGGCGAACGGCCAGATCGCGGCCACCGTTGTCCCTCATTCCATATGGGACCGGCTTCTGCTATCGGGGGTCAAGGCGGAAGTCTGGATGCAGCCGGGCGTTATCAGGGAAAATCTCGCCCAGAACACGGCCTCCCATTACGATATTCCCAGGGCCCGACGCGACGGCATGGTCTCCCTTGTCCTGGGCGCCGGCAATATCGCCGCCATTGCGCCGCTGGACTGCTTCCAGAAGCTCTTCGTCGAACATCAGGTGGTTCTTTTGAAAATGAACCCGGTGAACGATTATCTTATTGAATTCCTGCGTCCGGCGCTTAAGGCCCTGATCGATTTCGGGGCACTCAGGATCGTCAAGGGTGGCGCCGACGTCGGCGAATATCTGTGTAATCATCCCGGTATAGACGATATTCATATTACCGGCGCGCAGGCGTCGCACGATCTCATCGTCTGGGGGGGCGGGGTGGAAGGCGAGAATAACAAGAAGGCCGGAACGCCCCGGAACACGCGCCACATCACATCGGAACTGGGCGCCGTTTGCCCGACCATCGTTGTGCCCGGCCCGTGGTCGGACGCCGACCTGTCGTTTCAGGCCGAACATATCGCGACCCAGAAGCTTCATAATTCGGGCTTCAATTGCATCGCTTGCCAAATGCTGATCCTGCCCGAAGGCTGGGATAAAACGGATACCTTGCTTGCCAGGGTCAAAAAGGTGATGGCCGATGCGCCGTCTCGCCCGCGTTATTATCCGGGCGCGGATGGTCGCATCAAAGACTTCGCCGGTCACGCGGGTGGTGATGCCGCTGCCGGTTGTGTTGTCGTGGCGTTTGAAAAAGGCGGTGATCCGTATCTGGAAAGGACGGAAGTCTTCGCTCCGGCGTTAAGTACGCTCAGACTGGCGGGTGAGGACGCCGAACGGTATCTGCGCGCCGCCATTGAATATGCCAACGACAATCTGCACGGGACACTGGGCGCCAATATTATCATTCATCCGAAAACCATTCGCAGCATCGGCAAGCGGCGTTTCGATGCGCTTATCGGCGCGTTGCGTTATGGCTGCATTGCCATTAACGGCTGGACCGGACTAGGGTTCCTGCTTGTTCAAACGCCGTGGGGCGCTTTTCCGGGGCACACGTTGGATGACGTTCAAAGCGGCATCGGATTTGTCCATAATTCGCTGATGTTCGATGCGCCGGAACGGACCGTCGTTACCGCACCGTTCCGTCCGTTCCCGCGAAATTTGCTGAGCGGCGGATTGACCTTGCTACCGCGGCCGCCGTGGTTTGTGACCAACCGCAAGGCCGATAGAATAGGCGGGCTTCTGACAAAATTTCAGCACAAACCGGGATTTTTCAAGATACCTCGAATTTTCCTAAATGCCTTGCTTGGTTAGTGACTTTGATATGCGTTTGCACTTCCCTTAGGGCCGGAAAATCGGTTATCGTCGTGGGGGATCAACGAATAGAGGGGATACATTATGAATAAGAACATCGGTCGCGCAGACAAGATTTTGCGCATTGTCGTGGGCGTTGTCTTGATCGGGTATGCCGTCGCCGGCCCGAAATTGGGAATGGACACCGGCTACAATGCGTGGGGCTGGATTGGCGTCATTCCCTTGGCCACGGCGCTGATTAACTTCTGCCCGCTGTACCGGATATTTGGCCTGAAGACCAACTAGGGGTCTCGTGCCATGCTGGCGGTGATGGGCGCCCTGGACGAAGAAGTCGGGCATCTGCGGGCCGATATGACGATCTCCGACGAGACCCGGCATGCCGGAATTCAGGTCACCCACGGATCCTTCAAGAATGTCGATATCGCCTTGGCCAAATGCGGTATCGGCAAGGTCAACGCGACCATCTGCACACAGATGTTGATCGATCTGTATAAACCGGACGCCATGTTCCCCGATCCGGGCGTTGGCCCCAACCTGATGTTGGGCACCATCGCTTCCGGTGATCGGTTCATTCAGGACCAAAAGACCCTGCGTTGGTTGCAGCGGGAATTTGCCGCCCTTGCCACCGAAATGGAAGGCGCCGCGTTTGGCTACACCTGCCACTTGAACGGGGTCCCGTTCGTTGTCGTCAGGGGGCTATCCGATACCGCCGATCATAATGCGTCGGATGATTTCAGTTCCAACCTTCACATCGTCAGCCGCAATATGTATCCCTATCTCGAACGCCTGATTCCGGTCCTCGCGAGATAACCGCAAGGCTGTGATCCGGACTGCTTAAGCCGTTTCGCGCCGTTCTTCAATGATGCCAAGGATTTCGGCCGCCGCCGTCGGGATGCGGGTGCCGGGGCCGTAAATGCCCGATACCCCGGCGTCTTTCAGGAAATCATAATCGCGTGCCGGAATAACGCCGCCGCACACGATGACGATATCGTCGGCCCCCTGGGCGTGCAGTTCCTTGATCAAGGCCGGAACCAGGGTTTTGTGACCGCCGGCCTGGGTCGAAACGCCGATCAGATGGACGTCGTTCTCTATCGCTTCGCGGGCGACTTCGCCGGGCGTCTGGAACATCGCACCGATATCGACGTCGAAGCCGATGTCGGCGAACGCCGTGGCGATCACCTTGGCGCCGCGGTCGTGACCGTCCTGGCCCATCTTCGTTACTAGCATACGTGGGCGGCGCCCCCGGTTTTCGATGAACTTTTCGACCCGGTTCAGGATCCTTGCAAAGTCCTGATCGTCGGCAAAGGCCCCGCCGTAGACACCGGAGATGGTTTGCGGGCTTGCACGATGGCGGGTGAAGACGGCTTCCAGCGCGTCCGATATCTCGCCGACCGTGGCGCGCGCCCGCGTCGCGACGACGGCCAACTCCAGCAGGTTACCGACGCCGGATCGGGCCGCTTCGGTCAGAGCATCCAGTGCCGCCTTGCAGGCAATGGCGTCGCGGCTGTCACGAATTTGTTTTAGCCGCGCCACCTGAGATTCCCGTACGGCATCGTTGTCGATTTCCAATGTGTCGATGGCGTCTTCATCGTCGCGGGCATACTTATTGACCCCCACAACGACTTCTTCGGTTCTGTCGACCCGGGCTTGCTTGCGGGCCGCTGATTCCTCGATCCGCAGTTTTGGCAAGCCGGTTTCGACGGCCCGTGTCATGCCGCCCAGGTCTTCGACCTCGTTGATCAGTTTACGGGCTTCGGCGACCAGCGATGCGGTCAGGCTTTCGATGTAATAACTCCCTCCCAGCGGGTCGACGACGCGGGTAATGCCGGTTTCTTCGGCAAGAACCAGTTGCGTGTTGCGGGCGATGCGGGCGGAAAACGGTGTCGGCAGGGCAATCGCCTCGTCGAGCGAATTGGTGTGCAGGCTCTGGGTGCCGCCCAGGACCGCCGCCATCGCTTCGATGGTGGTGCGCACGACGTTGTTGTAGGGGTCTTTTTCGGTTAGCGAGACGCCCGACGTCTGGCAGTGGGTGCGCAACATGGACGATTTTGGATCGGCTGGATTGAACCCCGCCATCAGTTCCGTCCACAACACACGGGCGGCGCGCAGCTTGGCGATCTCCATGAAGAAATTCATGCCGATGGCGAAAAAGAAACTCAGGCGCGGCGCGAAGGCATCTACTTTCAGGCCGCTTTCAACGGCGGTACGAACGTATTCAACGCCATCGGCCAGGGTGTAGGCAAGTTCCTGCACGGCGGTCGCCCCGGCTTCCTGCATGTGGTAGCCGGAAATTGAAATGGAATTGAATTTCGGCATGTGTTGGGCGGTGTAGCCGATGATATCCGAGACGATGCGCATGGACGGCTGCGGCGGATAGATATAGGTGTTCCGCACCATGAATTCCTTGAGGATGTCGTTCTGGATGGTTCCGGCCAGCTTTTCAGCCGGTACGCCTTGTTCCTCGGCGGCGACGATGTAGCCCGCCAGAACCGGCAGGACGGCGCCGTTCATGGTCATCGACACGGTCATTTCGTCAAGCGGGATGCCGTCGAACAGGATTTTCATGTCCTCGACGGAATCAATGGCGACTCCGGCCTTGCCGACATCGCCGACGACGCGCGGATGATCGGAATCATAGCCCCGGTGGGTCGCCAGATCGAAGGCGATGGACAGGCCCTTCTGCCCCGCTTTCAGGTTGTCGCGGTAGAACCTGTTGGACTCCTCGGCCGTCGAAAAACCGGCGTATTGGCGGATCGTCCAGGGCCTGCCGGCATACATGGTGGCCCGTGGGCCGCGCAAGAACGGCGCGAAACCGGGCAGGGAATCGATCGCCTCCAGGCCTTCCAGATCGGCCGCCGTATACAGCGGTTTGACGGCAATACCTTCCGGTGTGTTCCACACCAGGTCTTCGTCGGTACGGTCTTTTAGTTCGCGGGCGGCGGCGGCGGCCCACGCGTCTAATTTTGACGTTGCTGAATTATCCCCGGAACCGGTCATGCGGGCGGTCTCCACCTGTTGTTTCCGTATTGCCTGAAAACATCAAAATCGATGATTACGGCGGCGAGTATAGACACGCCGGCGGCAAGGGGAAACGGCTTTTCCGTGCAACGGCAAGGTCAGAGCCGTCATTGGTCTGGATTTTACCGGAAAGCGGACGCGGATCGTCAAATCGGTGGATAAAACCGCCGAATCGGGTATTGGATGTGGATAAGATCCACAATATATCGTGTTTTCAGCTACATATGGTATAGGGGTAGTCATGGTCCGGAAAATATTGTAAAAACGGCCTTTATAGATCGACTAGATCGACCGACCGCCCATTAACAAACAAGGAGGCAGCGGCCCCGCAACGGACGATCGCATTCGGGTAGATGGCCCCGTGTGCGAAACCCGACGTCGGCCCGGAAAAAGAGTATGGCAATTGATTGGACTCCCGCACGCATCAGCACCCTGATCGCCCTGTGGACAGAAGGCGTCTCGACCATTGAGATCGGTCGCCGCCTCGACGTCACGAAAAATTCCGTCGTTGGCAAAGTCCATCGCCTCGGCTTGCCAAAGCGGGTGTCACCGATTGGCTCGCAGTCTCGTGAGCGTAAGCCGGTGACTGCCAAACCCGCCCCGGCATCCGCCCCCGCTCCCGCTGCCCGTAAGGACAGCGCCGTCAAACAGGCCATCGAATTGGCGCAGCAGCCGCGCCCAGCTCCGACGGCGGCATCGGAACCCGTTCCGAAAGCCAACCCGGTCAGCATGGATAAGCTGTCAGGCGGAATGTGCAGTTGGCCCGAGGGCGAACCCGGCAAGGAAAATTTCCATTTCTGCGGCGCCCCGGTTCTGGAAGGCAAGCCTTATTGCCTTAGCCACTGCGCCCGCGCCTATGTGCGCCCGACCCGCGACCGCCAGCGGACCGGTCAGCCCAAGTTTTCGCAGTCCAAGACCGCGGCGGCTTGATCGGGGCTACGTGAAGGTGGAGATTGAGAAGAGGCGGGGCGGGGGCAATTCCGCCCCGCTTTATTTTGTGATCAATGTCAGTCGTCGTCGGGGTTTTCGAACACCAGGTCGCCATCCAGTTCCAGTTCGCGGGTCAGTTTAATCAGTCGGTCGATGGCGTCGCGGCGGCGTCTTTCCGGCAGGCCGTCGCGAAATTCGTAGGTCAGGTCTTCGTTGACCATCTTGGCGTTGTTGTCGCTCATGTTGCTGAAGAACTTGTCATGCAGGGAGGCATTCCCTTCGGTACTTTTCAGCAGCGCCAACAGGTCGTTATGATCGGCGACGAGGAGAAATTTCTGGATGCCGACGTCGTTGGCCGTTCTGATGCGGCTCAGGAATTCCTTGCGGCTTTTGTCTTCTTTGCTGACCGCGACGGCGATCTCGACATCTGCGTCGGCCCCGGTAGGGGCCATCACGTGCATCAACTGCATCAACAGGGTCTTGACCTCGTTGCCTTGCAGGATGACTTCGGTTCCGCCGAAGGAGACGGAGTAGACATCCGGGGCGACTTGCTTTGCATTTATCTTCATTTATCAAAGCTTGCACAGAGGCGCGGAATTGACAAGCCTCAGTCACTCCATCACTTATAAGGCATGACTTTTCTCGACCGTATCAACGATTGTTCCGCACCGGACGGCGAAGGCTATTTGCCGTTCCGGGTGGCGGACCTCGTCGTCGGTTTTGTCACCGCCGAATTCGCCCGGGCGCTTGTCGACTTCCCGGATGTATTCGCGGTATCGGATGCCGGGGTTACGCTGTCGGATCGATTGCGCGGCTTCGATGACAGGTCGGCCGCCGTCGCCGGCGTCTTGGAAATCCTGATGCAACGGGGGGATGTGCCGGGTTGGCGTGGGGAGTATTATGCCGTCGGCGTTTCTTTCGGCGCACCCGCCTGCTTCAAAATGGAACGCGCCGCGGTGCCACTGTTCGGCACCATCGGCTACGGGGTGCATCTTAACGGCGTCGTGCAAACGGGCGCCGGTCTGTCGATGTGGATCGCCCGGCGGTCCTTAAGCAAACCGACCGGCCCCGGCAAGCTGGATCAAATCGTCGCGGGGGGGCAGCCGGCAGGACTATCTGTCTTCGATAACCTGGTGAAAGAATGCGCCGAAGAGGCCGATATTTCGGCCGATTTGGCGGCAGGTTGCGTTCCGACCGGCGCCATTTCCTACGTTACGGAGCGCCCCGAAGGGCTGCGCCGCGATGTGTTGTTCGTCTACGACCTGATGCTGCCGGAAAATTTCGTGCCGCGTAATACCGATGGCGAGGTCGAAGACTTTGCCCTGATGCCGATCGAGGCGGTCATCGTCCGTGTCCGCGATACCGATGATTTCAAATTCAATTGCTCGCTCGTGGTCATTGATTTTCTCGTTCGCCATGGCTACATCGAACCCGATCATCCCGATTATATGGATATTTTGCATGGCCTGCACGGTCTCGACACTGCAACCAGGATACTGAAAAATGAACGATGAACCCCTAAGCGTCTATCTTTCCGGTGAAATTCACAGCGACTGGCGCGAGCGCATTGAGATTGGGGCGCGTGAGGCCGGGCTCGATATCGATTTTTCCGGCCCCGTCACCGACCATGACAGCAGCGACGATTGCGGCGTCGCCATTTTGGGCGACGAAGACAATCCATTTTGGAAAGACAACAAGGGGGCGCGCATCAACGCCATCCGCACCCGTACTCTGATAGAACGGGCCGATGTCGTCGTCGTTCGGTTTGGCGATAAATACAAGCAATGGAACGCCGCCTTCGATGCCGGGTACGCCGCCGCCCTGGGGACGCCCCTGATTACCCTGCACGACGCGGATATCAACCATCCCTTGAAAGAAGTGGACGCCGCCGCCCTGGCCACCGCCGAAAAGCCGGAACAGGTGGTCAGAATTTTGAAATACGTTATCGACGGGGCGTTGTAGAAGCCTGGCAGCGGGGGCATAAACGGCGACGGCGAGGACGGTCCGTAACCTCAAAGGTGTTAACCTTCCGTCAGGGTGCTGTCAGAATTGTATGTTATACAATGGACGCTGAGAATTTGGTTTTGGATACGAAATCCATTTAACGGCACATCGGTGCAAACAGGAGGGGGCAGGCAAGGGAGATTGCATTATGCAATTGATCTCATTGGGTATCTTGCGCGCACGCGCAGTTCGATTAATGTCACCGTGCGCTGCTGTGGCGTTCGGGTTGTTGAGCATGACAGCTCCGGCGCAGTCGGCATCCGTAATCTATGAATCCGCAACGTTCGGCTCGGCTAGTGGCGGCGGAAACAGCCTGTATTCCGACCAGTACCTTGGGGCAGGTTTCAGCGTCGCCGACGCTACACAAGTGCACGTAACGGGAATTGGCGGAAACATAAATACGACTTCCGGCAATCTGTTCGGAACCATCGTAGCGTTACCGTCGGCAGGATCGCTTCCATCCTTCGCCCCATCGGCGATTGAATCCAATGCCCTGGGCTCGGTGACGTTTGCAACCGGCAACCCGGGCGGCGACGTCATCATTCCACTAAGCTTGACCTTGGCGGCAGGCGACTACGCATTGATATTCGGATCTGGCGCCTTCGGCACGGCGGGAGGGGGAGGAAGCATGGCGTTGACGAATACCGACATAGGCTCGCCATTTTACTTCTTTCATAATGAGTTCGGATGGCAGAGCGGGGGAAATCCCAATAAACGCTTCGTAGTGGAAGGGACAGTTTCCGTGATCCCGATCCCCGCCGCCCTGCCGCTGTTTTTTTCGGGCTTACTGGGGCTTGGCGTGATGGTCCGGCGGAGAAAACAAAAGGCGGTCGCCTAGCCTTAGACATTCTGGCCGGATGGTAAATTCGGTTTATGAGGACGTGATCTAAAAACCCACCATGGCCCGGACCCCGCCTTTGGTCTTGCCGGCCTCGCGGAGCGCGCGCAAGGTCAGCGCGTTATCCCGCTTTGCCAGTCGTTGGCCGTGTTCATCGCCCAGCAGTTTATGGTGATGGTAGTCGGGCACGTTCAAGTCCAGCAGGTGTTGTAGCAGGCGATGGACGTCGGTCGATGGCAACAGATCCTCGCCGCGGCTGACCAAGGTAACGCCTTGTCGGTCATCATCGATGGAAACGGCCAGATGGTAGCTGGTCGGAATGTCTTTCCGCGCCAACACGACGTCGCCAAACAGGTCCGGTCGGGCGGTGATGTCGCCGCGGTCGAGGTCGCGCCAGACCAACGGCTTGGAAATTCCGGATAACGCCTTTGTTGTATCGAGTCTGAGCGCGAAAGGCTCGCCCGCCTGTTTGCGGTCCGCCGCCTCGGATCGTTCCAAGCGGCGACAAATGCCGGGATAGCGCGGCCCTTCCGGCCCCTGATGCGGTGCCTGGTCGGCATCTTCAATTTCGTCCCGAATGTCCTTGCGGGTGCAGAAGCAGGGGTACAACAGGCCCATATCGTCGAGTCGGGTCAGCGCGCCGGCGTAATCATCCATATGGTCGGACTGCCGTCGTACCGGCTGTTCCCAATCGAGGCCAAGCCAGGCCAGGTCTTCAAGAATGGAATCCTCGTACCCGGATTTGCAGCGAACACCGTCAATATCCTCGATGCGCAGCAGAAACCGCCCGCCGGTTTGCCGCGCCAGGGTTTCGGCGAACAGGGCCGAGTAGGCATGACCCAGGTGCAGATGTCCCGTCGGCGACGGGGCGAAACGGGTATGTGCGGGCGCGATCATGTATGAGTGGTAGCACATTTGTGGCGGCCTGTTTATAACGATGGTTATGAAAATACGGGCGTTCATTCACAGGCACCAACCAGATGTCCCCATTTTGGTATCGGCAAAGTCCGGACTGGGTGCCGCGTTGGGTATGGGGATTATCGGTCTTCTTGGCTATTTAACCCACGAACCGTTGCTGATTGCGCCCTTTGGGGCGACGTGTGTGTTGTTGTTCGCTGTTCCGCACAGCCCATTGGCGCAGCCCGCCAATGTAATTGGCGGCCACATGCTGGCGGCGGCGGTGACGTTGCTGCTGCGGATTTTCCTGCCGCCCGAGTGGTGGGCGATCGCCCTTGCGGTCGGTTTGGTGATCGGCCTGATGGTCGCCCTCAGGCTGACCCATCCACCGGCAGGGGCGACGCCCGTGGTGGTGATGCTAAGCGACCCCGGAGCGATTTTCCTGTTGTTTCCCATGCTGACCAGCAGCGTCCTGCTGGTGATGATCGCCTATCTGGTTCATCGGATGCCGCCCCATACGGTCTATCCGGTCGTCCCGGAGATCGAAGGCGAGGGGGTTTGACGTCACCGGGGTCGGTAATATTAGTGACACTAAACCCTGATAGATAATTGGCAAGCCCTACAACATAGGGTAACCTGTCGATGTGGAATGGGGAGTTTCTGACGTGACTGTGGCGCTCGAAAGATTTCCGGCTCTGGTCCTGAACGCCGACTTTCGGCCGTTGAGTTACTTCCCCCTGTCGCTGTGGTCCTGGCAGAACACCATCAAGGCGGTGTTCATGGACCGGGTCAACGTGGTTTCCGAATATGATCAGGAGGTTCGGTCTCCAAGCTTCGAAATGGCCCTGCCAAGCGTTATTTCGCTCAAGGACTACGTCACCCTGTCGCGCCATCCGGCGTTTACCCGATTCAACGTGTTCCTGCGCGATTCCTTTTCCTGCCAATACTGCGGCAACGGCTATCCGACCGAAGAGTTGACCTTTGATCATGTTACCCCGCGTTCGCGCGGTGGGCGTACCCTGTGGGGAAATGTGGTCACCGCCTGCGGGCCGTGCAACCTGGCCAAGGGTAACCGTATGCCCGCCGTCGCCCGGATGTTCCCGCTACGCCGGCCGGACCGGCCGACGGCATACGAATTGCAGGAAAACGGCCGCGCCTTTCCGCCTAACCACTTGCATGAAAGCTGGCGTGATTTCCTGTATTGGGACAGCGAGTTGGATCCGTCCTGATCCGATTCGGGTCGGGAAGCGATAAAGCCGCCCAAAAGCCTCATTTCCCCTTGTGTTTTTGTCGATTGTCCGTATATTCGCGCCCTTATTCCCAAGAATGAGGGTCAAAAGACCCCGCCCCGGCATCGACCATTTAAACGTTCGAATGATGGATGGCGTCCGGCTATTGGGACAATAACAAACCGGATAACGAGTGAGATTAAATTATGAGCAGACGTATTAAATCGAAGTACAAGATCGACCGACGCCTTGGCGTCAACCTGTGGGGCCGTCCGAAAAGCCCGTTCAACACCCGCGAGACCCGTCCCGGGCAGCATGGTCAGCGCCGCCGCAAAGAAACCGACTACGGCACCCAGTTGATGGCCAAGCAGAAGCTGAAGGGCTACTACGGCAGCATCACCGAAAAGAAATTCCGGCGCTATTATGACGAAGCCGTGCGCCGCCATGGTGACACGTCTGAAAACCTGATTGGCATTCTGGAACGCCGGCTCGACGCCATCGTTTACCGTATGAAGTTCGTGCCGACCGTGTTTGCCGCCCGCCAGTTCGTCAACCACGGCCATGTCAAGGTCAACGGCAAGAAGGTCAACATCGGTTCGTACCTGGTCAAAGACGGCGATGTCATCGAGGTCAAGGAAAAGTCTCGCGACATCCCGATGGTTCTTGAAGCCGTTTCTTCGCCGGAACGCGACATTCCCGACTACATGGATGTCGATTTGAAAAAGATGAAGGGCACCTTCATCCGCCAGCCGCTGTTGGCCGATGTTCCCTATCCGGTGCAGATGGAACCGAACCTGGTTATCGAATTTTATTCGCGTTAATCAGGGGGGCTATCCAGGATATCAAAAGGCGGCCCCTGACCGGGTCGCCTTTTTCTCTGCCCGCGGCATGGGGTTTGTGCTGCGGTCAGGGAAATAGCTTGAATGAGCATATATTTTTGTATTCTGAATTGAATGTGACGCCCTGAACATTACATTCTAGCAGAGAGCGTGACCGGGAAGATCAGCAGCGGAGAGAATGTAGCATGACGGAAGAGGCGAAAGCGCTACCCAAGCCTGTTGTCCCGGCCCTGATCACCCCTGATGCGGAGACCGCGAAGCGTATTGATGACGGCCTGGGTCTGATCCTGAAACGGCTTCAGGGGAAGAGCCTTATTCCGGGCGGTCTCACCGGCGCCGCGCTGGTTGCAAATCCGGCGCAAATGTTCGGCTTTATGAAAATTTTCAAGGCTAACCGCGATATCGGCTCGGGAATTCTGGTCGATCAGGCGGGAAACCTGGTGACGGATGATCGCACCTCGCTGGTTTGCGGGTTCACGGTGCCGCAACTGGAACGTTATCTGGTGATGGCCTGCGCCCGAAAGGCCTACAGCGATTTCGGCGGTGAAACAAAGGGTAAAATCCCCGATGAATTAAAGCCCTATCTGGCCTTCGGTTGGCAATTGCCGTTGCTGGGGATTTTCGTTGAAAAAATGAACCGCTACCAGTTCGCTGAGCTGGGAGACGGCATCCTGTTCCTCAGGTCGCCGGCGCGCGTCAGGGAACTGGCGGGTGCAATGGGCGAAGATATCCGCCGGGTGCGTAAACTTGTCGGTGACCGCTATGAAGAAATGATGCGCGCCAATCCCGTTGCCATAAGGGGCGTCGCTCAATGTGATGAACAAAGTTTCAAGCTGTTCGTCAAAATTTCCGGCGACAGGTTATGGTCCTTCTTCGGCGGCGACCAACAATTGGTGGTCGAATTGATCGGCGCCGATAAAAAACGGTTGCTGTCGCTGGGACCGCATTTCCCGGATCTTTGCGTCGAAACGTTCCGCGCGCTCGAGCAAATTCCAACCCCCATGCTGGCCCCGTTCATGCGATCCTTCGCCAGTGTTTTCGGGGCTCCGGGGCGGGCGCTTCTGGGCGACGAGCAATTTGCCAAAGAGTTTTTAGCCGGCGTGGTCGATGATTTTCGGGAATTGAAGGCCGAAGGAAGCGAACAGCTGGAAGCCGTATCGGAAGCGGCGGTCCTGAAATGGAATGTCATCCGGCCCAGGCTGATCGAATGGGTTAAGGCGAATAAGAAATCCGGCGGTTCCGCCTCGTGAACGCACTTTTGTGCTGGTTGTTTTCCAGGGGGCTTCCGAGCGTCCCCGGCTTCTTTGATTTTTTGCCACTTGGATATCAGGCAACGCAAACCCATATGCAGATCAATACCGGAATTGGGTACAGGGCGACTTGGGCCTTGTTTATCAGCGTTTTTGCTCCTGTTCGAATAGCTGCTTCGCGCCGCCACTACATGAGTTCACGGCCTGCGATGCATAGCTTTATTGCCTGATGACCAAATCTACCACAAATGAGACGACAAGCGGTTCCGGTCCGTCGCTTTCCGGTGTTCGCTCGCTTTGGCCATTTCTGACGACGGGCCTGATATGCCTGACACTCACGTATGGTCTGTATGAGTGGGCGCACACGTGGCAACATGAGCGCATATCGTCCGAGTTGGACCGAAATGCTGTTACCTATCGCACCCTGTTTCAGGGAGAAATTAATTCGTATTTTGATCAGATCGAAGCCTTGCGGCGCTTTTTCAATGGATCCGATAGCGTCAGCCAGTCAGAATTCACCACTTTCGCGGGGCCGGTCCTGGAACGCAATCTTGCGATGACGTCGCTGATTTGGTTGCCTCGCGTTCCGGCTCGTCCGAATAGCTATAGGATAACCTACATCGAGCCCCTTTCTCCTGACCGGACCGGCCTCGACCTGGAGTTATCCGCCGACCCGGCCTTCGAGGGTATATTCAACCAGCTTGCGAGGAGCGGTGTCGCGAGAGTCATTCCCAACATCGACAATTTCCGTAGCCTGACCGACCTGTATAAGAATATAGCCAACCTTTCGTTGATCGTTGAACCGGTTTACGAAGACCGGGGTGATTGGGGGTTTGCCACCCCGGAACAACGGGCGGAGCATCTCAAGGGATATTTGGTTGCTGTCTTCGACCTGGGCCGAAGCTTTGAAAACAGCATCTCAAACACCCCGGCGAGTGGCATAGATATGGAACTGATCGACGCAGCCGCCGACACCGGAGCCAAGCCTCTATACACACACACGTCCCCGGCGGAGAAGGGGAAACCGGCGCTGCTGTCGGCGTATCTGGACCATGTGGCGGTTAGAAGCAGGCTGCCTGTCGATATTCGATCCGTGAATTGGCAACTGGCATTATCGCCTGATTCGGCGTTTTACGGACGGTATTATCAGTGGCAGGCGGAATTGATCCTGATTCTGGGGTTACTGCTGACGGCGGGGGTATTATTTTTTGTCTACTCAAACAAACGCAGGTTCGCATCGATCGAAGACGTCGTCGATGCCCGTACCGAAAGCCTTGAAGCCAGCCGGCGTGACCGAATTTCGACGTTGGAGAGCATCAACGATATCTTTTTCACGGTGGATTCGGGCTGGCGCATTCTTTACATGAATCCAAAGGCCGAAGAATTGATCGGCAAACGTTACAAGGACGTGCGCGGCGAGAATCTGTGGGACGCGCTTCCGGAGTCCGGCAGCTTTTTTTATCGCCCGTTGTACCGGGCGATGACAAACCGGGAGACCCTGGCGGAAACCCTGCTGCCATACCCGCCCAACGACATGTGGTTTATGTTAAAGGCGTATCCGTACAAGCAGGGGCTGTCGATCTACTTGCTGAATGTCACTCGGGAAGTGAAGGAGCGCAAACAGCGTGAGCAGGCGGAACGTCGCACCCAGGCGATACTGGAGACCGCCGTTGATTGCGTTATTACGATTAATGATCGTGGCCTCATCGAATCGATGAATCCGGCGGGGGAGAAAATTTTCGGTTACGCCGAAGATCAGGTCATCGGCAAGAACGTCGGTATGTTAATGCCGCGTCAGGAACGACAGCATCATGATGATTATGTCCGCAGTCATATTCGCACGGGCGAGCAAAAAATCATCGGAGTCGGTCGTGAGGTCGAGGGGCTGCGCGCCAATGGCGAAAAATTTCCGATCCACCTTTCGGTCAGCCGGATGATTGTTGGCGATACAACATTCTTTGCAGGAATCATCCGGGATATAACCGAGCAAAGAGCGGCGATACAAGAAATCATCGAAGCCAAGGAAGCGGCAGAGGTTGCCAACAAGGCGAAGACCTCGTTCCTCAATAGCGTGGGCCACGAATTGCGGACGCCGCTCAACGCGGTAATCGGATTTTCGCAGATGTTATTATTTGACCCGAGTTCCAGGCTGACGGAAAAACAACGGGAATACCTCAATGATATCACGGCCAGCGGTGAACTGCTGCTGCAACTGGTTAGCCAGATTCTCGACCTGTCGAGCATTGAAGCGGGCAGGGTGGAACTGACGGTTGAAGACTTGGACGTTCGGGATATTGTCCGGGAGTGTCTTGGCATTTCCCGGGCGATGGCCGAGAAAAAGGACGTCGCAATGATCGACGAAGTCTCCGAAGGGGGGCCTCTGATGATCCGTTCGGACGCACTGAGCCTGAAACGGGTCATTATCAACCTGCTGTCCAACGCGGTGAAATACAGTGATAACGGTCAGACCGTCACCGTTAGAGCCGAGGAAAATTCCGGGAAAATGATCCGGCTTTATGTCTGCGATAATGGCCCCGGGATAGCGCGGGATCAGTTTGAACGAATTTTTGAACCGTTCGATCGGCTGGGTCGCGAGGCGTTGACGATTGAGGGAACAGGGATTGGCTTGACAATCGTCCGTCATCTCATGGATGTTCTGGGCGGCCGTGTCGGCCTGACATCGGAAGTTGGCGAAGGAAGCTCCTTTTGGATCGAACTGCCGCCCGTACCTATAAAAAAACCAGGAATTACTCGTAAATGACGATAGAAAGCGCGCTGCAAACTCGTAGCGATTCCAAATGTGAATTGTGCGGTGTTGCCGATAATTTGACAGTCTATGACGTTCCGCCGCAATCAGACGGCAGCGCCGAGACGTGCGTCCTGATCTGCGATACCTGTCGCGAGCAGATTGATGTTCCTGAGAAAGTTGATGTGCACCATTGGCGTGTCTTATGCGACAGCATGTGGACCCAGGTTCCCGCGGTGCAGGTGATGGCCTGGCGCATGCTCAAGCGCCTCGGTAGCGAGGCCTGGGCGCAAGACCTGCTGGATATGCTCTATCTGGACGACGCGACCTTGGCGTGGGCCCAGGCCGGTGATGTGGCTCCCGACGATGACGAGGCGGTCAGGCATCTGGACAGTAACGGTGCGCTCCTTCAGGCCGGCGATACCGTGACCTTGATCAAGGATTTGAATGTTAAAGGCGCCGGTTTCACCGCCAAGCGCGGCACGGCGGTGCGCGGCATTTCTCTGGTGCCCGACAACGCAGATCAGATCGAAGGTCGGGTCAATGGCCAGCAGATTGTTATTCTAACCGCATTCGTCAGGAAATAGGGCTAGACCCAGCGCCGAACCCTGGTTCTGTAATCGTTGTATTCCGCGCCGAATTTTGCTTCCAGGTAGCGTTCTTCGCGCGCGATCACATAGATTTGGATGATCATCATACCGATCACCAGGGTGCCCAGCGCCGCCATGCTGCCGCCGCCAATAGCCAGCCCGCCGTGCATCATCGCCATTCCCAAATAGATGGGATTGCGCGAGTAGCCATAGACACCGGTCGAGATGATCGCGGTGGTCGGCTTCCATGGCTCGAGATGAGACCCCGCCTTCTTGAAGCCCAACGCGCACGGGATCAGCAAGGCGAACCCCAGCGTCGCCAGGATGCCGCCGCCGATGGTCAGTTCCATCGTTGCCATATGACCATCGAACCAGGGCGAGTCGTACCACAAGCCGAGCAGCAGCAGCGTCAGAAAGATAAGCGGTGGCGGCACCCGGACCCCGGCGTTATCTGGCCCATCAGCCGATTCAGGGGCAGCCACTACCGGGCGGCCTTTTTCTTGTTCGCCTGTTTAGGGCTGAACAGCTTCATCGGGCCACCGACCCCCTTGAGATTTTTCCTGCCGAGAGATTCCCAGCCGCCCTTGATGTTTCGTGCGAAGTGGTCGCTGGCGACGATACTGCGACCGATCTCCTTGGTCAGTGATTCCAGTCGGGCGGTTTCGTTGGCGGCCGGGCCGATCACCGAAAATTCAAGCCGTGAGGGAACGCCGATATTGCCGTACATGACATCGCCGACGTGCAGGCCAAGGCCATACTGAATGATCGGTTCGCCATTGGCTGCGCGTTCCACATTCATTTTTTCAACGCGCTTTTCCGCTTCCCGCATTGCCCGCATGGCCTTTTGGCAGGCTTGCCTTTCGGTCATCACGCCTTTGCGAATGGGAAAAATCGCCAATACTGCATCGCCGATGAAACGCAACACTTCGCCGCCAGAATCCATCACCGCGCCCGCCGTGCATTCAAAATAGGCGTTGACCATGGCGAAAAAATCTTCCGGGCTTAAGGTCTCGGCCAGCGGCGTCGAATTGCGCATATCGGAATACCAGATCACCGAGTGAATGGTCTCGTAGTCGCCGCGTTTGATTTGGCCGCTTAGCACTTGTTTTCCCGCGTCGGGTCCCAGATAGGTGTTCAGGACATTGTCGGTGATTTCGGCCTTGATCAGGACCTTGAAGGTGACGGCAAGGCGCATCTGAATACGCATTAGGGCGCGCAGGTCTTTGTCGGTAAAGCCGCCGGGGCGGTCCGTTAGCCACGACCCGACGACGCCGCTTTTAAGTGCCGTGCCGGTGGCGTCAGGGTCAAACGGGATGGCGTAGGCGAGGTAATCGGTGGCGTCGAATTCATCGCGGAACTCACCCAGAATCGGAAAGTCCAGCAGGGCGTCGGCGCCGGTCAGGCGTCGGCGAATGTGGCCTATACCGTTGTCGACCAGGAAGGCATAGGGGCTATCGCCCCAGCCGACGGCGGCGTTGACGGCGCTGTGGGCGATTTCCAGATGCTCGCTTTCCCGGTCGTGATGCCAGATGTGGCCAACGGCGGCGAACAGCGGATGCAGGGTACGAAAGGCGAAATGGGCGCGGATGATCGGAACGCCTTCAGCCAGCAGGCGCAGGCAGGTACCCTCGAACAAGGCCTTCATGGTGGTTTGCTCGTTAAGCGCCTGTTCCATCAACCAGTCGGCGATGCTGTCGACCATAATGCTGCTGCGATCAAGGTTCGGACTTTTCTGAAGCATGGGATAGCGCCTTCCGTCAGTTCAGTGTCTGTAGATATGGGTCCATATATACGGTTGGAAGGTGCAATAATCCAGTCGCCGACCGGAAAAAGGGCCTTATCGTCCGCCGCCGACTTCGATTGTGGCGCCGGTCGAATAGGAGGCCTCGTCTGACAACAGCCACAAAACGGCGTGGGCGACTTCATCGGGTTGGCCGCCACGGCCCATGGGCACCGCTTGTTTGACCCGGTCAACCCGATCCGGTTCGCCGCCGCTGGCGTGGATGTCGGTATAGATCACACCGGGGCTGACGGCATTGACTCGAATGCCTTCCATGGCAACTTCCCTGGCCAGACCAAGGGTCAGGGTATCGATGGCGGCCTTCGATGCGGCGTAGTCGATGTATTCGTTTGGCGAGCCGAGCCTGGCCGCAAGGGATGAAATATTGACAATGCCACCGCCCTTGCCGCCGTGCCGGGTCGACATCCGTCTCACCGCCTCACGCGCGCACAGGAAACTGCCGGTGACATTGGTGGCGAAGACCCGGTTCAGGCGCGCCGCCGTCATTTCATCGAGCCGCATGCGATGTTCGAGGATACCGGCGTTGTTGACCAGTGCGGTCAGTGTGCCCAGTTCGGCGTCAACGGTGTCGAACAGGGCCAGAATATCGGCTTCGACGGCCATGTCGCCCTGCACGGCGATGGCCGTGCCACCGCTATCGCGAATGGCGCTGACAACCCCGTCGGCGGCCGCCGAATTGCTCAGATAATTGATGCAGACCGCGTAGCCCCGCGCGGCGGCCAACTTCGCCGTTGCCGCCCCAATGCCCCGACTGGCGCCGGTGATCACTATAATGTTTTCCATGCCGCCGTACTTTATCGGCACCGCGCCCCGGTGGACAGCAAAAAGGGCCGGCCCCGGACTACCGGAGTCGGCCCTTTTGTATCTGATTGTCGGGCCGGCTTAGGCGGCGTAGGTGACGCCCTTGTCGTCGAACATTTTTTGCAACTCGCCGGCTTCGTACATTTCCTTGATGATGTCGCAACCACCGACGAATTCGCCCTTGACGTAGAGCTGCGGGATCGTCGGCCATTCTGAAAATGCCTTGATGCCTTCTCGAATTTCGCCGTCTTCGAGGACGTTGATACCCTTGAACTTGACTTCCATCTGGGTCAATGCGCCGACCACGGCGGCGGAAAACCCGCATTGCGGGAACATCGGCGTGCCCTTCATGAACAGTACGACATCGGTGTCGGAGACTTCGGACTTGATGCGGTCGAATACGGGGTTGTCGGACATTTTAAATTTCCTTATCTGATCTGGAACTGTTTGGTTTTAATGTTTCAGGCGCCGGGTGTCCCGGTTTGCAGGGCGAGCGCGTGCAAGTCACCGCCCATTTTTCCTTGCAGGGCGTCGTAGACCATCTTGTGTTGCTGGACCCGCGATTTTCCTTCGAATGCGCTCGACGTGATTTTGGCGGAATAATGATCGCCATCACCGCGCAGGTCGTCGATGACGATTTCCGCATCCGGCAAGGCTTCTTTGATCATTCGTTCGATTACGCTGGCTTCCATCGCCATGGTCAGGCTTCCTCTTTAAAATTAAGTATTGTATATCAAGGCGTTGACATGAATTCGGGCAACCATCCCCGATGCCCGTCGGACAAGTCTGATATCGATATGGTCCCTGCACCGGTGACAGTCAACCGCTGGCCGCCGGTTTCGCCGATTTTTTGTGCGCTAACGCCCGCTTTGCCAGCCAACTCGATGAGATGTTCGGCGGCGTTTGTGGTCAGGATGTAGCGGCCCTGATCCTCGCCGAACAACCATCCGGTCAGGTTCGGCGCGTCATCCGGCGGGGTTATGCTGGCGCCGATCGTGCCCGCCATGGCCATTTCGGCCAGCGCGACGCCCAGGCCGCCACCGGAAATGTCGTGGCATACGGTGACGTCGCCGGTTTCGATCAGGCCGCGCACGAAATCGCCATTTTTACGTTCGACGTCCAAATCGACCGGCGGCGGCGCGCCTTCTTCGCGGCCGTTGATGTCGCGCAAGTAGATAGAGGCCCCGAGGTGCCCGGCGGTGTCGCCAACCAGGATGATGTCCTGGCCTTCCGCGTCAAAGGCCGCTCCGGCCCGCTTCGTCACGTCCGCCAGCAGGCCGACGCCGCCGATCGTCGGTGTCGGCAGAATGCCTTGGCCGTTGGTTTCGTTGTACAGCGACACGTTGCCCGAAACGACGGGGAAGTCGAGCGCGATACAGGCTTCGCCGATGCCCTGAACGCAGCCGACGAATTGGCCCATGATTTCGGGGCGTTCCGGGTTCCCGAAGTTCATGTTGTCGGTGATTGCCATCGGTTTGGCGCCGGTGGCGGTCAAGTTGCGCCAGGCTTCGGCGACGACCTGTTTGCCGCCTTCATGCGGGTCGGCGAGGCAATATCGCGGCGTGCAGTCGCTGGTCGCCGCGATCGCCTTGTCGGTGCCGTGGATCCGGACAATGGCGGCGTCGCCACCGGGACGGGCGACCGTATCGGCCATGACCATATGATCGTACTGTTCCCATATCCAGCGTTTGGATGCCATATCGGGGCTTGCCACCAATGCTTTCAAGTCGGCCATCAGGTCGCCGGAGGCCGGTACATCTTCGCCCATGATCGCCGCCCGTTTCGGCGTCGCCAGCCAGGGCCGGTCGTATTCCGGCGAGGCTTCGGCCAGCGGGTCGATCGGCAGGTCGGCGACGATCCTGCCCTTGTGGCGCAGCACCATGTGCTTGCTTTCGGTCAGGGTGCCGATGATGGCGAAATCCAGCTCCCACTTTTCGAAGATGGCGCGGGCCTCGTCTTCGCGGCCCGGTTTCAGCACCATCAGCATGCGTTCCTGGCTTTCCGACAGCATCATTTCATAGGCCGTCATATTTTCTTCGCGCTGCGGTACGGCGTCCAGGTCCATATCGATGCCGACGCCGCCTTTCGACGCCATTTCGAAGCTGGATGAGGTCAGGCCCGCCGCGCCCATGTCCTGAATGGCGACGATGGCGTCGGTCGCCATCAGTTCCAGGCAGGCTTCCAGCAGCAGTTTTTCGGTGAACGGATCGCCGACCTGCACGGTCGGGCGTTTGGCTTCGGAATCCTCGGTGAATTCGGTCGATGCCATGGTCGCGCCGTGGATGCCGTCGCGGCCGGTTTTCGATCCGACGTAAACCACCGAATTGCCGATCCCGGCGGCGGCGGAATAAAAGATATTATCGGTGTCGGCCAGACCCACGGTCATGGCGTTGACCAGGATGTTGCCGTCGTAAGAAGGGTGGAATTCGCATTCGCCGCCGACTGTCGGCACGCCCATGCAGTTGCCGTATCCGGCGATACCGGCGACGACGCCGCTGACCAGATGCCGGGTCTTGGGGTGGCCGGGCTGGCCGAAGCGTAGTGCGTTTAAGTTGGCGATGGGCCGGGCGCCCATGGTGAAAACGTCGCGCATGATGCCGCCAACGCCGGTCGCCGCCCCTTGAAAGGGTTCGATGAACGACGGGTGGTTATGGCTTTCCATCTTGAAGATGATGGCATGGTTATCGCCGATATCGATAATACCGGCATTCTCGCCGGGGCCGCAAATCACCCACGGCGCTTCGGTCGGCAGGGTCTTCAGCCATTTCTTGGACGATTTATAGGAACAATGTTCCGACCACATGACGGAAAAGATGCCAAGTTCGGTCAGGTTGGGCGCGCGGCCCATGATGGCGAGGACCTCGGCGTATTCGGTCTCGCTAAGGCCGTGGCTGGCGATCATCTCGGGAGTAATTTCAGTCATGGGATCCTGGGGCGTGCTGGAGGCTCTCGGAGGAATGTTTCAGGCGGCGACGGTTTCGACCAGGCCGTCGAACATGGCTTTGCCGTCGGTGCCGCCTTGCAGCGGATCGATCAGTCGTTCCGGGTGGGGCATCAGGCCAAGAACGCGTCGGCTGTCGTTGAAAATACCGGCGATATTGGCCATGGAGCCGTTCGGGTTGGCGCTCTCGGTGACCGCGCCGCCTTCGTCGCAATAGCGCACGGCGACGCGACCGTCGCCTTCCAGCCGTTTCAGCGTTTCGCCGTCGGTTTCGTAGTTACCGTCGTGGTGGGCGATGGGAATGCGGATGATCTGGCCTGGTTGATAGGCACGGGTGAACAGGCTGTCCGTGTTTTCGACCTTCAAATGGACATCCTTGCAGATGTATTTCAGGTTGGCGTTGCGCATCAGAACGCCCGGCAGCAATCCGGCTTCGGTCAGGATCTGAAAGCCGTTGCAGATGCCCAGCACCGGCACACCGGCGTTGGCGCGGGCGACGACTTCGCGCATGATCGGCGAGTGGGCGGCAATGGCGCCGGACCTAAGGTAATCGCCGTAGGAAAAACCGCCGGGAATGACGATCAGGTCGGTTCGCGGCAGGTCGGTGTCGCCGTGCCAGACCATGTTGACGCCCTGGCCGGTGCCGGCTTCCAGCGCGACTTTGACGTCGCGGTCACAATTGGAACCGGGGAAGACGATAACGGAGGCTTTCACCTGAGAGTTTCCTTAATCCGAGATATCGATGGAATAATTTTCGATGACCATGTTGGCCAGCAATTTCCTGCACATGTCATCAACCTGGCTGCGCGCGCTTTCCGCGTCGGTTTCGCTTAAGTCAATTTCGATGTATTTGCCCTGGCGGACTTCCTCGACGCCGGAAAATCCGAGCGACCCCAAGGCGTGCTGTACCGCTTTACCCTGGGGGTCGAGAACGCCGGGTTTCAGTGTTACGTGGACTTTCGCCTTCAAAATCCGCTCCTTCTGCTATCTGGTCTTTATTGAACGGCCTTTGGGGCCGGAAAATCCGTCGGGCCACTTTCCGGCAAAATGCCAAGCCGGCGGGCGACTTCCTGATACGCTTGTTCGACCCCGCCCATGTCGTCACGGAAGCGGTCCCTGTCCATCTTTTCGTTGGTCATGGTGTCCCAGAAACGGCAATTGTCGGGGCTGATTTCGTCGGCCAGCACAATCCGCATCTGGTCATCTTCCCACAGGCGGCCGAATTCCAGCCTGAAATCGACCAACCGGATGCCGACGCCAAGGAACAGGCCGCACAGGAAATCGTTAATGCGCAGGGTCAGGCTCATCATTTCGTCCAGTTCCGGCGGTGTTGCCCAACCAAACGCGGTGACGTGTTCTTCGTTGACCATCGGGTCGTCCAGTTCGTCGGACTTGTAATAGTATTCGACGATCGAACGAGGTAGGGGGGTGCCCTCTTTCATGCCGAAACGGGTCGCCAGCGAACCGGCAACGACATTGCGCACGACGACTTCGATGGGGATGATTTCGACTTCGCGAACCAGTTGTTCGCGCATGTTCAGACGCCGCATGAAGTGGGTCGGGATGCCGATATCGCCAAGCCGGGTCATCAGGAACTCGGAAATCCGGTTGTTGATGACGCCCTTGCCGGTGATGATTCCTTTTTTACGGGAGTTGAAGGCCGATGCGTCATCCTTGAAATGTTGCACAAGAGTACCCGGTTCCGGGCCTTCGAAGATAACCTTCGCCTTGCCTTCGAATAACTGTCTGCGTCTTGCCATGAGGCGTTTTCCAGTGAAAAAGGGGACGCCCCGCGTGCCCAAAGTCAGGTTGACCCGGCCAACACATGACGACCGCCGTGAGGAAAGCCTGATATAGCAGGAGTCCCGCGACAAGACAACGCCGCCCGCGTGATTCTTTTTCCGGTGTTAAACAGGCTCGAACGGGGCCGTGTCGGGCGCGCCGGCGGCGAACAGCCATTGGGTTTTCCGGTCCGGCGTGATCGTCTCCGGAACGGCGATTAACGATGAAGAAACGGTGCCGAAGCCGCCGGGCATTTCTATGTTCATTGCGCCCTTTGGTCCGACGCCGTGCTCGAATTCCTTGTCGGCCAGCAGTGTTTGCCACCATCCCCAGTCGCCTTTGTCGGGTTCCGGTCTTGGTGCGGTTTCGAATCGGGGCCGATAAAGGCGAACCCTGGGGGCGACGGGGTCGTTCATGTCGGCATCCGTCAGCATGGAAATGCCGTCAGGGAGTTCCTCGGCGCGCATACCCGGATTTCCATTTTCATCGACAGAGCATATCCAGAAGGCGTCGCTGGCGTCGCCGACGAACAGATTGAAGGGGCGGTAGGCGTCGGGATCAATATCTTTCAGCGCCTTGACGGCGACGCAGGCTTCGGCATGATCCAGGGCTTCCAGCGGCAATTCACCGCGCGACCGTCGGTCCGCGGCGGGCCCCAGGCTGCCGCTGCGGTTAAGGACCCCTGCGACCAACCCATGATCGTTGACGCCCAGCCAGGTGCCGCCGGCCAGTTCGTCCAGCCCGGCGGTGACATAGGCGCGGTCCGGCCAGTGCCGCGCGGGCGCTGCCCACGGGCGGTCGCGTTTTTCGTCGCGGTTGGCGGCGACAATCAGGGGCCAGTCGTGACCCGGCCGGCGAAGGACTACAACAGTACACATACCGCACCTATATAATTGATATATGGCCGTTGCGAAACCGCGACATGACCCCTATTCTCCGTTTCGGATTATTTCTCGATGACAGGACAGCGATACAATGAGTGATACCTTTAAAGACCGGGCGACAAGCCAGGAAGCCAAATTCAAGATGGATAACGAAATGCGCTTCAAGGTCGATGCCAGGCGTAACAAGCTGTTGGGGCTGTGGGCGTCCGGGAAGTTGGGGCTGACCAGCGCCGATGCCGAGGCCTTCGTCAAGCAGGTGGTGCTGTCGGATCTGGAAGAAAAAGGTCATGAAGACGTCGTCCGCAGGGTCTCCCAGGCGTTTCGCGATGGCGGTGTCGATGTCGGCGACGATGACATCCGGACCGAAATGTACCGCCTGCAACAAGTTGCCGAAGACGATATCAAGAATTCTTACCCCGACCCGCTGGCCCGTGACCACAGTCGCGTCGGCGACTGATCTCAGGGAGACTTAAAGCCGCTTCCCGGTCATGTTGTTCCGCGGCCCATCGGGTCACAGGGTCGCCGCCTGTTCCGGCGATCAGATCTTCCCCGCTCAGTTTGCTCGAGCCGGGTTCTGTGCGGACGTCCGGCACATCCGGGCGTGGCACGGTCAGGTCCTCCCCGACACGGGCAGCAAGGCGCTCCCACGCCCCGGCTTGACTGGCAAATGGATCGGGAGTGACTTCGCCACCGTCCTTTGCTATACTGTTCGTGCGCGTAGACGACGCCTGACCCCTGGGTGTACTAATTGGAACGTCCCCAGGTGGTATCCCGTTGGCGCCACCGTCCACTGACGGAGATTCAGGCGTCTCGCGCGTACCTTCCTTCCCCTTGAAAACAGACCGCTTCGGCGATAAAGGAAACTTTTCAGTTTTGCGCGGTACATAAACCGTTACCAAATGATCCTTGCCGTCAGCCCGGGTCATTTGCTTGACCACGTAGACAACGCGCCGGCCGTCTCGTTCCACGGCCCACGTCCATTTCGGTGCGCCGGTGTTGTCGACATCGGTTTCCGGCTTCAGACGGCGGAATATTTTCGGCATCGCCATCAGATCCTTCTTGCTGACCTGAAATTCCGGGTTTTCCAGAGATTTTTCGCCATGCTTCCAGATGATCTTGACCATCCCGGAGTTGAATTCCAAGTCAAGCTCGCCCTTGTTAACATCCAGCGGCTGCCCCTCACTGACTTGATTCCGCGATCATCGGCACTAAGTCCTGTACGCTTCTCGCGCCCTTGAGTCACCAAAGCCTTGTTCAGGCCTTCCTGCAAATCGCCCAGGCGGATTTCGACGGTGTCTTTCGGGGTGCCGTCTTGCGGTGCGGTTTCGGCCTTGCGGACATCTCTTTTTATTTGCCGCACTTCGGCCAGCTCGCGGACTTTTGCCGTGCCGCCGCCCAAAACGCCCGACAGGAACGTCGCCGTCGCGATATTGGCGGCGCTTGAGGCGAGCAGCCCGGCGCGGGCCGTGCGCAGGCCATTGCGAAGAATCAAGCCGCCGACACGATACGTCTTGTATGCCGCGCCACCGACCGGGATCAGGTTGACCGGATCGACGACCCCATTTTCTGCCGATTGGGCCGGGCGGACTTATGGTTCGGGATTCCTTGCGTATACGGCCATCAAATTCGCGGTCCAGATATCCGGGTGATAACTCAGCATTGCGGCCAAAAGTTTATTGATCAGCCACTCTTTCAGTCGCCGAGACGCCCGGCCCGGTTGCTGTGCCGAAACACCCAGGCATGACCAGCCGGTCATCTTGCCCAGTTCATGCATCCGCCCGGGACTAAGCGGCGTAATGTGATCGAAAGAGCCGAAAAACATTTTTAGCCCCCATGGCGATTCGACGTTGGGAACCCGAAGCAACAAGCGCCCACCGGGATTGATATGGCTTCCGAGCAAGGACAGCAAGTCTACCAGAACATCGAGTTGCAGGTGCTCGGCGACGTCGAGCATGACGATCCGATCGAACGTTCGATTGGCGAGTTTGCTTTTTATAACGGACATCACGTCGTCGAGAAAGATCTCGCTGCACCGCAGGTCGGCAAGGGCTTCGGCAAGGTTCTGATCCATGTCCAGCCCGACGATCTCGCGATATCCGGAAGCCTCCAGATAGCGCAGGAACAGACCCGTCCCGCAGCCGATTTCCAGGACGGACATGGAGGCGTCCGCACGTGTCAGTTCGGTGAATTCCCGGTCGTATTGCTTCCGGTGCTTGTTCTTGAACGTGGTTGCCGAGCGCTCCCTGTGAGACGTGTAAAAGGCGGCGCGCTGTTTGTCCGATAGGGGCATGCTCATTGTGTCCGATTGATGCCGATGGGCATGAATTCCAGTATTTGATGATTGTATAGCCCTAGCAGGAATTCAAGGGCGGCGGGATAAGTCAGCAGTTCCGGGTCGCTTGCGGCCGTAACGGGCCGTTCCCGCATGAAGGTCCGGACAAGGGGCAGAAGGCGGTCATCGAGGGGGACGCTCTGGTTGTCGAAGCCAAGAAAGAAAGCGCCTGAAGGATCGGGGGCGACGGCGAACTTGACGTATTCCGGCTTGATCAGGCTGGCCCCTTGCAGCAGTTCCTCCCGGAACGTCTCGAGGTTAAGGGTTTCGGCGCGTTCGCCGTAGTCGCCAAAGTCCTGGTGGGTGGCTTCGGTAAAGAATTCGACCAGCCAGCGGGTGAAGTCCTTGGCCTTAAGGAGTCCGGCCAGACTATCCCGTAGCGTGCCGACGGCGCCGCCGGCAATTGCGAACCCGGCGCTATCGTCTTTCAGCCCATCACCGACATAGCGTTGGTCCAGATCTTCGTGTTCGGAAAGGTACTGGCCGTAGCTCGTAAAAAGCTCCGACATCTTCGGTCCCAGAAAACCGACGGAAAAGGTCAGCGAACTTTCAGTCGTCGTTCCTTCATGGCCAAATCCAGGCGGCAGATAGAGCACATCGCCGCTGCCGGTCTCGATCTCATCCCCGGCAAAATCGTCGGCAAGAATTTTCAGGTCGATGCCGTCGATGTAAGCCTCATTGACAATCGCCTGGCGTCCGATTTTCCACCGGCGCTTGCCCTGGCGTTGCACGAGAAAGACATGATAGCTGTCGATATGGGGGCCGACCGAGCCGCCTTTGGTCGAATAACTGACCATGATGTCGTCCATCAACCAGCGCGGCGCAAAGCTGAAACAGCGCAGCAGGGCGGCGGTGTCGGGATGGAACTGCTCGACATTCTGAACCAGCAGGCTCCAGCCGGCATCACCCGCATGGGCGAAATCCTGTTCCGCAAACGGGCCGGCATGGCAAGACCAGTCGGCCGTTCTGACCATGCGGGATTGCACGGCCTGATCCATCGAAAGCCCTGCCAGTTCATCGTCTGTGATCAAACCGGCCATGACGCTTTCGGGAATGGCGGTTCGCACAACGAAGGGCTGCCGGTTCCAGTACAGCCCATAGAAATCGCTGCCGGAGGGCAGGGCGTCAAGGATGACAAGTGGATGTGGCATGGCTTTTCAGACGCTTCCTTCGCGCTCGATCACCAGAATGCGGGACGGCACGACCGGGTGCGCGACATGTTCCACCCCTGGCGTCGCATGGGCGATCATGCCGGGTTTCATATGGGTGATCGTTACCGCGCCGTCGTCGCCTCTGACGTGCATATCGACGGCCCCGTCGAGAACCACAAACACTTCCTGGCCATCGTTGATATGCCATTTGTAGGGCGTGTCGGTCCAGTGCAGGCGGGCGGTCACGCCGTCAATGTTGGCGATGTCCAGTGCTTGCCATGGCCGGTCGCCGGTAAAGTCGCGGGCGGTAATGTAGCGCATCGGGTCAGGTCTTCTCGACGAACGGATGATCCGCCGTTGAGTGATCGGTCGGCTGTGGGGTGACGCTCAGCAATGTTACGCCGAGGGGCGCATGGAAGCGATGCCACAGGCCTTTTGGCACGACAGTCAAACTGCCGGCCTTTAAATCGAGAACCTGCGCCCCGTCTTCGCTTAGTATGGTCAGTTCGGCCCCGCCCTTCAGGACATGAACCAGTTCGTCGCCGCCTGTATGGCGTTCCCACGGACTGTCGCCGTTAAAGCTGCCGGTAAAGACGCCGCCGTTGCCAAAGGGTGCCAACGTCGCGAAGGCCGCCGAGGCCTCTGCGTCCGGAGTCTCGGGCGTGCGTCCTTCAAGAACGGCGAGCTTCGCCAGTTCCGCTTCTATGTTCGCAACCTTGATCAAGGAGCGTCTCCTTACACTTAACGACTAAAAAAAAGGGGCGGTTCCAGAGTAAACGGAACCGCCCCTGATGTATGTTACGGCGGTTCGTCTCAGTCAACTTCTTCCGGCAGGGCGACGTTAAGCACAATGGCCAAAAAGGCCGCCGGTAGCAATCCTGTCGTCATCAACATCGAAATCGTCTGGGGGAGATGCTGCACGGCATCGGGAACGGCTTTCAGGCCAAGCCCGAAGGAAAGCGATACCGCAATGATAATCATGTTGCGACGGTTCATCTGAACGTCACCCAGCATCCGCAGCCCGGCGCTGACGACCATGCCAAACATGACGATGACGCCACCGCCCAGAACGGCGATTGGCATGGCGGCGATGATAGCGCCGACCTTCGGAATAAGGCCCGCAAGGATCAGGAAGACCGCGCCGATGGTCACGACATGGCGGCTCATGACGCCGGTCATGGAAACCAGGCCGACGTTCTGGCTGAACGAGGTGTTCGGGAAGCCGCCGAAAAGCCCGGCGACCGCCGTGCCAAGACCGTCGGCCATGGTACCGCCGCCGATTTCCTTGTCGGTCGCCTCGCGTCCGGCACCGCCCTTGGTGATCCCGGAAATATCGCCGACCGTTTCAATGGCGCTGATGACGGCCATCAGGCACATGCCGATGATCGCCGCGGCATTGATTTCAAAGCCGAAGTGCATGAAGTCGGGAAGGGTGAACCAGCCGGCCCCCGCGACGCGGCCAAGATTGGTCATTCCCATGGGAATAGCGACCAGATATCCGGCGATCAAACCAACCAGAACGGCGGCGGCGCTCATGAATCCCTTGAAGAAGAATTTAACGCCCAGGGTGACGACAATCACCACCATTGCTAGGAACCAGTGACTGCCAGAACCGAATTCCGGTTTACCCATCAACGGAACGCCCCCGGCGGCGTACTGGATGCCGATGGGAATCAGGGACAGGCCGATGGTCAAAACCACCATGCCGGTAACGATGGGCGGCAGAAAACGGCGAAGTTTACCGACAATCGTACCCAGCAAGAAATGGAATGCACCGCCAATAACGGCGGACCCGAACAAGGCCCCCATGCCGGCCGTCTTGGCAATCGGTATCATCACCGGGATGAACGCGAAGCTGGTACCCTGCACGACAGGCAGGCGGGCGCCAATCGGCCCAATTCCGACGGTCTGAATGAGTGTCGCGACCCCGGCAAAGACCATTGCCATCTGGATCAGAAAGATTTTATCGGGTAACGCCAATCCGGCGACGGCGGCAATAATAAAAGCCGGTGTGATGTTGCTGGCGAACATCGCCATGACGTGTTGAATGCCAAGCGGAATAGCCTGGGCGAGTGGTGGTGTATAGTCCGGATCGCGTAGTTGCTCCGGCGTTCCAATAGAATGTTCCGTTGTCATGAGTTTACTCCCCTTATTTGCTGGTCCGGTTTTTGTTTTTGTCTTCCCCGGATTTATGCTAGCGAAGCCTTGCAAAATATTGAAGCCGCCTCATTCATCTATTTTTTTTGATTCACTTTCTTCTTTTTGAATCCTGATTTTTGTGGTCGATAAGTCCCCGCAATTTTGCGAGCCCCGTCAGGTAAGGCATACGCGCCTGTGCGGCGGCGACGCGGTCGATATCCAGATCGGCGCAGATCAGCTCTTCGGCCTCGCCGGCGCGGGCGGCAACGTTTCCATCGGGGCCGACGATGCAGCTTGCGCCAAGGTAGCGTGCCCCTTCTTCGGTGCCGCCGTGGTTGGCGTAAAGCAGCCAGATACCGTTTTCGAAAGCCCGGCTTGGCATCATGTGAAAGGCGACAACGTCCCAGGCATCGACAAGGGCGGTGGGCACAATCACGACCTGCGCGCCCGCTTCGGCGGCGGCGCGCACCGTTTCGGGATGTTCGGCGTCATAACAGACAAGAATGGCACAGCGAACGCCGCCGAGCTCGAACACGTTCAAGTCGTTGCCGTGCCCGAAATGCTGGGCCTCGAATCCTGGCGGCAGGACCAGCTTGCGGTGGTTGGCGATCAACTCACCGGTTGGGCCGAAGCAGGCGGCCGAATTGTAGATGGTGTCGCCCGCTTTTTCCGGGTAGCCGTAGACGATTGCCGCGCCGCTGGCCCTGGCAAGATCGGCCACCCGCCCGGCGAACGGCCCGTCAACGGCTTCGGCATAGGTGTTTATGGATTCACCGACATTGTAGCCCGACATGAACAATTCCGGGCAGACGATCAGGTCAAGACGCGCCGATCCCAGCGCGGCAGCCAGCTTGTCGAGGCGCTGAACCGGCGTCAGCCCACCGCCCGCACACTGAAAAATACCGGCGCGCATGGGGTTATCGGTCCACGATCAGAATTTTACGGGGGTAATTTGTCAGGTAATCGCAACCGGTTTCGGTGACCACGACGGAATCGCCAATCCGCCCGCCAAGTCGCCCGTCAACGGTAATGCCGCCATCGACGGCGAATGTCATTCCCGGTTTTAGGATGGTCTTGTCGCCCGCTTTCAGCTCCGGCGCCTCCAGATAGGACATGCCGATCGAACGACCCGTGCGATAACCGGTTTCGTAGCCGCGCGCGCGATAAACCTCGTTGGCGGCATCGGCTATTGATTCGGCGGTGACACCCGGCCGGATCGCGGCGATGGCGGCCTGCTGCGCGTCGATTGCCGCTTGCTGTACCAGGGTGGCCTCGTCGGACAGCTCCTTGATAAAGAACATCCGGTCGAAGCCCAGCTTGTATAATTTGAACTGCGCCATGTTGCAGAAACAGAAATAGACCGGGTCGCCCTTATTCAGCGACTTGACGCTGGCGCGGCGATGCACCATCGAGGTGTCCCGCCCCGACTGCATGACCTGCAAATTGTGGATCATCGGCGAAATGAACGCCTCCCAGCCCTTGGCGGTCAGGAATCCGGCGGCTTTGCGGGTGCCTGCATTGATGACGGCAAGGGCGGCTTCGTATTCCGGCGCGCCTTCGGCCAGGGCGCCTTCGGCGGCGTGCATCATTGCCCCGGCAATTTCACCCGCCTGGGCCATGACCGCGATTTCTTCCGGTGATTTGATCGTCCGCATGTCGCCAAGAAGGGGGGCGATGTCCTTCAGTCGTGTGCCGGACATTTGATCGTCGAACCAGTTGCGGACGATCGCGGGCAGAATTCCAGCCTCGACCCCAACGCCGCCGGGTGTCTGCCCGAGCGCGCGGCCCAGCACATTTTCCCATCTGTCAGGCCCGGTGTCTTCCCAGGTCATGATGGTTTCGACCCAGGTCATGGCCGAAACCATTTCGCTTTCCATCAGCGGCGTCACAACCACGGGGGCTTCGTCCGGCCTGATGATCAGAAAGGTCGGGCGGCCAAATTCCACCGACAGGTAGCCCCAGAAGCCGGCGAGATAGCCGATCGAGCTTTCATCGGTGATCACGGCGACGTCGATGCCGGTCTCCTTGAGACGGGCCTGAAATTCCGCCGTACGCTTGCGAGCCTGATCTAACATGGTGCGCTCCGATGTGGTTGATATCCAATGCTGTATACAGCTATGCAGATTAATGCGTCAATATTTGTGTTTACGGCCAATTGGTCTTATAGCTGTGTACAGCATATCGATTGTGGAGAATGAAGATGCGTATTCAGGACTCGGCCGGCGTTACCTCGGAAACCTATGACGTTGCATTCGACCACGGCCGTCATCACCGTGCCAAGATCGGCTACGTTCTGCTGGCGACGGAACAGACCGTTCAGGACGATGTCATGGAATTGCGCCCTGAAGGGGTTGGTATTCATTTCGCCCGCGCCGCCATTCCCGATTCGATTACCAACGAGACGCTCGCCGCCCAGGCCGATCTATTGGCCGATTGCGCCTCGACGTTACTGCCCGATGGCTCCCTCGATGTCGTCTGCTACGCCTGCACGTCGGGTTCGTTGGTGATCGGCGAAGGTCGGGTTTTCTCCGAACTCCAAAAAGGCGCACCCAACGCCAGGGCGACATCCCTGATCACCGGCGTGATCGGGAGTTTGCGCGCCGTCGGTGCGAAACGCATCGTTATCGGGACGCCTTATCTGGACGAGGTCAACGCCATGGAAAAAACCTATCTGCAACAGGCCGGTTTCGAGGTGCTGGATATTCAAGGCCTTAATCTGGAGAAGGACAGCGACATGGTGCGGGTCAGCCCGGAATTCCTGAGTGAATTCGCGCTCTCGCTCGACCGTGCGGACGCGGACGCAATTTTCATTTCCTGTGGCGCTCTTCGGACCATCGATGTCATCGGCGAGATCGAGGCTCGCGCCGGAAAACCGGCCATTTGTTCGAACCAGGCGATGATCTGGGACACCCTGCGGCTGGCCGGTATCGACGATCAATTTGAAGGCTATGGCCGACTGCTGTCGGGCCACTGAGGTCGTCATGAACACAATGCCCGAACGGATTCCGGCAGACACCATATTCGAGATCCTGCGGGATCGAATTTGCCTGCTCGAGTATCCGCCCGGCACCGTCTTGCGGGAAGCGACGCTGGCCGCCGAATTTGGCATCAGCCGGACGCCGATCCGCGCCGTGCTGCAAAGGCTTGCCCATGATGGGCTGATCGTTACCCGCGATGGCGTCGGGACCATCGTCACGGACCTTTCTTGGAATGAAATACGCGACATATACCGGATGCGGCTGAAACTCGCCGAACTGATTGGCCAGATGGAACCGCGACCCTTTGGCGAACGGCACGTTCAGGCTATCCAGGCGTTACGTGAGCGGGCGGCGGCGTTGTTGGAAAATTTTGATATCGGCGAATACTGGCGGATCAATCATGATCTGCATTTTCTGATTTCGGGCATTATCGGAAATACGGCGCTGCGACAGATGTGGGACCAGTGTTATTTTCAGGCCGCCCGCATGTGGTACGGGCACGCGCAGTCCGATCCCGCCGGTGTCGCGATCTCACTGGTTGCCGAACTGGCGGAGGTCAGCCGGGCCATTGCCGAAAAGGACGCCGTCGCACTTGGCTACGTGCAGCGCAACTATATCGCCTATGGCCTGGTGCGACTGGAGCCCTAGTCGTCCGGCGCCGTCGGCGGGACGAATATGTCCGGCCGTTCCGACGGGATGGATTCGATGTACACCGACTGTGACGGGAAGGCGAAACTGCTACCGGCCTGTTCGACGATCTCCTTGATGCGATAAGCCAGCTGCTCCTTGATCTCGAGCCATTCACCCCATACCGTGGTATGGGTAAAACAGTATAGCATGATGTCGATGGATGACGCGTTGAAGCTGTCAATGCGAACAAACGTCGCGACGTCCCGAGGCGAAGCGAATGCCGGGGATGTCAGAATATAGTCTTCGATCTGGTCGCGGATTTGGCGCAATTGATCGACGCTGGTGCGGTATTCGACGCCAATTTTCCAATAGATCCTCCGGTGGGTCATGGCCGAAAAATTGGTCACCGCGGTGTCCGCCAGATTGGTGTTGGGCACCATCACGGGGGCCTTGTCGAAGCGACGGACAACGGTGGACCGGAAGCCGATGCTTTCAACGGTGCCTTCGACGACGCCTTCGACCCTGATCCAGTCACCCTTGTGGAACCGTTTTTCACCGATGATCAGCAGCCCGGCGATCAGGTTCTTGAACAAGTCCTGAGCCCCCAGCGCGACGGCGACACCGAACAGACCGGCGCCGGCGATGATCGGCCCGACCTGAATGCCCCAGATTTGCAGGATCGTCGCCGCCCCGATTAATATCACGGCAACCCGCATCGCCTTGATCAGCCAGTCGACCAGTTCGTGGGTGAAGGTTTTTTCCAGCCGCGACATGAACCGGCTCAGCGGTCCCAGCAGTTCAAGAATTCCCCAGAAAATGGTGAACGCGATAAGCGAACGCACGATACTGTCGGATATATCGGCAAAAATCCCTTCCAATTGCAGGTACTGAGTGGCGAAGAACACGCCCAGCACCACGGGTAGAAACCGAATCGGATTTTCCAGTGTCGCGACGGCGGCGTCATCAAGCGGCGTGCTGGTTTTGGCGATGATCGATTTGACCCAGGACAGGATGAAACGGGTGAACAGCCTGCGGATCAGCAAAAATCCGATCAGGATACCCGCGGCCCCCAGCAGGCGCCCGACATCGATGCCGGCGACGCCGTTCTGCCAGACATCGACAACCAGTGCCCAAAATTCCGCAAAATTCTTCATGCCGCCTCTCTGCGTTAAAGCCCAGTTTCAAATACCAGTTATTTGCCGCCGGGGAAACCGGCAACGCTCAAGAAGCGAAGATCAGGATCAGGATCGCCGCGATGATCAGGAAAATGCCGACGAATTCCAGCGGCTTGGTTTTTTCCTTGAAGATGACGATGGATACCAGGAACGTGAAAACCAGCTCTATCTGACCAAGCGCCCGCACGTAGGCGGCATTTTGCAGGGCGAATGCGGTAAACCAGAAAACAGAGGCCAGCACGGCGGCGATGCCGACCATAAGGGCGGGTCGCCAATTTTGGATGACGGTGGAAATCTGGCCCGGTTCACGAAGCCGCAGATACAGGGTCATGATGAGCGTTTGCAAAACCAGCGAGACGGCAAGCGCGAAGGCGGCCCGCATGATCGCGGGGCTGTCGCCAAGGCTTAGGGCCGCCCCCCGGTAAAAGACCACGGACGATCCCAGGAAGGCGCCGCAGGTCAACCCGATCAGGGTGGCTCTGTCGGTCAGGCTGGTAAACATTGCCCCGGCCGACAGTTTTGTCTCGGCGAGCGACAGCGCCATCACCCCGACAAGGCTCAGGGCGATGGCAAGGACGGCCGGAAGGGTCAGGGTATCGCCAAGCAAGATCAGTCCCAGCAGGGCGACCTGAACCAGTTCCGTTTTCGAATAAATCGTGCCGACGGCGAAATTCTTGAAGGAAAACAGGTAGAGCAAAAGGAAGGTAAAAATTATCTGCGACAAGCCGCCAAGCAGGCAATAGAGCAAAAACAGGGGCGTGTTGCTCGCCTGCGGAAAGCCGATTCCCCAGACCGCGTTCAACAACCAGCAATAGAGAAGAGCGAACGGTGAAGCATACAGAAACCGCACGTAGGTGGCTCCGCCGGTCGACAGCTTCGCCTTCAGATGCTTTTGCAGCGCCGAACGAAGGTTCTGCATGAAGGCGGCGGCGACGGTGAGGGGAATCCAGAGTTCGATCATGATTGAGTTCCGGCGGTAGGGGATGCGGCGTTGTTCTTATCATTGTATGGATTGATTTTGTATACCAACGGTCGCAAGATCATTTTTTTAGAATCGGTAGCGGAGCGGCAATACCATGAAAATCGGTTTTATCGGACTCGGAAATGTCGGTGGCAAGCTGGCCGGCAGTTTACTACGTAACGGCTTCGATGTGACGGTTCGCGATCTTGACCGCGGCGTCGCCGAACCGTTCCTGCGACAGGGCGCCGCCTGGGCCGAAAGCCCGAAGCAAATGGCCGAAGCGGTGGACACGATCATCACCTGCCTGCCATCACCGGCCGCCAGCGCCGCCGTTATGGAAGCCGAAGACGGTATTATCGCGGGCCTGTCGGACGGCAAGATCTGGCTCGAAATGAGCACGACCGACGAGGCCGAAGTCAAGCGGCTGGCCGAGAAAGTCATCGCCGCCGGGGCGGCGCCGATGGATTGTCCGGTATCGGGCGGCTGTCATCGCGCGGCGACCGGCAATATCGCTATTTTCGCGGGCGGCGAGCGCGACGCGTTTGACCGCGTTTTACCGGCGTTGACCGCCATGGGGCGGCGGATTTTGCACACCGGCCCGCTGGGATCCGCCTCGGTGTTGAAGGTGGTGACCAACTATCTGGCGTCGGTGCATCTGGTGGCCCTGGGCGAGGCGTTGACGACGGCGGCGAAAGCCGGAATGGATATGAACACGACCTATGAGGCGATCCGCATTTCGTCGGGCAATTCATTCGTTCACGAAACCGAGAGTCAGGTCATTCTGAACGGCAGCTATAACATCAACTTCACCATGGACCTGGTGATCAAGGATATGACGTTGTTTGAAAACGTCGCCGGACGGGCCGGGGTGCCGTTGGAAATTTCGCCGAAGGTGCTGGAAATATTCAGAGATGGCCAGAATCGCTTTGGCCCGCGCGCCTGGTCGTCAATGATCACCAAACGGCTGGAAGACACCTGTGGCATCGATTTGCGCGCCCCCGGTTTCCCGCCGGAGATGATCGATACCGAACCGGAAGAGGCGGGCGGCGAAGTCATCGTCAAGGGTCGCTCCGTTTGATCGATCTGCCCTTGAATACCGCGCCGGTCAGGCTATTTTAGTCCTGCAATGCCGATCAACAGACTCATCGCGGGCTTCAAGTCCTTCCGGGAAACCTATTACGAGGCCCAGCCTGAATTTTATCGGGACCTGGTCGAGAAGGGGCAGCGCCCCGACGTCATGGTGATCGCGTGTTCCGACAGCCGGGTCAATCCTTCGATCATCGCCAAGGCGCAACCGGGCGAATTGTTCATCGTCCGTAATGTCGCCAATCTGGTGCCGCCGTATGAGCCGGACGGTCAGTATCACGGGACCAGTGCGGCCCTTGAATTCGCGGTGCGGGACCTTCAGGTCAAACACATCATCGTGCTCGGCCATTCCCACTGCGGCGGTATCCGGAGTCTCTGCGACGGCCATGAAGGCGGCGGCAATCGGGAGTTTATCGATCGCTGGGTGTCTATCGTCGGGCAGGCCCGCGATGACACCTTAAAAGGGGCTGCCCGGTACCGTCATGTCGAGCGGCAGGCGGTTAAAGTCTCGCTTGGCAATCTGTTGACCTTCCCCTGGGTGAAACGGCGGGTCGAGGACGGATCGCTGAAGCTGCACGGCTGGTGGTTCGATCTGGAAGCCGGCGAACTGATGGCGCACGAGGGTGCGGACGGCTGGAAGACGGCGACGGGATAAAGCATGACAAAAAGCACGGCAAGATGATGTCAGCCTTGGGTCGCGAGCCTCAATTGTCGTCGCCTGCGAGCGTTGCGCGCACCTTTTCAAGCAACCCTTCTCGATTATAGGGCTTGTTGACAAGGGCGACGCCCGGGTCCAGTTTCCCGTCGACGACATCGGAATTTTCCGCATAGCCCGTGGTGTAGAGAATTTTGATGTTTGGCTGTAGCAGTTTGGCTTCCGTCGCGATCTCGGCGCCATTCATACCGCCGGGCAGCACGATGTCCGTAAACAGCAGATCAATGTGCAGGCCGCCGCTCAGATGTTCGAGCGCTTCCTTGCCGGTCCCCGCTTCGAGGGTTTCGTATCCATGGTCCTGGAGAATTCGGACGGGAACTTTCCGGACTCTCGCGTCGTCCTCGACAATCAAGATGCGCCCTGATCCCATTGTGACCTCCCGTGTCTCGTTCTTGCCGTCCTGTTCGGCCGCAGCCTCCCCGGATCGCGGAATATATAGATTAACCGTCGTGCCGAGGCCTTCCTCGCTGTAAATTGCAATGTGCCCGCTGGATTGCAGGATGAGCCCGTAGACCATGCTTAAGCCAAGGCCGGTGCCTTCGCCGGCCTCCTTGGTCGTGAAGAAGGGTTCAAACGCTTTCTCTTGAACCTCGGGCGACATCCCGGCGCCCGTGTCGGATACGGCGATTCTTACATAATCTCCGGGCGCAACATCGCTATGCGGTTCAGTGTATGTTTCACCCAGCGTAACATTTGCGGTCTCGATTGTCAGCGTCCCGCCCCCCGGCATGGCATCCCGCGCATTGAGAGCCAGATTGACCAATGTGTTCTCGAACTGGTGTGCGTCGATTGTCGCGGGCCAAAGGTTCGGTGCGGGCTTGATTCTCAGGTTGATTGTCTCTCCCAACGTGCGTCGAAGGAGGTCGTCAAGGTCGTCAATCAGGTCGGAAAAATCCACTGAAACAGGGGATAACGTTTGCTTGCGGGAGAACGCCAACAATCGGTTGGTCAGCGACGCCGCCCGGTCCACCGCCCATTTCAAATCCTCGATATTGTCCTGTCCCTCTGCATCGTCAATGATCCTGTCTTGCAACATTTCCGTGTTGCCGATCATGATCCCCAGAAGATTATTGAAATCATGGGCGATGCCGCCGGTCAGTTGGCCGATGGTTTCCATCCTTTGGGAGTGACGCAGCGCCGCCTCGCTTTCCCTGAGGGCGGCTTCCGCGTTTTTGCGCTCGGTGATGTCGCGAGACACCCCTTCCACCCCAAGGATTTGCCCCCGTTCGTTCAAATGATATTGGGCATTCGTGGACGTCTGCACGATATGGCCATCCTTGTGCCGCATCGGGGTCTCGTATCCGGTAAGATTCCCGTCCTGCCGCGCCAGTTCTTCAAGGAACTTTTCCCGGTTAGCGGAATTGCCAAAAAGACCGATCATGTCACGTTCGATCAATTCAACGGGACTGAAGCCCAACGTAACTTCCACGGAGGGGGAAATCATCACGAGCCTGCCTTCGGTGTCAGTCCGGAAAAACACGTCCTGCATATTGTCCAGGATATTTCGGTATTTGCGCTCACTTTCTTTCATCGCTTTTGCGTTCCTGCGCGACGTGGTCGCGGACTCGACAAGGAATTTGTTAAAAGCGCCGACGACGAACATGATGCTGCCGCTGGCGATGACCCAGCCGAAGATTGCCGTGACCCATGTTGATGCACTTGTCGCGTACGTCGGCAAATCGAAGTTTGGCCGCCGTTGTTCGATAACGGTCACGGTGCCGATCATGGAGGATGCCATGGTCATCACGATGAGCGTGACGAGACCGCTCCGGGTTCCGAAAAGGACTGTCGTCAGGATCGGGGCGACGACGACCCAGGCGCTGGCAGCCGACACCAGGCCAAATGTCCAGATGCCGGCGAGGCCAACGATGGCGAACAGGGCGACGAGAAAGAGCGCACGCACATGATACGGGATGCGCTTGCGCAACAGGAGTATGCCCCAGCCGGTGGTGGCGAAAAGGATATGTACGGCCATGACCGGCTGCCAGCCGAATTCGACGGCGCGGTAGAGGCTGGATGCCAACGTCGGAACGACAATGATGGCAAACGCAAGCAAACAGGCGTCACAAATATTGGATCGCACCTCCAACAGTTTCTGATCCAGTCCCCCCATGTAGCTTGACCCCGTTTTCTAATGATTTCACATTAGCGCGCAGTTCAATATTACAACCTTATCAATACTAATCAATATTTTAGTCAACTAAAAGCCGTATCGGCGTTCCCAGTTCATCGCGCAGGAAATTGCCCAGCATTCGGAACTCCTCACCACGCCTTGACGTCTTGCGCCATGCAAGGGCGATCCGGCGCGATGCCCGCGGGCTCGAGAACGGTCGGACGTCCAGTTTGAGCCCACGCAGGATGCCGGCGTCTATCGCCATTTTCGGCAATACCGCGACGCCCAGCCCGTTATCGACCATTTGCACCAGGGTATGCAGGCTGGTCGCCTGAAATTGATCCGTGCCGACCTTTTTTCCTGAACTTCCCATGGCCAGGATCTGCTCGGTCAGGCAATTGCCGTCGTCGAGCACTAGCAGCGCATCGCCGCTCAGGCGGGCCGGCGTCAGTGTTTCGAACGCCGCGAATTGATGATCGTGCGGGAAAATGGCCAGGAAGGGGTCGTCGGCGAACTCGAACGTTTCGACCTTTTCCGTCTTGTACGGCAACGCCATCAGCACCAGATCCAGTGCGCCATCGGCGAGCTGCCGAAGCAGTATTCCGGTTGGCTGCTCGCGCAAATACAATCGCAGGCCGGGGTAAGCGTCCCGCAGCCCCGGCAGAACCCGGGGCAGAAGGAACGGTCCGATGGTGGGGATAACGCCCATTCGGAGGTCGCCGCACAGTGGTGCGGCCGCGCCCTTAACCATGTCCATCAGGTCATCAACCCGCGTCACGACATCACGGGCCATGTCGACCATCTGACGACCCAGCGGGGTTAGCATGACGGACCGTTTGGTGCGTTCGAACAGCGTCGCGCCCAGGATCGTCTCCAATTCCCTGATGCTGGCGCTCAATGATGACTGGGTGACCAGGCAGGCCTCGGCGGCGCGACTGAAATGGCAATGTTCGGCCAGGCTCAGGAAATGGCGAAGCTGGCGAAGTGTTGGTTCGGGCTGCATGTGGGTGATCTCTAGATTAAGTGATTTAATCGATTAATATCATAAATATTACTCATTTTACAATTTAATTATGGGCCTCTATTTTCACCTTCAAGACATCAACGCAACTTGATATTCATTGGAGAGCAATATGAAAACATCGACCGTCCCCGCCGTTACGTTCAAAACCCGTATCCGCAACGACGCCATCGAAGGCGACAACCCGTTCGAATGGAAAGATTTGACCAGCGACGAAATCTTCAAGGGCAAACGGGTCGTTCTGTTTTCCTTGCCCGGCGCCTTTACGCCGACGTGTTCGACCAGTCACCTGCCGCGCTATGAAGAACTTTACGATGACTTCCGCGCCGAAGGGGTCGATGCCGTCGTTTGTCTGTCCGTCAATGATGCCTTTGTGATGTATCAATGGGGCAAGTCGCAGAACGCCGCCAACGTCTTTTTGTTGCCTGACGGCACCGGTGAATTCACCCGCAAGATGGGGATGCTGGTCGATAAATCGAACCTGGGGTTCGGCATGCGGAGCTGGCGTTACTCGATGCTGGTTGACGACGGCACGATCACGAGAATGTTTATCGAGGATGGTTTTTTGGACAACTGCCCGACCGATCCGTTCGAAATATCGGACGCCGACACCATGTTGACCTACCTGAAGGAACACAGGAAAGCCGCCTGATATCGCCTTTCAAGCGACGGTCCCCGACGACGTCGGGGGCCGTCAAGCCGTTCCGAATACGCGCTTGAATATGACGTCGGCATTTTTGGTATGGAAGGCCGTTGAGTCGCCGCCGAACAAATCCGCCAGGCCATCTTTACCGAGCGCCTTGGCGACGTCTTCGTCGGTCGACAGGTAGTAGAAAAAGCGGCTTTGGTGTTTGGCGGCTTCCAGGTCTTCGGGCTGTGTTTCGACCGCGCCGTCCGGGTTATCGGGGTCGATGCCGTAGCTGCGCCACACCTTCATGGCGTTGCGCTGGACAAGGCGGTAACCCTCTTCGCGGCTGACGCCGTGCTGGGTCAGGGTCAGCAGAACCCGCTGTGAGTCATGCAGGCCGCCGAATTTCATCAGGTTTTCCATCATCGTCTTCGGATAGACGACCAGCTTATCCATCATGCCGGTCAGGCGCTTCAGGGCGAAATCAAGCGTCACCGTGGCGTCTGGAGCGAACATTCGCTCCACCGACGAATGTGAAATGTCGCGTTCGTGCCACAGCGTGATGTTTTCCAGCGCCGGGTTTACCGCGGCGCGCACGATGCGAGCCAGGCCGGTCAGGTTTTCCGACAGGATCGGGTTACGCTTGTGCGGCATGGCCGAGGACCCCTTTTGGCCGGGAGCGAAGTATTCCTGGGCCTCGCGCACCTCGGACCGCTGCAAATGGCGAATTTCCGTGGCCAGTCGTTCGATGCCACCGGCGATCACACCAAGAGTCGCAAAATAAGCCGCATGGCGGTCGCGCGGGATAACCTGGGTCGAAACCGGTTCCGGCTTCAGGCCCATTTTTTCGGCAACGTGTTGTTCGACCCGGGGGTCGATGTTGGCGAATGTTCCGATGGCTCCGGAAATGGCGCAGGTGGTGATTTCTTCGCGTGCTGTCGCCATGCGGTCCCGGTTACGCCTGAATTCGGCGTAATGGCCGGCCAGCTTGACGCCGAAGGTCGTCGGTTCGGCGTGGATGCCGTGGCTGCGACCGATGCAGGCGTCGTTCTTGTGTCCGCGGGCCCGGCGTTCCAGCACCGCCAGCAACTCATCGAGATCGGCCAGGATAATGTCGGCGGCTTCCATCATTTGTACGGCCAGACAGGTGTCCAGGACGTCGGACGAGGTCATCCCCTGATGGACGAAGCGGGCTTCATCGCCGACATGTTCGGAAAGTTCGGTCAGGAAGGCGATAACATCATGGTGAGTTTCGCGTTCGATTTCGTCGATGCGGTCGATACGTGCCGCGTCATATGGCTTGTCACCGCGGTCACGAACGGCGCGCGCCGCCGCATGCGGGATCACGCCCAGTTCGGCCTGGGCGTCGCAGGCGTGCGCCTCTATCTCAAACCAGATGCGAAATTTGTTGGCGGGTTCCCAGATGGTGACCATCTCGGGGCGGCTATAGCGAGGGATCATTGCAGACTCCGAATAAGAAAACGCGACTTCGGTGTGGGTATAACGGAACGACCGCCGGACTTAAAGGGATGACATAATCAATTGCTCCGGGTGAGCGAATGCCTGTCGACCCTTGCGGTAGAGCACCAGCCAAACCAACGCGGCAACCTGAATGGCGATCATCAGGCCGAAAGCGGCTTGGTAGCCGTCTGGATCATAGCCGCCACTGGCCGTTTTGTCCCACATGCCGATGATCGCGCCGGTTCCCCATTGGGCACAAAAGGCAGCGACGAACACCAACAGGTTCAACCCGGTATTGACCCGCCCGGCCAGATACGTCGGGAATTTCTGCGACAGCGCCGCATAGGGCAGGATGCCGGTCGACCCGAAGAAGCCAAAGGCCATCCACAACAGCAGGATATGATCCGTGAGCCGGAAGGCGATGGCCACCTGCGTCACCATGAACAGGCTCATGCCGGCAATGCCGAGGCTGGTCGGCTTGATGCCGAAACGGCCGAGCCGGTCGGCGATGACCCCCATCGAAATAAACCCGGTAACCATGGAAACGGCGACCATCAGCAGGTAGGTCGCCACCTCATCGCGCGGCAGTCCGCCGACATCGCCCAGCCATGGGCCTGACCACAGGCTCTGGATCGCCAGGAATGCGGCCTGCGACGCCACTGTCATTGGTGCGATCCACCAGAATACGGGGCTGGTGAAGACCTGCCCGATTCCCCGGAGTTGATCTTTGAGGCCGGCCGAACCACCCGCCGGCACGCCTTCATCGCGGCGCGGTACCGTGAAATAGATCAAGGCGGAAACAAGGATTGTCGCGGCGGACAGGGCGAAAAACACGCCGCGCCAGTCGGTGAAGGACAGTGCCGCCTCAACCGGAACGGTGCCGGTCAGCGCCCCCATGCCACCGGCGGCCATCTGAAAGCCGTTGATCAGGGGCAGGCGTTCCTTCGGCACCCAGATGACGTAGGCCTTAAACGCCGCCATCAGGCAAGACGAAACGCCAAGGCCGATCAGGGCGCGGCCGACAATCAGGCCCGTGGAACTTTCGGCCATGGCGAATACCAGGCCGCCGGTCGCGGCGATAAGCAGCAGCACGGCTTCGGTCTTGCGTGGCCCGTAATGGTCCAGCAGAATGCCAAGCGGCAGTTGGAACAGCGCGAAGGTCAGAAAGTAGGCGCTGGTCAGCAGCCCTAAGTCCGATGCTCCCAGGCCAAGGTCGGAAATTAGGTCCGGCGCGATGACGGCGTTGACCACCCGATACAGGTACGACAGGAAATAGCCGAACGCAAAGGGCACGAAGACCTTGGCGAGGGATGCGGTGGCGGGCATGGAGGGGAACCTTCTATTCTTGTTGGACGTTCTTGTCTACAGGACCGAGCGACGAAAGAGTAGCGAATTATTGGGCGATGGGGAGGGTGAATATGATTGAAATAAAGGAAGTTTATGATCAGGCCCGGATTGCCTGGCCGGTTGGTTGAACGATTTTGTAATGTAAAGCCATCGCCGGCGCCGCGAGCGCCGGCAAGGCCTCCTTACCGCCCGCGATCCAGCCAAAGCGGCCCGGGAGACTGATGGCGCCGACGCCATGTGTCTGTAAAATCTGAAGGCGGCGGCTTGAGAAATTCAAAACAAATTCTGAACGCCACGCCGCGAAACCGGATGACAGGAGAGGACAGATCGGTATTTCTTTTCGGGTATATATGAGAATGATTTGCATTTGCATATATATCGTCATAGAGATACACACAGACTCAACACTATTGGAGCATTTCAGATGCCTATCCCGTTTCCTCGCGCCGCCACGCGTGCCCTTATCCTCACCGCCAGCGTCGCCGTTGCCCCCATTGCCGCACAGGCCGGCGATTACGCTGGGCTGACGCCCATAGAACGACTTGGAAAAAAGATATTCTTTGATACCGATCTGTCCGAGCCAGCGGGCCAGGCCTGCGCCTCATGCCACGTTCCGGAAAACGGCTTCACCGGTCCGTCATCGGTCGATGACAACCCTGGCGCGGTGGAACCGGGTGCAGTGGACGGACGGTTCGGAAATCGCAAGCCGCCATCCGCCGCCTATGCCGCATTCAGTCCGATCTTTCATTTCGACGCCGCGGAGAAACTGTACGTCGGCGGTCTGTTTTGGGATGGGCGTGCCGCAACCCTCGTAGATCAGGCGGGCCAACCCTTCCTGAACCCTGTCGAGATGAACAACGCCACGTCTAGGGACGTCTGCACCAAGGTGGCGCGGGCCGGCTACGCCGATGCGTTTCGGGCGGTGTTTGGTGTCGCGCTGGACTGTTTCGGCGACGGCGGGGCCGGGTTTGCCAGCATCACGACGGCCTTGGCCGCTTATGAAAGCAGTCCGGAGGTCAATGCTTTCAGTTCCAAGTACGACTACTCTCTGCGCGGAGAGGTGCAGTTGTCGGCATTGGAAAAACGTGGTCTGGATTTATTCAATGCTAAAAAGAAGGGAAACTGTGCCGCCTGTCACTCCAGCGGCTCGCAACGGATCGGCACTCCGCCTCTGTTTACCGATTTCACCTACGACAATATAGGCCTTCCCGCCAACCCGGCCAGTCCCTTTCCGAGCCAGGCCCGCGATTTCAACCCGGATGGTCGGAATTGGAAGGACAAGGGGCTGGGCGCAATCGTCAAGGAGGCGAAACTGGATGGTGCGTTCAAGGTTCCGACCCTGCGCAACGTCGCGCGAGTGCCGGAAACAGACTTTGTACGCTCGTACGGCCATAACGGTGTGTTGAAAGGTTTAAAGGATGTCGTACACTTCTATAATACCCGTGATGTCAAAGCCGCTGGATGGCCGTCTCCCGAGTATCCGGCGACGATGAACGCCGATGAGTTGGGCGATCTGAAGTTGACCGATGCCGAGGAAGACGCCATCGTTGCATTTCTTAATACTCTGAGCGATGGGTTTGATCCAAAGGCCGGGAAATACCGCGACTGATGGTCATCGATGGGCGAAAGCTCCAAAGGGGGAGGGGAGTTGACTGAGATCAGACAGCTTTATGATGAGGTCGAAATCGCCCGGCGAGTCGGCGAACTGGCGGCTGAAATCGCCGTCGCGGTTTCTTCCGGGCTGGAGGTTATCGGTGTCCTCAAGGGCAGTTTCGTGTTTCTGGCCGACCTGATCCGTGCGCTCGACAAGGTTGGCCGGCCCAGCCAGGTCGAATTTTTGCGCCTGTCCAGCTACGGCAACAATCAAAAAGCGATGGGCGATGTGGTGCTGATCGGGGGGTACCCAAGCCTTCGCGATGACCGGCCGGTTCTGCTGGTCGACGACATCGTCGATACCGGAAATTCCCTGGCCTATGCCAAGAAGCTGTTACAGGCCAACGGCGCCGAGACCATTCTGACCTGCACCTTGCTCGATAAGCCGTCGCGCCGCGAAACCGATATAGACGTTGATTTTGTCGGATTCACCATTCCCGACCTGTTTGTCGTCGGCTATGGCATCGACTACGCCGAAAATTACCGCTCGCTGCCCTACCTGGGCGAAGTCGACAAGGTCGTGGACTAGAAGCTGAATTACCATATTGATATGAATCAATTACGTCGCGGCGCGTGATCTGGTAGTCGTAGCGAATATCACTGTCTTCGCCGCTGTTGAGGAATTCTAAGTTATGACGATAAAAGCAAAAATTTTTGGTGTGCTCGGGCTGATATTGTTGCTGACCGGGGGCGCCATTGGGGTGGCCGTGACCAAGTTGACGTCGCAGGGGCCGGAACTGGTCAAGACCGAGCAGGGGGTGAAGCAGGTCTCACGCTTCGCCGTTCCGCTTCTCGTCACCATCAAGGAAATTGATGCCGACGTAATCCAGGTTCAGGGCTGGCTGACCGATATCGCCGCCACCCGTGGGACACCGGGTTTCGACGACGGTTTTAGTCTGGCCGGGAAATTCGCCAAGAAATTCGAGCAAGACGTCGCGGTTGCCCGCGGCCATGCCGAGGCGTTGGCCCTGCCGGAGGTTTTAAAATCGTTGGACGATTTGCAAGCCGCCTTCGTACCTTTTTACGCCGGTGGCAAGAAGATGGCCCAAGCTTATATTGATAATGGGCCAGAAGGTGGCAATTCCCAAATGTCGGAGTTCGATGGCGACGCCGAGAAGATGGGCAAGACCACCAAGGCTTTGGTGAAACTGGTCGAGGAAAAGACCGCGAACAATCTGGGTGGTCTGCTATCCCTGGCCAATGCGGTGCGTGTGGACAACGAGGGTCTGATATTGCTCCTCTACACCCTTTCGGCCATCGCCGCCGCCGTAGCGGTGGCGAGCGTTATCTATCTCTACGCCACCATCTCCAGGAGCTTCAAGGATCTCAATGAGGATGTCGATGTGGTTATGTCCGAAGACGAGTCTATCGTGCTCAATCTCAGCCCGGATCGGCATGATGAATTCGCTCCCGTTGCTTCGGCGCTGGCGGTGTTCCGCGAAGCCAAGGTTGCAATGAAAAAGATGAATGAAGAGCAGGCGGAACGGGAGGCCAAGGCCGAGGAGGATAAACGCCGGATGATGAACCAGATGGCGGACGATTTCCAGAACAGTGTCGGCGGCGTCGTCCAGACAGTGTCTTCGGCTTCGGCTGAATTACAGTCTTCGGCTCAGTCGATGACGGCCATTTCGGAAGAGACCTCGACCTTGGCAACGTCCGTCGCGGCAGCCTCGGAAGAAGCATCGACCAATGTCCAGACGGTGGCCTCGGCGGCGGAAGAGCTGTCCAGTTCGATCAGTGAGATCAGCCGTCAGGTGGCCCAGTCAACGGGGATCGCCAGTACCGCCGTCGCGGAGTCCGAACGGGCTAACGAAATGGTTCAGGGGCTGGCCGATGCGGCCAACAAGATCGGCCTGGTGGTTGATCTGATCAGCGACATCGCCGATCAGACCAATCTGTTGGCGTTGAACGCGACCATCGAGGCGGCCCGCGCGGGTGAGGCCGGCAAGGGCTTCGCCGTGGTTGCCAGTGAAGTTAAAAACCTCGCCAATCAGACGGCCAAGGCGACCGAGGAAATCAGCAGCCAGATCAGCGGTGTGCAGGGGGCGACCCAGGATTCCGCGAGTGCCATTCAGGGGATATCGCAAACCATTGGCGAGATCAGCGAGATTACGTCGGCCATCGCCGCCGCCGTCGAAGAGCAGGGCGCCGCGACGCAGGAAATCGCTCGCAATGTCGAACAGGCATCCGCCGGCACAAGCGAGGTGTCGTCCAATATCACCGGTGTCACACAGGCCGCCGGCGAGGCCGGGCAATCGGCGTCGCAGGTTCTGGGGGCGGCCAGCGAGCTGTCACAGCAATCGGAATTGCTGAAAACCGAGGTCGATAAGTTCATTGCCCAGGTCCGTCAGGCATGAAGACGACGGGGAAATCACCATAACGAACGAACAACCAATCTACGGCACCGTTATGTTTGATGGCATTCCGGCAACGGCCCCGTTCAAGGGCGCGCCGGAATTTTCCTGACACCTGATCAACTCGCTGGTGGACGTCGATCACGGCTTCACCATGCCAATGAAGCTGTTCTGGCCAAACTATGCCGACCTGGATATCAACACCGTGCCGCTGGTGATCAACACCGTGCAGCATCCACTGCCATCGCCGAAACGCGGCCGGGATGCTGTGTCTGGAAAACACCGCCTGACGCAGGTCGGGTCACGTTCGCCAATCCAGAAAGTGCTTTTCCGCCTTGCCGATGAGCCACGACATCGTCAGCCCGATGGCCGACAGGATGGCGACGCCGGCGATTAACTGGCCGGTTTCCATCAAGCTGCCGGCAAGCAGGATATAAGCGCCGACCCCGTATTCGGCACCGATCATTTCCGCCGCGACAAGCAGGACAATGGCGATTGATGTCGAAATACGGAATCCGGACAAAATTGCGGGCAGCGCGCCGGGCAAGATGATCTTGCGAACGATAGAGGACCATGAAAGGCCAAAGGACTGTCCCATCCGGATAAGGCTGCGATCGACGTTATCGACCCCGCCGTACGTGGCAATTACCGTCGGGAAGAACGTTCCGAACAGAATGGTGGCGATCTTTGAGCCTTCGCCAATCCCGAACCAAATGATGAAGAGCGGCAACAGGGCGATTTTGGGAATCGGAAAAATAGCCGATACGATCGGCGACAGGGTCTCGCGGGCCAGTGAAGACAAGCCGATCATGACGCCGACGACGACGCCCAGAACGGTTCCGCAAGTCCAGCCGATCAGCAACCGGTACAACGACGCGCTCAGATGTTTCCACAGCATCCCGCTGTTCACCAGTTGAATGAAGGCTTCCAACGCTTCGCTCGGCGCCGGCAGAACAAGGGCGCTGATAAATCCGGAACGTGAACCGAACTCCCAGAACGCAATAATGGCAACGAACACCAGCGGCCCGACAATGCCCATCGGTTTGGGTGTAAACCCTTTTCCGCGAAACGGAACGTGGTGCTGATCAGGCATGGGTCAGCTCCTTGTCGGCGGCTATCGCCTCTTCGCGCATCAAATTCCACAATTGCTTTTGCAGGGCTTCCAGCTTGGCTGGGTTGCCGCGGCGCTCCGACAAGGGCATGTCGATATCGACAATCTCACGGATTTTCCCCGGCCTGCGCGACATCACCACGATACGATGCCCAAACGCGACGGCTTCGGCCAGGTTGTGGGTGACGTAACAGGCGGTGAATTTTTCTCGCGTCCATAAATCAATCAGATCATCCATTAAAAGTTCGCGGGTCTGACCATCAAGGGCGGAAAGCGGTTCGTCCATCAGCATCACCGCGGGGTTGACGCTTAACGCCCTGGCAATGGCGACGCGTTGCTTCATCCCGCCGGATAACTGCCGGGGGAAAGCTTTCCTGAATTCGCTTAACTTGGTGCGCGCCAGTACGTCTGAAATGATCTCGTTGCGGTCGGATTTGCCAATGCCGTGATCTTCCAGCGCCAGTGAGATATTTCCTTCGACCGAACGCCAGGGAAGCAAGGCGAAATCCTGAAAAATATAGGTAAGCGGGTTCAGGCATCCTTCGGGAGGCGCCCCGACCTGCAATATTTCCCCGGAATCCGGACGCTCCAGCCCGCCAATAATCCGAAGCAGGGTCGATTTTCCACACCCGGACGGGCCGATGATACAGACAATCTGCCCCGACGGGATATCCAGGCTGATATCTTCGAGGACCTCAAGATCTTCATAGAAATGAGAGATATTGTTGAGGTGTAAATCCATGGTTCGATCCGGAACAGTCGTATGGGGAGAGGGCGCAGGGGGGGGCACGGGGCTCGATGCCTGAGCACCGGGTCCCGTGCCGATTTTTCAGTAGGTGGTAACGAAGCTCGGGTCGACCAGGGCGTCAATGGTCATATCCTTGGAAACCAGGCCTTCGGACTGAAACCATTGTAGCTGGTCCTTGACGCTGGTGATGTCCAGCTTGGCGCCCTTGTTGATGCGCATCGCGCCGTTGCGGATGGACGGCGCCGCCTTTGCGTATGGCTTGCTGGTGTAGACGTATTTGTGGATCAGCTTAACCATGTCTTCGGCCGCGGCATCGCCGGCCGTTTTATCGACCAAGGCGGCATTGAAGTCGTCGGCGCCCTTGGAGAAAGCGGCCAAAAACCGTTTTACCAGACCCCTGTCGTTGTTGGCATGTTTGGTCGAGGTAAAGACCGTCGTCACCTGGTAGTTCGGAATATAGTCGGAAATCTTGCCGATAACCTTGATGGCGGGGCTTTTCGCCAGGGCCTTGGCGATGTGCGGCACGATGGACCAGGCATCGATCTGACCCGATTTCAGTGCACCGATGATAACGCCGACCTTCTGGAGCGGTTTGACCTTGATGTCGTGGCCGGGAAAGCCTTCCTTCTGGGCGATCTTGTAGGCCATGTAATGGAAGGACGATCCGGGCTGAGTGATCCCGAAAGTCCGCCCTTTCAATTTCGCGGGGCTGGTCACACCGTCATCATAGGCCGCCTTGGAAACCAGGATCATCTGACCGTCGATACCCGGTTCTTCATGCAATGCGCCGCCGATGATCTTGACCGCACCCTTTTTGGCCAGATTGATCAGTCCGCCGGAAATGGCGGTAACGCCGAAATCGACGTCATTGGATGCAATGGCGACGGCCATCGGTTGGGCCGCCTGGAAATAGACAAATTCGACATCCAGTCCCTGATCCTTGAAGTATCCCCGCTCGAAGGCGACAAAGCTGGCGGCGTGAGACGTAAAACGTAACGCCCCAACCTTGATCTTATCGGCAGCGGCGGCCGTTCCGGCCATCCCGGACAGGCTCGCCAAGGCAACCGCACCTGCGAGAATGGCTAAATTCAAATTTCTTCGTGTCATAGAAAACATACCGACTCTTCCTCCCTTGTTAGAATGCGCTGAGTTTAATCCCTATCCACCCGCGTTTCGCTCGATGTGGTTTTCAAGGATGCGAATAGCGCTTTCCGTATCCTTGGCAATGACCTGCCCGACGAGGTCCCGGTGGTCGTTCCGGCTCGCTTCAAAGTCTATCTGGCCTTCCCGAAGGGCGGCTAATCTGAAGCGGCGACCCTGACTGAAAAGCCGGGCCTGGAATTCAATCAGCCTTGGCGATTCACAGGCCGCGATCAGGGCGGCATGAAAAACACGGTTGGCCTCGTCCCATTCCAGGGCGCGGGCGACCGGTTCCGCCACAACGTCGGCCTCGGCCCGGGACAGCGCGTGGTGTGACGCCACAATCGCGCCTTCCCACTGAATGTCGCCGTTCTTCATCGCCCAGCGTAAGCCGAGGCATTCGATCTCGGTTCGCAGTCGGGTGATGTCTTTGAGGTCGCCCACGGTTGCCGAGGCCACCCGATAGCCCTTTTGCGCCGTCGCTTCAACCAGACCCTCGACGGACAGCAAGGTCAACGCCTCGCGCAGCGAATGGGCGCTTCCCCCATATCGTTGGCGCAGGTCCTCGATTTTCAGCTTGGTATCGGGCGCCAGCACCCCGAAGGATACATCCCGACGGACGTGCTCGGCCAACAGGCTGACAACCGTCGAGGACTCGTCAGAATGTTTCCCAAACACAAAAAATTCCAATAAAATTAATAATCTTGAAGATTGTTATCCGGGGTCGGTCGTTTCTGTCAAGTGCGGCCCTCTAGGATTGCCGCCGGAAAATTCCACGGGGACGACGATGGCGCATATTGTAAACGAACACGGGACAAGGCGATGACGCAGACGGTGGTTCCTTTCTACTTCGGCCTGGGCAGCCGATATTCCTATCTTGCGGCGAGTCAACTGGAACGGATTGAGACCGAAACCGGCTGCCGGTTTGACTGGTTGCCGCTGCAATCCGGGGAATTGATCCGCCGGGCCAACCGGGGCCAAAGCCCGTTCGATGGCGAGCGTGTATCGGGGCAGTACGATTGGGGCTATCGCCGGCGGGACGCCGAATCGTGGGCCGCCTTGTACGGGGTTCCGTATCGGGAACCGGCCGAATTCAGGGTCGATCCGTCCAATCTGGCGAAAGCATGCTGGGCCGCCGGGGCGGATGGCAAGCTTAAGGAAATGAGCCGGCAGATATTCAACGCCGTGTTCGTAAAGGGCCGCGTCGTCTGCCGCGAGGTGCTGGGTGAACTGGCCTCTGACATCGGGCTGGATGGATCAAACCTGCTTGCCTCTCTCGATGCGCCCGACGTTGTCGCACGGCATGACGCCGCGCTGGATCGGGCCATCGAGAATGGTGCTTTCGGGGTTCCGAGCTTTATCGTTGCCGGGCGGGTGTATTGGGGCAACGACCGGTTGCCGCTGGTCGAACACGCCCTTGCCAACCCGGCCTAAAGCAGGCCCATCGTCTTGAAGGAATTGTGGCCGCTTTTGGAAATGATCAGATGGTCGTGCAACAGGATGCCGAGCTTGTCGGCGGCATCGAAAACTTGCTTGGTCATTTCGATATCGGCGCGCGATGGATTGGAATCACCGCTCGGGTGATTGTGCACCATGATCAGTGCCGTCGCACCCAGTTCAAGGGCCCGTTTGACAACCTCTCGCGGGTAAACGGGGGTGTGGTCAACGGTGCCTTTTTGTTGCACCTCGTCGGCGATCAACACGTTTTTCTTGTTTAGAAACAGGATTCGAAAGCGTTCCGATTTCTCGTAGGCCATGGTCGCCTTGCAGTATTTTAGCAGCTTGCCCCACGACGCCAGCACCGGCCGGTCGATGATTTCGTCATGGGCCAGCCGATGGGCCGCGGCCTGAACGGTTTTCAGCGCGATCACGGCGGCCTCGCCGATGCCGTTAACGGATTTAAGATCGGCGACTTCGGCGCTGATGACCTCGGCGTAGGACCCAAATCGTTTCAGCAGCGCCTTGGCCAGTGGCTTGGTGTCGCGCCGGGGCAGGGCGGGGAATAACACCAATTCCAGCAATTCATAATCGGCCAGCGCGGTCGCGCCGTTTTTCATGAATCGTTGGCGCAGACGTTGGCGGTGGCCGCTGTGGTCCGGCTTCCTGTCCGGACCGTCCTTGATCGCCTCGTCAGCCATCACACGTCATAGGGCGGGCAGTCGAAGCCGACCGGCGAGCGGGTAAAGACTTCGTAGCCGTCGGCAGTGACGGCCAGGGAATGTTCGAACTGCGCCGATAGCGACCGGTCCTTGGTCACGGCGGTCCATCCGTCGCTTTTGATCTTCACATCGTAGCCGCCAATGTTGATCATCGGCTCGATGGTGAAAAACATCCCTTCCTTCAGGACCGGCCCCGTGCCGGGCGTTCCGAAATGCATGATGTTGGGGGCGTCGTGAAACACCCTTCCCAGGCCATGGCCGCAGAAATCGCGGACCACGGAATAACGTTTTGATTCAGCGTAGCTCTGGATGGCATGGCCAATATCGCCGGTGGTGGCGCCGGGACGCACCACCTTGATGCCTCTCCACAGCGCTTGATGGGTCGTTTCGATCAGTTTGCGGGCCTTGACGCCGACGTTGCCGATGCAGAACATGCGGCTGGTATCACCGAACCAGCCGTCAAGGATGGTCGTCACGTCGATATTGACGATGTCCCCATCGGTCAGGATCTTGTCGCCGGGAATGCCGTGACAGACCACATGATTGATCGAGGTGCAGACTGATTTCGGAAAGCCGCGGTAGTTCAGCGGCGCGGGGACGCCGCCGTGTTCGATGGTGTAGTCGTGCACCCAGGTGTTGATATCCTCGGTCGTGGCGCCGGGCCTGACCATTGGTGTGATGTAATCCAGCGTTTCGGCGGCCAGACGACCGGCCTTGCGCATGCCTTCGAAGTCCTCGGGCGCATGAATCTTGATTGAGCGCTCCTGTTGATACTCGTGATGGCTTAATTCGTCGTTCATGTTCTTCCGTCTACCGTTTCCATCCGCCTACGGGGCGAGTTTCAGGGGCTTTGAAACCTCAATTCCGTCAAGGTCCAGCGTGCATTCATAGCATAAGACCTCGACCCCTGCCGCAATAGCTTTTTTAAGCGCCTCGGCATAGTCAGGGTCGATATCCGCGGCGATGGCGACGCGATCGGCGTCGGTCCGTTGCACCAGATAGACCATCACCGCCCGGTGTCCTTCCCGGACCATATCGGACAGTTCGACCAGATGTTTGGCGCCCCGGGTCGTTACGGAATCGGGAAATTCCGCCGGCCCGTCGCCGCCGGGGTCCCGTTTCAGTGTAACATTCTTGACCTCGACATAACATGTGGGGCGTGCCGGGTCTTCCAACAAGATATCGATCCGGGAATTCTTGCCATACTTGACCTCGCGCCGCAGTGTCCGGTAGCCGGCAAGTTCGGCGATCACACCATTTTGGATGCCTTCTTCGACGATTCCGTTGGGCAGGGCGGTATTGATGCCGACCAGGGTTTCGTCGATTCGGATCAGTTCCCACGTATAGCGCAGTTTGCGATCCGGGTTGCGGGCCGGTGATAGCCAGACGTCGGCACCGGCATCCTGGACCGACAACATCGACCCGGAATTGGCGCAGTGGGCCGTCACGATGTCGCCGTTTTCAAGTTCGACATCGGCAAGAAACCGTTTGTAGCGCTTGATCAACTTGCCGGGGATCAGGGGATCGGGAAATTTCATCGCCGGAATGTAGGTAACTTGGAAGTTTGTGGCAAGCCTTCAGATGGGATGCGGCGCCTGGGCAACGTCAGTCGCCGTCGCGATCATTCTTGCGACACCAAAAAACGTACATGCCCTTGAACGTATCCGGGTGCGCGTCTTCGAACTCCCGCCAGCGATCTAGGTTCAGAACGGCATCGCCATCCGGGTAGCCCTCGGCAATATCGAGGGGAAGCTGGAAGCCGCGAAAGCTCAAATCGTTATCGGCCATGAATGCGGCGATTTCGGGGATCGTCATGTGTTGTTCGCTAACGTGGAACATTAAATCCCGGAAATTGCTGAGGCTGTAGAAATCGGCGGATTGGCGCAGGAAAGCGCCGTCCCCCGCATCGCCCTCGGCGATGATGTCCTGCCGGTAGGCGCGGATCGTCTGTTCGTCGCCGCTTAACGCCCGGGCCTGGATGTCGCCGCGAAGAGAGGCAATAGTGCGTCTGGCGGCCCGGCTGTAGAGTCCGATTTTCATAAGCCCGCCCGGCCGCAACGCCCCGATCAGGTTTTTCCAGCCGCGCCACGGATCGTCCATGTGATGTAGGACACCGATGCTCTCGATGACGTCGAACCGGTCATCCAGCAAATCCGCATTGAGGATGTCGCAGTGGACAAACTGCACGTTTTCGACCCCAAATCGGGCCGCCATACGTTTAGCGTAGGCGAGACTGGCGAGCGAAATATCAATCGCCGTGAGGGCCGCTTGCGGCCCATACCCAAGGGCGGCGTCTATCGCTTGTTGACCGGTCCCCGCTCCGGCGATCAGTACCTTGTAGGGAGCGGCCATGAAGGCCCGTTCATCTTCGCCGAAATGGTCAACCAGTTGATCCCGGCGAGCCCCTGCCGTTGGTGTGTGCATGCTCAGCCAACGCGGATATGGATTTTCCTCGTAGAGGCGGGCGACATTTTGCGATGTTTTGTCGCCGATGACGCCCAATGATTTTATGCCCCGGGCGGTCTTTGCCTCGGCGCGTCTTTCCGCCATATGGGCGGCGACATGACGGCTCAATACCTGCGGCTTGATCATCCGGCAGTCGATGTCCCTGCCGTCGGCGCCCAGGAGGCTCCAGAAAGGGGCGTAAAGCGCCTTGAGCACTAAATTCTCCGAGGCCGCCCGCGAGCCGTCACGAAGGCCTTGCAGGTTAATCGAGATTTCGGCGAGGCGGTCCTGTTCTTCTTCCGAGACCGCAAAAACATATTCGTTGATTTCCGATTGCCGGGCCAGGACGCAGGCGAATTCGAGAAGAGTGCCTTTACGCACGGTGTCCTTCGGCGGCGATAGCAACAAGGCCTTGCGGACCGCCGTCAACAGTTGTTCGATATCGAGATCGGTATTGGCGGCGGCGCTTAGGGTCGCCAGCAACAAAGGATCGCGCAAAACCGTTCGGCCTTTTGACGACAGCAACCACTTGGCCCCCATATCCCAACCGCTCGTTCCGCCCAGCATGAGCGCCTGGCCAAGGGCCGTGCAGTGCTTCAGGTAGGTCAATGCGGTGGCGGCGAGACTTTCATGATCGACATCCATGAAGCCGAATGCGTGGGCCAGCCCCACCGGATTAAGGCCGCCGGGGTTTCGAAGTCGAAGATAGCCAAGCAGATAACTCAGCAGCCGCGCCGCCGGATGGAGTGCCGGGTCACAGGCGAGGGCGTTCGCCGCCCGAATGATCGCATCGCCTTCGCGGCCGACATGGCGAAGTGCCTGGGCCAGATTATAGTGAATGGCGCCGTTGCCGGGATTGGCATCTGCGGCGGCCTCCAAATGGGCGACGGCCTCGGCGAATTTACCTGCTTCCAATGCGGCAATGCCCTGATTTTGTGTCACTGTTGGGTCTCATAAGGTTGTTTAGGTTCAAGCCATATCGGCTAACGGGCGGAATGTTGCGGATTTTATCTACTAGGCCTCGGGTATCCACGCGGTCAGATAAATCACCTGAAAAGTGGCGGGGATGCGTCCATCCTCGTCGGCGAAGGTTTCCTGATAGGTTTTCATCGCCTCCATCATCGTTCGGCGCCGGGTGAACCCCTTGCGATTTTCGATCACCGCGTTGGTTTCACCCATGCCGCGCAGGTCGGCCAGCAGGCGCATCGGTTGTTCGTAGGAAACGGTGATCGTTTCGCTGTCGGCAACGGCGCCGGTGAACCCGGCCCGGGACAGCAGATCACCGGCGTCGCGAACGTCGGCAAACGGCGATACCCGGGGGCTTAATCCGCCTTCGAGGGAAATTTCCGCGGTCGCCAGGGAATGGCGCAGTTCTTTCAGCGTATCGCCGCCTAGCATCGCCGCCAGCATCAGGCCGCCGGGCTTGATCGCGCGGCGCAATTGCATCAGCGCACCCGGCAGGTCGTTGACCCAGTGCAGGCTCAAATTACTGATCGCCAGATCGAAGCTTGCCGGGGCGAAGGGCAGAAATTCCTCGTCGGCGGCGATCGCCAGCGGCGCCGACTTGGTTACCATTTTTTCCGACAGGTCACACTGGATCAGGGTTTCGATGCCGCCACGCCCGTTCAGCAGGCGATCCAGAATACCGTTATGGCAGCCAAGATCCAGCGCCACTGGGAAAGATCGGCGAACGTCGTCCAGCCGGTCGGCCAGTCGGTCGCCGACGTCCCGGATCAGGAAATCGTGATGGCCGAAATCGGCGGCGGCGCGGTCGCGATGGCGGCGCACGGTACGGCGGTTGAATATGGTCATCGATTCCGACATGGTGAGGTTATGACACACACTGAACCATCGGTAAATCTGGCAAACCTGGGCCGGATGGCACTGGACATGCTGCTGCCGCCCCAGTGCCTGGGCTGCGGTGTGCTGGTCGATTCCACCGGTGGGCTGTGCGTCGACTGTTGGTCGGCGGTCACTTTTATCGGCGCCCCTTTGTGTGCACAGTGTGGTTTGCCGTTCGAATTTGCCGAATCAGAACAATCGCATGGGCCTGAAATGTTGTGCGGATCTTGTGTGCGCCAGCCGCCGTTGTTTGCCCGTGCCCGCACGGTGATGGCCTATGACGATGCTTCCCGGCATTTGATCCTGTCCTTTAAACATGCCGACCGCACCGATGCGGCGCCCACGTATGCACAGTGGATGGCGCGTGTCGGGGCCGACTTGCTGACCGACGCCGACGTCCTTGTGCCGGTGGCGCTGCATTGGTCGCGGCTGTTTTCCCGGCGCTATAACCAGTCCGCCCTGCTGGCCCGCGAAATTGGCCTGTTTTCCGGCATACCCGTTCGCGCCGACATGCTGGTGCGAACCCGCCGCACACCGTCGCAGGGAAAGCTTGGCCCGTCCGCCCGGCGGCGCAATGTCGGCGGTGCCTTCCGGGTGCGGAAAAAGTACGCCGGAACGCTTTCCGGCGCCCGCGTCGTGTTGATTGATGATGTGATGACGACCGGGGCGACCGTCAATGCTTCGGCCCGCGCCCTGCTGCGAGCCGGCGCCGGGGCGGTCGATGTGTTGACACTAAGCCGCGTTCCGCGCCCCTTTCCGGCATTGTAACCCCGGTCGGTAAACCTTATATTCGGGGCAATGGACAATCATTCGGGCAAGGAGACCAAAAGCGTGGCCGAGGTGGAGATATATACGACGCCGATTTGCGGATTTTGCAGCAATGCGAAGAACCTTTTGAAGAAAAAGGGAGCGGCGTTCACCGAATATAACGTCATGTTCGATAACACCAAACGCGGCGAAATGATGCAGCGCGCCGGCGGCAGGACGTCGGTGCCGCAGATCTTTATCGATGGCAAGCACATCGGTGGCTGTGATGATTTGTTTGATCTCGAATTTGACAAGGAACTCGATCCCCTGCTTGGCATCGGGGCCTGACGGTCGCCATGACAAGCACCTTCCGCGCCGCCTGTATCCAAACCAATACCGGTCGTGATATCGCGGCCAACCTGACAGCGGCCGCCGATCTCGTTCGGCGCGCGCGCGACGATGGCGCCGACCTGATCGCGCTGCCGGAAACGGTCAATGTCATGGATTCCAATCGTCAGGAATTAATGTCCAAGGTCGGGCCGGAACAAGACAATCCGGCCCTGAACATCTTTATGGATCTGGCCCGGGAAACCGGGGCCTGGATTCTGGCCGGGTCGCTGATCGTCAGGGACGACGGTGCCGAAAAAATGGCCAACAGGTCGTTCCTGATCGATGACAAGGGGGCCGTTCGCGCCCGTTACGACAAAATCCATATGTTCGATGTCGACCTGGGCGGTAACGAAGTGCACCGGGAATCAAACCACTACGAAGCCGGACCGAAGGCCGTGTTGGCGGCGACGCCATGGTGCCGGCTCGGTATGACAATCTGTTACGATTTGCGCTTCGCCTACCTGTTCCGCACCCTGGCCCAGGCCGGGGCATCGGTTATCGCCACCCCGGCGGCCTTTACCCGCATCAGCGGTCAGGCCCATTGGCATGTCCTGCAACGGGCCCGCGCCATCGAGACCGGAAGCTTCATACTTGCCCCGGCGCAATGCGGCGAACACCCCGGTAAACGGCTGACCTATGGTCATTCGCTGATCGTCGATCCGTGGGGCAATGTGCTCGGCGATGCCGGCGAAGAGGCTGGTTTTATCGCCGCCGATATTGACCTGGCGCTTGTTGAAGAAGCCCGCCGAAAAATTCCCGCGCTGACCCACGACCGCGAAACGGAACTGACGATCCGGTCATAACGGATTGACGTTTCGGGGCTCCGGTTCGCCGTCCTCGCGGGTGCTCGGGCTGGCGTCGCTAACGGCGCAGATCCGCTGTATAACGCCCGGAATGGGGCCTTTTTCGACGATCCCGTGTTCGTAGGCGACCACCTGCATTCGGCCTTTGACGATTTCAAGAAGTTCACCGCTCATCAGCAGATGATCGGGATTGCGCGGCCGGGTAAAGCGCTCGTTGCCGCGCGCAAAGGTTTCATAGATCAATACGCCGCCGGGCTTGATGGCGCTCAACAGGTCGCCAAGCAGGGGCCGGTACAGGTAGTTGACGACGACGACGCCATCAAAGTTCCGCCCTGCCAGCGGGCCGTGGCCGGTAAAGACGGGATCCCCCTGTTCCATATCGGCTTCGATAACGCTGGCGTTTGGATGATCTTGCAGGTCACCGACGGCGCCGGTGTTGCGATCCAGCAAGGTGACGTTGCCGCCGCGTTCCAACAGATAGCGTCCGTGTCGCCCGCCGCCACAGGCCAAATCCAGAACCTCGCCGCCGGGCTTGACAAGCGGTGCGAAACGAACGACCCAGGGCGATGGCTCCGTTATTTTCAGGTGTCTTGGTTTATCATCTTTCATCGTTCCGTCATGCCATGATTGGCCGAAGTTGTCTTCCGTTAAGTTATTCATTGGCAACTCAGGGTAGGCAGCCGGATCTGAATTGATTAGGATTGTCGGGCCATTTTGGTTTATATGGTTGATTGGCCCCTGAATGGGCACAAGGCTGGAACACCATGATTCTCTTTCGTTTGAAATGCTCGCGCGATCACCAGTTCGAGGCCTGGTTTCGCACCAGCGCGTCGTATGATGATCAACGTGTCGGCGGCGATATCAGTTGTCCGGCGTGTGGTGACAGGCGTGTCGGCAAGGCGCCAATGGCCCCGCGCCTGTCGAAAGGTCATGTATCCGTTAACGGTGGTTCAGGCGAGAAGGGGTCCGAAGCCCGGGCCCGCGAAGTCGCCCGGCAGATTCTCGATGCCGCCGGGAAAATCCGTGAAGCGGTCGAAGATAACTTCGAATACGTCGGCGATGATTTTGCCGACGAAGCCAGGGCCATCCACTATGGCGACAGCGAAGAACGGGGCATCTACGGCGAAGCGACCGAACAGGAAGCCGTCGCGCTCGACGAGGAAGGCATCGATATCAGTCGCATCCCCGGAGCGATCCGCGGACCCAGCAGCAAAAATTAGGTTTCGTGCCGCCTCCGGGCCTTCGCTTCCAGCCGAGCAAGCCCAGTCCCGCAAGCCCGGTGAGAAAAAGTGGAAGAGCCGCAGGCAGCGGTACATTGCTGATTTGATATTTGACATCGGAGCCATCCGCCTTGCCCTTGTTCGTAAAGCTGGCGCTCATACCCGAGAGTCCGAAACTGACCTTGGAGGTAAACTCCTTGCTGTCCTGCAAAAGCACGAAGGCGATTCGAAGGCGAGTGCCGTCACCGTAGTAATCGCCGGTTGCCGTGAGCTTTCCGTCTTTCTTGATCTTGTTAAGTTCGCCGGAGATAATGCCCGAAAAAGGAAACGGGTCGGCATCGCCCTGGGTTTCGATGACCAGATCAATGGTCGCTGATTTGTCTGAGAATTCCTTGTAGGTGCCGACTGAAATGATTTTTTTTCCCTTCATTGGCCCGCTGGCCCATACACCTTCGCTTTCGAGGTCGAACTGATACTCCGATTCCGTTGCCAAGTGTCTGACGCGGGCTCGATAGACGGTGTTTTCTATGGCTTCGAGCGTCTGCCATACCAATGTTTGGTCATACAAACCGTCGTATGGAATACCCGTGACCGGTCCGACGTTGTACTGCCCGCTTACCGAAGCTTCGACATAGGGTCCTGTATAACCCGACAGCACCAATCGCTCTCTCATGAACGCCAGCGTTGTATCGACGTGATACTGCATGGCGAGGATGTATTCTTCCTCGATAGGGATAGATGCTGCCTTCACACCGCTGACGGATATAAATATGATGGCCAGCGCACAAGAAAATGATTTCAGTGGACGTATCGCATTCCCGATAATGTATGACGACATCGCCCCATACCCCGCTTTTTGGCTGCGAGCCGGGAACTTACACAACACCCGGTCGCTCAGCGCATAAACCAGTAGTCGGTTGAGTCTACAGATTTCCGGCAGTGTGTCGTTGATATGGATCAACATGCGCCAAAACGTCAGCCGGACTCGGTCGGCTCCTGATGACGGAGAGCGGCGGATTACCCCGTTTCCGGACCATGACTGCCCTCGCACGGAAAATAGACGTCAAACTTCGGCCGGCCGGCCATCATTGAGGACTGGGTTCGCGATGGACGGGAGAGTCAGAAAGATGCCAATTTTCAAGTTGGCCCGGAAGCGGCAATAGGCGGTTTTACCGCCACCGCCAGGTAATTGACGTCCAGGTCGTCGGCCGATAGCGCCCATTCGTCGGCCAGCGGCTTGTAGATCATGCCGGTGATGTCGGTAATGGTGACCCCGTGTGGGCGCAATCCGCGCGCCAATTCCGACGGCTTGACGAATTTACGCCAGTCGTGAGTCCCGGCGGGTAGCCAGCGCAAGACGTATTCGGCGCCGATCTTGGCTAGCGCCAGGGCTTTCAGGGTGCGGTTGATGGTCGACAGAAACATAATGCCGCCGGGCTTTAGCAGCGACGTGCTGGCCTTCATAAACGCATCTACATCGGCGACGTGCTCGATCACTTCCATGTTCAGCACGATGTCGAAATCGTTGCCGGCGCCGGTCGTCATGTTTTCCGGCTGGATATGGCGGTAATCAATCTCCAGACCGCTCTGTTCGGCATGCAGTTTGGCGACGGCGATGTTCTTGTCACCCGCGTCGATGCCGGTAACGGTTGCCCCAAGCCGGGTTAGCGGTTCGCACAGCAGCCCCCCGCCGCATCCGATATCAAGCAGACGAAGCCCGCTTAAGGGCGCATTCGCAAGCGGGTCACGCCCGAACCGGGCGCACGCATGGTCGCGTATGTAGCCGATCCGCACCGGGTTGATCTGGTGCAGGGGGCGGAATTTACCATGTGGGTCCCACCAGCTTTCGGCCATGGCGGTAAAGCGTTCGACCTCCTCGAGCGATGCCGTGGACGGGCCGTCCTGAGCTTGTTTCCGGGCTGCTGCTGTCGCCATTGAATTATTTGTCTCCTGTGCGACCGGAAACCGGCTCGGAATCACCCTTAAGCCGATATGGTCGGGGTTGCGTCTTTTCAATGATATAGAGTATGAATACGCGCCCGTCGCCCTGCAACCGGTTCATGCAAAGAAATATTTATTCGTCGGCGTGACGCTTTGTGTGATTTGCTCTGCAAGGCGCTGGTCTTGAAGCCGATCTGGGGGGTGGTGGTGGAAATGCTTCGGGGCTTGGAGTCGGATGGCGCGTATTGTAATGAAATTTGGCGGAACGTCGGTTGGCGATATCGACCGGATCAAGGCCGTCGCGGTTCGGGTCAAGGCCGAAGTCGATGCCGGCCATGACGTCGCCGTTGCCGTTTCGGCGATGTCGGGCGTTACCAATTCGCTGGTCGGCTACGTCAAGGACATTTCGAAGATTTCAGATGACCGCGAATACGATGTCGTGGTTTCCTCGGGCGAACAGGTAACGTCGGGGTTGCTGGCATTGGCGCTACAGGAACTGGGTCAGCCGGCGCGCTCGTGGCAGGGCTGGCAAATTCCGATTCGCACCGATAACGCCCATGGCAAAGCGCGCATTGAAGCCATTGAAGGCGATCAAATTCTCGCCAGTATGGCCCGTGGCGACGTCGTCGTGGTTCCGGGGTTCCAGGGAATTTCCGCCGATGGCCGGGTAACGACGCTGGGCCGTGGCGGGTCCGATACGTCGGCCGTGGCGCTGGCGGCGGCCCTGAATGCCGACCGGTGTGACATTTATACCGACGTGGAAGGCATCTATACGGCCGACCCGCGTATCGTCGCCAAGGCCCGAAAGCTGGACAAAATCACCTACGAGGAAATGCTGGAAATGGCGTCGGTTGGCGCCAAGGTACTGCAAACCCGCGCCGTCGAAATGGCGATGAAACACGCGGTGCGGTTGCAGGTGCTCTCTTCATTTAGCAATAAACCCGGAACTCTTGTCGTTGATGAGGACGAAGTCGTGGAACAGGAACTGGTTAGCGGAATAGCCTATAGCCGAGACGAAGCAAAAATCACCTTGATCAAGGTCGCCGATAAACCCGGTGTCGCCGCCAGAATTTTCGGACCCCTGGCCGATGCCAGCGTTAACGTCGACATGATTGTCCAGAACATATCGGACGACGGCAAGGCGACGGATCTTACCTTCACCGTGACCCGCGGCGATCTGGATCGGGCAGTCCAGATCCTTGAAGGCCGACGTGATGACCTTGGCTACCGGGATCTGGTGTCGGACCCCGATGTGGTAAAGGTGTCGGTGATCGGCGTCGGCATGCGCAGCCACGCCGGGGTGGCGCAACGGATGTTCAAGTCCTTGGCCGACGAAGGCATCAATATTCAGGTTATTTCGACATCTGAAATCAAGGTCAGTGTGTTGATTGCCGAAGAATTTACCGAGCGCGCCGTGCGCGCTCTGCATAGTGTTTATGGCCTGGACGGTGATTAGGAAATGAGGGTATCTGCAAAAAAAGAACTGGACGCCCTGTGGCGGCGTGGCTGCGACTTTCTTGGCTGCCGGTACGCCATACTGGGAGGCGCCATGTCGTGGTTGTCGGACCGCCATCTGGTGTCGGCCATTTCCAATGCCGGTGGTTTTGGCGTGATCGCCTGCGGTTCCATGCCGCCCGATTTGTTACGGGCCGAAATTATTGCCACTCAGGCGATGACGACGGAGCCGTTCGGCGTCAATCTGATCACCCTGCACCCGGAACTGGATGCCCTGATCGATGTTTGCATCGACCTCGAGGTGAGCCATATCGTGTTGGCCGGCGGCCTGCCGAGCGGCGCTTCGATCACGAGGATCAAGGATGCGGGGGCCAAGGTGATGTGCTTCGCTCCGGCCCTGGCGCTGGCCAAAAGACTGGTGCGGAACGGCGTCGACGCCCTGATCATCGAAGGGTCGGAAGCGGGCGGCCATATCGGCCCGGTATCGACGAGCGTTCTGGCTCAGGAAATCCTGCCGGTCATCACCGATGTACCGGTGTTCGTTGCCGGTGGCATTGGTCGCGGCGAGGCCATTGTTTCGTATCTGGAAATGGGGGCCTCCGGGGTCCAGTTGGGCACCCGCTTCGTCTGCGCGACGGAAGCCATCGCCCACGCCAACTTCAAAAAGGCCTTTATCCGGGCCAATGCCCGCGATGCCCTGCCGACCGTGCAGTTGGACCCACGCTTGCCGGTGATCCCGGTGCGGGCCCTGGTCAATGACGGCACCAAACATTTCATGGAAACCCAGCGCACGATGCTGGAGCGGGTGGCGAGCGGCGAAATCGAACTGAAAGACGCGCAGCTACAGGTCGAGCATTTCTGGGCCGGCGCACTCAGACTGGCGGTGATTGATGGCGACGTTGAAAATGGCTCGCTGATGGCGGGTCAGAGCGTCGGCATGGTCACGTCCGAACAACCGACAGCGGACATTGTCGCCGAGCTTGTTGATCAGGCGGTTCACTGCTTAGACATCAGGGGGAGTGCGGCGGAAGGCTGATTGTTTGAAGGCACGTTGCGGGAAGCCTTTCCGGCGCCATTAACATCCATGACCCCACCCTCGCAGTTCTCTTCGCATGCTCCCGTCTCGCGTCGGCTGTTGGCGCGTGTGCGCGATGTCATGGCCGGTCCGGTTTCACCCCAGCAACGCCTGGATAATACGACCGCGATCATTGCCGCCGATATCGTCGCCGAAGTTTGCTCCATATACGTTATGCGGGCCGGCGAGGTGTTGGAACTGTTCGCCACCAAGGGATTGCTGCCGTCCGCCGTGCACAATACCCGGCTTCGCGTCGGCGAGGGGCTGATCGGTATTATCGCCGCCCAGGCCCGACCGATGGCGCTGGATGATGCACAAAGCCATCCCGATTTCGCCTTCCGCCCGGAAACCGGCGAGGAAATCTATCAGTCCCTGATGGGTGTGCCGATCTTGCGGGGCGGCCGCGTCGTCGGCGTGCTGGCGGTGCAGAACCGGACCAAGCGCAGTTATGCCGACGAAGAAATAGAAACCCTGCAGACGGTCGCCATGGTGCTGGCGGAACTGGTCGCCGGCGGCGATCTGATTAATCGTGACGAACTGGCGCCGGCGGTCGGTAACGCACTATTGCCGTTCAGGTTGGAAGGGGTCTGCCTGAACCCCGGCGTCGGAGTAGGACAAGCCGTCCTGCATATGCCGGAGTTTAATATTACCCGGCTGGTTGCCGAAGACCCCGCGGCGGAGCGGATCCGTTTGCGCCACGCCGTGTCGGCTATGCATGGCGCCCTTGATGATATGCTCAGGCAAAGCGATCTTGAAGGCGCCGGTGAGCACAGAGAGGTGCTGGAAACCTATCGCATGATCGCCGATGACGCCGGTTGGTACGCCCGCATCGAGGAAGCGATCCTGACCGGCCTGACGGCGGAAGCCGCAGTGCAGAAAGTCCACAACGACATTCGGGCCCGCATGGGCCAGATCACCGACCCGTACCTGCGCGAACGCATGCACGATCTGGAAGACCTGGGCCAACGCCTGCTCGGCCATTTGCTGGGTGGCGATGGCCGGGACCAGAAGGCGGCACAGGACTTTGAACGCGTGGTGTTGATCGCCCGTAACATGGGACCGGCGCAATTGCTTGACTATGATCGGTCGCGCCTGGTCGGTCTGGTGCTGGAAGAAGGATCCGCGACCGCCCATGTTTCTATTGTCGCCCGGGCGTTGGATATCCCCGTCGTGGGCCAGGTGCGGAATATTCTCGATAACATCGAAAGCGGTGAATCGATCATTGTCGACGGCACCAATGGAAACGTCTTTTTGCGTCCCGGCGAGGACGTGCGTCAGAGCTTTATCGAAAGCGCGCGCGCCTATGAAATCGAAAAGGCGGCCTATGGGCGGTTGCGTGAACTACCGACCGAGACCCTGGACAACGTGCGTATTTCCCTGAACATCAATGCCGGTCTGTTGGTCGATATGGCGCACCTGGCCGAAATCGGGGTCGACGGCGTCGGATTGTACCGGACCGAATTGCCGTTCATGGTGCGAGCCGATTTTCCCGATGTAGACGCTCAGCGGATTATCTACGCCAAAGTCATCGAATTAGCCGACGGCAGGCCGGTGGTGTTCCGCACCCTAGACGTCGGCGGTGACAAGGTGTTGCCGTACTGGGACGCACAGGAGGAAGAAAATCCGGCTATGGGGTGGCGCGCCATACGGGTATCGCTGGATCGCCCGATGCTGCTGCGGCAGCAATTCCGGGCATTGATTCAGGCCGCCGCCGGCACCGATCTTCATCTTATGCTGCCGATGATCGCCGAACTTCAGGAATTTATCGATGCTCGTGCGCTGCTGAATATGGAACTGGTGCGGCAGCAGAGTCGCGGCGGCGAACTGCCATGCAATATCCGGGTCGGCATCATGCTCGAAGTTCCCGCCTTGCTGTTCCAGTTGCCCGATGTGCTGAAACACGTCGATTTCGTTTCCATCGGCAGCAACGATTTATTCCAGTTTATGTATGCCTCGGATCGCTCAAACCCCCGAATATCGGGGCGCTATGATTTGCTGTCCCCGACCATGCTGCGGCTGTTCAGTACCATCGCCGGCCAATGCCGGGAGGCCGGCGTGCCGCTCAGCCTGTGCGGCGAGATGGCGGCGGCGCCGGTGGACGCAATGGCCCTGATTGGCGCTGGTTTGACCAGCCTGTCGGTCTCGCCACGGGCCGCCGGACCGGTCAAGGCAATGGTCCGTAGTCTGACGTTGGAACCACTCAAGGATTATATGCAACACTTGTATGGCCTGAACCAGTCCAGCGTTCGTGAAAATCTTCGTGATTTTGCGAAGGATCACGGGATAAAGATTTGATGCCGGTTTCGGTCTTGAAATGTTTGAGTTTTTAGTCAGAATGCGTACTGATAAATTGGACCCGGATGCCGTTTGTTCTTCGCCGATTCCCGGCGTCGCGGCTAAGCCGGGAATTGTGATTGGTTCCCTGAAAAAGGAATTTCCGATTTTCTCCGGAAAAACAAATGGCGCCACAGGATACCGATAACCAGGATCAAGCCGAAAGCCAGCATGCCGACGCCTCGTCTCCCACCGGCGTCGGTGCGATGCTTATGGCGACGCGGATGCGTATTGGCGATGATCTTCGCGACGTCGCCAAGACCCTGCACATTCGATATATTTATCTGCAAGCGATCGAGGACGGCCGTTATGATGACCTTCCCGGTACCGCCTATGCCCTTGGTTTTATTCGTTCTTATGCCGATTATCTGGGGCTGGACATTGATGAGGTCGTGCGGCGCTTCAAGAACGAGGGGGCGACCCAAGAAGTCAAACCTTCGGCACTGGTGTTTCCGGTTCCGATCCCGGAATCCAGCGTGCCGGGCGGTGCCGTCATCTTCATCGCCCTCGCCCTCGCAATCGTCGCCTACGGCGGCTGGTATTTAAGCACCGCCAAGGACGGGTTTCTGGCGGAACTTATATCGCCGCTGCCGGAACGCCTGAGCACGCTGTTGCCGGACGAGGAAAAGCGGGTGGCGGAACCCAAACTGGCCGAACAGTCCGTCGGCGACCGGCAATCCCCGCAACCGAATTCGGATGCGGTGGTTGACCCCGTCAACGAACCATCACCGGAAGTCGCCCCGGAAGCCGTTGAGGCGCCCGTCGAACAGACTGCCAAAATGGATAATCCGGTGCCGCAGCCCGTACAGAAGGTGGTGGAAGCCGCTCCGATCGCCGTTCCAAGGGCCGATCCCGAAATCGTTCCGGTGACAGCGCCGGTAACCCCAACGCCGGAACCCGTGGCTCCGGTGGCCGAACCAATCCGGCCGAACCCGGTCAAGGTAGCCGAGCCCGCTGCCGATGTGGCCAAGCCCGCACCGGATATCGCAAAAGTCGAAACGGTTGTCGAGCCGGTCGCGCAAGCCCCGGTAAAAGAGCCTGAGCCGGTCGCGGTTGTAACGGCCAGTGAAACGCCGGTCGAAAAAGTGGTTGAGGCGACGGCTCCGGTGGTTGAGACGGTTGCCCCTGCCGAGCCGGAAGCCGTGACCGAGGCTCCGAAAGGGCGCGTCTTCGGCGCCGCTGACGGTCAATTCCGGATCGAGGTGACGGCCTTGAAAAATAGCTGGATCCAGGTTCGTGACGATGTCGCCAACACCCTCATCCTGACCCGTTTGCTCCGTGCCGGAGACCGCTACCGGGTACCCGATCGGAAGGGTCTGAAACTGCTGACCGGCAATGCGGGGGCTCTTGAAATCCGTGTCGATGGCAATGCCGTGCCGCCGGTCGGTGATTCCGGGGCCGTGCGGCGCAGCGTCGCGCTCGACCCCGACCTGCTGGTACAGGGCCAGGCGGTGGAATAAGGCGAACAGCGTGCCAAACCCGATTTCCCGACGACAGAGCGTCCCCGTCGCCATTGCCGACGTCGTTGTCGGTGGCGACCACCCCATTGTCGTTCAGTCGATGACCAATACCGACACCGCCGATATCGAGGCGAGTATCGATCAGGTGGCGGCGCTGGCCGCGGCCGGATCCGAACTGGTGCGTCTGACCGTCGATCGCGACGAAGCGGCGCGCGCCGTGCCCCATATTCGCGACGGACTGGCCAGGCGCGGGGTCGACGTGCCGCTGGTCGGCGATTTCCATTATATCGGGCACAAATTGCTGAGCGATCATCCGGCCTGCGCCGAGACATTGGCCAAATACCGTATTAATCCCGGCAATGTCGGCTTCAAGGCAAAAAAAGACGGCCAGTTTTCCTCGATGATCGAAACCGCGCTTGCACATGCCAAGCCGGTGCGCATCGGCGTCAACTGGGGGAGTCTCGATCAGGATCTGGTGATCGACCTGATGGACGAAAACGCCAAACGGGCCATTCCCCATGATGCCGCCGTCGTGACCCGCGAAGCGTTGGTCCGTTCCGCCCTCGATAGCGCCGACCGGGCGCTGGATCTGGGCATGGCCGCCGATCGGATTATTCTGTCGTGCAAGGTCAGTAACGTTCAGGACCTGATAGCCGTGTACCGTGACCTGGCCGGACGCTGCGATTACGCGTTGCATCTGGGTCTGACCGAGGCCGGCATGGGTTCGAAAGGTATCGTCGCCTCCAGCGCCGCGATGGCGGTGCTGATGCAGGACGGTATCGGCGACACCATCCGCGTCTCGTTGACCCCGGAACCCGGCGGCGATCGTACCCGGGAAGTCATTGTCGCCCAAGAACTCTTGCAGACCATGGGGCTTCGATCCTTCACGCCGCTGGTCACGGCCTGCCCGGGCTGTGGGCGCACGACCAGTACCGTGTTTCAGGATCTGGCGGAAAAAATTCAGGCTCATGTCCGCCGACGCATGCCGGTCTGGCGGGAGACCCATCCGGGAGCGGAAGGGCTCAATCTTGCCGTCATGGGGTGTATCGTCAACGGCCCCGGTGAGAGCAAACATGCGGATATCGGCATCAGCCTGCCTGGCACCGGTGAAGAACCGGCGGCCCCGGTGTTTATTGACGGCAAGAAAGCAATGACATTACGGGGTCCCGGCATTGCCGAAGAATTCAAGAAAATCGTCGACGATTACGTGGCGAGCCGTTACAAGCCTCATACCCTTGACGACGACCGGGACGACGACGCCAACGTCGCCGTTTCCCGTCCGTAGGAACACCGTTATGTCGAATTTGCAGCCGGTTCGCGGCACCCATGATTTGTTGCCCGAGGAAAACCTGCGCCAGCGCAAGGTGATCGATACCGTGCGCGCGGTTTCCGGCCTGTACGGTTTCGCCGAGATCGCCACCCCGATTTTCGAGAAGACCGAGGTCTTTGCCAGAACACTTGGCGATACGTCCGATATCGTGACAAAGGAAATGTACACCTTTACCGACAAGGGCGGCGATAGCCTGACCTTGCGGCCGGAGAACACCGCCGGGGTGGCGCGTGCCTTCATTTCCGGTGGTCTGGCGCAGTCGTTACCGCTGAAATTCACCTATCAGGGGCCGATGTTTCGTTATGAGCGGCCGCAGAAAGGGCGCCTTCGCCAGTTTCATCAGGTCGGGGCGGAGATTCTGGGCGTCGAAGGCCCGCTCGCCGATGTCGAAATCATCGCTCTTGGGGCGCACTTTCTCGAGGCCCTTGGCGTTCGTTCATCGACGACGCTGGAATTGAACAGTCTGGGTGACAGCGAAAGCCGCGCCGCCTATCGCGGCCTGCTGGTTGATTACTTCCAGGGTCATATCGGTAAATTGTCTGAAGACAGCCGGGGGAGACTGGATCGTAATCCGTTGCGAATTCTCGATTCCAAGAACGAAGGTGATCGTGAGGTCATCGAAAACGCGCCGGAGATTTCGGCCAGCTTCAACGACGTTTCGACGGCTCATTTCGCCGCCGTCAAGGCTGGACTCGATGATCTGGGTATCGCTTACACCATAAACCCTCGTCTGGTTCGTGGCCTGGATTACTATTGCCACACGGCGTTTGAATTCACCACCACCGAACTCGGCTCTCAGGGCGCCGTCGTTGCCGGTGGCCGTTACGATGGCCTGATCAAACAGATGGGTGGGCCGCAAACGCCGGGCACAGGTTGGGCCGCGGGGATCGAGCGGTTGGCGATGATGACCGGCGCCTTGGAACAGGCTCAAGGCCCCATCGCCGTGGTGCCGATTGGCGATGCCGCCATTAACAGCGCGCTGATGGTGACCCAGCAATTGCGTCATGACGGCTTTGCCGTTGATCTGGGTTATACTGGCAATATGAAGAAACGCATGAAGCGGGCAAATACGTTGGGTGCCGTCGCCGCCGTTATTATGGGCGAAGACGAATTGGCCAAAGGCGCCGCTACCGTGCGCGATATGGAAACGGGTGACCAGATAGAAGTCCCGCTTACGTCTCTGGGGGATCTCCTGGCCCGCTACCGTTAGCACCGCTATGGCAGAAAAAAACGCTCTCACGAAAGGAAACGGCAACACGCCCATCAACGGTGGCCGCCCTTTTGTTGTCGGTGTCAATCACCGGTCCAGTTCGATGTTGCTGCGCGATCGCCTGTTTGTCGAAGAAGACGCCATGCCGGGGTTCCTTGCCGCGTTAAAAGGCGCCGGGGTCGATCAGGCCTTGGTGATGTCGACCTGCGACAGGGTCGAAGTTCAGGCCTATCTGGAGACAGACGGTGTCGACGACGTGGCCATGGCCGATATCGAACGCCGGGTGCTGGCGGTGATGGCATCCCACGGTGAAACCGGCATGGCTGAATTGCAAGGCCAAACCTATGCCTGCTGGGATGATCTGGCGGTGCGTCAGATCTTTGCCGTCGCGGCGTCCCTCGATAGCCTGATTATCGGCGAGCCACAGGTGCTGGGGCAGGTCAAGACAGCCCATCGCATCGCCAGCCAATGCGGTATGGTCGGTCGCGGGCTTGAATCAGTATTACAAGCGGCCTACGCGACCGCCAAAAAGGTCCGCAGCGATACCGCTATTTGCCAGCGCCCGGTTTCCATCGCCGCCGCCGCGACCCAAATCGCCGGTGATCTGCATGGTGACCTTTCCAAATGTTCGGCGCTGCTGGTCGGCAATGGCGAAATGGGTGAACTGATCGCGGCCGATATGTTGGCCGCCAACCTGGGGCGGTTGACGGTGACCCACCCGTATGACGCCCGTGCCGCGGAAATAGCCAGACGCCTGAGCAGCCATGTCGCCGACTACGAAGATTTGCCTAAGCTCCTGAGCGATGCCGATATTGTGGTGTCATCGCTGGGGCGGCGCAAGCGGGCGATAGAGGCCGATATGGTTAGTGCCGCGGTGTCGGCGCGTCGCCATAAACCGATCTTCCTGATCGACACCGCCATTCCCAGCGATATTGATCCTGGCGTCGAAAAAATCAGCGATGCCTTCCTGTACAATACCGATGACCTGGAACGGGTCGCGATGGAAGGCCGCGCCAGACGCGAGAGCGAGGCCGGCCCTGCCTGGGCGATTGTCGAGCTCGACGTCGCCGCCTTTTTGCGCGGCCAGACCGAAAGAACCGCCGTTCCGGCCGTCAATCGATTGCGCAACCATGTCGAGGCAATCCGCGAGCAGGCTTTACTTGATGCCGGGGGTGACGCTGAAAAGGCCACTCGTCTGCTGGTAAAACGGCTGTTGCATGCACCATCCGGCGCATTGCGGGAGACGACCCATTCCGGTGACGATGAAATAATGGAACACGCCATCGAACGGTTGTTCGGCCTGGACCAAACGAAGGAAGACGATACGTGAGCCTGAACGAGAATCTGGAAAAAATATTGGCTCGCTTCGATGAGTTGGGCGATCTGATGGTCGATCCGCAGTTTGCCGCATCTGGTGAGTTCGCCAAGATGTCGAAGGAATATTCCGACCTGACCCCGGTCGTCGAAAGTGTCCGCGAATTGCAAGAGGCCCAGGCCGAGGCCGCCGATCTGGCCGTCATGATGGCCGACCCGGAAACCGACGCCGAAATGCGCGAAATGGCGGAAGCTGAATTTCTGGAGTTGAAGGACAAAATTCCAGAACTTGAAAAGAATATTCAGATTCGTCTGCTGCCCAAGGACGAGGCCGATGAAAAGAACGCCATTCTGGAAGTCCGGGCCGGAACCGGCGGCGAGGAAGCGGCACTGTTTGCCGCCGATTTGTTCCGGATGTATCAGCGATACGCCGAAGCCCGGCGCTGGAAATTTGAAGTCATGTCGCTGAACGAAACCGGCATCGGCGGTTGCAAGGAGGCCGTCGCCTCGATTTCGGGCCGGGGCGTTTTTGCGCGGCTGAAATACGAATCCGGCGTGCATCGGGTGCAGCGCGTTCCGGCGACAGAATCAGGCGGGCGAATTCATACCTCGGCGGCGACCGTCGCCGTCATGCCGGAAGCCGAGGATGTCGATATCCAGATCGATGAAAAGGACCTGCGCATCGATGTGTTCCGCGCCAGTGGCCCCGGTGGGCAATCGGTCAACACGACCGACAGCGCCGTTCGTATCACACATATTCCGTCCGGCGTGGTGGTTTCTCAGCAAGATGAAAAATCGCAGCATAAGAACAAGGCGAAAGGGATGCGCGTCCTGCGCGCCCGGCTGTATGAGCATCAGCGGCAAAAATTGGCGGACGAACGGGCGGCGAACCGGAAAAGCCAGGTTGGTTCCGGGGACAGATCTGAACGCATCCGCACCTATAACTTCCCGCAAGGGCGCGTAACCGATCACCGCATCAACCTGACCCTGCACAAGCTGGATCGGGTCATGGACGGCGATCTGGACGAGCTCGTCGATGCCTTGACGTCAGAGGATCAGGCCTCGCAACTGGCGGAGATTTCGTGACGGCGGGACCCTGCCCGGAAACGGTCGATACCATCGCCACGGCGCTGGCATGGACTCGCTTGCAGCTGGAACAGGCCGGCATCGCCGAACGTCGACTGGAATCCCGGCTGCTCGTCGCCCTTGCCGTGGGTGTCAGTCCGGAATACGTCTTTGGGTATCCGGAACGGGCGATTGACGCCGCGGCGCGGCGGACCTTGTCCGACGTCGTCGCGCGGCGGGCCGGTCGGGAGCCGATGGCGTATATTACGGGCGTTCGGGAATTCTGGAGTCTGCCGTTCGCCGTCAGTCCGGACACCTTGATCCCAAGGCCCGATTCGGAAACCCTGATCGAAGCCGTGTTGGAGCGCTTCCCCGACCGGGATGGCACCGAACGGTTGCTTGATCTTGGCGCCGGTTCGGGCTGTCTGCTCCTGGCCCTGCTGCACGAACGCAGGCGTTGGACCGGGACCGGGACCGACCGCAGCGTTGCGGCGCTTGCCGTCGCGGCGGGCAATGCGACGCGCCTGGGCCTCGCCGACAGAAGTGATTTTGTCCGGCATGACTGGTCGGAAGTCCCGCTGTCCGACCTTGGGGCGCGGCGGTTCGATCTGCTGATCGCCAATCCGCCTTATATTGCCGATGGTGATGTGCAAGGTTTGGACCCTGACGTTGTCGATTACGAGCCGCACGGCGCCTTGTTCGCGGGCGACGATGGCCTTGATGATTACCGGGCCATCGTGCCCCGGGCGGCAACTACCGTGCGCCCGGGCGGGTGGGTTTTCCTGGAGATCGGACAGGGCCAGCTCGCCGCGGTCGCGGCCATGCTGATCGACCACGGTTATGGCAGTATTGGCGAACGGCGAGACCTCGCGGGAATTCCGCGTTGTGTTTTCGGACGCGTTGGAAAACAGTAATTTTTTTGAAAAAAAGTATTGGAATACGCGGCCATCCCGACTAGTTTCCTTATTGAGAGTGATCGTTGAAACGATCGCAAGGTTGAAGCCATTAAGGGCGAGCCTTATTCCCCCAATGATGCAGCCAGTCCGTTATGGGCAATTGGCCGGGCAAACCGCAAAGGCGGAACGCGCGAATCGCAGGCGGAATTATCATCGGAAAAACTCAAAAAGTGATCCGGGACGGTTTTCCCGCTTCGTAACCAGAATATACAGGTGCCATGAAACACCCTCAGAATCCCAGGCGCGGCCGTGGCCGTGGCGGTCCAGGAACCGGTTCCAGTGCCGGTAAACGTCATCAGCCATCGAAGAACAGGAACTTCGAAAGCAGCGGTGGCGAAACCAAGGTGCGTGGCAACGCCCAGCAAGTCCTGGATAAATACCAGGCGATGGCGCGTGATGCTGCCGCTGCTGGCGAGCATATCCTGGCCGAAGGCTACTGGCAGCATGCCGAACACTATTACCGGATTCTGAACGCCGACCGCGATGAACGTCCCGTCAACAAGGGCAATGGCGACAACGCCAACGCCAGGCAAAATGGCGGTGACGCTAATTCGGCCAGTACTGGGAACAGGCCCCGGGCAGAATCATCGAACGGCCGGGAAATTCCCATTGAAACTCCGGCTTCCGGCGATACTGCCGCGCAGCCGGTAGGACGTACCGAACAGGTTCAGGCGGAACCGCTTCAGACCGCCGCACGGCCTCAGCCGGACGCTCAGGATCGGCCGGCGCGGCCTGACGTTAAACCTCAGCGGAGCCCAAGGCCTCCGCGGCAGCCGCGCGTCGTGCAGGATCAGCCGACTGCACAGGATCAGCCGGTCGTACAGGATCAGCCGGTCGTGCAGGAACGGCCCATCACACAGGCTCAGCCGGAAGCGGAAAAGCCGAAGCGTCGTGGCCGCCCTCGCAAGGTAAAGGCCGAAGAAACCACCGAGGGCGCGAACGGGGATGCGCCGTCTGACAACGTTTCCGTCTAAACGCCCATTTCGGATTTACGGTTCAAGTGGCAGGGCCGACGGTGTCACCTATATTGATGTCGCCGCCTTTCCGGACGCTGACGAACACGCCCATGTCGGTATGCCCGAAGCCTGCCTGAAGGGCCTTGAGCAAATTCTGATCGCGGGCGCCGGTTTTCGGGTTAACGTTGACAGCGCCGCAGCGACCGGTTCTTTCGCACACTGACAACAGCGCGCTTGCCGCCGCGATGTCACGGCCGATCCAGTTGAACTCGCTCCATGGTTCGATCCCGTCGATATAGATATTTGCGCGAAAGCGAACGGGGTCGATCTTTTCCCCGGCGACTCGTTCGAGATCGCGAATTGACGCCAGGTTGATGATCGACACCAACTTGCCTTTCTGATCGGTCAGTGCAATATCCTCGCCGGCATCGACCAGACAGGGTTTGGCCATCGCGTCATGACCCATGTAGGCCGCAAAAAAATCCTCGATAACGGCCCGACCGATAGGATCGGTCAGTTTTCCATGGGCCACCTGTTTGCCATTCCGCAGCAGCGTTAATTCGCTGCTGGACTCATTGTAGCGGGTCTCCAGCGCCGCCAATTTTTCGTGTTTGAGAAGCGTCAGGAAGGACTGTTTCGATTGCCACTCAGGCGTATGTCCGTCGAAGCGGGTTGACGCCAGGGCAAGGGCGAAACGCCGGTCGCCGGTCAGGGTCTCGCCGACCGCCAAATTGGCGCTCTCGAGCCGTTCCGGGCTTAACCCCTTGACCGGGTAGCGATAGATGCTGGTGATGGTTGCGCTCATGGTCTTACACTCTTCGTTAGGTGCCCGGCTGTCAAGTGGACGAGGGCGCTTGCGAAGACGATTTTTCGCGCCATATTAGGTGTTAATAGACTTGGTATGAGGCGTTTTAACGGTTGCCTGCCGACAGGGACCAGAAGAAACGTCGTCTAATAATGAGGGGTTTATGAATCCATGGAATTCGAAAAATACACAGAACGCTCGCGCGGTTTCATTCAGGCGGCCCAGACACTGGCGTCGCGGTCCAGCCATCAGCAATTAACGCCTTTGCATATCCTCAAGGTTTTGCTCGACGACAAGGAAGGCCTGGCCGCCAACCTGATCGCCGCTGCCGGGGGGGATGCCCATAAGGCGCTCGCCGCGACGGAGGCCGAACTGGCGAAAACCCCCAAGGTCGGAGGAGCCGGCGCCGGACAGGTTTATATGTCATCCGAAACCGGTCAAATGCTGTCCCAGGCCGAAGAAATAGCCGATAAGGCCGGCGATTCCTTCGTCACCGCCGAGCGTCTGCTGTTGGCGCTAACGCTTGCCAGCGGCACCCCGGCGGCCAAGGTGCTGGCCGATAGCGGTCTAACGGCACAGAACTTGAATGGCGCCATAGAACATGTCCGCAAAGGCCGCACCGCCGATAGCGCCACGGCTGAAGACAGCTACGACGCGCTCAAAAAATACGCCCGTGACCTGACCGCGGCGGCGGCAGAGGGGAAAATCGATCCGGTCATCGGTCGCGACGAGGAAATTCGCCGGACCATTCAGGTGCTGTCGCGCCGAACAAAAAATAACCCGGTGCTGATCGGTGAGCCCGGCGTCGGCAAAACCGCCATCATCGAAGGTTTGGCCCAACGCATCGTCAATGGCGATGTCCCTGAAAACCTGAAAAACAAGAAGCTGATGGTCCTTGACCTGGGGGCTTTGGTCGCCGGCGCCAAGTTCCGGGGTGAGTTTGAAGAACGCCTGAAAGCGGTTCTGACCGAAGTCACGGCTGCGGCCGGTGAGATCGTGCTGTTCATCGATGAAATGCATACCCTGGTCGGCGCCGGTGCCGCCGAAGGCTCGATGGATGCCTCCAATCTGATTAAACCGGCGTTGGCTCGCGGTGAATTGCACTGTGTCGGGGCCACGACATTGAACGAATATCGCAAGTATGTGGAAAAGGATGCCGCCCTGGCGCGCCGCTTCCAGCCGGTGTTTGTCGCCGAACCGACCGTCGAGGACACCATCTCGATCCTGCGCGGTATCAAGGAAAAATACGAACTGCATCACGGTGTGCGCATCGCCGATGCCGCCCTGGTCTCTGCCGCGACGCTGTCCAACCGCTATATTACGGATCGCTTCCTGCCCGACAAGGCGATTGATCTGGTCGATGAAGCGGCATCGCGTCTGCGTATGGAAGTGGATTCCAAGCCCGAGGAAATCGACGAGTTGGACCGTCGTGTCATTCAGTTGAAGATTGAGCGGGAAGCGTTGAAAAAGGAAGACGATGACGCTTCGAAAGACCGTTTGAAAAAGCTGGAGGTCGAACTGGCTGATCTTGAGGAACGCTCCGACGTGCTGACCGTTGAATGGGTGTCGGAAAAGGATGCCATGGCCGGGGCGACCAAGCTTAAGGAACAATTGGAGCAAGCGCGCCTGAGCTATGACAAGGCATTGCGTGAAGGCGAGCACACCAGGGCCGGCGAGTTGCAGTACGACTTGATTCCGCGCCTCGAGCAACAAATTATCGAGGCTGAAAGCTCGGAAACCCACCGCATGCTGGAAGAAGCCGTCAGCAGCGAACATATCGCCGGTATTGTGTCGCGGTGGACCGGTATTCCGGTCGACAAGATGATGCAGGGCGAACGTGAAAAGCTGTTGGGTATGGAAGAAAGCCTGCGCAAGCGGGTGATCGGTCAGGAAGAAGCGTTGACGGCTGTATCCAATGCCGTCCGACGGTCCCGCGCCGGTTTGCAGGACGCCAGTCGACCCGTCGGCTCGTTCCTGTTTCTTGGCCCTACGGGTGTCGGCAAAACCGAATTGACGAAGGCCTTGGCCGGGTTCCTGTTCGATGATGAGCAGGCGTTGTTGCGCATCGATATGTCCGAATATATGGAAAAGCACGCCGTTTCGCGGCTGATTGGCGCACCGCCGGGTTACGTCGGCTATGACGAGGGCGGGGCGCTGACCGAAGCCGTGCGTCGCAGGCCGTATCAGGTGATCCTGTTTGACGAGGTTGAAAAAGCTCATCCAGACGTCTTCAACGTGTTGTTGCAGGTGCTGGATGATGGCCGCCTGACCGATGGTCAGGGCCGTACGGTCGATTTCACCAACACCATGATCATCCTGACATCCAACCTGGGTGGCGACGTGTTGGCGAACCAGGATGAAGGCCACGATTCGAATGAGGTCCGGACTCAGGTGATGGAAATCGTCCGGGCTGCCTTCCGGCCGGAATTCCTCAACCGGCTTGATGAGATCATCTTGTTTCACAGGCTGTTCCGCAGCCATATGGATGGCATCGTCGAAATTCAGCTCAAACGCTTGTACGACTTACTTGATGACCGCGGCATTTCCCTTGAACTGGATGGCTCCGCCCACGCCTGGTTGGCCGAAGCGGGCTACGATCCGGTCTACGGCGCAAGACCCCTGAAGCGGGTCATCCAGCACAGCTTGCAGGACTCCCTGGCGTCGCTGATACTGGAAGGGCAGATCAAGGATGGCGACGCCGTTATCGTTTCGGCTGGCGACGACGGCCTGACGATTAATGGCGCCAAGGTTGAAGCGGCGTAGGCGTCGCAATCAAAAAAAATGATAGGTCGGCGCGTGTTTTTTCCTGAGGGAATCAACGCGCGCCGATTTATTATATGAAAAACGCCTGGAGAGCTCGCGGTCCACAAACAAAACCATATCGAACAGGAGACAAGATGCAGAAACGGAAATTCGGAAGCACTGGAACAAAGGTTTCTGCGATCGGCATCGGGGCCATGTCTTTTTCGAATTTTTATGGCCCGGCGGATACCGAACAGTCTCATGCCATCCTGAGTCTGGCGCTGGACCTTGGTATCGACCACATTGATACGTCTAATGTTTACGGAAACGGCGTATCGGAAGAACGCATCGGATCATTTCTTGCGAAACAGGGGGCAGGGCGGAATTCGTTGTTCAAAATAGCGACGAAAGCGGCTATTTGTCGGGATGAAGATGGCAAGACCTTTATTGATAACAGCCCGGCACATCTTGCGGCCGAACTGGACAAATCGCTGCTGCGTTTGGGCGTTGATCAGGTTGAGGTGTTCTATGTCCATCGAAGGGACCCGGCGCTCCCTATTGAGGAGGTTACCGAGGCGTTGGCGGGATTTGTCCGGTCAGGCAAAATCAAACAGTTCGGGTTTTCCGAGATTGCCCCTACGTCTCTTGCCCGCGCCGCCGCCGTTCATCCAGTCGGGGCGGTGCAGTCCGAATATTCTCTTTCAACAAGATCGCCTGAATTGGGACTGGTTCAAAAGACGGCGGAACTGGGCACGACGCTGGTCGCCTTTTGCCCTGTCGGCAGAAGCTTGCTAACGGACAAGCCGCATTCGGCGGAAAATGCGGCGACCATGCCTTTCCTAAAAACAAATCCGCGCTTTGTTGAGCCCAATCTGAGCCTGAACGTCAAGGCAACCGCCGGGTTTCGCGCCCTTGCCGGGGATATGGGGGTTAAAACATCAACGCTGGCGATCGCCTGGCTGCTGCATCAGGGGGAACACATTCTACCAATTCCCGGTACCCGGTCGACGGATCACTTGCGCGAACTCGCAAAGGGGGCGGACCTTAAGTTAAGCGCAACGGACCTGGAAGAAATCAACCGCCAATTGCCGGTCGGTTGGGCTCACGGAGACCGGTATTCGATTGCCCAGTGGGCAGCACCGGAAAGGTATTGCTAATCCACCGTTGACCGGACCCCGGTGCGCGGTCAAATCTTTGCGCTACGTTACCGAGGGCTCGTTGGCTCCTGGCTTGTAGATGTGGAAATGGTCCTTTCCCCGCTTCCGCTTAACCGTATACATGGCTTGGTCGGCGCAATGCATAAGGCTGGTAATATCGCTGGCGTGATCGGGGTAGACGCTGATCCCGATGCTGGCCCCGACGGTACATTCGTTGCCTTCTATTTCCATCAACTCGCTGACCGCCGCAATCATCTTGATGGCAACCAGCTCCGCTTCTTCGATAGAATGTAGCTCTTCCAGGACGGCGACGAATTCGTCACCGCCGACCCGGGCAACGGTGTCGGTCCTGCGGGCACTGGTGACAAGACGGTTGGAAACCAATTTTAGTGCCGTGTCTCCGGCGGCGTGACCGAACTGGTCGTTGATGTCCTTGAACTTATCCAGGTCGATAAACATCAAGCCAATTTGTTTGTTATTGCGGCTTGCTCTTTTTATCGCTTCTTCCAAACGGTCGCCCAGCAGGTGGCGGTTTGGAAGTCCGGTAAGTGGGTCGAAATGAGCGAGTTGATAGACCCGCTCTTCGGCCTTCTTGCGCGCCGAGATGTCGCGGACAATCCCTGTGAAGCTCAGGTTTTCGCCCTGGCGCATCTCGCGCACGGCCATTTCCATGGGGAACGTATGGCCGTCTTTACGCTTGCCTACTATTTCGCGGCTGGGGGCAAGGGCGCTGGCCCATTCCGTGTCGAAGTTGGCGCCGGGATCGCCTTCCAGCGGCATCGGCATCAGAATACGTATGTTATTGCCAATAGCCTCGTCGTGGGAAAAGCCGAATATCTTCTCGGCGGCCGGGTTGAAGGACTGAATATTTCCGTGGTCATCGAGCGACATGATGCCATCGGCAACGGTATTGAGGATGCCCTCGAGCCGCAGCTCACGCGACCGGAGCGCCCGGGCTGAACGCATATGCTTGGTGATGTCGTGGGCTTCGACCAGATAGGAAGTTTCGCCGGCGAAATCGATCCGGGTGACCCAAAGATCGGCTTCTACCTCGACCCCGTCGGCGCGGATAAATTTGACGGAAATTACCGATTCATCTTCGGCGAAGACGGCAAGGCCGAGGGCCGCCGTCTCCCTGAAAACAGGATGGAAAAATGTCGCAAACTCAACGTTCAGTGCGCGGTCGTTCTGTTGCAAGCCAAGAATTTTGGCCCCGGCGGGGTTGAGGTAGACGATCCGTTCGTCCCGGCAGACGGCGGCAAGATTGTGAATCTGTTCGAGCAATTCAAGCCTTGGCAGCCAATCGCTTTCGAGGATGGTGCTGAGGGTGTCGGATTTCGTCGTCATAAGTATTCCCGAGGACTGTTGATTAACGGTGCCCCCTGATAATTGAAACGGACCTATTCGCCGCTGGCGAGTTCCAGTTTGATATCGGCGGCGGCGTATTGCAGGTCGATATTGGTCCGGGCGGTCCGGAAGCGCGCAAGGTCGTCACCCTTAAGCTTACGCCCCGACGGCATCTTGACGCGCAACGGGTTGACCTGGCGTTTGTTGACCAGGATTTCGTAATGCAGGTGCGGCCCGGTCGAGCGACCGGTGGTGCCGACGTAACCGATAACCTGCCCCTGTTTGACGCGACGGCCCTTTTTTGTGTTGATCTTTTTCATGTGGGCGTAGGCGGTCGAATATTCCGCATTGTGGCGGATGCGAACGTAGTTTCCGTAGCCGCCGTTTCTGCCGGCGTATTCAATCGTGCCGTCGCCTGCGGCATAGATGGGGGTGCCGCGCGGAGCGGCAAAATCCAAACCCTTGTGCATCTTCGTATAGCCCAGAACCGGGTGCTTGCGTTTGCCGAAACCCGATGACAAACGGGCCCCGTCGATAGGGGTCCGCATCAGCGCCTTTCTGGCGCTCTGGCCGGTCTCGTCGAAGTAGTCTGTCTCGCCGTTTTTTGCGGTATACCGGTAAACGGCGTGGCGTTTGCCGCTCAGGGTCAGCGATGCGTAGACGACGTCGCCATTGTGAGCCAGTTCGCCGTCGCCGTCGTAAAAGCTTTCGTAGAGGACTTCGAAGCCATCGCCTTTGCGGATATCGCGTTGGAAATCCACATCCCATGAATACAGGCGGATGACTTCAGCCAACACGGAATTAGGGACCCGAACATTCGATCCGGCCTGGGACAGGCTGTAGGTAATGGTGTTGCTGGCGCGCGCCAGCGCGCGGGTCAGATCGCGTTTTTTCATCGTGGCTTGGAAGCTACCGGCCGCGTCGCGGGCAACGATGAGCCGGCTATCCGGGTTCGGCAGCAGCGATAGGCCGGTGAATGTACCCGATGTGGAAGATCCGGAATTAGCCAGCGACGGTCCGTCAGCCTGGAAATTGATGGTCACCCGTTGACCCTGGCGCAAACGGCCCGGGTTGAAATGTCGGCGCAGCGCAATGATCGCGGCGTCGGAATCTTCGGCTGAAATGCCTGCCTTGATCAGCATGCCGCTAAGGGTGTCGCCGCGTCCGGCCGTCAGGGTCCGATGAAACCGGGGAGCGCTGGCCAGGACGTCTGCGGCACCCGTCGTAAAACCCGACCGGTATATTTGCAGGGCGGCGGCGGCGGCGGGGTTGCCAAGCGAGATCGGAGCCAGGGCGAGCGTGGCGCGGTCGCCGTCGGCGGCACCGGAAACCGGACCGCCGGTTTTTTCCAACACAAAGTGGGCGGATAGCAGGACACCTGCGGTCAGGACGGTGGCGGCGAGAATTCCTCTAAATATCATCTACTTAATTATTCCGATGGCAAGTGTGTCGAACGGGGAGACGGATCATTTCATCGCAAGATGATGTCGACTGACCCTTAAGTCAAGCATGAATATTCCGAATCCTTCAATAGAATCAATGATATCCGAGTATTTATTAAGAAATTATTGTGAACTTGATCCTAAAATGGCCATATCCACGTCAACATAGGGACGGCAACGGCAACGATCAGCACCTCCAGCGGCAGCCCCAGTCGCCAGAAGTCGCCGAACCGGTATCCGCCGGGCCCCAGAATCAGAGCGTTGTTTTGATGACCGATCGGGGTCAGAAAGGCGCAGGATGCGCCGATTGCCACAGCCATCAAGAATGGATCGCTGTTGACTCCCAGTTGCCCGGCCATGTTTATCGAAATGGGGGCCATGAGGACGGCAGTCGCGGCATTGTTCATCACGTCCGATAGCGTCATCGTTAACACCAGCAGCAGGGTTAGCGCCAGTACCGGTGGGAAGTCGCCGGCCAGCATCAGCAGGACGGTGGCGATCAGGTGCGTCGCGCCGGTCGTTTCCATTGCTTGGCCGATTGGAATCATCGACCCCAGCAGCACGATCACCGGCCAATCGACGCTGTCATAAATGTCGCGGGGCGGAACGATGTTCAGCAACACCATCAGGCCGGCGGCCAGCGCCAACGCCGCGGTCAACGGGAGTAGGCCCAGACTGGCGCCGACAACGGCTCCGGCAAACACCAAAATCGATACCCAGGCCAACTGGGAGCGGATCGGCAGCAATCCCCGCTCGGCCAGGGGCAGGCAGCCGAGCGCCAGGACGGCGTTGGAAATGTGTTCAGGTTCGCCTTCCAAAAGCAGCACATCGCCCAGCCTGAAACGGAAAGCTTTCAGGCGGCCGGGAAACGAATTACCTTGCCGCGAGACGCCCAGCAGATTGAGAGAAAAACGCCGCCTCAGCCGTAGCTGTTCGCCGGTCAGTCCGATCGGTCGAGAGCCGGGGGCGACCACGACTTCGGCCAGGCTGGTGTCGGCGGCCTCCAGGAAGCGTGTCGGCGGCGATTTGGCCTGACCCGCCGGCATCAGGTGCAGGGCACTATTCAGTTCGCTGATCCGGTCCGGGCCGACCTCGATGATCAGATGATCGCCGCCCTTGAGTTTGGTTTGTCGCCCCCGCAGGCGTTTGCCGCGGCGGATTAGCGCCAGCACCGCGGCATCGTGGCCGGACGCAATCTCGTCAATCTCGGCGATCGATTTGCCGATCGAGGGACTGTCCTTTGCCGGTCGCACTTCCGTAACATAGTTTTCGATATCAAAGCGCTCCATCGCGGTGATCTGTTTTTTCTTTTGTTTCGGAATCAGGCGCCAGCCGAAAGCGGCGATGAAAATGATACCGGCAACGGCGATGGAGCCACCGACGGGAGCGAAATCGAACATCGAAAAGGGGGTGCCGCTGACATCGCCGCGGAAGCTGGCGATAATGATGTTCGGCGGCGTGCCGATCAGGGTGACAAGCCCGCCCAGGATGGAACCGAACGACAGCGGCATCAGAATTACCGCCGCCGATCGCTTCGCGCGCGCCGCCGATTGCAGGGCGGCCGGCATCAGCAAGGCCAGTGCTCCGACGTTGTTCATCACCGCCGAAAGCGCCCCGGCCACCGATGACAGGATGCCGATGTGTCCTTCCGTCGACCGCAGTGGGGGGAGCAGATGACGGGCGATCAGGTTCACGGCGCCCGAATTTTGCAGCCCGCGACCGATAATCAAAACCATCGCGACCGTTACCGTTGCCGGATGGCCGAAACCCGAAAAGGCCCGTCCGGGATCGATGACCCCGGCCAGCATCGCCACGACAAGGGCGGAAAACGCGACGACGTCGTAACGCCATCGACCCCAGATGAAAAAAATCAGGACGACGACCAGCAACCCCATGAGGAAATACTGTTGCATAGGCATGAGCAAACCCTACATCCGATTTCAGAAAGCGACGCGGCGCTTAGTTTTTCTTCGCAAGCAACGCCCTGGCGGTCATCCAGATGAACATGACGCCGCCGGTGACGGCGATCAGGGCGCCGATCCCGTTCAGATACATACCAACGACGGCGCCGATATCAGTCAGGTTCTGGGCCTCGCCGGCGGTCTTGCGCGGCGTGCCATATCCGCCGGCCAAAAACAGGCCGACGCTGGCCAGTAATTGGCCGCAGCCGAACATCCAGATCTGGGCGGTCAGCGCCTTCGATCGCTTTACGCCACGTCCCAGCAGGGGCAGGAATAATCCGTAGAACAGGCCCATAAAGCTCAGGTTTATGCCGTCGATAACGCCGTGATAATGGGCCGGGGTGCGGGTGTCGGCGCCATCGACAAACAGTCCGAGGAAAGCTCCGACGGCAAACACCATCGGCGACAACGCCAGGCACAGGAACGCCGGGTCGTTCCATGGCAGCGGTTTGCCTTCGCCACGCTTTCGTATAATGGCCAGCAGCAACGGGGCGCCAAACAGCAGGCTCGGTAGCGCCATGCCGTATTGCAGGTTGGTGAACATCGACCAGTAGGCGTCGCTTTCCGGGGCGCTCTCAACGGTGATGTACAGGCCCGCAAGGGCTGTTATCGCCAGCACCAGATAAGCCGCCGCCGGCAATTTCCCAAGGCCGGAATAGCGATTTCCCAACGACAGCGTCATCAGCGTGCCAAGGGCGATGAACAGAAGCCCCAGATTGACGAATTGCAGGGTGTGTCCGCCACCCCAGAACAAACCTTCGTTGTATTCGTACGAGAAATCTTCAGCCCCGAGGCGGATCGCGACGATAGTGAATTCGGCCAGGGCCAGCAGATAGATCAGGGCGACGGTAATCGCGCCGAAACAGACCGGCTCTTTCCAGCGACCCTTGCTGCCGGGCAGGGCGGCGATTGCGCGCAGGGCCATCGCGCCGATCGATCCCGCCAACGCCATCAGGCCGGCGTAGTACAGCGGATCGGTGATCGCCGGGATGTAATTGTTCAGGGTCGCCTCGCCGTCATCCATGAAAGATGGTGCAAACAACAGAACGGTGCTGGCGTAGGCGATCAGCAGCAGGATTTTTTCGAGCCAGAGGGACGGCAAGGATGATCGGTGATGGCTCAGGCGTGCGGTGACGATACTCAAAATGGCGCCGAAGACGGCCATGAACCACACGATGAAGGAAAATACGACATGGATGACCAGGCCCTTGTTAAAGAAATCAAGCGGCCAGGGGAAAACGTCCTCGATGCCGGGAACCCGGGACATCGCCAGCAGCAGGGCAAACACCCCGGCGATGGCCAGCGATAACACCGCCAGCCCGGCCCAACCCCGTAAGCCCTGCGATGCCCTTAGGTTCAGATCAGTAACGCCGACAAGCATCCGAATATCTCCTGCTTCAGCCTGTATAGGGATAGATGTGGATCGCCATGACATAGACAACGACGCCGGATGCCGAAACGTAGAGCCATAGCGGCCAGGTCCAGCGCGCCAGGCGCTTGTGAGCATCGAAGCGTTCCCTGAGCGCCCGCAGGAACGTAATCGGGACCATTGGCACCAGCGCTACCGCGCCCAGGACATGCAGGATCAGAATGGTGAAATAGACCGGTCGAATGACGCCCTCGCCGCCGAATTTCGCAAGCCCTGCATTCAGGTGATAATAGACGTAAACGATCAGGAACAACACGGCCAGTATGACCGAGGTAATCATGCAGGCGCGGTGGCGCATGATGTCGCCGCTGCGGATGAAAGCGTATCCAGCCAGCAGCATGATCACGGTCAGGCTGTTGATGGCAGCCAGAATGTGGGGCAGCGTGGAAATTTCGATCATCTGAGGCCGTGCCCGGTCAGAAAACGAATTTGTATACGATGCTCAGATACATGAACGCCGCGACGCTTGCCAGAATAACAAGGAACCATTTATTGCTGTTGCGCTTGGGATTGGACGTTTGGGTCATTGCAATTGGGCATCCTGTATCTGGTGTCATTTCGCGAATGGAACGGCGGCAATATAGGCCGGGCGCGGCCAAAAGAAAAGGCGGGAATCGCCTGTGTGACCCCCGCCTTGTTTTCTTGAAGCGACGTAATTTGCCATCGCTTCGTCTGTAATCCGTCAGTGAGCGCCGTAGCTGCCCCACCAGTAAACCCAGATGAACAGGAATATCCAGACGACGTCAACGAAGTGCCAGTACCAGGCGGCGGCTTCAAATCCGACGTGCTGTTTCGCCGTGAAGTGGCCTTTATTGGCGCGCAGCAGGCAGACGGTCAGGAAGCAGGCGCCGATGAATACGTGAAATCCGTGAAACCCGGTGGCCAGGAAGAATGTTGACGGGTAAATGCCGTCGGTGATCGAGAAGGCCGCTTCGCCATATTCGACCATCTGCAGGCCCAGGAACAGGAAGCCCAGGACAACGGTCAGCAGCAGGCCTAATTTCAGCTTGCCGGTTTCGCCGGCTTTCAGGGCATGGTGAGCCCAGGTCACGGTACCGCCGGATGTCAGCAGGATAAGGGTGTTGAGGAAGGGCAGGCCCCAGGTGTGCATCGGTTCGATGCCTTCCGGCGGCCAGACGTCATGGGCGACCATACTGATCGCCGGGACGCTGGCGTTGAAATAGGCCCAAAAGAAAGCGACAAAGAACATTACTTCCGAAGCGATGAACAGGAGCATGCCAACCCGCAAGCCGTGCTGAACGGTTTCGGTATGATCAACGCCGCTCTGCGCTTCCCGGACGACATCCCGCCACCAGCCGAACATGCAGACCAGCATAATGGCGAACCCCACCAGGAGCAGCCACAAGGGGCCTTCATGCATGAACCAAATGCCGCCGACCGCCATTGTGAAGGCACCGACGGTGCCGACGAATGGCCACGGGCTGGGCTTCACCATATGAAAGGGGTGAGTATGTATTGCTGCGCTCGACATGAATGCTTCTCCGCTAGATAAGATTTAGGATTTCGACTTTGTCTCAGGTGACGGTTTTCCGGTTTTCCGGATTTCCAGTTTGGCGTTCTTGGTGGCCGCATTGTCCGATGAGGTTTGCTGCTTCTTGTCGGCCGCCGCGGGGTAGAAGGTGTAGGACAGCGTGATGGTCTTGACGTCCACGGTATTGGGATCCGTCAGAATTTCCGGATCGACGAAAAATGTCACCGGCATTGATGCCGTCTGGTTCGGCGTTAGCGTCTGTTCGGTGAAGCAGAAGCACTCGATTTTGTTGAAGTATTGCCCGGCTTTATACGGCGTCACGTTAAACGTGGCGTTGCCGATGATCGTTCGATTGCCCTTGTTGACGGCCGAGAACGTGGCCAGCGATTCTTCTCCGACGCGGACTTTGATTTCTCTTTGGTCGGGTTTGAAGTTCCAGGGCAACGCCGAATCGACGTTTGTATCGAACTGAACCGTAATCATCGGGGCATTGGCGGGGGCGGCCGGGCCCGAGACGGCCGCCACTTTGCCTGTCGCGCCGCCATACCCCGTGACCTGACAGAACACCCGATATAACGGGACAGAAGCAAAAGCGAGCCCAACCATGCCGCCAACGAAGGCAAACAGGATAATGGCGGTGTTACGATTTTTGCCGTTGGGCTTGCTCATGCTTCTATTCGTCCAGTTATGGAATGGTTCTCATTCGGCCGGAAGGGCCGTGCCGATGTCGGGAACGACCTCGTGGGTATGGAACGGCGCCGGCGAGGCGACGGCCCATTCCAGCGTGTCCGCACCGTCGCCCCACGGGTTGGCCTCGCACGGCACCTTCGCCTTGAACGCGCAATACATCACGTAGAAGAAGTAGAAGGTGCTGATCATGGTTATTCCAGCGCCAATGCTGCTGACCATATTCCAGTCGGCGAAGGCATCCGGGTAATCCGGAATACGCCGTGGCATGCCGGCCAGACCTAAAAAGTGCTGCGGGAAGAACAGGATGTTGACGCCAACGAAGGTCAACCAGAAGTGCGTCTTGCCCTGCTTTTCGGAGTATTTGTAGCCGGTCATTTTGCCGAACCAGTAATAGATACCGACAAAGATGGCGAATACCGCGCCCAACGACAGCACATAGTGGAAGTGAGCGACAACGTAGTAGGTGTCGTGGAAGGCCGTATCAACGCCGGCGTTGGCCAGCACGACGCCGGTGACGCCGCCGACAACGAACAGGGCGATAAAGCCCATGGCCCATAACATCGGCGTATCGAAACGGATCGAGCCGCCCCACATGGTGGCGATCCAACTGAAGATTTTCAAGCCCGTCGGTACGGCGATGACCATCGTTGCGACGACGAAGTAAGCCTTCGCGTCAACGCCCAGGCCGGTGGAAAACATATGGTGAGCCCAAACGCCGAAGCCGATAACGCCGATCGAGATCATAGCGTAGGCCATGCCGAGATAACCGAACACCGGCTTGCGCGAGAAGGTCGAGACAACCTGGCTGATAATGCCAAAGGCCGGCAAAATCATGATGTATACTTCCGGGTGCCCGAAGAACCAGAACAGGTGCTGCCATAGCACCGGATCGCCACCGCCGGCCGGATCGAAGAACGTGGTGCCGAAGTTACGATCGGTCAGCAGCATGGTCAGGGCGCCCGCCAGCACCGGAATAGCCAGTAGCAGCAGGAACGCGGTAATCAGCATGGCCCAGACGAATAGTGGCATCTTGTGCAAGGTCATGCCCGTGCAACGCATGTTCAGGATGGTCGTTATCAGGTTAATCGCGCCCAGGATCGAAGACGCGCCAGCCAGATGCAGGGCGAGAATACCGAAGTCAACGCTTGGCCCCGGCGAATAGTCGGCGGTGGACAGCGGCGGGTAAAGCGTCCAGCCGGTACCCACGCCTTCACCGATAACGGTCGACATCACCATTAGAACCAGGGCTGCCGCGAGCAGCCAGAAACTAATGTTGTTCATACGCGGGAACGCCATATCGGGCGCCCCGATCATCAGCGGCACCATCCAGTTGCCGAAGCCGCCGATCAGCGCCGGCATAACCACGAAGAACACCATTAGAAGGGCGTGCGCGGTGACCAGCACGTTGTAAAAATGTAGATCCTGAATGAACTGGATTCCAGGTTCGGCAAGTTCCAGCCGGATCAGCCATGACATGCTGCCACCGATGATCGCGGAGATGACCGATATCATCAGGTACATCGTGCCGATATCTTTGTGGTTGGTGGAAAAGAGCCAGCGCCCAATTCCCTTGGGTGCGTGATTGTGGTCGCCGTGCGCTGTGTCTGCGTGAGCCATCTTGATACCTTTTTGTATTTTGCGTTTCAGCCGTCCAGATTACTGAACTGTTTTAATAACCTTGGCGATGCGGATGTTGCCTTCGCCTGCGTCCGCATATTTTTCCTGAGCTTGCGCCACCCACGCCTTGTACGCTTCCTTGGAAACGGCGGTAACGGAGACGGGCATGAAACCGTGGTTGGTGCCGCAAATCTCGGAACACTGTCCCTTGTAAACACCTTCGTGGGTAATCCGGACCCAGGTTTCATTGGCGCGTCCAGGGACGGCGTCAGACTTGACGCCAAAGGATGGCACCGCCCAACTGTGGATCACGTCATCGGATGCAAGAAGGATGCGGATATCCGTGTTGATGGGCAAAACGACCTCTTCATCCACCGTCAGCAGACGCGGCTGACCTTTTTCCAGGTCTTCTTGATCAACCAGCACACTGTCGAAGCTGAAACCGCCATCGTCGGGGTATTCGTAGGACCAGTACCATTGGTGACCGGTGACTTTCAGTGTCATCTCGGGGTTGTGAGTCTTGTCCATAAAATAGAGAAGCTTCAACGACGGCACCGTGATGATGACCAGAATAATGATGGGGATAACGGTCCAGACCACTTCCAGCAGCGTATTGTGGGCGGTTTTTGACGGAACCGGGTTGGCTTTTTCGTTGAACCGGACCGCCACATATACAAGAAGCGCCAGGACGAAAACAGTGATTGCGACGATTATGACGAGCAGCAAGTCATGGAGGCTGGTAATTTTTTCCATAACGGGTGTCGCAGCAGACTGAAATTTCATTTGCCACGGAACTGGTTTATCTGCGAAGGCATTTTGCATTCCGCTGAGAAGTGTAATCATACCCAACGATGCAAAGACATTTAGTCTTTTAAACATGAACCCCATCCGAATTATCCGATTAATCCCTTAATTTGAAATCAGGTTTTGAACGAATACAGCGTGCAGCTTCATCGAACAAAACCCGAAGAACGCCAGTAATTCAAAGGAGTAGAATTGCCGACGAAAGTCTAATTATCATTAGACTAATTATCATGCGTAATATCCAATGAAAAGGCTTTTTGTTACGAGGGTAAATACTCAAATACAGGTTTTCTTGTGTAATCCGATGGAAAAATAGCAATTTTATTGCGGACTTTCGGGGCAATCGATTTCCTGTTGAGTGTCGCTTGCGCTAATAATCTTCGTTTCGCCACCTGGTATGGTATGAAGTGTCCAAGACTTTCGTTTGATCCGGCAGAGGCACCATGGATGATTCTATTCCCCTGAAGTCGGCTGGGCCGCACGACATCAAAGGCGTCTCGGGCGGGCTCGTCCTATTGTCCGACATGGGGCAGGATTTTGCCGCCTCGCGGGATATAGATGCCGCCCTGTTGAAGGGCATTCAACGCATCACCGATTATGTCGGTGCCGAAGCCGGCGCCTTGTTCCTGTTGGAACAGGACGGTGGCGTCTTGCGATGCACGGCCTGTGCCGGGGCTACCGAAATCACCGGCATGACCTTGTTAAGTGACGAAGGTATCGTTGGACGCTGCGTGCAAACGGACACCGCGGCCATCGTCCGCGATGTTGCCAAGGACCCGAACTTTCAGGGCGCGGTCGATGCCCAGACCGGCTTCACTACACGGTCCATCCTGTGCGCGCCGTTAAGCGTCAAGGGCGAGCGTATCGGCGCTATTGAACTGGTCAACAAGGCCGACGGCGATGGCTTGTTCGTCGATGATGACCTGCACCTGTTGCAGACCCTCAGCACTTCGGCGGCGCTGGCCGTGCTGAACGCCCGTATGGCCGAAGCCCTGGTCGAGCAAGAGCGCGTCAAACGCGAACTGGAACTGGCCGCCGAAATCCAGCGGGGGCTGCTGCCTGACACACCCGATGAAGCTTTTCCCGTGCACGGCGTCAATTGCCCGGCGCGCACCGTGTCGGGGGACTTTTACGATTTCTTCCCGCTTGACGACGGTCGCATTTGCTTCAACCTGGGGGACGTGTCGGGCAAGGGCATGAACGCCGCCCTGCTGATGGCCAAAACCGCCAGCCTCTACCGCTGCCTTGGCAAGACCATCCACCAGCCGGGCCGCCTGTTGGCACTGATCAACGAGGAAATTCGTGAAACCGTTACCCGTGGCATGTTCGTGACCATGGTCGGTGGCATTTATGACCCCCGTCACGGTTCCGTACGACTGGCTAACGCGGGCCATGAACCGCCGCTGCTGCACGGTGCCGACGGCTCATTTGTTGATTTTCCGGCCGATGTGCCGCCGCTTGGTATTTCGCCGATGTTGACGAACGGCGAGGCAATCCCGGAAGTCGAGATATCCCTGAACGGCGGTTCTCTATACGTCTTCACCGACGGTGTCACCGAAGGGTATCTGGAAGACGGTAGCGAAATGCAAACGGCGGGGCTGAAGCAGGTCATCATCGACCACCGAAGCGAGCCTGCCGCGGCGCGTTTGCGGGCGGTCATTTCGCGCATCGATCTGGCCGGGGAGGCGTTGCGCGATGATCTGACCCTGTTGGTAATCGACGACGCCGGGCCGAACGCCGCCCGCGAGGGCCCATCGGAACAACCTGAAAGCACGCGGGAAGCGAAGGAAAATGGAGCGGGGGAAATGGTTCTGCACCTGAAATTTACATCCCAATCTGATCGCCTGAAGCTGGTTCGCAACGCCGTGTTCGATACCTCGTTGTTGTGCGGTTGCAGCGAGCCGACGGCGCGTGACATCGTTATCGCCGTCGATGAAGCCAGCCAGAATGTGATCCGTCACGCCTATAAAGGCGCACCGGATGGTGAAGTGGTGTTGGATATTAGCCGGGAAAATGATGATATCGTCTTGCACTTGCGCGATTTTGCGGAAAAAGTGGACGTTTCAAAGATCAAACCGCGAGATCTTGACGATATCCGCCCGGGCGGATTGGGCACTCACTTCATTAACGAGGTTATGGACGAGGTCACTTTTATACCGCTGCCACACGGCATTGGTAATTTGTTGAGAATGAAAAAAAGAATTTCCTGAGGGGCGGGAAGAATAAATGGAACACGAAATAATCGTACGGGGAAACATTGTCATCGCCGGTTTCGAAGGCGATGTGGACATCCATACGTCGCCTGATGCGCGTAAGGTCTTGCTGGAGTGCGTCGGTCGCAAGATGCCGGTGCTGGTCGATCTGTCGAGGGTTAGCTACATCGACAGTTCCGGCATCGCCTCGTTGGTCGAATCCTTGCAAACGGCCCGCAAGGGCGGTTCGGACCTGGCCCTGGTATCGGTTAGCGAGGCGGCGCTGCGGGTGCTGCAACTGGCTCGTCTGGACAAAGTGTTTTCGATCTATATTTCAATTGACGCGGGCATCGAGGGGATCGGCTGACGATGGCTGCCAGGCAGGTCGCCGATAGCGCCGTCAAACTGGCCGACAAGGTCGGTCGGTGGACCATTACCACGGTCGAAGAGGTCGGTAACGGCGGCTTTCTGATCGCCGAAAGCCTGTATTGGCTGTTTATGGGGCGACGCCTGAAACAACCGGTCCGCCTTGGCGCCATCGTCATTCAGATGATGGAAGTCGGCATCAAGGCGGTTCCCATCATCGCCATGCTGGGCGGCACCATCGGCGCCATGCTGGCGATCCAGAGCATTTACATGCTGCGTATTTTTGGGGCGGAAAGCCAGGTCACCTATGGCGTCGCGTTTTCTGTCGTCCGCGAATTTGCGCCGCTGATCACCGGTATCCTGATCGCCGGCCGATCCGGATCGGCCTTGGCGGCCCGTCTGGGCACCATGAAGATCAGCCAGGAAATTGATGCCCTGAAAGTCATGGGCATCAACCCGGTGCGTTTTCTGGTGGTTCCGTCGCTGGTGGCGATGGTCGTGATGGTGCCGGCGCTGACTCTGTTTAACATGTTTGTCGGCCTGACCTGCGCCGGGCTTTATATCAATGCCGACTTGGGCATCAGCATGGCCGCCTATTTCGACCAAACGATCGATATTCTATCCCTTGATGATCTGTTGCACGGCGTTGGTAAAAGCGTCCTGTTTGCGCTTCTGGTCGGGATTATTGGCGTTATCAACGGGGCATCGGTTACCGGCGGCGCCGAAGGCGTCGGCAAGGTGACGACCCGTTCGGTTGTTCAGTCCATATCGGCGATCATCGTCGCCGACATGCTGTTCGCTTTCATGGCGACCCGGTAAGGGGTGGACAATATGGCCGACCTACCCCGGAAAGTTATCGAAGTCGAAAACCTGGTGACCCATTACGGGTCGCGGAAAATTCTCGACGGCGTCTCGATGAGCGTCAACGAGGGCGAGGTCATGGTCATCATGGGGGGCAGTGGTTCGGGTAAAAGTACGCTGCTGCGCTACCTGATGGCATTGGAGCACCAGACATCGGGCACGATTAAATTGCTGGGCCAGGATATCGACACGTTAAGCCAGAAGGAAATGTTCGACCTGCGCAAGAAGGTCGGGGTCGCCTTTCAGGGCGGCGCCCTGTTCAGTTCCATGACGGTGGGTGAAAACATCATGCTGCCGTTATACGAACATGCGGACCTCGACACCATGACCATGGAGATCATGGCGCGAATGAAACTGGAAGTGGTCGATCTGGCCGGCTTTGAAGACCTGATGCCGGCGGAACTGTCGGGCGGCATGATCAAGCGCGCCGCGTTCGCCCGCGCCGTGGTTATGGATCCCAAGCTGTTGTTCTGCGATGAACCTTCGGCCGGACTCGACCCGGCCGTCGCTTCGGCGCTGGACGACCTTATTCTGAAGTTGCGCGACGCCATGAGCATGACCGTCGTCGTCGTTACCCACGAACTGGAAAGCGCCTTCAAGATCGCCGATCGGGTGACTGTTCTCGACCGCGGAAAGATCCTGTTCATCGGTACCATTGACGAGCTGCGCGGGTCCGGGAACGACCGCATACAAAACCTGCTTAACCGCCGCCCCGAGGACGATACCATCGACCCGGATGAATATTTGCGACGGTTGACCGGAGAGGAAGAAACGGTGGGGGATGCCACGTTATGAGAAACAGCAAAATCAACTACGTGATTGTCGGTTCGTTCGTTCTGACCATGTTGGTCGGATTTGTCGTCGCAATGGCGATGCTGGCCGGCCGGACCGGGGCAACGGATACCTATTACGCCGTTTATCGCAATGTCAGCGGCGTCAAGTTTGGCACCCAGGTTGTTTACGAAGGCTATCCGATCGGCCAGGTCGAAGAAGTAATCCCGGAACCGAATGGCGCGCTGATGCGCTTTCGGGTGGTTTTTGACGTCCAGCAGGGCTGGCGCATCCCCAAAGACAGCATCAGCAAGATCGCCGCGCCGGGCCTGCTGTCGGCGATAACGCTGTCGATCCGTGCCGGGAAAAGCGAGGCGGCGCTGAAACCCGGGGCGGAGGTTACCGGCGAAGAGGCATCCGATGTCTTCGCCATGGTCTCGTCCGTCGCCGGTAAAATCAGCGCCATCGCTGAACGAGACATTCGACCGCTGATCGCCAACCTTAACCCGCTGCTGGAAACCCTTAACCGGGCGGCCGGCGGTTTTGGCGATATCATGCAGGGAGATGGCAAGACGCTGGCCGGCGATATGGTCAAGCTGGTCGGCGCATTGAGGGCCAGGGTCCCCAAAATCGCCGCCAACATTGAATCATTCACCGACAACGTCAACCGATCCAGCGAAGAACTCAGCGCGATCCTGACGCCGGAAAACCGTCAGGTCATCGAGGATTTGCTGTCCAACATGGATGCCGCCGCCGTCAATTTCACGGAACTGTCGGCCGAACTCGATACGTTGATGGGCGACATGGATGACTTGATTGCGAAGAACCAGAACAACATCAACGATTCTCTGGTCGATGTTCGCTACATCACCGACTCGCTGGCCCGCCGTATCGACAGTATCAACCAGAATGTGGAAGGTGCGTCGCGTAATATGTATGAATTCAGCCGCCAGATTCGACAAAATCCGGGCCTGTTGTTGGGGGGTACGCCGCCGAGGGACGAGGCGGCGCGTTAGGATTACTGTAAGGCATAAGGGGAAACAGGGTGAAGCCGATGGACAAAGCAGCGACAATGAGGAAACGGACCAGGGGCGCATGGCGGGGTCTGACATCTGCTCTCGTCGTCGTCTTTCTGGCCGGGGCGTGCGCCCAGCCGGATCTGCCGAAGGATAATTTTTATCGCTTGCAGGTAACGCCCGCCCAGGGCCAGGGCAATAAATTGTTTTCCGACGGCATCGAAGTCGAACGCTTCGTCGCCGACGGTCTGACGGCCAGCCGAACCATCGTCTATTCCGCCGGCACACAACCCAACCAACTCAGCGAGTATCACTACCATTTCTGGACGGAACCGCCCGTCGTCATGCTGCGTGACCAGCTTGTCGACTACCTGCGTCAGGCCGGGATCGCCGACCGTATCGTCACCCCGGAATTGCGAGGCAATGCCCGATATGTCCTGATCGGCAAGATAAAACGACTGGAGCAGGTCGTTGGTTCGCCACCTCGCGCCGTATTGGAACTGGAATTGGGGCTGTTGGAAGACAAGACCGGGAAGTTGATTTATTTGAATACCTACAGGATCGACAAAACCGCCGCCAGCGCCAGTGTCGGTGACGCCGTGGTTGCCCTGAATCAGGGGCTGGGCGAAATTTTCGCTCGTTTCGTCGCCGATCTCGAAGCCCGGTCCTGACGGCTCTGTTCAGCCCCGTCGCAATTTTCGTTCATGAAAAACATAGCCCAGGAAGTTCATCAATAACTGTGCCGCCAGCATGGCGGTGATGCCGGATGGATCGTACGCCGGGGCCACTTCGACCAGGTCGATGCCGACCACGTCACCCTTTTTGGTCAGGCATTGCAGAATTTCCAGAATTTCATAGTACAAAAATCCACCATGGCTGGGCGTTCCGGTGCCCGGCGCGATGGACGGGTCGAAACCGTCAATATCGATGGTTACGTAATACCGTTTGCCGTCGGGAATACGCCCGAGCGTGCCGTCGCATCCCAACCGGCGAACATCGCGCACACTCAGAATATCGGAACCGGCACGACGGGCGTCGTCGTAATCTTGCCGGTTGGACGATGATACGTTGCGAATGCCCATCTGGGTCATGGATGTGACCCAGTTCATTTCCGAAGCTCGGCGCAACGGGTTGCCGTGGCCGTAGCGCACGCCGTGGCGTTCGTCGACGAAATCCAGGTGGGCGTCGATGTGGATGATGTGCACCGGCTCCTGATCGGAGAAGGCTGCGATGCAGGGGGCGTGTACGGCATGATCGCCGCCCAGGATCACCGGCAGCGCCCCGGCCTTGAGGATGGCGCGGACGGCGGCTTCGGTGTTGGCGTGGCTCTGCTCGGTGTCGGTATGAATGATATCGGCGTCGCCGACGTCGACGATGGAGACATCATCGACCCCCAGATACGTGATATCGTCTTCAAAGTCATAGGCGCCACCATGACCAAACGAAAACAGCGTCGATGCTTCGCGGATGGCGCGCGGGCCGAAGCGGGCGCCCGGCCGGTACTGGGTGCCCATGTCGAAGGGCACCCCAAGCACGGCGACATCGGCATCGATGGTATTCCAATCGGTGCAGACGGGCCGCTTGGCGAATGTGCAGTGACCGACAAACGGTAAGTTCAGACGGCCCTCGTCGTAGGCGTTTCCGGTCATCCGTTCAGGCCGCCTGACGGTCTTGGGCGATCATTTCAAGGAGTGTGCGAACGGCGTTGTCGGCACCGTCGGCGATTTGGCTGATGGTCGCATCGAGCATGTAGCAGGGGGTGGTGACGACGCGCAGCTTGCTATCGACGACGATGTCGCCATGACTCGCCCGCGTGTGATGGCCCCCCATTGCGGCGATGGCGGCGGCGGTGTCGGCGTCCTGGCCGATGGTCACGTCGGCGCCGTGCAGGACGCGGGCGATGATCACCGGGGCAATGCACAGGGCGCCGATTGGTTTTCCGGCATCATGGATGGCTTTCAGCGCGGCGGCGACATCATCGTTGACGGTGCAGTCGGCGCCGTCGAAGGCGAAGCTGGACAGGTTCTTGGCGGCGCCGAAGCCGCCGGGAAAGATGATTGAGTCATAGTCGGCGGCGTCGAAGTCTTTCAGGTCCTTGATATCGCCACGGGCGATGCGTGCCGATTCGATCAGCACATTGCGGCTTTCGCCGCTTTCCTCGCCGCTCAGATGATCGATCACATGGGCTTGCATCACATTCGGTGCGAAGCATTGGTATGTCGCGCCCTGGCGGTCGAGCGCCAACAGGGTCAGGGTCGCTTCGTGGATTTCCGATCCATCGAAAACGCCGCAGCCAGACAGGATGACGGCGACGGACGGTTTGCTGCTTGCCATGATATATCTCCCCGATAAAGTTAGAGCTTCCGGGGGATATTATAGAATATCGAGCGCGCGTTTGTACAATTCCAACATCTCTTCCATTTCCTGGCGGTCGGCCTGGTCCAGCTTGCGCAGCTTGATAATCTGGCGCAGGGTCTTGATGTCGAAGCCGGTGCCTTTGGCTTCGGCATAGACCTCCTTGATATCGGCGGCAAGGGTCGCCTTTTCTTCTTCCAGGCGTTCGATTCGTTCAACGAATGACCGCAACCGATCCGCCGCGACACCACCAACATCAGCCATTTACGTCTCCTGTTTCAATAGACTGTCAACAAGGGGGGAACATAGAGCACATTGAACGAAGATCAAGCCCCGGAAACGGGAATTTACAGACCCCTGACGGTCTCTTCGATCAGCATGTCGACGACCGATTCCAGGGCCTGGCGCTGGCTTCCGCCATTTTCGATCGATTTGGTGTAGGTGGCGATCTGACGGTGGGCGCTGGTGCCGTCGGTAAGGATATCGGCGACCCGACGAACTTCGGGCTGGCAACCGAGGGCCGCGGCGTCTTCGTCGATCAATTCCAGCAGTTCGCCGATCAGTTCGGCGCACGGGACGATTTCGCCACGGCCGAAATCCAGCAAACCCTCATCCAGCCCGTAGCGTTGCGCCCGCCAGCGATTTTCGTTGATCAGCATGGCCGCGTATTTGCGCCAGCGCTGGTTGTTGCGGCGCAGGCGATACAGCATGCGGATGATGCACTGGAACATGGCGGCAATGGAAAGGGTGTCTTCGATATACGTGCAGACATCGGAAATACGCATTTCCAGCGTCGGGAACGTGGCGCTTGGCCGGATGTCCCACCACATCATCGAAGCGTCCTCGATGGTTCCGGCGCTGGTCAGAATATCTATGTGGCGTTCGTATTCTCCATAGGAATCAAAGCGTTCGGGCAGGCCGGTGCGGGGCAATCCGTTAAATACGCTTAACCGGTAGGACATCAGGCCGGTGTTCTCACCGCGCCAGAACGGCGACGATGTGCTCAGCGCCAGCAGATGCGGCAGGAAATAGCTGGCCTGGTTCATCAGGTCGATGCGCAACTCGTCATCGTCGATGCCGACGTGAACGTGCATGCCGCAGATCACCAGCCGTCGGGCGACGCCCTGCATGTCGTTGGCCAACGTGTTGTAGCGTTCCCGGTCGGTGTGGCGCTGGTCCTGCCATTCGGAAAACGGATGAGTCGAGGCGGCAATCGGGGCGAGGTCGTATTTCGCCGCGACATCGGCGACGGTACGCCGCAGTTTGCCAAGGTCCCGGCGGGCGCCGCCAATGGTCGAGCAGACGCCGGTGGCGATTTCGATCTGGGATTTCAGGAATTCCGGCTTGACCAGATCGGCCAGTCGGTCCGTGCATTCAGCCAGCAGTTCGTCCGGCGGGTCGGTGACGAGATCGCGGCTGCTTTTCTCGACCAGCAGGTATTCTTCTTCGATGCCAATGGTGAAGGAAGGCTCTTTGATGCTCACGTTTCAGATCCTCCCGTTTACGTCACACCCTAAAAATGCTCAATCCGATGCAGGTTGTCGATCGCCAGAATCTCGCTAAACGCGTCGCTTAGGATTCCGGCCCAGCGTTCGATCCCTTCAGGCGTTTCGATCAGGTCCTGTCGGATTTCGACGGCGCAGTTGGGCAGCCCTGCCGCGCCTGCATGCGTTTCCAGTGTATAAGCGACATCGCGCCCTGAATAGGGCTCGTTGTCGCCGACGTGCAGCGTTCCAAGGCCTTTCAGCTTTTCCATCAGCGGTACCGCCAGGCGCGGGTCGTTGTTCCACAGCACGCCGATGTCCCAGTAACGGTCCTGCCCGGCCAGCGACGGGGTAAAGCTGTGAACGGAAAAGAACGCCGGGGCGGGGCCGCGTCGCCACAAGTGCGCCAGGGCATTGTTGACGGCGTGATGGTAAGGCCAGAAAAAGTTTTCGACCCGCGCCAGTTGATCGTCTTCGCGCAAATCGACATTTCCGGGAACGGTCGTGGTGTCGCTGATTTCCGGGATCGACTGTGGGTCGCCGGGCTGGCGGTTGACGTCAATCAGCAGCCGTGAATAACCGGCCAGAACCGCCGCCGCATCCAGTTTTTCCGACAACCGCCGGGTCACGGCGGCGGCGCCGATGTCCCAGGCGATGTGGCGTTCCAGGGCGCTTTGATCCAGCCCCAGGATATTCATATCGGCGGGAAAGGCGCGGCTTGCATGATCGCAGACCATCAGCATGGTCGCCGCCCCGTCCGGGTTGATGATGTCGAAGGGTGCTGGGTCGCCGGGACCAATCAGGTTTTCGGTTTGCCGTTCGGTTTGTTGGGAGAGCTTCATGTTTTGCATGGTTCCCATATATAACCCCGCGGCTCGGCTGTCGAGGAGCCTTTGTGTCATGGTCACGGAAATTTCTGGCGGTTGGCGCAAAGAGCCTTTAAGAGCGGAGGATGGGGAACAGCATAAAAACTGAAATCGCCGGCGACGGTGCGGCAATAGCGAAAGATGGTGGCTCGCAGGGGATCGCCCTGGTGTTGCTGTTCACCGGGGCCGTTACCCTTGGTCTGTCGCCGATCCTGGTCCGGCTAAGCGAACTGGGGCCGACGGCGACAGCCTTCCATCGCGTGTTCCTGGCGTTGCCGATGTTGTTGCTGTGGACCGCCGTCGATACGCACCGTGCCGCCGCGTCGGAAACGGTGCGATTGAAACGGCTCCCGACCCGGCGCGATTACGCTATTATGGCGCTGGCTGGATTTTTCTTTGCGGGCGATCTGGCCTTCTGGCACTGGTCGTTGCAATTTACCGCCGTCGCCAATGCCACTCTGCTGGCGACCATGGCCCCGGTGTGGGTGACGCTGGGATCGTTCCTGCTTTTCGGTGAGCGATTTTCGCTGACCTTCCTGTTGGGGGTGGCCGTGGCCGTGTTCGGTGCCGCCGTGTTGATGGGCGGCAGTATCCAGATTGGCATGGATCGGGTATTCGGCGATTTCCTTGGTGTCGTGACAGGGATGTTCTTCGGTGCCTATCTACTGACGGTCGGGCGTCTCAGGGCGCATTTTTCGACCAACGCCATTATGCTGTTTTCGACCCTGGTAACGGCGGTCCTGCTGGTCCCGGTGACGCTGCTGTCGGGCGAAAGTTGGATGGCGGTTAGCCTGACTGGCTGGCTGGTGCTGTTGGCGTTGGCGTGGGTTACCCATGTTGGGGGGCAGGGGGCGATAGCCTATGCGCTGGCCCACTTGCCCGCGGCATTTTCTTCCGTCGCCATGTTGCTTGAAGCCATCGCCGCCGTGTTTTTGGCCTGGATCATCCTGGGCGAAGCGCTGGACGGCTGGCAACTGCTGGGTGCCGGTATCGTTATCGGCGGTATTTTCGTTGCCCGCCGTGGCAGTCGCTAGGAATATGAAAATGATCAGAACAATCCGGCAGTCGAGCTTTTTCCCATGGATCGTCTGGGCCCTCGCGGCGCTGTTTTACTGCTATGGCTTTTTTCAGCGGGTCGCGCCCAGTGTCATGGTTCCCGACCTGATGCTTGAGTTTGGCGTCAGCGCCGCCGTTCTCGGTAACCTGTCGGCGTTTTATTTTTATGCTTATGCCGGTTTGCAATTGCCCATCGGCGTGATGTTTGATCATTGGGGGGCGCGCCGCATGTTGTCGCTGGCGGCACTGCTGTGCGGCCTTGGCAGTTTGTTGTTTTCGTGGGCCGACAGTATGACCTGGGCCTACGCCGGGCGGCTGCTGATCGGCGCCGGAGCCGGATTCACCTGGGTCGGAACCCTGCAACTGGCGTCCCGCTGGTTGCCACCTCATCGTTTCGCCATGGTCACCGGCTTGACGTTAATGTTGGGGATGGCCGGGGCTATCGGTGGCCAGGCGCCGCTGGCGGCCATTGTTGAAGTTTCCGGCTGGCGCGGCACCATGTTGTGGGCGGCCGGGTTCGCCCTGTTGCTGGCGGCGTTGATCTGGCTGGTTATTCGTGACTGGCCTGATGAAGACGGACGCCGGAATGAATCCGTAGCCGACGTCGAACGAGCGACCAAAAGTTTGCTGCATGGCCTGATCGGCACGATGGCCAATCGGCAAAGCTGGTTCGTTGCCTGTTATGGCGGCGCCCTGACGGCGACCATGCTGGCGTTTGCCGGGCTGTGGGGGGTTCCGTATCTGATGCAGGCTTACGGCATTTCACGCCCGGCGGCGGCCGCCTCGACGTCGTTGTTGCTGGTTGGTTGGGGTATCGGCGCGCCGCTGGCGGGCTGGTTGTCGGATCGTCTGAAACGGCGTAAGCCGTTGATGGTGTTGGGGGCTTTGGTCGCCCTGGCGACGTTCGCCGCGATCGTCTATACGCCCGGCCTGCCCCTGTTCTGGGCAAGGGTGTTGTTCCTGGTCAACGGCTTTTTTTCAGGGGCCATGGTGCTCAGTTTCGCCGCCGGCCGTGAACACAACCGGCCCGAAACGGCGGGCGCATCCATGGGCTTTGTCAATACGTTCGTGATGGCGGCGGGGGCGATTTTCCAGCCATTGATCGGCTGGCTGCTTGACCTGAACTGGGATGGCACACTTCAGGCAGGGGTCAGGATTTATTCCGTTGAGACCTATCGAACGGCTTTTCTGGCCATCGTCATCAGCGGTACCGTGTCGGTGCTGATGGGGCTGCTGATGCGCGAGACCCACTGCCGCAATGTCACGCAGCAGGCCAAACCGTGAACCGCTTGATTAGAATGCCGGTTCCTGGAAATCAGGCAGATCGGCGTCCGGCCCCGTGTCGGCCGGGCCAGATGCCGGGGCCAAGGCAATTGATGCGTTGTCCGGCACATCCTGCAGGGCGACGACCGGCTGTTCCTGGTCTTCGTAACAGACGTCGGTGCCCGTGAAAACGGCGCGGCCGACGGAACAATCCTGTTGTGCCAGTTCCGATAACGCATGATCGGCGACGGTTTTTCCTGTCGCCATGACGCTGATGCCATCGAGCGCCAGACTGATAATGGTCGGTGCGCCAAGCGGCAGGCATCCGGGCAGGGCGGCGGTGATCAACAGTACGGCAGTCCCGCGGGCGAGCATGCTGTTCGTTACATAGGCCATCTCGTACTCCCTGATCTGATTAACCCCAACGTGAACCGGATCGATTTAATTAGTAGCGAGAAGAATAGACCTAAGTAAAAACATTACAATTTCTTTATTTATTAAGAAACATCCTATAATATTGTTTAAAATTTTAAGTAAATTATCGATTGTTGATTAAGTATTGACACCGGTGACGAAGCCATCCGTGTGGTGTTCGCACAGGCCGTCCCGACGGGAATGAGAAGGCGGTTGGGCAAGGTTGAAATATTTGATCGGGACGAGGGGAAGGCGATACGGCCGCTCTCAATATATTTTATGGACAGCCGATCTTCACGGGCGTTTGCAGGAATGGCTCCTTAACGTAATTGTGGTACTTTCGGTCAAAGTTAATGGTGATCAGAAGCATACCCGTAGGTCCCCACTCATATCGTATCCGCATCCCCGCGACTTCGCCTTTTGCGAGTCGCAGCACCAGCAAATGCTCCTCGATATCATCACCAAGTTTAGCTGTTCGATACACGGTGCCACCGACAAATTTTAGGGCTCCAACCAGTTCTTTGAGACGATTGATAAGATCGGATCTGTTGGCGTCGGGCCAGTGTCGCGTCGCGTCTTTCAAAGAGGATTCGATGGCCGCGGCGTTATTGCTTCCGATAGCGGCGAGCAGTTGACAAGACCGTTCGATCGGCCCCGCGACGGCCGGCCCGCTTGTAAGCATGGCCGTGCCCAAGGCAACGGCCGCAAAGATCTTGGAGATATTTTTCACTTGGCACCCCCCTCTCGATATTGAAATTGGCCGACCAGCCCATGCCGGCGGTCGGCCAATCTCGTTGATCTATCCTGATGCTGTGCGCTTACCCAGGTCAGGCGAGATCGTGTTTGTGTGTGTTCTTCTTGTGACGACGCGCGACCGCGCCAAGTCCAGCGAGACCGGTAAGCATCAGAATGAAGGACGGAGGTAGAGGGATCACATCCGGAGGTTTGATTCCGCCGCCGGTCTCCGTGCCTGCGGTCAATCCGGCAAAGAAAACACCCGAATCAAATATGCTGTCGGATGTATCCGCGATGGCCAGCACCAACTCATGGCTCATAAGACCGAGGTCAAGTAATCCCGTTATTGACAATTGGTCGGTGATGCCATCGTACTCCAACGCAAACGGATTGGCAATACCGACATTATTGTTATTATAGAAAGCGGCGGAAGCCGACCCCACCTGGAACGAAATCAAAGAGCCGTCCGAGAACGTCGCGTAATTCACGCCATCGACGAAAAACCCAAAAATATCGGTGACGCCCTGATCCGGATATTCATCCGTTCCAAACACAAAGCTCGCCGAAACGGAGGTAATACCTGGAGCAACCGTAAACCCGAAACTCAGCACGTTCTGGTCGTTGGTCGTGCTCGTCATTCCATGGGCAACGAGTTCCGCGGAAAGCATCGCGTTTGAGCCGGTGCCGGGGTGTGGCGTACCCGTGGAATTATTGTCAAACGAGGTGTCGGTGTTTGTTAAAGGAACGGCACCTACACCCGATGTCAGTAACACCCCATCGGGGTTCGAAATTGTCTTCGTGCCATTGGACAGGCTAAACCCGGAATAGGTGCCACCCTGTCCATTCGCCCCGATATAGGCCTCTGAGCCTCCGGTTATCGAAATCCCGCTTGACGCCGCCAGAGACGCGGCGGCAAGGGCGGCGGCTGTCGTCGGGACGACGGGGTCAACCGGCGTTATCGTTGTCGCCTGCACCGCGATCACAGATGACACTAGTAAAATTGGCGCCGCAACACTCGCGACGGCCCCCTTCAGCATAAACATATCATCCTCCTATATTTAGACATTAGTCCTGCTATTTAGGTGTCAACTGTATAGGTGCGATTTTTATTATTAGGTATTCATGTTTAGTATGAAGATCTTTGACAAGAATACATCGGTTGAATCATCCGGATGGCTCTTTAGCCACTCCCTCGCCGAATGACGCTTGTCATTCTTCCGCATTCCACCCGTCGTCAGGCCTAGCAATCGGACCAATGATGTTCATAGTCCCTCGACAGTACATGGCGAACCTGACAACAGCCTTACAAACGATAAGATTATACCGCCTTCCTTCATCATAAACGCGGTTTAACAACATCATAGGGGGCGGCCGACGGACGAAAGGCATCACCGGCTCCCCCGAGCGTTACCCTGGCACCAAACGCGAAAAGACCGCCCGAAGGCGGCATTGCCGACTGTGTCGATAGGGTTGCGGGCAGAATGGTGCCGCCGGACAGAATTGAACTGTCGGCCTCGCCATTACCAATGGCGCGCTCTACCCCTGAGCTACGGCGGCATTCGGGTCACCGGAACGGGATCCGGCGGGGTCGCGGAATCAAGGCCAACATCACGAAATGCGGTTCCCGATTCGAGAAGGCGCGCACAATGCCATAGGGCAATCGCCGTTGCAAGCATCCCTTGACGAAGTTTTTCCGAAAGCCCAACATACGCCCTGAAACAGGGCCCCGAACAGCGGAATTAATGATGACCGACAGACCGGACATGAAGACGGAAAGCACGGAAATGCAGGGGATTGGACGGGGCGAGGCCAATTTGAAGGAGCGCCAGGTTCGTCAGGCACAGTCGCTTAGAGACAACCTGAAAAAACGTAAAAAACAGGTCCGTTCCCGGGACGATGCGGACGGTCAGGGGCGATAAAGCCGCCTTGTGATCGTCGGTGCCTTGGAGTACAAGGCCCGCACCGGCGCCGGGCGCGCCATTTTGTTGACTTATTGCGGGTGTACCGAACCCTATGGATCGAATTCTAATTCGCGGCGGCAAGCCGCTCATCGGCACCATTCATATCAGCGGTGCGAAAAATGCGGCATTGCCGTTGATGGCGGCTTGTCTGCTGTCCGACGATACCCTGACCCTGGCCAACCTGCCGCACCTGGCCGATATTTCGACCATGGCGAACCTGTTGGCCGAACTGGGCGTGTCGATTGGCATGAACGGCGACGCCAGCAATGGCGGCCATATCGGGCGGGTGTTTGAACTGAACGCCGGCGGGGCCATCGAAACCACGGCACCCTACGACCTCGTCCGCAAGATGCGGGCCTCGGTGCTGGTGCTGGGGCCGTTGCTGACCCGTTTCGGCAAGGCCCGCGTGTCGCTGCCGGGGGGCTGCGCGATTGGCACCCGGCCGGTCGATCTGCACCTGAAGGCGCTGGAGCAACTGGGTGCCGAAATACGGCTGGATGAAGGCTACGTCGAAGCCATCGCGCCGGACGGGCTGAAGGGCGCCCACATCGTCTTCCCCATGGTTACCGTCGGCGGCACCGAAAACCTGTTGATGGCGGCGGCCCTGGCCGAAGGCGAAACGGTACTGGCCAACGCCGCGCGCGAACCGGAAGTCGCCGACCTGGCGCATTGCCTGGTCGCCATGGGCGCGGAAATCGAAGGAATCGGCAGCGATACCTTGTATATTCAGGGCGTCAAATCCTTGCATGGCGCATCTTATTCCGTGGTTCCCGACCGTATCGAAACGGGTACCTACGCGGTGGCGGCGGCGGTTACCGGCGGCGAACTGCTGCTGAAAGGCACCCGGCTCGACCTGATTGAATCGGTGGTCGATGTCCTGCGCAAAACCGGGGTCGAGGTCAGCGAGACCGACGGTGGGTTGAGGATCGGTCGAGGCGGGGACGGGTTGAAGGGAATCGATGTCATGACCGAACCTTTCCCCGGGTTCCCAACCGATATGCAGGCGCAGATCATGGTTCTCATGTCTGTTGCGGGTGGGGCTTCGATGATTACCGAGACGATCTTCGAAAACCGCTTCATGCATGTGCCGGAACTGGCGCGCATGGGGGCGGATGTGAATGTGCACGGATCGTCGGCTATCGTGCGTGGCATTGCCAACCTGAAGGGGGCACAGGTCATGGCGACCGATTTACGTGCTTCTGTGTCGCTGGTGCTGGCGGGGTTGGCCGCGGGCGGGGAAACGGAAATCAACCGCGTTTATCATCTCGACAGGGGATATGAGCGGATCGAAGACAAGCTGGCCGCCTGTGGCGCCGATATCGAAAGGGTTAAAACCTAGGATTTTTGCCCTTCGCGACGGGGATGTATGCCGTCTCCCGTTGTCTATGTGACATTGAACAGACTGGTTTATACTGGCAAAACCTTCTATTAATGCCGCCGTTCCAATAACCGAACCTTCGAGGAATCCGATGACGAGCGCGAAAGAAAAACTTGTCCTGGCACTGCCCAAAGGGCGCATCCTGAAGGAAGTGATGCCCCTGGTCCGTGCCGCCGGTATCGAACCGGAAGCCGCGTTCGACGATGACAGCGCGCGCCAATTACGGTTTACCACGAACCGTGACGATCTGGACATCATCCGGGTCCGCAGTTTCGATGCCGCCACGTTCGTCGCCTTTGGCGCGGCCCATCTGGGCGTCGTCGGCAATGACGTGCTGATGGAATTCGATTATCCGGAAATTTATGCGCCGATTGACCTTGATATCGGCTATTGCCGATTGGCCGTTGCCGAACCGATGGACCTGGTCGACCATGATGACCCCGCGACATGGAGCCATGTCCGCGTCGCCACCAAATATCCGGAAATTACCCGCCGTCATTTCGCCCGGCGCGGCGTTCAGGCGGAATGTATTAAGCTCAACGGTGCCATGGAACTGGCCCCGAAACTGGGTCTGTGCCGCCGCATCGTCGATCTGGTGTCGAGCGGTGAAACCTTGCGGGCCAATGGCCTGGTTGAAATTGAACAGATCGCCGACATCACCTCGCGGCTGGCGGTTAACCGCACCGCCTGGAAAACCCGCCCCGATGAGATCGGCGCATTGATCCAGTCCTTCAGGGACGCCCTCGCCGCCACCAGGGCGGCCGACCAAAATGATAAACGGGCCGGCGGAGCGCAATCGTGACCTTCTGGCTGGACATCAGGGACGCGGATTTCGAACAGGCGTTTTCGGACCTGCTGGCGACCAAGCGGGAAACCGATGCCGATGTTAATGAGACGGTGGCCGGTATCCTGAACGATGTTCGGCATCGGGGCGATGCCGCCGTGCTGGAAATGACCCGGCGTTTTGACCGCTTCGACCTGGATGCCGACAAGATGCGGTTTTCGGCCGAAGAAATTGATGCCGCCGTTGGCTCGTGTGCGGCTGACCTGTTGTTGGCGCTGGAACTGGCGGCGCGGCGCATCGAAGATTTTCATACTCGCCAAAAGCCGGATGATCTGGATTTTACCGATGCGGCGGGCCTGCGCCTCGGTTATCGCTGGTCGGCGGTTGCCGCTGCCGGGCTGTATGTGCCGGGCGGTACGGCCGCCTATCCATCTTCCGTCCTGATGAATGCGTTACCGGCCAAGGTCGCCGGGGTGGAGCGACTGGTGATGGTCGTGCCGACGCCGGATGGCGTTATTAATCCGTTGGTTCTGGCCGCCGCCCGTATTGCCGGCGTCGATGAAATCTACCGGATCGGCGGCGCCCAGGCGATCGGTGCACTGGCCTACGGAACGGAAACAATCGCCCCGGTTGACAAGATCGTCGGGCCCGGCAACGCCTACGTCGCCGCGGCCAAACGACAGGTGTTCGGCACCGTCGGCATTGATATGATTGCCGGGCCTTCGGAAATACTCGTTGTCGCCGATGGCGGTAACGACCCCGCCTGGATCGCCATGGATCTGCTGTCGCAGGCCGAACATGATGTCGCGGCGCAGTCGATCTTGATTACCGATGACGCGGACTTTGCAAAGGCGGTCTCGGCGGCCGTTGATACGGCCCTGAAAACCTTGCCCAGGACGGATATCGCGACGGCCAGCTGGCGCGATTTCGGGGCGATTATTCTAATCGATGGCCTCGATCAGGCAATTCCCCTGGTTGACCGGCTGGCGCCCGAACATCTGGAACTGGCCGTCGCCGAACCGCGCGCCATGGCCGAGCGGATCAGAAACGCCGGCGCCATCTTCCTTGGTCGTTACGCGCCGGAAGCCCTGGGCGATTATCTGGCCGGTCCCAACCATGTTTTGCCAACCGCAAGAAGCGCTCGCTTTTCATCGGGCCTCGGGGTGCTGGATTTCATGAAGCGCAGTTCGATGATCGATGCGACTGCTGAAAGCCTGGCCGCCGTCGGCCCCGCGGCCATCGCCCTGGCCGAGGCGGAAGGCCTTGGCGCCCATGCCCGGTCCATCGCCCTGCGGATTAACCGGCGAGCCGGGGGATGAGGCCGCGATGTCCGATAAGCAAACGTCAGCCGATCAAAAAATAGCCGAGATCTTTCTCGACGAAAAAAGCGTGATCAGTCGTTCGCCACAGGTCGAACACGAACGCAAGGTCGCCATTTACGACTTGTTGGAAGAAAATTACTTCTCGCCGGTCGATGCCGTTGACGGCCCGTTCAAGCTATATCTGGGTATTGTCGAAAACCGGCTGGTGTTCGATGTACGTGATACAGACGATCATCCCCAGGTCAGCTTTACCCTGCCGATCAGCCCTTTCCGATCCATCGTCAAGGACTACTACATGGTCTGCGATTCATATTTCAAGGCGATCAAGGCATCGACACCATCGCAGATCGAAGCCATCGATATGGGGCGCCGGGGGCTGCACGACGAAGGCGCCGGAATTCTTGCCGACCGTCTGGCCGACAAAGCCGTGATTGACGGTGATACGGCGCGTCGGCTGTTTACGCTGCTCTGTGTTTTGCATATCAGGGCCTAACATATGGGGGATATTCCTTCCGCCGTATTGTTTGCCTGTACGATGAACTCGGTACGCTCAGCCATGGCCGAGGGCATTCTCAAGTATTTGCATGGGCACCGGGTTTATGTCGATTCCGCCGGCGCCCGGGCCGGAGAAACGAATGGTTTCGCCATCGAGGTGATGGACGAAATCGGCATCGACCTTAGCGGTCACACGCCAAAAACCTTTGATGACCTGGAAGACAGCTCGTTTGACCTGGTCATATCCTTGTCGCCGGAAGCCCAGCACAAGGCGGTGGAAATGACTCGGGTCATGGCGTGTGATCTGGAATTTTGGAATACCTTCGATCCGACAATGATCGAAGGCAGTCGCGAGAGCAGGTTAGAGGCGTATCGTCAGGTCCGCGATCAACTGATGACCCGGATCAAGGAAAAATTCCCCCTCGGACTGCATTCCGATGTGTGATTCAAGGCAAAAAAGTCGATTAATTGCCCCTTTATCGGGAAAACACTTGACCCGAGGCCGTGACAGCGGCACTTATACGGCCGTTTACAAAGCAATCAGAGTACCCAATGGCCAAAGAAGAACTATTAGAATTCAGCGGCACCGTTAAAGAGCTTCTGCCCAACGCGATGTTCCGGGTCGAACTCGACAACGGGCACGAGGTGCTGGCGCACACCGCCGGCAAGATGCGTAAATTCCGCATCCGGGTGTTGGCCGGTGACAAGGTCAACGTCGAAATGACGCCCTATGATCTGTCCAAGGGCCGGATCACCTTCCGCTTCAAATAATCCGAACGGCGACAGCCGGGGACATCCTATGGAACAGCCCCATCTGATTCTCGCATCGGCATCGCCCCGGCGGGTCGATTTGCTGGCCCAGATCAATATTGTCCCTGACAAGATCGTCGCCGCCGATATTGACGAGGAACCCCGTCAGGACGAATCGCCGACCGAACTGGCGGCGCGGCTTGCCGCCGAAAAGGCGCGCGCCGTCGCGGTCGATCATCCGGGGGGCATCGTCATTGGCGCCGATACCGTGGTCGCCGTCGGACGACGGATTTTGCCCAAGGCGGAAGATGCCGAAACGGCCCGGCGCTGCCTGAAGATGCTGTCGGGTCGTCGTCACCGGGTCATCGGCGGGCTGGCCATTATTGATCCCAACGGCAAACTGCACGGCCGTCTGGTAACGACGGCGGTGGCCTTCCGTAATCTCGAGCCCGGCGACATCACGGCCTACATCCAGTCCGGCGAATGGCATGGCAAGGCCGGTGGTTACGCCGTGCAGGGGTTGGCGGCGGTTTACGTCCGCAAAATCATCGGATCCTATTCCAATATCGTCGGTCTGCCCTTGTTTGAAACCAGTTCGCTTCTGAGGGGGCTGGGTTATATCCCGACCGGGAAAACCTGACATGGGATCAACCGTTCTGATTTCAGTCCGCCCCGGGCGGACCCGCGCCGCCCTGGTGGAGAACGGCGTGCTTACGGACCTGCTCGTCTTTGATGACGCCCGGCAAAGTCTTGTCGGCAATATCTATCTGGGCCGGGTTGAAAAAGTCGTTGGGCACCTGGCGGCCGCCTTCGTCGATATCGGCGGCGGTGTATCGGGATTTCTCGCCGCCGCCGAAGCCCGGTCGCCGGGGCAAGACGCGACGGCGGATATTTCCGCCTGTGTGACGGAAGGCCAGGCCGTGGTTGTACAGGTGCAGCGCGACGGTTTCGAAGACAAAGGCCCCAAGCTGACGGCCCGTGTCGTGCTGAATGGCCGGGCGCTAATCCTCACTCCATATGATCCGGGCGTCCGCCTGTCGCGGCGGATTGACGGCGAGGCCGAACGGGCGCGACTGGAAACCGTGGCCCGTGACCTGGGGCGACCGGATGGCGGCTTTATCCTGCGCACGGCGGCGCGCGGCTTGCCTTCGACCGATCTCGCCCGGGAGGCCGATGCCCTGCGGCAGGCATGGGCGGACGTCGCCGAACGGGGCGCGTCGGGAACACCACCCATGTTGCTATCGGATGCATCAAACCCGCTGCTCCATATTCTGCGCGATTTCACCCCGGCCGGCGTCGGGCGCATCGTCATTGACGATATCCCGGCCCTTGCCGGCGCGCGGGCGTGGTGCCGCAGCAACGCCCCGGATCTGACGGATCGACTGGACTCGCACGCCGGGCCGGCGTCGCTGTTTGAAACGGTGGACGCAAAGACCGGCAGTGGCGGCGATGACAGTGTCGAAGCGGCGCTGGAGGAAGCCCTGTCGCCGTCGCTGGCGCTGCCGTCTGGTGGGTCGGTGCTGTTTGCCGAGACCCCGGCCCTGATCGCGATTGATGTTAACGTCGGTGGCGCGGTCCACGGCGGCAGGGGGCCGTCGGTTCTTGCGACCAACCTTGAGGCCGCCCGTCTGATAGCCCGCCAGATCCGGATCCGGAACCTGAGCGGCCTGCTGGTCGTTGATTTTGTCTCGACGAAAAACAAGAAGGATCAGGCGAAGGTGCTGGAGGCCGTAAAGAGGGCCGTCGCCGGTGATCCTTCGAACGTTTTCGTCGGCGGCTTTACCCGGTTCGGATTGCTGGAAATGACCCGGCGGCGCAACCGGCCCTCGCTGGCATCGCTTTTGATGGCGCCGTGCCGGCCCTGTGATGGCCACGGCCACGTTCTGTCGGCCCTGAGCATCGCCTACAAAGCCCTCGACCAGTTGGCGCGAGCTGCCGACGCGACGCCGGCGGTGCGGCTGTCGCTGGTCGCCAGCCCGGCCATTGTGGCGGCATTGCAAGGCCCTGCCGGTCGGGCGCTCGCCGCCATCAACGAACGCTTCGGGCGGCAATTCCCGGTTGTCGGCGATGACCAGCGGGCGGCGGACGATTTTCAGATTATCTACGATGGAGGCAATGACCATGACCGGTGAAGACAACGGAGCCGCTCGCGTGGTGCCGCTCAAACCAAAGTTATGTCCGATCTGCAAGAAGCCCGAGGTCGTGGCATTTCGGCCCTTCTGTTCGAAGCGCTGCGCCGATCTGGATCTGGGGGCGTGGCTGAACGAAAGTTACCGCATTCCCGGTGATGAGCAGGCCGCCATGGATGACGATTCTTCCGACGAAAATTGACGTATGGACACGCCGCTTCGGCACGCCGGAAAAAACACAACCGGGACGCTGGACAGCCCCTTCTATATCTTCTATAAGCGCTGTCTCCAACCGGTGTTGATGCTTGTTTCAGCCACACCGAAAACCCTTTCGCAAGGGTTGGGCCCGGGTAGCTCAGTTGGTAGAGCAGCGGATTGAAAATCCGCGTGTCGGTGGTTCAAATCCGCCCCCGGGCACCATTTAATTTATTGAAATCATTGCAAATAATCGGGCATGGTTTGTGCTCTTTGTTGGAGTTTTCCAAAGTGTCCGTTGCTGTTTGCTAAAAATGATTGTTTTTTGTTCTTCGCCGGTTTGGCTTCCAGTATTTTGATGGTGGCGCGGGCGCGTTTATTTTTGTCTGCGTCTCGCCGGTAGCGTTGTGCGGCCCGTAGATTTCCGGCGCCGCGCTCCACCTCACGCCATTGCGGATGATGTGAATGATCCCGCTGACCACGCGGCGGTCGCCCACACGAGGCACCCCGTCGGGTCGCGGGAAGTGGCGCTTAATGCGCTCGAACTGGGGTTCGCTAAACCAATAATAGGCCGACATGGGCGGGTCGTCCCACTCCTTGAATCAGGACGTGCGCGAGAGTAAAATCCTCAGAACTGTCGATGGTCGGAATGCGGACATAGCGGATACCGCGGTTTGACCCGGTATCCGATTTGCGACACGGCGCCGAGAATCAATAAGTGTTAAAAGACTCCATTCGGTGAACCACCGAAGCGTCGCGATAAGCTCAAGGAGCCCAAGCCGATGACCTTGACGACGATCATCCTTCTGGTGCTGGCCCTTTATATGGTGCAGCTCTTCCTGCAGGAAACATCGCGCTTTGGTTTCGACCTGCGAAGCATCGTCGGCAAACGCGACAATCTACCGGAGATGTCGGTTGTCGCGGGCCGGCTGGACCGCGCCAAGAACAACATGCGGGAGGCTTTGCCGATATTCCTTGCCCTGGCGCTACTGGCGCTGGTCAGGGGCGGCGACACGAACGAGGTGGCCCATGCGGCTTCGATCTTCCTCATCGCGCGCGTCGTCTATGTGCCGGCCTATGTGAGTGGTGTTCCCATGCTGCGGTCGCTGGTGTGGTTGGTGGGGGTTGCCGGCCTCGTAATGATGGCGCTGCCCCTGATCTAGATCACCGCACCCGGATTGAGGATGCCGTTGGGGTCTAGCGCGTGTTTCACGGTCCGCATCAAGTCGATTTCGGCGGCCGTCCGCGAATGATCAAGATAATCCCGTTTCGCCCGGCCGATGCCATGTTCGGCGGCGATCGAGCCTTTTACGTCGCGGACTATTTCATACACCAAGGCTTCGGCTTCTTTCTTGGCTGATGCGGGGAAATCGGGCGATCCGAATACCACATGCAAGTTGCTATCGCCGATATGGCCGAAGTACACGCCACGGGCCGCTGGCCAACGGGTCGACAGGGTGTGGCGCGCTCGTTCTATGAATGCTTCCATGCCGTTGATCGGGATACTGACGTCCAGGCTGGCAAACGTTTCCAGCACACGAGTGATCTCTCCCGAGGCATCCCGCAGCGACCATAATCTTGCGACATCGTCGCTTGAACGAGACAAGACGGCGTCCTTGATCAGGCCCTTGCCCATGGCCTCACCGAGAAACTGCTCCAGCGATTCCTGGTCGCGGGCCTGTTCACCGCCACGCGTTTCGATGAGCACATACATCGGGTACGCTTCGCCAAATGCGCGTTTAGCACCCGGCGTTACGTCGAGCGCCAGGTCATAAAATTCCTGCCACATGGTTTCAAACGCGGTCAGGTTGCCGCCCAGCGAAGAATCTGCGGCCCGCAGCAGTCCGATAACATCATCGAATCCGGTGCAGGCACACAAGGCGACGGACTGGCTGCGGGGCAGGGCGCGCAGCCGCAAGGTGATCCGGGTAACGATGCCGAGAGTCCCCTCGGTACCGATGAACAGGTGTTTTAAATCGAATCCGGCATTGTTCTTGAGCAACTTGTTGCGGGCATCAATCACTGTGCCGTCGGCCAGCACGGCCTCGAGCCCCAGCACTTGTTCCCGGGTCATGCCATAGCGGATGACCCGGTTGCCGCCGGCATTGGTCGAAACATTGCCGCCAATCTGGCACGATCCGCGACCGCCAAGATCCAGCGCCAGCAAAAAACCGCGCTCTTCGGCATAGTCCTGGGCTTCCTGCAGGGGCGTCCCCGCCCAGACCTCCAATGTCCTTGCGTTGGCGTCGAATTCCTCGATCCCCCGCATGCGGTGCATGGAAAGGGCCAGTCCGTTCGCGACCGGCACCGCACCGCCCACGAGTCCGCTCAGACCACCCTGCGGCACGACCGGAACATCGTTTTCGTTGCACAGCGCCAGCACCGCCGAAACTTCCGACGTGGTTGCCGGGCAGGCCACCACCCATGGCCGAATACTGTCCCAGCCGCTGCTGTCGGTGGCATGGGCGTCGCGGTCGTCCTCGGTCGTCATCAGGCCCTTGTCACCCAGAATGCGGCGTAGGTCTGCGAGTAGCGGGTCGCGCGATATCGTCATGTCCCGGTCCGGCCGGCGAGGGCGGATTCGATGGCGTCGACGATCTCCGTTACCTTGATGGGCTTGGTCAGGTATCTTCGGAAACCGGCCTTCCGGCCTTTTTCGATGTCGTTGCGGGTGGCGTTGGCGCTTAGCGCCAGGACGGGAATATCACGGGTTTCAGCTTTGTTTTGCAGTATTTTTAATGCCTCATAGCCATCCATGCCGGGAAGGTTGATATCCAGGATGATGACATCGGGCAGCTTGCTGGCGGCCAGATCGATACCCAGTTCCGCAGTGTGGGCCGAAATCATTTCCAGGCCATTGAGGCGGGATGCTATGAGTTCCATCAACTGCAGGTTGGATGGATTGTCCTCGACATAAAGCATGGTCGCGTTAATCTCCCGTAACGGGCCGCCCGCATTGTCTGTTTCTTGAGTGTCGGCCGAGATCCCTTTCGTGCCGGATTGCTCGTTTAGCGGCAATTCGAACCAGAAGGTGCTGCCCTCGCCCTCCGCGCTGGTAAAACCAATAACCCCGCCCATCATTTCCACCAGATCCTTGGAGACGACAAGCCCGATCCCGGTTCCTTCGATCTCGCTGTTTTCGGCCCCCAAGCGGTTGAACGCCTTGAACAGTCGGTCCTGTTTGCCCTGCGGTATGCCGGGGCCGGTATCGGTTACCGAAAGCCGTAGCGTACCAGGATTGATTTCATCGAAACGGATGGAAATTGAACCGTTTTCCCGGTTGTACTTGATGGCGTTGGACATCAGGTTCAGGCACACCTGCTTCATCCGTGTATAGTCGGCCCGGACAAAGTCGGTTGTTCGGTCCGGATCGGGCGAGATAATGGTAATACCGCGCCTTGCGGCCATTTCATCGACCAAATTCCGGCACTCCGTGATGACGTCCGTCGGTCGGATATTTTCGATTGAAAGTTCAACTTTGCCGGCTTCGATCTTGGCCAGATCGAGGACATCGTTGATCAGGTCCAGCAGATGCCGACCGCCTTTCAGGATATAGTCGACGCTGGTCTGCTGGGTTTGGCTCAGGGGTTCGCCCGGGTTGTACTGAAGCATCTGCCCAAAGCCCAGAATGGCGTTAAGCGGCGTCCTTAGTTCGTGGCTCATGGATGACAGGAATACTGATTTAGCCCGGTTAGCGGTTTCGGCGTCTTCCTTGGCGCGAACCATGTCTTCCTGCATATTTCGCAGTTCGGTAACGTCCGTACCGGTTCCCCGATAACCGGCGAAGCTGCCATCCTTGCTGAAAACCGGATTGCCGTTAAGGCTTATATGCCGCCCCGAATCGAGACCACTGCTGCGGTAATAGAAATTGCGGAACGGGCGATGCTGTTCCATGCACTTCCGGTGTTCCCGCCAAGTTTCCGGATCCTCGTCGATAATCTCCGGGCTGATATATTCCCAACGAGTCTTGCCGATGACGTCTTCCTTTCGAACCGACGAGATCTCGAAAAACCGATCCGAAACATATGAAAATCGGAGGTCCGGACCCATTTCCCAGACCCAATCCGAAGCGGTCGAGGTGAAATCGCGGAAGCGCTCCTCGTTGACGCGGTTTTCTTCTTCCGCCGCCTTTCGTTCCGTTACGTTGCGGACGATAGCGATAAACATGCTCTCACCGCGAACGTCGAGAACCCCGAGACGCATTTCCACGGGGAAGGTCGAGCCGTCCCGTCGGCGTTGTATGCCGTCCAGGGTGAGCGGATACTTATTCGGCTCAGCGACGCCAACGCCCCAGGTTTTGCGCAAATCGTCTATGTCGAGACTGGCTTCGATATCGGGAATCGTCAGGCTGAGCAATTCGACGCGGCTGTAGCCCAGTTCGTCGCAGGCATTCTGATTGACGTCGTAAATCTTGCCGTGTCGGTCGTGGATAATAATGGCGTCGCCGGCGTTTTCGACGATGCCACGGAAACGTTGTTCACTTTCCGCCAGGGCTTGTTCGGCACTGATTCGGCTCGCCGATTGGCCGATCTGCTGGGTTATCTGAATCAGCGCCCGATCACGGGCGGCATCACTGGAAATGGTGTCGCAGGCGAAAAATTCCAGAACGGAGATAACTTTGTCATCGACGATGACCGGTATCGCCAATCCTGACCGGATGCCGCATTCCTCTGCAATTCTGGCCCGCAGGAGGGTGTCCGATTTTGTTACATCCTCAATCCACATCGGCTTGCCCGACAGGGCGACCATCCCCGGCAACCCGACACCGACATTGACATGAGTTCGATTCGTTTCGACCCGAAATTCATGGAACTGTTTGGCGGATTCCAGGTGCCAGATGGACGACGATTCCAGAAGGTAGCCATCGAATTCCGAATGCAGATAGACATGCCCGACCGGCCATTGCAGGTAGGAGCAAATTTCATCGAGACACAATTGATACATGGTTTCTATGTCATTGCATTCCGTCGCCGCGGTGCCGATTGTATACATCAGCGCCAGCAAGCCGGCCTCTTGCTCGCGTAATCGTTCCGTTTCCTGGCGCTCGCTAATGTCTCTGAGCACCCCGATATATCCCGTCTCGCCGTTCGTCGTCAGTGGTGAGACATTTAATTCAAGCGGAAAACGGGTGCCATCCTTGTGCAGGCCCTCCAGATTGCGAATCCTGTTGACAATGCGCGGCTCGTGCACCTTGGCGTTGGCAAGATAATCATCATGGTCAGAGCGTTTTTCCTGAGGTATGAGGGTCGAGATGTCTTGCCCGATAAGGCTATCGGCCGTATAGCCAAACATGGTTTCGGCGGCCGCGTTGAACAGGGTGACGCTGCCGGCTTTATCAATGGTGATGACGGCGTCCGCGATGTTATCGAGGATTGTTGCTTCGAACAGAGTTTTGTTTTTCAGGTCCTGGATTTTCTCATCGACCTGGCGTTCAAGCAGGAGCACCCGATCGTGCTTGTCCCGGATATACCGCTCGGCATTTCGGGCATTCTGAAGGGCCATGGCAGTGGCTGAGGCAAGCACGGTCAGCGCGATGCGGTGATGCCCGGCAAACAGGCCGTTGCCGGGCTTGTTTAGAACCTCCATGGCGCCGATGGTGCGACCCTGAATGATCAAGGGGGCGCAGAGAATGGACTCGGTGGTGAATCCCGTGGTTTTATCGACGCGCGCCGCAAAACGGGAATCGTCCCGGACGTCATGAACGATCAATGTCTGTCCATCCTGGATCGCGCGCCCTACGATCCCTTCGCCGGGGGCGAGGCGCATGCCCATAATATCGACCGGGCCGGCGCTGGCCCGGCAAACAATATCCTGTCCGTCGTTTTCAAGCAGGAAAAGCGAGGCGGCTTCCGCCGCCAGATAAGTCTTGATGTGATCGACACCGGTTTTAAGGGTTTCTTCGAAATTCAGGCTGCGGGCGAAGAAATTGTTAATGCCGGCCAGTAGGTCCAGCATCATGTCGTGGGTGATGAACATCCCGAACGAGGGCCACTCATCACGGAACATGATGCCGATTCCCCGGTCGGTAACACGAGTGACCTCACATCGGAAACTCAGGTTATCCAGATCCGGTTCGGCCCGGATTTCCCCACGCGTTCCGGTCTTGATCCCCTTTAAAGGCGTCTCGGGGATCAGCAACAGGCCTCTCAGGCTGACATTATCGGAATACCCCGAGGCGCTAATCCCAATGTCCAGCGTCAGGGTCAGGTTGGTGCGGTAAACCCGGCGTTCCGACGCGCGATTGTCTTGCGGTGTATCCACTTTAGCCAAGCCCTTTTCGTTTTCCAGCCCGTCAAATACCAGTCGCGTATTATGGTCCATACACCGGCAAACGACAATTCCGTTGCTTTGCCCGTTAACCCGACAAGATTCCGAGGGCCTTCGGGCAAACCGCAAAGACGGCCGGTGTGTAGCCAAAGACGTCGCCGTCAATTTCAACCAGGACCGGTCGTTCCGCATCCACCGTCAGTGCCGTGGATCGGAAATATTGCACGCCGGTAACGCCGATATGTCGACCGGTCGGGATCTTCGGGAGAAGGCCGCCCAGCATGGCCGGTTTTGATTTGGCAGGGATCAGCAGCATATCGAGCACGCCGTCGCCGGTTCTGGCCTCCGGCGCAAGGCGAATGCTGGCGCCCGCCACTTTTTCGGCATTGGCGGCGATGGCCATCCACAGGGGGCCGGTATAGCCGCCCCCTTGCCACGTAATCGTCATTTCGGGTGGCCGGAATTCCAGCAGCGCCAAGATCATTGACAGGTAGGTTCCGACGGTCGCGCCCAGATACCGCTTCATCCACGGTTTGAACTTCAGCAGGGCGCAAAAACCGGCAGTGCCGTAAAGGAAGGCGTGGCGATATAACGGCCCCGCTTCGCCTTGGCACTCGATCCGGATCAAATCGAACGATGTCACGCGCCCATCCCGAAGGGTTGAAATTGCCTTGTCGAGCGGAAAGGCACTGATATGCCGGGCGATGTCATTGCCGGTGCCTGCCGGAAGTACGGCCAGCGTTGGCCGGCAATCGCCAGCTTCAACGGTGCGGGCCATGATGCCGGAGATGACCTCGCCAACGGTGCCATCGCCGCCGACGGCGACGATCATGCTGTAACCAGCCACCGTTTTGGCGTGTTGCGCGGCGTCACCGGTGTGACGGGTGAAATGTACGTCCTGCGGGGCGATTTCGCGGGCGCACGTCCTTTTGTAACGGTTCCAGACCTTGATGCCCGTGCCGCCACTGCTGGTGGGATTGACGATATAGAAAACTTTTTTCATGGCCCCGCATCCCCATCAACCCCGTTTGGGGAAAGCGTACAGCATTGTTAGCCATTCCGCAGGCCGTTGGCCCGGCGGGGCCAAAAAAATGAGCGCTTGTCAGGAAGCCGTGAAGAACACTGGCTGAATATTTTTCAATATGTACGTCGCTGCGGGAATTTGACGAATTCCGGATAAGCGACGAAATCCCGTGCGGCGGATCAGCCGTCACCTGGTTGTTTGCCCTGTCCCAGGTACTTGGCTTTCAGCCACGGGATCAGTTCCTGTTTGGTGTAGGCCTTGCTGGCGACGTATTCGAGAACGCCATCAAAGATCGGCGGTTCGGCATAGCCGGGCATGCGGAATACTTCCGCGCTCTGGTCATCGCGGAATTCGATTGTCGGCGTGCCGTTGACGTGGTGTTTGCGGGCCAACCCCGCTTCGTCCAGTTGTTGGCCGTCAAAATCTATGATCTTGCCATTGCCGCGCATGTCCAGTTGAACCGGGTAAAATTTGCTGGTGATAAGCTGAACTGTTTTCGCTTGTTGAAAATTGACCTCGTGCATTTTTTTGCAATAGACGCAGCCGACTTGTTCCCAGATCAGGGTGAGCCGTTTGCCTTCGGTCTCGGCGGCCGCCAGGTCGCGCCGCAAATCCCCTGTCGTTGGTTTAAGCCATGGCTGATCATGTAGCGTCCCCGCCGATGCGACGCTCGGAAAAAGCAAAACGAGGACCAACAACAGGGCCTGGGTAAGAAAACAGGCCCGGATTCGGTGTGTGGAACTGATTTTCGTCAACATAATGTTTCCGCCAAAGTTGTGATGGATATTCTGGATAGCGCGATTTTTTTCGTAGGGGAATGAGCCATGGGCCATTCTCACGAACATTTGAAATGTGGCCGACGTTCGTGATCGCGCCATATAACCTAAAATGGCGGTTTGCTTTTTCACTTCTCTCATAGGATATTTAACGTATCGGGAAGAAAATTCCGCGCTCGAATAAGCGGGCGTACAGATAAAGGGCAAAACGTGGACAAACCCCTTCCGCAACAACAGCTACTTATGGAATTGCTGGACATGTCGGGTGACGTTGCCGTCCCCAGTGTCGATAACGGCTCGATGCTTTTTCGCACACTCAAGGAATGCGAACATGCCCATTGGATTGAGCTAAGTCATTTCGGGGCAGGGTTCAACAAGGCTCACATCACCGCTTCCGGGCGACGGCTAATCAAAGAAGCCTGACCGTTTCTAACATTCTCCGGGTTCCGCGATCAGACTCACTTCCCGGTTGATGAGGCTTCTGCCTGTTCTTGTTCGACGGCGGCGTGTACGCCGACCATATCCAGCGCCTTGACCTGCGAAATAATATCCTCCAGAGCGCTTTCGGGAAGGACCCCCGCCTGACTGAGGAGCAAGACCCGTTCTCGCAGGATCGCCAATGTCGGAATCGACTTAATACCGAACTGGGTCGCCAGCATGTGTTCCTTTTCGGTATCGCACTTGGCGAACACGACATCGGCATGATTGTCCGAAACTTTTTCGAACGTCGGTGCGAATGTTTTGCAGGGACCGCACCAGTCGGCCCAGAAATCAATGACGACGATATCGTTATTGTCGATGACGTCGGCAAACGTATCGTCCGTTAATTGGATGGTCGCCATGATAAATACGTTCCTTTCCTGAACCTTTTTTCGGGTGGCGGTGCCACCAGTCGGGAGTAGAGAAATGTTAACCTGTCTACGCCAATATATTAGAACATACGCAACAATACACCCCTTTAGACAAATATTTGTCTGCCGCGACAAGAAGGGGCGACGTTGAAACGCTTAAGGTGACCCGATGTCCGGAATCACGGAAATATATCTTTGCAAGGCGGGCCAGGCGCTAAAGGAAGGCCGGGTCGAATACAGCGAAACGATCACGTCCCGGCCGGCGGCCGAAGTGGACGCCGCCGCCAGGTGCGCCAGGGATAATACCCTTGCCAAGGTTGCCTATTATTCGGTCAGTGATGACGGCAATTTTCGTGCGATCTACACCCACAACAACCCCAACGCGATCGGGCTCGGCAAGGCCGCGGCGCCAAGAAGGGTGCAGCTTAAGAAAAAGAAGGAGCCGCCCAAAGTGTCGTTTTGGCGGCGATTGTTCGGCATTAAAAGTTAGGTCATGGGCAAGAAGCATAACCGGCGCCAGCAAATCCAGTTTTTGACCGTTTTGGCAAAGACACAGGTGTTGACGAGGCGGGCCCAAACGAATAAGTTCGCGGCAATGGGAGACGGTCCCTGCCGCTCGCTGGCCTTTGCCATGGTGAAGCCGTTATCTGATATTATCCGCTGACGCATTCCCATGTGGCCAAGTGGTAACGCGAGCACCATTCATTAGTCCACATGTGAATTTTCGTGAGGCGAGATAATGAATGAAACGACCCTGATACCATCCGTTCAAACCCTGAAAGCCCAGGCCAAACGATTGAGGGCAAAGCTCGAAAATGAGGGCAACGTCATCTCTCACAGCGTTTCACTGGAACTCGTGGCCCATCAGTTGGGCTATAAGGACTGGAACGTTCTACATGCGGCGGCGGGGAACCGCCAAAATGACAACCCTTTATATATCGGCGAGCGCGTCACCGGGGTTTATCTGGGGCAGCCCTTCACCGGCGAAGTCATCAGTATCACCCGACGGCAGATGCCGGGTCGTACCCGGGTGACCTTTCATTTTGACGAACCGGTCGATGTCGTTTCGTTCAGCAGCTTTTCGGCGTTCCGGCAGCGGGTGTCCTGCACGTTGGATCAGAATTTCAGGACCGTTGAGAAGACCGGTAACGGCTTGCCGCAGATGTGTTTGCTTCGGTGAGGGCCGGTTAATCGCCGGGTGTCGCGGTGATCTTTCGCAGCGTCAGAACACCAACCATTCCGGCCAGGAATATCAATATCGCGGCCATCGTTAGCGCGTTCCTGAAGCCGTGTGCGAAGGCGTCGCGGACCAGAAATCGAAAGGCCTCGGCCTGCGCTCCGGTCAGGGTGTCGGGCGGTGTCATGGCGCCAAGGCGTTTGATCTGGCCAACGGCGGCCGTCATCTGGTCGGCGCTAAGGCCAATGCCATCCAGGCGGCGGATCAGGTAGCTCGAAAAACCCGAGGTCAACAAGAGCCCAAAAAGCGCGATGGCGATCAGGCCGGCGACCCGCGCGATGGTATTGTTGACCCCTGATGCCAGTCCGCTACGCCCTTCGCCGGCGGCATTCATGGAGACGGTGGTGATCGGGGTAATGTAAAATCCGATGCCAACGGCGAAGGTCAGAACCGCCGGTAAAATATCGTGCAGGAAGGTGCCGTCGGCGGGGGCCTGTCCCAATATATAGACCCCGATCGCGACCAGAAACGGCGCCACGGATAACGGCAGGCCGGGACCGAACTTTTCCATGACGCGCGCCATCGGCCGGGACATAATGATGATCGCCACGGAAACAGGCGCCCCCACCGCACCGGCCTGAAGCGCCGAATACCCGAAGACCTGGATCAGGAAGAACGGCAGCAGAAAAATCGTTCCGTGGAAACCGCCGAAGAACAGCGCCGTTTGCAGGTTGGCCATTCCGAAAGCCCGGCGCCGAAACATCCACAGCGGCAACATAGGCTCGCGGCTCAAGGCTTCTATGATCAGGAACAGCGGCAACAAGATCGCGGCGGCGGCCAGTGAAACGATCACGATGTCGTCGCCAAAGCCGCGCCGGGCTCCTTCAAGCAGGCCAAATACCAGGCTTGCCAATCCGCAGGTTATCGCCGTCACGCCGGGTATATCCAGGCGTCCACCGACCGGTGGATCGTAGGGCGGTGATGGAACCCCGCGCAGGGTGGCGAGCGCCAGGGCCGAAATCGGAATGTTGATCAGGAAAATCCATTGCCACGATAGCAAATCGACCGCCGCGCCACCGACCACCGGCCCCAGCGGTACCATCAGCGAGGTGACGACCGCCCACGAACCGACCGCCCGGCCGCGACGTTCCGGCGGGAAACAAGCGTTCAGCAGCGCCAGACTCGACGGCATGGCCAGCGCCGCGGCGATGCCTTGGGTGGCCCGGCCAAAAATCAGCAGGGCGGCGGTATCCGACATGGCGCACAGCACTGAAGATGCCGCGAAGGCGATGATGCCATAGCGCAGAATCCGGCGGCGCCCGAAACGATCGCCCAGCGCCCCGCCCATCATCATCAGCGACGCCACGAACACCAGATAGATTTCGGCGACCCAATGGGCGCTGGTGGCGTCCATAGCCAGTTTGTTTTGGATGACCGGCAGGGCGGTGTTGACCGCCGTCATATCGGCAAACCCCATGCCGCTGACGACCGCCGTGGTGATCAGCACCATTCTTTCCTGGGGTATGGTCAGGGGCACTGGGTGGCCCGATTGGTTCACGGGGTGGGGCCTTGCAGGGCGTCGATGATCGGGCAATCGGGTTGCCCGCCTCGATGACACTGGGCCAGGGTCGCACTCAGGGTTCGTTCCATACGCTTCAGCGCTTCAAGACGGTGCCGGACGGCGTTCAGGTGCTGTTCGACCTCAATGGCGACCTCGCCACAACTCAATTCACGGGCATCCATCATCGCCAGAAAGCTCATAAGCTGCTCCATGGAAAACCCCAGTTCCCGGCCCCGGCGAATGAAGGTTAACCGCTTCAGGTGATCTTCGGCATAGACACGGTGCCGGCCCTGGCTTCTGGGCGGGGATGGCATCAGGCCGGTCTTTTCATAGTAGCGAATGGTTTCGATCTTGCAGCCGGTCTTGCGGGATAGCTCGCCGATGCTCATGGAAAACTGCCGAGGCGGTGGGGCGGCCATAATAATAATCCTTGAACCTGTAGTCACTACAGATTTTATAATCGCTCCATTGCCCCCAAACGACAAGGATAATCGATCATGGATGAACAGATTGTTATGCAAGGCAACGCCCCCGAACGGTCAAGCGGCTGGGGCGCTCTTGTGGGCGGCATACTGGCTTCGTCCTGCTGCATTCTGCCGCTGGTGCTGGTCAGCGTCGGTGTCGGCGGCGCCTGGCTCAGCAATTTAACGGCGCTGTCGCCCTATCAGCCAATTTTTCTCGTGATGGCCGCCGCCAGCGTCGGCTACGGCTTTTGGAAAGCCCGGGCCGCTCGCCGCGCCGCCTGCGCCAGCGATGGTACATGCGCCATGCCGATCAATTCCAGGCTTAACACTGTTTTGCTATGGATTGGCGGCGGACTGGCCGTTGTCGCCTTTGGCATAACCCTTATCACCCCCCTGTTGTATTAAAGGAACCCGCACCATGAAATTCTTGATCTCCGCCCTGATTGCCGGACACATTCTGTTCAGCCAGTCGGCCTGGGCCGCCGAACGGTCTGTTGTTCTTGATGTTGAAAACATGACCTGCGCGCTGTGTCCGATCACTGTCTCAAAGGCGATTAAATCCGTCGACGGGGTTGCCGCCGTCAAGGTCAGCATGGACGACAAGACCGCGACCGTCGTTTATGATGATTCCATCGCCAAATTGACCGAAATAGCCGAAGCTTCGACCTTTGCCGGCTATCCCGCAACGGCTAGAACCGCTCAATGACGGAACTGGAGTCGACCATCACCTGTCCTCTTTGCGGCCATCGGGAATGCGAAGAGATGCCGACCGATGCCTGCCAGTTCTTTTATGACTGCAAAGGCTGTGGCGCGGTCTTGAAGCCGACCGCCGGGGACTGCTGTGTCTTCTGTTCGTTTGGCACCGTGCCATGCCCGCCCATACAGGAAGGCAAGTGCTGCTAGAACCGTTTGATCGCCAGGGATGTGATGTCGTCTGATTGCGGGGCATCGCCGGTGAACAGGTTGACGAAGGCAAACACGTTATCGGTCAGCGCGTGGGCCGACAGGCTCCGGTTGTCGATCAGGTATTCCATCAGGCGTTCATCGGAAAACTGGTTGCGGTTAACGTCGAAGGCTTCCGTCAATCCATCGGTATAGAAAAACAGCGTTGCACCGGGTTCGATGACAATGCTTTCCTGCTCGTATGGGATGCCTTCCTGAACACCCAGGACGACGCCGTCGCCGCCGCCAAGAGCGACGATTTGACCGCCGCCGCCGGGAATCAGGTAAGGCGGCAGATGGCCGCCGTTGGCGTAGGTCATGGTCCAGCCGACCGTATCGAGGATGCCAAAGAAGACGGACACGAACATGCCGGGAATATCGTGCCGAAACAGCAGGGAATTGACCCGCTCAAGGCACCGGCCGGGTTCCTTTTCAATCGTTGCCGTGGCCCGGATCAGGGTTCTGGCCACGGCCATGAAAAAGGCGGCCGGAACGCCCTTGCCCGATACGTCGGCGACGACCAGGGCCATTTTATTGGGTCCGACCTCGAAAAAATCATAGAAATCACCGCCGATGTCCTTGGCCGGGGCTGTCCGTGCGAACAGGTCCATGTCGGCCCGTTCGGGGAATTTTTGGGGCAGGATGCGTTTTTGGATGTTGCCCGCGATATCGATTTCGCGGCGGATGGCGGCCAGTTCGGATTCCGTTCGCCAGGCTTTTCGGCGCGCCTCGCAGTCTTTGAAAACCTTGCTGATCGTCGCGTTCAGGTCATCTGCCGAGACCGGTTTGGTCAGGAAATCGACCGCCCCGTCGTTCATGGCGCTACGGATCAATTTGAGGTCCGTGCCAGATGTCAGGGCGATCCGCGGAATTCGTATACGGTGGCCGTGAAGCCGCCGGAACAAGCCCATGCCGCCGATTTCGGCGCTATCGATGGCAACGACGGCAATGTCGATATCGTGGTCGGTTTCCAGAATGGCCAGCGCGGCATCGTCAGACCGGGCGAACGTGAAGTTGTTTCCGGCCTCGCCATCGCTATCCCTGAACAGGGTTTCGATATGTGGGTCGTCATCAACGACAAGGGTATTCGCCATCGGGGATTTCCGTTCCGGTCAATCGGATCAAGAGTGTAGACGACGTTCGTCCGGCGAGGGAACCGAAGAAATCTCAGTTTGACGCCAGGCCGCTTTCTAGCCGATCAGGAACATCGGTAAACACGGAACAGACACCCCATGAGCGGAGTTCCCGGGCGCGGTCGGAATCGTTGACCGTGAAGCAGCGCAGGTCATACCCGGCCCCGGTGATCGCGGCCACGACCGCCTTGTCAACCAGCGTATCCAGGCAATGCAGTGCGACGCAATCGTACGTAACAAGCTTGTCCTGCCAGTCATCGAGGTTTTTGTACAGGTTAAGCGCACGCGGTATTTCCGGTGCATGATCGCGCGCCTGGGCCAGGCTGTCTTCGTTGAAACTGGATATAATTGGGCGGGCCAGGGTGCCGGGCCACAGGTCGCGGACGGCTTTGCTAACCCGAATCCCGGTTTCAACCCCGCGCCCTTCGGTTGGTTTAATTTCCACCACCGCGCCAAGTTGGTGTATCTCCAGCACCGCCAAGGCTTCGACCAGGGTCGGGATTTTTTCGCCCGCACAGGCAGCTGAATACCGGCTACCGGCATCCAGCGTCCTGAGATCGTCGAAAGAGGTTTCCGCCACCAGCCCGTCGCACCCGGTGATCCGTTTCAGGGCATCGTCGTGGAACAGGATGATGTGATCGTCGGCACTGAGCATGGCATCGAATTCGACCCAGCGGAGCCCCAGTTCGGCCGCTTTACGGATCGACGCCAAGGTGTTTTCCGGGGCGTGGCCACAGGCGCCGCGATGGCCGATTAGAAATGGTATATGCGACGTCATGTCACGTTTTCCTTGCTGATGTTGTGGTGAGCGTTGGGGGCGCCCCGGGTGCGTTCACGGTGGAAGATATACAGGCCGCTGGCGGCGATGATCAAGGCCCCTGTGACGGTCCAGGCATCGGGCAGGTCCGAGAACAAGATATAGCCGAACAGGGTCGCCCAAAGCAGATTGGTGTAGTAAAAGGGTGCGACAATAGCTGGCGAGGCGACCTCAAACGCCTTGATCAGGAAAAAATGGCCGAGTGTCGCGAACACCCCAATGACCGCCATCAGAATCATTTCGATGGGGCTGGGCATAACCCAGGAAAACGGTACAACGATGCTCATGATAACCGCCCCGGTCGATGCGGAATAAACCAGCGTCGTCATGGTGCTGTCGCTACGGCTGAGAACCCGCGTCGATAGTTGGTACAAGGCATGGAAACAGGCGGCGCCCAACGGCAACAGTATCGCCGGTTGCATCACGCCCTGGCCGGGGCGAATGATGATCAGGGCCCCGATAAAACCGATGGTGACACCGACCCAGCGGCGCGGTCCGATCCGTTCACCCAACACCGGCAGCGACAGCGCCGTCACCAGAATGGGAGCGACGAACATCACCGAGGTCGCATCCGCCATGGGGATGCTGGCGAGACCGGAAAAGAACAACACCGTTGTCGCCAGCAGCAGCAGCGACCGGGCGATCTGCAATTTCAACTTGCCGGTAACGGCGATCCCCGGCAGGCGGTGCCGCTGTAACAGCATTAGCAACAGCATCTGGAAAAAGTACCGGGCCCAAACAACCTCGACAACCGGCAACGACTGGGTCAACACTTTGGCGACGGCGTTGATGCAGGAGAACATAAACATCGTCGCCAGTATCCATGCGATCCCCCGCAGGGCGTTTGTTTGCGATGGAATGAGGCCGTCCATTCAAGGCGTTTTCTTATGGTGGGAAAAATTCGGTGGACCATATCATGGCTATCCGCCATCTGCTAGGATGCGCCAACGATTTACCAGGGGACATTTGATGTCGGATACTTTCGAAGAAGCGGCGCTCGATTATCACCGCCTGCCGGTGCCCGGCAAGCTGCAGGTAACGGCGACCAAACCATTGACGACGCAACTGGATTTGGCGCTGGCGTATTCGCCAGGCGTGGCGGTCGCCTGCCAGGAAATCGTCAAGGATCCGACAGAGGTTTCGGCGGTTACCGCGCGCGGCAATCTGGTCGGCGTCATCACCAACGGCACCGCCGTTCTGGGGCTGGGCGCAATTGGTCCATTGGCGGCCAAACCGGTTATGGAGGGCAAGGCGGTCTTGTTCAAGAAATTCGCCGGGATCGATGTTTTTGATATCGAAATCGACGAAACCGACCCGGCAAGGATGGTCGATATCATCGCCAGTCTGGAGCCGACCTTCGGGGCCATCAATCTGGAAGACATTAAGGCACCGGAATGTTTCGAGGTCGAACGCGAGTTGCGCAAGCGGCTGAAAATTCCGGTATTTCATGACGACCAGCACGGCACCGCCATTGTTTCCAGTGCGGCGGTACTGAACGGTCTTCGCGTCGTCGGCAAGTCAATCGACAAGATCAAGCTGGTTTCGACCGGTGGCGGGGCTGCGGGTATTGCCTGCCTGGACTTGTTGGTGAGCATGGGTTTGAGCGCGGAAAACGTCACTCTGGTCGATCGTATTGGCGTTGTCTACACCGGTCGAAGTGAAGAAATGGATGAGCAAAAAAGCCGCTACGCAATAGACACCAATGCCCGTACCCTCGATGAAGTGATCGACGGGGCCGATGTCTTTTTGGGGTTGTCCGCCCCCGGCATATTGACCGGCGATATGGTCAAGCGAATGGCCGGGAAGCCGATGATACTGGCGCTGGCCAATCCGGTGCCGGAAATTTCGCCTGATGACGCACGGGCGGCGGCTCCGGATGCCGTTATCGCGACCGGTCGGTCGGACTATCCCAATCAGGTCAACAACGTTTTATGTTTTCCGTTCATCTTTCGGGGCGCCCTTGATGTTGGCGCGACGACCATTAACGAAGAAATGAAAGTCGCCTGTGTCAAGGCGCTGGCCAATCTGGCGATGGCTGAATCGTCCGAGATCGTGGCGTCAGCCTACCGGGGTGAAGATTTGACGTTCGGACCCGAGTACCTGATCCCCAAACCGTTCGATCCCAGGTTGATCGTCGAAATCGCCCCGGCGGTCGCCCGCGCGGCCATGGAAAGTGGTGTCGCGACCCGCCCGATAGAAGATTTTGAGGCCTACAAGGACAGTCTTGGCCGGTTCGTTTTCCGCTCCGGCATGCTGATGAAGCCGATCTTCGAACGGGCAAAAGAAGCTCCCAAGCGACTGGTCTTTACCGAAGGCGAATCCCGGCGCGTACTCAGGGCCGTGCAAATCATCGTCGACGAGGGGCTGGCCCGACCGATCCTTATTGGCCGGCCCGATGTGGTGAAGGCGCGGATTGAGCGTCTTGGTCTAAGAATGTCTGTCGATACTCATTTTGAAATCGTCAATCCGGAAGACGATCCGCGCTATGATTCATACTGGCGGGAATTCCATCGCCTGATGGAACGAAAGGGGGTTTCGCCGGAAGCCGCCCGCACCATTGTGCGCACCAACAGCACCGTCATCGCCGCCTTGATGATGCTGCGAGACGAGGCCGACACCATGATCTGCGGCACCTATGGCCAGTATGACTGGCATGTCCGATATGTGCGCGATGTCATCGGGCTCAAGGAAGGCGGTCGCGATGTTTCGGCCATGAGCGCTTTGATCCTGCCGCGCGGCACCTTTTTCTTCTGTGATACCCATGTGACGGAGGATCCCACGATCGAGGAACTGGTGGAAATGACGATTATGGCGGCGGAGTCGGTGCGGCGCTTCGGGATCGAACCGAAAGTCGCCTTGCTGTCTCATTCCAATTTCGGTTCGGCCAAGAGCGCAACGGCGATGAAAATGTCGGCCGCGGTGAAGCGCCTGCGCGAAATCGCCCCGGAATTGGAAGTTGAAGGCGAAATGCATGCGGACGCGGCCCTGAACGAAGAACTGCGCGAACGCGTGTTTCCCAACTCATGCCTCACGGGTGAGGCCAATCTGATGATTTTACCGACGCTTGACGCCGCCAATACGGCGTTTAATCTACTGAAGTCGTTGGGCGAGGGAATTTCCGTCGGGCCGATCCTGCTTGGGCTTGCCAAACCGGTGCACGTCGTTACCCCGTCGATCACCGTGCGCGGCCTGGTCAACATGAGTGCGCTCGCCGTTGTCGATGCCCAGAAGGTGGAACGGGTATAGATCGGTTGTTTAATCGTTACCGTCGATAATCTGCGTCATCTCGACGACACCTTTTGTCCCGGTCCTGTCGACCGCGCCAATTTTATCGGCCGATAGCTGCAAGGATGACAGAAAGATTCCGATTGCCGAACCAATCGCTATTCCTATGGCGACGATTATCGAATTCTTTAACAATTTAGAAATCCTGCTGTTATCTGTTCGCATCTAATGCCTAGTAGGCAATATAAATTAAAACATTTGCAGTAATAATATGCGAATACTTTATTTTTATTAAAATTTTATCCAATTTTCCAATAAATCAGCCTTCACGAGCGAGCGACGGAAACGCCCGAAGAATCAGGGGGGGCGCCGCTTATTAAGTGTGTACAGATGCCATTTACCAATTCATCATATCCTTTAAGGAGGCGTAAAATATGACGGATCAGCAGGGTTTTTTGGGCCGCATTACCGCGATCAGTCGCGCCCACGCGGTCGCCCGTTTCGGAAAAGGCGGATTTGGGGAAACGAAAGAACACGACAAGGGCGACCCGTTGCCGCCTCGGGTGGGACATCTCGTTCGCGTTCAAACGCCTCGTTCGGCGATCTACGGCATCGTCAGTGCCTTAGCGATCTCCAGCACCGAGGATGATGGCGGCCCACGTTCCGGTTCTATGGATATCGATCTGATCGGTGAGGTGGTGCGCGCCACCGATGGCCCGGCGGCGGGGTTTCAGCGTGGCATTTCCACCGCCCCGGCATTGGGTGCGGCGGTCACTAACGCGACGGCGGAAGACGCCGAGGTGGTCTACGCGACGCCATCCAGGCCGAACATCAAGATCGGGAAGATCCATCACGCCGACGATCTCACCGCGCATCTTCTTGTCGATGACCTGCTCAACAAGCATTTCGCCATTCTCGGCACGACAGGCTCTGGCAAGTCGTGCGCAGTAACGTTATTTCTGCGCGCTATTCTCGATTCCTATAGGCGCGGTCATGTCATCGTGCTTGACCCGCATGACGAGTACAAATCCGCGTTCGGCGAACAGGCGGAACTCATCGGTATCGACAATCTGCAACTGCCATACTGGATGCTGATTTTCGACGAACTCAAGGAAATCCTGGTTTCGAAATCCCGGGACACACGGGATTCTGAAATTCACGTGCTGAAAAACGCGCTTCTGAAGGCGCGCCGGGAACATTCGGAAAACAGCGACATCAAAGTTCATATCACCGTCGACACACCGGTCCCGTTTCGCCTTAGCGCACTGAAAAGAAATATCGATGAGGAGATGGGGGCGCTCAGCAAGGCCGACAGTTCGGCGCCCTTCATGCGCTTGCTGGCCAGGCTCGATAGTCTGTCAACCGATCCCCGCTATTCATTTATGTTTTCGGGCGTCATGGTGCGCGACATCTTGCCCGACATCATGTCGCGGTTCTTGCGGCTTCCCGTCGATGGCAAGCCGATCACGATCATCGATCTGTCCGGGGTGCCGGGAGAGGTCACCGATGTGGTGGTATCGGTCCTGTGCCGGACGATTTTCGATTTTTGCCAGTGGTGCGAGAAAAAGCACCAGGTGCCGGTGCTGCTGGTTTGCGAGGAAGCCCATCGATATATCCCCGACCGGGCCGAAGCCGGCTTCGAGCCGACCAAGAAAGCGATCGCCCGAATTGCCAAGGAGGGGCGAAAGTATGGTGTCTCGCTGTGCTTGATCAGCCAAAGACCGTCCGAACTTTCGACCTCCATCCTGTCGCAATGCGGAACGCTGGTGGCCCTTCGGTTGAGCAATGAACAGGATTTGGCGTTCGTGCGCGCCGCCCTGCCCGAAGGCGCTTCCGGATTACTCGCGGTATTGCCTGCGTTACGGTCGCAGGAAGCGGTGGTTGTCGGCGAAGGCGTTACCGTGCCTGTTCGGGTTTTATTGGATACCGTGCCTGCGGAGCATCTCCCCAGTAGCAGCTCTGCGGCCTTTTCGACGGCCTGGCAAAGGGACGCGGTCGTGGAAGATTTTGTCCCGCAAACTGTCCTTCGGTGGCGCCGGCAAAACCGAGCCGGAAGGAAATCGTAAGCCGCCTTTACCGAAAAAGGGATCAACCATGCGCTGGCGGCCTGCCGCTCCAAGCCGCTTTCAGCGCCGCCCCGGATCGCGCCAGAGCATCCCTTCCTTGCGGTAAAACGCCAGCCATGTTGATGAAGGCATGGATCATGTCGTCGTATTGCAGGTAATCGGATGCGACGCCTGCGGCGAGAAGCCGTTCGTGGTAAGCCCGGCCTTCGTCGCGCAGCGGGTCGAAGCCCGCGGTGATGACAAGCGCGGGTGGCTGCCCCGACAGATCCTTGTTATCGCAGGGCGAAAGGCGGATATCCGTTCTTCGCTTCTCGAGATCATCCACATAAAGTCCCAGATACCACTCGATGCGTTCGCGGGTCAGGAAAAACCCGTCGGCGAACAACTCGAAGGATCGGGTGGCAAGGCGGGAATCGGTGGCCGGGTACAGCAGCAATTGGAACATTGGACCGGTTTCCCCGGCCAGGGCCATCTGCTGGCAGACAACGGCGGAAAGGTTGCCGCCCGCGGAATCACCGCCAACCGCGATGCGGCCGGGATCGGCGCCGATTTCCGCGGCATTGTCCCGCAGCCAGCGAAAGGCGGCCAGACAATCCTCGACGCCAGCGGGAAATTTATGTTCCGGGGCCAGGCGGTAATCGACCGACAGCACCAGCCCGCCCGAGCCATTGGCAAGCAGGCGGCAGGGTTGATCGTGGGTTTCAAGGTCACCCTGAATCCAGCCGCCGCCATGATAAAACATCAATATCGGCAGGGGCGGGCCGGGTTGGGCGTCAAGCGGGCGGTACAGCCGGGCCGGGATATCGCCGCCGGGGCCGGGAATATGGATTTCCGTGATGGCCGCGACCGGGGCCGGTTTGCCGCCCAGCAATCTGGCGAAGGTGGCGAGCTGGGCCCGGCTTTCGGCCGGTGTCAGGTCTTCGATGGGGGTTGTTCGGGCTTGGCTGACGATGTCACAAATCAACTGAACCTTGGCGTCCAGCGTCAGGCCGTCCTTGCGGGTTCGCCGCCCCGCATATAACAGCGCCGATACGGCTCGCGGCAGTTTCAGGACCGCCAGCCCCGCGATAATTGCCAGTTTTGCCACTGTTTCCGCCGCCTCTTCCGGTAAATAGTAGATGTCATCACAGCATATAGGGATTAGCATTGGTCATGTAAGGGTTATGTCATGAACCGTCGCTAGACTGCGCTCACGGAAGCCGATCTTATTCTACTAGGCCTTAAGCCAATGTTTGATACCGCGATCAGGACATCTGCCGTATTTTTATGTGTCGCGATGGCGTTGACGCTCGCGGCCCCCGTGTCCCAGGCCCAAGCCCAGGAGCGATGCCGGGCCTTGCCATCGGTTCAGTGGTGGAACGATATCGACCATAAACGAATGATCGCTTATGTTGAGGCTCGTCATGGCGGTGACTGGGATGCCTACATCGCGAAGTGGCAGGGTCATTTGTCGTCGGTGCAGGCGATTTATGACCGGGACGGCGCCGTTTTCTCGAAGAAACTCGGCAGGCGGCTCACGGGGCGCGGGCTTGGTGAATATATCGCCGCGGTGGAAAGGCGGCTGTCGATCACCCGCTGCCTGGCAAACCGGGAAATGGCCAGGGCCGCTAAAACACTGGAAGGGTTGGAGACGGCATCTGGCGCGGAAGAGCCTTTGCCGGAAACCGTCAGGTAGAAATCCGGTTCGCTGCGAACGTTGCGTTCGAGGCACCCGATGGCGAATTTTCGTTTGATATACCGACGTCGGGAAGGTCCTGTGTCGAGGGCCGGCGGACTTGATAGCGGTCAAGGCGGTGAGCCTAAATCTGTTCAATATCAGGAAACAGGCTTTTCAGCTCACTCGGAATATCGTATGGCGTACCGGGTGTACGAACGCTCGGCGGCATCGAAGGAATAACGATCTGTGACGTCACGGCATAGCCAATCAAGGAAAGGGATACTGCGATGGCCGGCATGCCGTCGGTCGCGGAGACTCGCTTCCTGGGCCATTCTGGCCACGCTGTTTCTCAATGTTCTTTCGGCCGTTGCGCTGCCGGGCGTGTCCTCCGGCCCGGCGAATGCCTCGTTTCCGCAGGCGGAAAACGCGAACACGCTGATCATCTGCACGCCGAATGGGCTTAAAGTCATCCATTTGGACGAAAACGGAAAGCCGGAACCAACTGAAAAGGCCGATTACGGTTATTGTGCATTCTGCCAACCGTTCCATCATCCTATCCTTTCCGCTCCCGCCCCCGTTATCGCTACCTCGACATACGGTTACACACATATCCGACAGTCTGTCTCTTGCGAAGTCGATGGAAGCATCGTCTCTTTCTCGCTCAGGCCACTGGGCTCACGAGCGCCTCCCGTTTCGTCCGTTTGATTCCCTAAAAGCCGCGGAATTTCCGCTGATCGCTCCTTCATCGAGAAGAGGGAGAGGGTGCGGTCAGTTTGCGGCGCATGAAGAATATAGACAGACGGGGGAAACCGGTTTTCTTCCCAAATCAAAATCAAGTGGCGAAGGACTCTTTGGCGAAAGCTTTGGAAGCCTCCCTTCCGGCACGACTGCCGTCGGCTCGCAAGAGATCGAGCCCCGAAGGGCTGGCCCGGAGCCACAATTGGAGATTAGAGCAATGAAAATAAGAATACTTATCGTTTGGGGACTCGCCCTGGCGGCGACGTTGATCGGCGGCTACGCCAAGGCGGAAATCAAAGTGACGGACGTTCTGGGTCGGGAACGGGTGCTCGAGGCGCCGGCCCAGCGTGTTTTGCTGGGATTCTATTTTGAAGACTTTCTGGCCATCGTCGGACCCGGAGCCTACGACCGGGTGGTTGGCATCAGCAAGGGCGCCTGGCACGATTGGCGTAATTCGCAATGGAAGGCCTATTCTGCGGCGATTCCCAGGATCGAGAAACTGGCGGACGTAGGCGGTACCGACAACGCCGCCTTTAATCTTGAATTGGCGGTCTCGCTCCATCCCGATGTTGCGCTCATCGCCGCCTGGCAATTTCGAGCCATGGGCCAAACGGTCGATCGCCTGGAGGCCGCCGGAATTCCGGTTGTGGTGGTTGATTTTAACGCTCAAACCGTTCCTACCCATGTCAAGAGCGCCCACGTCATTGGCAAAATTATGGGTGCCGAGCAACGGGCCAAAACCCTGGCGGACGAATACAAGGCCGCAGTCGATGATGTGACCGCACGCGTCGCCAGGGCTGGCGGCGTGGCCAAGCGCGTCTATGTCGAGATCGGCAGCAAGGGGGCAGGGGAGTATGGCAGTTCCTATGGCAAGGGTTACATGTGGGGAGGCGTCATTGATCTGGCGGGAGGCAAGAATATCGCCGACGGCAAGGTTAAAAGGCGAGGACCGCTTAACCCCGAATACGTAATTTCCCAGAACCCCGAACTCATTCTGATCCCGGGATCTTTCTGGGTAAAGAACGACAAGGCCGTGGTGATGGGCTTCGGCGTCGATACCGGGCAAACGAAGAAGCGTCTCGCCGGTTATTTGGCTCGACCGGGTTGGAGCGGATTGGATGCGGTCAAGTCGCGCCAGGTGCTGGCTCTTTATCATGGCGGGGCGCGCACTCTATATGACTTCGCGTTTCTTCAATATTTGGCGAAGGCGCTGCACCCGGACGTTTTCAAGGATGTGGACCCCGAGGCCAACCACCGTCGATTCTATGAGCGCTACCTGCCAATCAAAGCGCAGGGTTCGTTCATGGTTCGTATCGACTAAAGAGGAACGAAACGCTACCCGGAGACGGGGATCGGCGCGCGACGGCGTCGCCGCATCCCTCTCTGGATTCGTTTTGGGTAAAATATATGTCCACTTCAAGCCTTACGATTGACGGATACCGTCGCGCGCAATGGCGGCGTTTTCTGGCGCTGTGCGGCGGACTCGGCATGGTGCTTTTCGCCGTCCTTGCCGATATCGCCACCGGCCCTTCGTTTCTGCCGCTTACCGATGTCTGGTCCGTGCTGATCCACCCCGGCGCACATGAAGGTCGGCCGATGTTGGTGATCGTCTGGGATATCCGGTTGCCCATGACCCTGACGGCGGTCGTCGTCGGTGCGTCGCTAGGCGTGGCGGGGGTCGAGATGCAGACAATTCTCAGGAACCCCTTGGCCAGCCCGTATACGCTGGGCATATCCGCCGCCGCCGGGTTCGGTGCCGCAGTGACCATTCTTTTCGGCATCAGCCTGCCTTTTCTGGGTTGGGCAAGCGTTCCCTTGGTGGCGTTCGTCAGCGCGCTCAGCGCCAGTCTCGGGGTCTGGGCGATCGGCAGGGCTCGGGGCGTGTCGCCCAACGTGCTGGTTCTGGCCGGAATAGCCATGCTGTTCCTTTTTCAGTCTCTCCAATCCCTGATCCAATACATGGCGTCGCCGGAAATTCTTCAGGAAATCGTGTTTTGGCTATTCGGCAGCCTGCTGAAGGCCAACTGGACGTCGTTCATGGTCAGCGGCGGAATTCTGTTGGCGGTTCTGCCTTTCCTGGTCCGCGATTCCTGGAAGTTGACGGCCCTTGGCATGGGGGACGAAAATGCCCGTAGCCTGGGGTTGCCGGTAGAGCGCTTGCGCCTGCGCATACTGGTGCTGATCTCGTTGTTGACGGCCGGCGCCGTATCCTTTGTTGGGACTATTGGTTTTATCGGCCTTGTAGCGCCGCATATCGCAAGGGGTATGGTCGGCGACGATCAACGTTACCTGATCCCGCTTTCCGCTTTGTGCGGAATTTTTATCATGGTCGGAGCCTCCATTCTTTCCAAAATGATTTCGCCGGGCGCGATGATCCCGATCGGCATCGTCACCGCCGTGATTGGCGTACCCTTTCTTTTCCTGTTGATATTACGCAATAAAAGGAGCCTGACATGAAGCTCGAAGTGCGCGATTTATCGGTGCGATATGGTCCCGAGACGGTGATGAACAATATCGGTTTTACCCTCGACCCCGGCGAGAAGGTCGCCGTCCTTGGCCCGAACGGCGCCGGTAAGTCGACATTGTTGAAGGCCGTCGCCGGTCTCGTTAACGTAACGGGCCAGGTGATTTTGGGGCCCGTGAACGGGTCCGGGAAAAGCGGTTATGTTTCACCTTCGGCCCATGGTGGGCATGACCGATGTGGATCTCACGCAGCCGTGGCCTATCTGCCTCAGGACGGTCTGGCCCGATCTGGCCTGACGGTTCTGGAAGCGGTGCTGCTGGGGCGTCACGAGTCGCTGGGTTGGAGGGTTTCTGTCGCCGAACTTCACGAGGCGACGGAAAAGCTGGACTGCCTCGGAATCGGGCATCTGGGACAAAGAACGCTCGACACCCTGAGCGGCGGTCAGCGCCAGTTGGCGGGATTGGCCCAGGCACTATACCGTGCGCCCCGGATACTTTTGCTTGACGAACCGACCAGCGCACTTGACTTGTTCAGGCAAATGCTCGTGCTCGACGATCTGAAAGAACTGGCGCACGAGGAAGGGATGACGGTGCTTTTAGTCATGCATGACGTTTCGCTGGCGGCCCGCTTTGCGGATCGCATACTGTTCATGAAGGCTGGGCGGTTGATCGCCGATGATCGCAGCGAGGCGGTTCTGACCAGCGAGATGGTCGGTGAAGTTTATAACATCGAAGCGGAAGTGCTGCGCAGCAGCAACGGATCATTGCACGTCGCCCCCGTACGCCCTCTTTACGCGGCTTTCGGAGAAACGATTACGTGAGCGGGCCTGTCGAATGAATAACATCTCGAGACATCACTGCTAGCTGCGAATGTAGTGTTCGAGCTGCTCGATGGTGAATTTCTGTTCGGAAATCGTGCTTTCGACCAGATCGCCGATCGACACCATCCCGACGACTTTCTCACCCACCATCACGGGAAGATGGCGGTATCTTTTGTCGATCATGATGGCCATGCATTCCGGTACGGTCTGTTCGGGCGTCACATAGGCGACCTCGGACGCCATAACGTCACGGACCGTCGTCGTCGGCGAGTGTTTGCCTTTCAGAAAGACGTTTCGAGCGTACTGCCGTTCGGTGAAGATACCGACAAGCTTGCCGTCCTCCATGACCGCCAGCGAGCCGATATTCCTGTTCACGAATTCCTTTATGGCATCCAGGACGGTGGCAGTCGGGGCGATTGTCCAAACATCGCGACCCTTGTGTTCAAGTACTTGTTCTACCGTTGTCATCGCCTGACTCCTTGATTTGGGTTAGTGCGAATTGCATCAGTAATCACCTTTGAAATTATAGCACTATTTGTCGGCCCTGGGCACTGTTGCGGTGCTTATTGTGTTGGCCGCCAGTCGCGAATTTGCTTTTCGGCCTCGGCGATCTTGGTCGGGCTTAACTTTGTCGCGGCGTAATCCATAAGTTTGTTGCCGTTTTCGTTGCCGTTTGCGGCACCCAGGCCGCCCCATTTGTAGGCTTCCAGATAATCAATGGCGACGCCCCAACCGCGGGCGTACATCACGCCTAAATTGGATTGCGCATCCGGATTTCCCTGATCGGCGGCCTTGCGAAACCATGACACGGCAATGGCGTCGTTTTGGGCCACATGCAGTCCCTTGTGGTAAAACCAGCCCAGATTGTACTGCGCCCCGGCGATGCCCTGTTTGGCCGCTTTGCTATACCACTTGAAAGCCATTGCGAAATCCCGGGCGACGTCTTGCCCTTCGTCGTAGATCAGTCCCAGATTGTACTGGGCGTTGGCGTGGCCGTTTTCCGCAGCCATGCGAAACCACTTGATGGCCGTTTGGGGATCGCGGCCGACGCCGAAGCCCTTGATGTACATCCAGCCCAGGTGGAACCCGGCTCTGGCGTGGCCCTGAGCGGCGGACAGGCGAAACAGCCTGATCGCTTCATGGTCGTTCTGCGGTGTTCCCAATCCCCTGCGGTACATTTGCCCCAGATAAAACTGGGCATTGGCGTCGCCCCGATCCGCCAGGGGTCGAAAATTCTCGATCGCCGTCCCGTAATCGCCTGCCCTGGCGGCATCAAGGCCCGCAGGCATATCGGCAAGCGTCGGCACTGCGAACGTCAGGGAAAAAATAAAACCTAGAAAAAGAGGGCGGATCTTCATGAACATGGCTTCGCTGCTTGCTGTCGTTAAGAAGGGCGAGCCGCCGCAAACGTTGCCGCGGCCATACCGACGTCAGGATATCATAGACGTTATTGTCGTGCGGTGCACCTTCGGGGATGCTCGCCTGGCCTGCCGACCCGCACGAACCAGTAGTTTCCGATCTGTCCGGCGTTTTCGCCGCGCACATGGGCGGCGCATTGATATTCCAGCACGTCAGTGTTCAAATTTATCGCTCCTTCATGGCGCCGCTGAAGGAGCCGAGGATGGGGCCGGTCAGGTATTCCAGCACCGTTCGCCGGCCGGTCAGGATGCTGGCGACGACTTGCACGCCCGGAAACAGCCGGTATTGCTGGTCGCCTCGCCGGAAGCGGTCGTCGTTGGTTTCTATGCGAACCTTGTAGTAGGGTACGCCGTCCCGTGTAACCAGCGTGTCGGGGCTGACCTGTACCACGGTGCCCTCAAGGCCGCCGAAGCGCGAGGCGTCGGATGACGCCAGTTTGACCAGGGCCGATTGGCCAACCTGAACGTAGCCGATATCCTGTGTCTTCAGGCGGGCCTCGATCACCAGTTTATCTCCGGCGGGGACGATATCGACAACCGTATCGCCGGGCTTTAAGACGCCGCCGACAGTCGTGATGTGCAAGGTTTTGATGATGCCATCGACCGGTGATCGCAGGACGGTGCGTTCCAGGCTGTCCTGATACTTGCCGATCCGCTGCGACAGTTCATTGAATTGCAGGCGCGCGGCTTTCAGTTCCCTGCCGGCATCTTCGGCGAAGGAATCGTAGATGCTTTGCAACTGCGACTGCGCTTCTTTTAATGCCGAGCGTGCCCGTAGCAGGGCGGCGACGTCTTGTTCGTTTTGTCCCTTCAGGCGGCTCGCTTCCTTCAACAAATCCAACTGGACGAAGCGGTTGGTTAGATCTTCCTTCATCAGCTCTTCGCTAATGGCAATTTGTTCGGCCATTAGTTTCAGGCTGTCTTCCTGATTACGGATGCGGGCGCTGATTTCGAGGACGTCCTGTTGTTTCTGGATGATGGCCTCTTTCTGGCTCTTTATCCGGCTTTCCTTGGCCCGTTTGCGATTTTCAAAAAGCTCCAGGGATTGGGCCACCAGTCGTGGCTGTTCGGCTGCCAGATCATTTGGAAAGACCGGCTGCTCCTGCCCTGTGGCTTCGGCTTCCAGTCGGGCTATTTCGGCCCGAAGCGACCGCAGCCGGACCCCCAGTTCGCGAACGTCGGCACTGCTTTGGGTTGGTTCCAGCACGACCAGCTGCTGCCCCCGACTGACGAGTTGGCCTTCGTGGACAGAAATTTCCCGAACAATGCCACCTTCAAGATGCTGTACGCTTTTGACCTGCGAGGATGGAATGACTTCGCCACTGGTCACGCTGACGATATCCAGCGTGCCGATCGATGCCCACGCAGCGAAGGCGATGCAGGAAAAAACCATTAGCGCCAGGAACAGGTGAGTCGTCTTGCTGGTGGTGCCGGCCGTCGGCGGCGGAGATGTCATGATCCGTCGTCCTCCGGCGCCGGGGCTTCGACCGTCCGCGACCGTTCGATGAGGCGGGGTACGGGCTTGTGGTCAAGATCAATGAACAGATGGGCGCCCTTGACAAGTTTCGGGTCGTGGGAAATGACGATCACGGTTCGACCCCGTGCCGCCATTTCCTTCATGGCGGTGTATACGCAGGCGATCCCTTCCGCATCCAGGCCCTCTGTCGGTTCGTCAAGGATCGCCAGCTTGCCGTCGGTGCCAAGCGCGCGGGCCAGCGCCAGGCGGCGGCGAATGCCGCGCGACAAATTACGCCCGCCATCGGAAATCCGGGTGTCCAGTCCGCCGGCGCTTTCGTCGATGTAGCGGGTCAATCCGGCGGTCGTGATGATATGGGAAAGCCGTGCCCCATCCATTCCCGGATCGGCCATTTTCAGGTTGTCGCCGATGCTGGCATCGAGAAAATCCGGTTCTTGCGGCAGGTAGACGATCTGGCGACGCCACCATTCGGGCGAAACCTGGCGCAGGTCCAGGCCATCGGCAAGGATTTGGCCGCGTACCGGTTGGATGATCCCGGCCAGCAGGCGGGCCATGGTTGTTTTCCCCGCGCCATTGCGACCGCTGATGACCACAACGCTGCCGGGCTCGACATTTGCCGACAGGGACTCAAACAACGGGGTGTTGGCACCGGCGTAGGAAAAGGAGACGTCCCTGAATTCTATGGCGCCGCCGTAGGCCTCTTTGCTGGAACCGCCGTCGGGTTCCAGCGGCAGCCGGGTGAATTCCTGGATCAGTTTCAGGCTCTGGGCGGCCCTGGCGAAAACGCCCCCAAGTTGTGAAAACCGCGACACCGGCATCATCGCCCTGGCGGCGAGAATGTTGGCGCCGACCATGATGCCGACAGTGATGTCACCGGCGACGACCAGCGTTGCGCCGGTCGTGATGACCAGCACGCCCATCAGGGCCGTGGCTGTTTGGCTCAGGGTTTGTATCAGCCCTTGGCGGGCGTCGATCCAGGTGCGCAATCGCTGCGCCGCCGCGCTATGTTGACGCCACGCCCGATGTAAGTAATCACCGGCGTTGAAGGCCCTGACCGTATCGATTTGGTTGGATGCGGTGGCGATCAGGGTGTTGCCGGTGGCGTCCGCCTGCATCAGTTCGTGGGTCGGCTCCTGAATCGATAGTGCGCCAATGGCGCCGATGACGAAAACGATCACCAGAAATAGCGCGACGACGCCTGACAGCGTCGTATTGAGCAGAAACAGAACGCCCAGGAATAACAAGGCAAAGGGAACGTCATAAACGGCGGCGATATTGCCCGCCCCGTAGGCGCTTTCGACGGTCGTCGCCGCGCCGGCCAGTTGACGGCGCTGTCCGGGGGGAATGCGTTCCAGCGATCCGGCCCGGGCCTTGATCAGCAGGCCAAAGCCGCCGGTCGATATCTCGAAATTGGCATCGGTACTGACGTCACGGGCCAGACGCGATCGAACTTGGCGAAACATGAATTCCAGCACGATGGCGAGAAGGGCGCCGCTGGCCAGTGTTGCCAACGTGGCATCGACCCCGTGGGCGACGTAGCGGTTAAGTACCTGAATGACGAATAGCGGTGATGCCAGCGCCAGAATATTCGCGAACACGGTGGCGATGGCTATTTCCGAGGCGAGCCACGGATGCTGCATCAGGCGGCGGAACAGCTCTTTCATGGATGGCAGGTCGCTTTCTTCAGGGAATTACTTTCCGCCAAGCGCCGCCTCGTTCAGTTCGCCCATCACCTCAAGCAATGTGTAGGCGGCGATGATGACATCGGTTTGGGCGGAAGCGGTATCGCTTCTGGCATTGATTTCAGTTGTTTCGCCGGTCAGAACATCAAGCAGCGAGCGCCGGCCTAGGGTTCGTTCCTTGCGGGCGTATTGCAGGAATTCTCCCGCGATATTGGCCTGGTTTGCCAGCAGGTCGGCATTGACGCCGGCCGTTTTAAATTGTTCCCATGCATTCCGTGTCTGTTCAGCGATCTGCTCCCTGGTATCGGCGTAACGGTAGACCGAAGCATCAAACGACCGTTCGGACGCCTTCAGCGTGTTGGCTGCGGTTAGTCCCAGGTTGAACGGGAAATTCAGCCGAACCCGGCTGAATATCTCGCGCTGATTTCCGGCAACGGCGTTGACGTCGCGCTTGAACTTGTATTCGACGATGCCGTCAACGGTTGGTGAATAGCTCGAAGCCCGGGTTTGACTAACCCCGGCCTGGGCGATTTCGCTGGCCAGGTTGGCGGCAATCAGCAGCGAATTGTTCTTAAGCGCGCGTTCGACGGCTTCATCGACGGTTGCGGGCAAACGATCAACCGGGGCGGCGAGCTTATCCATGTTACTGGCGGGTCCAGGTTCTTTTTTGAACAGAGTACGGTAGGCATTGATGGCAATCCGCAGGGCGCCTTCGGCACGTGTCCGACGGGCCTGGGCGCCGGCCAGTTGAATTTTGGCCTGTAGCACATCGGTCGAAAATCCGGCGCCGCGTTCGACCAGGGCGTTCTCCAGTTCGGTCTGTTTCTTGATATTCCCTTCGGACGTCACCGCGAACTTCAAAACTTCAGTCGCGCGCACCACATTGGCGTAGGCCGAGACGGCCCTGAGAAGCAACGCCGAACGGGTTGAAGCTACCACGGCCTCGGCCTGTCTTTGGACCAATGATGCCGCCAGTACGGAAGAACTGGTCGCGCCATTGTCCCAGAACCGCTGAGTGAGGGACATATCGGCTTCGCGGGAGGCCATGTTGGAGTTGCTCGCCTCATGCTTCTTTTGTTGTTCGTTGCCATACGTGCCGGTGATGTCGAGTGTCGGGTAATAACCGCCTTTGGAGGCGATCGCATTCTGCCCGGCCGCGGCGGCATCGGCCATGGCTGCCTTATACTGGTTTTGTGCTTTCAGGAAACCGGGCAGTAAGTCCGCCAGGGGTTCGGACCATGCCGGAACCGCGTTTAACAGGCTAACCGTTAATGCCAAACCGCCAAGCGGCCGCGGAAGTTTTCCAGTGATTGTATGAAAAACGCGTGATGACCGGCTATGTTTCGTCGTCAACATTCTTTCGGGGCCTCTGGGTATTCAGGTCTCATCGAACAAAGATATAGTACCGATGCTCCGATAAGAAACAGTTAATCGGATTTTGTTGCCGATGTCAGGGCGCGGCTGCCGTCTTCGAATCGTAGGACGTAATGATCCAGACCCCGCCGATGACAACAACGCTGCCGATCAGCTCCTGCAGGCTCAGGCTTTCGCCGAGAATAAGAATGCTGCCGATAATTGACGATACCGGCACCAGCAACAGGAACGGCATAACCTGATTGACCTGAAATTTGCTCAGCAGATGATACCAGATGGCGTACCCCATTGCCGTCATCACCACGCCCATATAGGCGACCGCGCCCCAGCCGACCCAGCCCGCAGATGCGATGGCCTGTAGCTGGCCATCTTCAAATATCCACGAAGATACAAACAACTGCGGGGCGGCAAAGACGGCGACCCAGGCGATCAACGTGAACCCACCGACCTGACCGCCCAGGTTTTTCACCATGATCTGCCCCACTGCCCATGTAAAGGCCCCACCCGCAACCATGAAAATGGGCAGAATGTCGCCTTGCAGGTGCGGGTCGCCGGCGGTCAGAACGACACCCGAAAATGCCAACGCCATCCCGAATATCCGGCGTTTCCCCAAGCGGTCCTTCAGCAAAACGGCTGCCAGGATGGCTATGAACGGGGCTTCCAGTTGCACGATGATCACCGCTGTCGAAGCGTTGAGGCCATCCAGCCCGGTGAACGTCAGGCTGTATTGGATTGTCGCGCTAACGACGGCGATCCAGAAGATTTTCAGCATCATTCCCAGTGGTGGTTTGACGAACCATACGAGCAACAGCGCCGTCAGGCCGAACCGAAACGCCATGAGCAGGATGGGTGGAAATTCGACAAAGACGAATGCCGCCTTGGCAACTGTGAAACCAAGCCCCCAAACCGTCGGGACCAGCATGGCGAGCAGGACGTCCGTAAATTTCAACTGTAGAACCCGATCATTGCAGATGTGTCAGATTGCGGTCACTGTAGTGAATAAAGTCTGCAACCAACAGATGGAAATACAATGCTGGAAATCTTTGTCGATGGCGACGCCTGCCCGGTCAAGGATGAGGTCCTGAAAGTCGCCGAACGACACAATCTGCGGGTTCATATGGTAAGCAATAGCTGGCTTAGGATCGGCGCCCATCCGCTGGTCAACCCGGTTGTGGTGGCGCAGGGGCCTGATGTTGCCGACGACTGGATTGTTGAACGCATCGGCGATGGCGATATCGCCGTGACGGCCGATATCCTGCTTGCCGATCGTTGCCTCAAGAATTTGGCGCGTGTTATCGCCCCGACGGGAAAACGCTTTGACGAGGATTCAATCGGCATGGCGGTGGCCATGCGCGACCTTAATGCGCACTTGCGGGACAGTGGTGAAATCAAGGGGGCGGGCCCGGCGTTCGGCAAGCAGGATCGGTCGCGTTTTCTGGGGACCCTGGAAAACGAAATTCAAGCCCAGAAGCGCGGCTGAAAAGATTCAAAAAGGATGTTTACGAAGGGATAAATACGTCCTAGGATTGATCGATGTGATTAAAAACTGGTGTAAATGCGTCTTATGGAATTTCGGCATCTGTAGCCCGTCGATTGTATCTTCCGGCGAATGGGCGTTCGGCCGAATAAAAGCGCCGATGTTTTGAACATGCTAAGCATGGCGTAGCAGGGAGAGTAATACACAGAAAGGATATGATATGACGACCGGAACAGTAAAATGGTTCAACCCGACAAAGGGGTTTGGGTTTATTGAACCTCAGGATGGTTCCACCGATGCATTCGTCCATATTTCCGCCGTCGAGCGTGCGGGATTGTCGACGTTGCGCGAAGGGCAAAAAGTAGAATACGAACTCGTGCCCGGCCAAAACGGTAAAAGTTCAGCTGAAAATCTGGTCGTTTCCGACTGATTTGTCGATGCTATCCGATACCGAAAGGGGCGCTCCGGCAGGGGCGCCCCTTTTTCGTATGCAGGCTGTCTTTATGGTTTGTCGGATGCCGGGGGCGGACGCAGCTTCCTGTACGGCGATACCGAAACCAGTAGTACGGCCATCACCAGCAGAAAACCGATGAAGCCATGGTCGGGCGATAAATCCATGGCACCGCCGGACAAGGCCGGCCCGAACAGTGCTCCGGAGATATAGAAAACGATAAACAGGGCGTTCGCGGCGACCAGGGTATCCGAATTGTATGTGTCGCCCAGCATGATCAGGCCTGCCGTATAAAGGCCGAAAACCATGCCGCCCCAGATAAATAACAAGGGCATCAACAGGGCCGTCGTGCCGATGGCATAGGGCAGGGCGATGATGCATCCCAGGATGCCGACGGCGCTGAGCGTCACCAACGCTTGCCTGCTTACAATGTCGGCAAAGCGGGCGAGCGGATATTGCAGGGCGATACCGCCGGCACTGAAAGCACTTAATGCGTAAAGTGAGAGGGTTTCGTTTAAACCTTCGCCCAGAGTATAGATCGGCAAAAGGGCAAAAATCGTCATTTCGAACAGGCCACCGGCAAAACTGACGACAAAAATAAAAGGGGCGATCCTGAACAAGCCCCTCCGTTGGGAGGCTTGTCGCTGGGCCGCAGCCCCCCTGTCGGCCAGCAACAGCATCGGAAGCGTCGTCGTCAACATCAGCACTGCGGCAATGGCGAAAGGAAACAATCCGTGCGACCCGGCCAGCGTGACGAGCATCGGCCCCAGTGCGAAACCGCCGGAAAAGGAAACGCTGTAGAGCCCGATAATCTTACCGCGATTACGATTGTTTGACAGCATGTTCAGCCAGCTCTCACTCAGCAACCACAAGAAGCCGAGCCCGAGCGCCAGTAAAAAGCGCAGACCAAACCACCCGACGGGATGTCCGGCCAGCGGCAGGGCGAGCAGTGATCCGACGCCAAGGACCGTCGCCCCGATGATTGGAGTAAATGCCCCGTGCTTCCCAAGCATTTTGGCGGAAAAGAAACCGACCGTGAGAATGCCGAGCGAGCCAACGGCGCTATTGATGCCGATCATCGAGGCACCGGAACCCTCCCGTTGCAGCAACAGGGCAACCAACGGGAAAGACATGCCAATAACGACGCCCATGCCCGTGGCGGCCATCAGCACCAGGGCGACGGCAACTTTTTCCGACTTGTAAATTCTCAGGGACATGCGGCTCGCTTGTTTCCGTTCTTGATCATCAACCAGTCCGTTTGAAAATGGCGTTGCGGATTCGCCTTTTAAAGACAATACGGGGCTGATATAGGATTGGATATGACGGATATATCAAAATCAACGGGGACCGATGGCGGACCGCCACTGATCGGGGTGACGGGATGTCGCAAGCGGGTCGATGGGCAGGATTTCGATGCCGCCGGGCACAAGTATATTCACGCCGTCGAACAGGCATGCAGGGCGGTGCCGCTGGTGATCCCGACGCTTGGCTACAGCCTTGATCGCGAGACCCTGTTAAGCCGCGTTGACGGATTGCTGTTCACCGGCAGCCTGTCGAATGTCGAACCACATCACTATGACGGTCCGGCCAGCGACGCCGGCACCCTGCACGACCCGCATCGCGATGCGACGACGCTGCCGCTGCTCCGTGAAGCCGTGGCGGCGGGCGTACCGGTGTTTGGTATTTGCCGCGGCTTTCAGGAATTCAATGTCGCCTACGGCGGAACCCTGCATCAAAAAGTGCAGGACCTGCCGGGAATGCGGGACCACCGCGAAAATCCCGATGACCCGCCCGATATCAAATACGGCCCGGTACATGAGATCGAGCTTAATCCGAACGGTGTTATTGCCGCTTTCGCAGGGGCGCAAACCGTCAGGGTCAATTCGCTACACGGTCAGGGGGTCGAGACTTTGGGGCATGGATTGCAAATCGAGGCCACCGCGCCGGATGGCTTGATCGAAGGGATCAGCGCCCCCGATGCGAAATCCTTTGCCCTCGCCGTGCAGTGGCATCCGGAATGGAAGGTCATGGAAAATCCATTTTACCTGTCCCTGTTCGCGGCCTTTGCCGAAGCCTGCCGGACCCGCATGCTGCGCCGTTAGAGGTCATTCGAACTTAACCTGATGGGAGAACGATTTGCCGTCGGATATCGTAATCTGCTCGAAGCCCAGCATCCGCGCCAGATCAAAAAAAGTGAGAGCATCCGACACATCAGTGTCGCGGAAGGCGGGCGTCGTCCGCGCCACCGCCGTCAATGACGCCAGATAGGCCCGGACACGGTAAATCGTGTCCAGGCGTCCATCCTGCAAGGCGACGATAATCAGCTTTTCCGCCTTTTCGCCCTTGGCAAAAAACACCGTCGAAGGCGGGTAGGGTCTTTTCAATCTTTCCAGAGTTATAGCCGTAACAAAGCCCACGCGCCGGGCCGCCGTCGCATCCGGAAAGGGCCTTGCCCGCGCCTTGTAAATTTCGATTTGTTCGGGCTGCGGGTAGTAATATTTGACGTGCCGATCCGCAGCCCAGGCCACGCCGGAAATCGCCAGCCCGATAAGCACGATCCCGAAAATCGCCGAAAAATTTGGTCGCGTCCGCGTCATTCTTTTCCTTGAACCTTCCATAGGGTCTTCAAATCGTAATGGATGACGGTCGTCCCATACCGTCATTGATCGTGTAATGTCAGCTTATGGCGCCGGCGAATTTTCCACCCATGGCCGGGACACGATAACCTTGTTCCGTCCCTGCTCTTTAGCCTGATAAAGCGCCGCATCGGCGCGCGATATCACATCCTCGATGGACGAATCGTCGCTTCGGTATTCGGCGACGCCGATGCTGACCGATAGATTCAGGTCGGAGGCGATTGCTGGGATATTGATTTCTGAAAAGGACCGGCGCAAGCGTTCGGCCAGGTTCGTGACGTTTTCCGCCGTCGTTTCCGGCAGGACAATGGCGAATTCTTCACCCCCGATCCGCCCGGCGACGTCAGCACTGCGGATAACCTTTTCGATGGTGTTCGCCAGTTCCTTGATGACGATATCGCCGATCTGGTGACCGTGGGTATCGTTGACCCTTTTGAAATGGTCAATGTCGATCATGATGACCGAATATTGGCGATCAAAGCGACTCGCCGAGCCGTGAACGACGTGCGCGTATTCAAAAAATGCTCTGCGGTTTTTCAATCCCGTAAGTGAATCCGTCCTCGCCAGTCGTTCGGCAATTTGTTTCGCCTCTTCGAGTTCGCGGGTTCGTTCGATCACTTGTTTTTCGAGGTTTTGGTTCAACTCGGCCAGTTCGTTTTCGTGCCGTTGCGCCACATTCTGGGCCTCCAGCATTTTTTCCTGTGCCTGTTTTAGTTCCGTGACGTCGACATGGACTGATACGAAGCCGCCCTCCGGCGTCGGGCGATCGGTCGTTCGAATCCAGCGACCATCCTGGAGTTTGACCGTGAAAGATCCCTTTAAACTTTGCCGATAAGCGGCTTTGCGTTCCAGATAATCTTCGCCATCTTCGTCTTCGACAACGACATTCCCGCGGCGAATATCGATTTCTCCAAGGTCTCTGAAATGAACACCCGGCTTAGCCTCCTGGACGGTATAACCGTACATATCCAAAAAAGCCTGATTGCAAGCCAGCAGGCGTCCTTCGGAGTCGTAAACAACAAGAGCTTCTTCCATGCTGTTGAGAGCATCGAAGAGAAGGGCCTTAGCTTGTTGCGGTAACGCTCCTGCCATCGCCACTTTTCATTAATCAGAACAAATGTTGCCGAACGGACATTTATTATATCCGGCGCAACTACCATCACATGGCCTGAAACCCATGACAAGTGGGCATTGCGGGCGCGCCGCCAAATATGAATACAGGTTTATGAGTATACGCGTTTTTTATGCAGGTATGGGTCGATCGGCGTCCTGGAATGGACCGAGGGCGGCCAGTTCGCGCTTGAATGGCGTCCCTTCGATGACCGGCTCATCCAACTCGCGGGCGTAGCGGTGGCCGGCATAGACGGCCGCCGCGATGGTTGACGGCGCCAGAGCATCGCCAATCCGCGTCACTGAGGATATGCCTGCGCTCGCCAGGGCCTGTCGGTCACCGATCAGCGAACGGTAGAGGGCTTCGTCCGGCAGCCGCATGGTCGTCATGACGACCGCCCCTGCGGCCAGACGGCTGCGGCGGCCCGTGTAGATACAGGCAAGCTCGACGGTATCGCCTTCAATAGCGGCGAGATTGTGAAGGGGCAGGATATCAACCCCCATATTCAGTAGTCGGGTCTGGATCCGTTTCTGTTCCAGGGTGTTGTGGGTCCACGTTGAAACATCGGGAGCGGGGGTAACCAGGGTCACCTCAAGGCCTCGACCGCGCAGCAGTTCGGCCATGACACCGCCCATGTAATAGTGATCGTCGTCGAAGATAATGACCGGGCCGTTGACGTCGGTACCGTCAATGATATCGTCGGGGCTTATGACATGGGGCAAGTCGCTGCCTGGAACCGGGCTGGAATTGTTGCGGCCCAAGCCGTCCGTGCGCCAGTGTGCGCCGGTCGCCAGTACCACGTGATCGGCGCCAAATTCCAGGATGTGGGCGGCCGCCAGATGACTGTCCAGGTAGACCTCTACGTTGCTCATGGGGCTGATTTGGCCCATTCGATAATCGCGAACCCGTGCCCAGGCGGCCAGCCCCGGCAAGCCGCTTTCCCGGCTCACCCGTCCGCCGAGTTTGGTCGTGGCCTCGGCCAGCGCCACGTTATAGCCTCGTTTTCCAAGGGCGTGGGCGCATTCCAGTCCGGCCGGCCCGGCCCCGACGATCAGGATTCTGGCGTCGGATTTTCTGTCCGCGATCCTTTCCGGATGCCATCCGCGCCGCCATTCCTCGCCCATGGTGGGATTCTGGGTGCAGCGGATCGGCACCTTCAGGCAGTCGCTGCTGACGCAGATGTTACAGCCGATGCATTCGCGGATATCCTCGATCCGGCCATCTTCAATTTTTTTTGGCAGGAACGGGTCGGCGATGGATGGTCTGGCCGCCCCGATCATATCGAGCACGCCGCGCTTGACCTGCGATACCATGGCGTCCGGCGACGTGAATCGCCCGACCCCGACCACCGGCTTGCCGCTGACTTGTTTGACGAAAGAGACATAAGGTTCCTGCGCGCCTTCCTCACCGAAGCGGGATGTTTGGGAATCGTTGGACCAGTCGCTGACGTTGACATCCCAAAGATCGGGCAATTCGGCCATCATTTCGATCACGTCGCGGCTTTCATCGACGGTAATACCATCGATCCCGATCAGTTCGTCGGTGGCCAGTCGCACGGCGACGGCGCAGCTGTCGCCGACGGCTTCCTTGGTGTCTTCGATCATTTCGCGTAACAGGCGGGACCGGTTTTCAAGGCTGCCGCCGTATTCATCGATCCGGTCATTGTGGCGACGGCTCAGGAAGTGCATGGGCAGCGACAGGGAATGCCCGGCATAGACGTAGATGATATCGAATCCCGCCCTTTTTGCCCGCAGCGCCGCCTCGCGGTGCCAGCGTCGGACATTGGCGATATCGGTCTTGTCCATGGCATAGGCTTGTACGGGATCGTAGTCGGCGCCAATCAGGTTCGATACGCCCATCGGCACCTCCCGCGAATATCGGTTGGTGGTTTCGTGGCCCTGGTGGACCAGTTCGATGCCGGCCAGGCCGCCGTGGCTGTGCACGGCGTCGGTCATCCGCGCCAGATGCGGAATGTCGGCGTCATCCCAAAGCCGTTCTTCGGCATGCGGGGAGACATCGGTGCTTGGATGAATTTCGCATTCTTCGGTACAGACGACGGCCCAGCCGCCTTCGGCCTTGATGCCGCGCATGGCGGCCATGCTACTGGGGTTCCGGTGGCCCATCCCGTTGCAATGGGGGACCTGATAAAATCGGTTCTTGGCGATGACCGGGCCAATCTTGACCGGTTCGAAAAGAATGTCGTAGCGGGGGTCACGGGCCATGGTGATTTGGGTGTCCGGTGCTATGCCTGTGGCAGGTAAATCGTGAACGTCGATCCCTTGCCGGGTTCACTGGTCACGGTGATGGTCCCCTTATTCTTATCGAGCAAATCACGACATAGCAATAGCCCCAGGCCGGTACCTTTTTCGCCCTTTGTGCCGGTGGTTGAGTTCTGGTCGCCCAGGCTGAACAGCTTGTCGATCCGGTCGGGAGCCAGCCCGACTCCGGTGTCCGTTACGGAGAGTTCGCACCTGTCCCCGTGACGTCGACCGGCGACGGTAACGGCGCCACCTTCGGGAGTGAATTTGATGGCGTTATTGACCAAATTGCGGACGACGGTATCGATCATATGTTCATCTGCAAAACAGGCCAGCCCGTCGGGGATATTGGCGCTGACGGTGACGCCCTTATCTTCGCCGACCGGACCCAATACCCTGACGGTTCGTTCGACGATGGCGCCAATATCCAGCGATTTTGGCTCCGAGGCGATCTGGTCCATCTGCAGGCGGGCCCATTCCAGCAGGTTTTCCAGCAGGGCGAAGACCCGCTTGGCCGACTCGTTAATGTTGGACGCATAGTCGACAATCTGTTCGGGGCTAAGCTTGTCGGCCCGTTCTGCGATGAGTCCGGTGTAGCCCAGAAGGGAGGTAAAGGGGCTTCTTAGATCGTGAGAGATAATGGAAAAGAATCTGTCCTTTTCCAGGTTCAACTGTTCGAGTTCCTGTTTGCTCTCGGTGACCTCATCCAGAGCCCGTTGCAGTTCAGCCTGCGCCGAAGCCAGTTCTTCAGCCATTTCCACATACTCGGCGCTTTGCGCTTCGAAACGGTCGCGGGTGTCCTGGATATCCATCATCCGCCCGATCAGGCCTTCCTGCTCGTTGCGGATATTATCTTCTTGTCGTTTGCGGTCGATCGCGTGACGGATCATGCGCTCCAGAAATCTGGATTGTAACTGGTCCCAGGTCAGGAATACCATCGCCCCCAGATTAAAGGCTTCGTCTTCTTTTTCGTAACTGTCTTCCTGCGATATCAGCAGGGCCGGCCCCTTGCAGCCGCGACCGGAAATTTCCCAGATAACTTCAAGGCCGCGTTGGCCGGAAAAATCGCTCGATACCAGGTATGCCGCATGGTCGTTGCCGCCAATTTTTTCAATCGCTTCATTGTAATCGGATGCGACCTCAACCACGTGTTGGTGGTGGGCGGGTTCGAGCAATGTGCCGATCAGTTTGATCCGGTCGTCGTCATCGTCGATAAGCAAAATTCGATACGTGTTTGTTTGTGTCGGTGTGTTCATCGTTTTCGTATCGGCTCGTTCAATAGATCATGTTGGCGGTGGGTTTTATAACAATAATTTCTGCCGGAACAAAATTCTGTACAGTGAATGCTTTGGGGCATTATATCAATCGGATGCAACTCATGGTGAAGGTTATGCGGTTTATGTCATTGATCGCTATAAGGGTCTGAGTTAAATGGATATGATTCGGGAAATATCAAGAAAATCCGGAATTCTGATCGTCGATGACAATCAGGCCAATGTCCAGTTGCTGGAGATGCTGCTGCAAATCGAAAATTTTGAAAACGTTCAAAGCACGATGGATCCCCGGGATGTTGTGGCGTTGCATCAGGAACATAATTTCGATCTTATCCTGCTCGATATTCGTATGCCGCAGATGGATGGCTTTCAGGTTATGGAAGCACTCAAGGATATCCACAGGGAAGATTATCTGCCGATCATTGTGCTGACCGCGCAAAAGGATATGGAAACCCGGTTGCGGGCGCTGGAACTCGGGGCCAAGGACTTTCTTACCAAACCGTTTGAGCGGCTGGAAGTCCTGCACCGAATTGAAAATATGCTCGAAGTTCGCCATTTGTACAACCAGCAAAGCCGGCAGGCGGAGATTCTGGAGCGGAAGGTGCAGGATCGGACCCGGGAAATCATGACGACGCGGCTGGAAATTATTCAGCGGCTGGGCCGGGCCGGTGAATATCGGGATAATGAAACCGGCATGCACGTTATTCGTATGTCAAAAGGCTGCCATCGTCTGGCCATTGCAAGCGGGTTGAGCGAGGGACACGCCGAACAAATCTTCCAGGCCAGTCCGATGCATGATGTCGGAAAAATCGGCATCCCTGATCACATCCTTCTGAAACCCGGCAAGCTGGACGCGGAAGAATGGGACATCATGATGTCCCATTCTGAAATCGGCGCCGACATTATTGGCGAACATGATTCTGGTTTGATGATAATGGCCCGGCAAATTTCCCTTACCCACCACGAAAAATGGGACGGCTCGGGCTATCCCGGCGGTCTGCGGGCGGAACAAATTCCCATCGAAGGGCGCATCGCGGCGATTTGTGATGTCTTCGACGCCTTGATCTCGGCGCGCCCCTATAAGGAACCGTGGCCGGTTGAAAAGGCCATGGCGCTTATCCGGGATGAGGCCGGCAAACATTTCGACCCCGATCTGGTGAAACACTTTGTCTCGATTCAGGATCAGATCATCAGGATCAGGGATAAATACAGCGATGGCGAATGAAGCCTTGATAAATGCGGCTTTCGGCCCAAATTAAAGGCATAGACAAGGTCGTCAACGAAAGGTCGAATATGAGCATTCCCCTGAATAAAATACTGCATATTGAAGATGAGCCCGACATTCAGGAAGTCGCAAAAATGGCTCTGGAGGCTGTCGGTGGCTTTACGGTGAGAACCTGCAGTTCCGGTGATGAAGCACTGGCGACGGCCCAGGAATTTGCCCCCGACCTGTTCCTGCTCGATGTCATGATGCCGGGGATGGATGGCCCGACGACCTTCCTGAAGCTGCGGCAATTGCCGGGGCTGGAAGAGACCAACGGGGTCTTTATGACCGCCAAAGTGATGGAATCCGAAGTGCAGCGTTTTATGGATATCGGCGCAATCGGCGTTTTGCCGAAGCCATTTGACCCGATGACCTTGTCCGATCAGCTAAGGGAAATCTGGGACAATCAGTCGTCTTAATTTCTAACCAGCTTCAGGTGGGCCGGGTTTAAGCGTCCCATGGACAGCAATACCTGATAAATCGCCAACCTTTCGTCATACGATGCCGCCGTGTAGTTGATCTGGGCGTTGTTGACTTCGTTTTCGGCGTCCAGCACGTTGATCACGGTATCCTTTCCGGCCTCGCGAAGTTTTTTCCGCGAAATGAAGACCTCGGTTGCGATATTAACGGCATTTTCCAGTAATTCCAGGCGGCTGCGAGCGGTTAACATGGCTTGCCAGGAAAGCTGCATCTGCTCGATAACTTTTCGCACGGTCTGATCATGGTTGCTGCGGCTGGTGGCATAGTTATAGGCCGCTTGCGACATGCCTGCCTTGGTTGACAGTCCGGTGAACAGGTTCCAGTTAGCTTGCAGCAACACGGAATAATCCCGGCGGGTGCCAATGATGCCGGCGTTATCTTTTTCATAGTTCATTCTACCGACGACATCGACGATGGGCGCGTATTCCGAGCGTACGGCGGCGCGCCCTTCGCGCGCCGTCTCGACGGTAACGGCACTGTTAATGATGGCCGGATTTTCTTCGAGCGCCGTCTCGATCGCTTTTTCAAGCTCGCTCGGGATCATTTCAACGGGCGGCACGGGGTCGGTCATCGAGCCTATATCCGGGACATGATTGAAAACCTGGGAAAACCGGCTGACCGAGTCTTCAAGCGCTCCCTCGAACGTTATCCGTCTTTCCTTGGCCAGTTGCAGCCGGGATTTGGCCTGCAACACATCGACGGTGATGCCGGAGCCGCGCTGTACGCGTTCGTCTTCCAGATTCAGTTGCTGTTGAATTGTCGCTTCGTTATTGGCGGCCAACTGCACCAGATGCAATTGCCGAAGCACATCAATGTAGGCGTTGACACCTTCGAACAGGGTGTTTTGCATCGTCCCTTCAAGGGTGATTTCGGCCAATGCCTTGTTCAGGCGGGCCGTCCTGACCAACGAACGGGTCTGGAATCCGTTAAACAGGTTCTGGGTCAGCGTCAGGGTCGATGTGGTTAACAGCCTTGATGACTCTTTTCCGGCGGCCCGGCTCGTCGGGTTGTCGATGACCTGCGGGCCGGTCGCCGAGGTCAGCGCCAGAGTCGGCAAATAGCCGGCATTGCCGATGTTTATATTTTCCGCCGCCGATTGAATGGCGGTTCGTCCAGCCTTGACCAGTGGATGGTCGTTGATGAAACTGGCCAACTCCTGCTCAAGGGTGTTCGCCGCCGCCGATGTCGCCATGATAGCCGATGCGGCGATAGACAAGACGAAAGCTAATCCACGTACGGCGTTCCCCGATGCGGAGGCATTGGTATGCGGTTTGCGTTGGTTCTTTGTCACGATTGCCTTTTCCCGGGGCCAAATACCAAAGTATTGTAGCCCCCGTATAAATCAGCGTCAAATACAGACGTTGGGTTATACGGCGAGGAGTCTATCGGAATCAAGCCGTTAGAAGTCTCGTTGTCGTGGCGCCCGTTAACGTTCAGGTGGCCCGTAGCCGCCGCCGCCGGGGGTCTCGACGACGAAAACGTCGCCTGCTTTGGCCTCGACCCTACCTGTACCGGCTAACATGAGAATCTCGCCGCTTGCCCGTTCCAGCCGGTTATTGCCGCATGCGCCACTGTCGCCACCCGCCATGCCATAGGGCGGGATACGGCGGTGCCCCGACAGGATCGCGGCCGTCATTGGCTCCAGGAAACGCAACCGCCGGATGGCGCCGTCGCCACCCCGGTGGAACCCCAGGCCGCCGCTACCCTTGCGGATGGTGAAATCTTCCAGCAAAACCGGGAACCGCCATTCAAGAACTTCCGGGTCGGTCAGCCGCGAATTGGTCATATGGGTATGGACCGCATCGGTGCCGTCGAAATCAGGTCCGGCGCCGGTGCCGCCGCAGATGGTTTCGTAGTATTGGTGATCCTCGTTGCCGAAGGTCAGATTATTCATGGTGCCCTGGGCAGCGGCCATCACGCCGAGCGCGCCATAAAGCGTGTCGACAACGGCCTGGCTGGTTTCCACATTACCGGCGACGACGGCGGCGGGATAGGCGGGTTTCAGCATGCAGCCATCGGGCATGATGATGCTGATCGGTTTCAGGCAACCGGCGTTAAGCGGGATGTCGTCGTCGACAAGGGTGCGGAACACATAGAGCACGGCGGCGCGGGTCACCGAGAATGGCGCGTTGAAGTTGTTGGCCAACTGATCCGACGTACCGGAAAAATCAACCGTTGCGCTGCGGCTTTGCTTGTCGATGGAAATGGCCGCGCGAATGACCGCCCCGTCATCCATTTCATAGGCGTATTCCCCGTCCGTCAGGACATCGAGCACGCGCCTGACGGATTCCTCGGCATTGTCCTGAACGTGGCGCATATAGGCCTGAACGACATCGACGCCAAAGTGTTCGACCATACGTCCAAGTTCACGCAGGCCTTTTTCGTTGGCCGCCACCTGGGCTCGCAGGTCGGCCAGATTTTGGCTCGGATTGCGGGCCGGCCATGGGCCGGAGCCGAGCAGGTCGATCATTTCCTGTTCACGGAAGCGCCCTTGTTCGACCAGCAGGAAATTGTCGATCAAAATGCCCTCTTCATCGACGCTGGTGCTGTCGGGGGGCATCGATCCCGGCGTGATGCCGCCGATGTCGGCGTGATGGCCGCGCGAGGCGACAAAAAACAAAATGCTGTCGCCGGCATCGTCGAACACCGGCGTGATGACGGTAACGTCGGGCAGGTGGGTGCCGCCGTTGTAGGGTGCGTTCAGGACGCTGACATCGCCAGGCTTCATGTCGCCACCGCGTTCGCGGATCACCGTCTGGACGCTTTCGCCCATGGACCCCAAATGCACCGGCATGTGCGGCGCGTTGGCGACCAGGTCGCCGTTGTGGTCAAACACGGCACACGAGAAATCGAGCCGCTCCTTGATGTTGACCGAATAGGCGGTGTTGGCCAGTACCGCGCCCATCTGTTCGGCGATGGACATGAACAGGTTATTGAAAATTTCCAGCATCACCGGGTCGGCGCCACGGCCCCCATCAAGCCCGGTGCCGAGGGCGACGCGGGCCGGCAGGGGGGTCGCGCGGCTCATGACCAACGAGCGGTCCGCTGTCATTTCAGCCCGCCATCCGGGTTCGACAACGGTAGTGCCGGTTTCTTCGATAATGATCGCCGGGCCGTTTACCGCGTGACCGGGCTGAAGCTTGCCACGGTCGTAAACCGGCGTTTCGTGGGATGTTCCAGCACTGACCATGTCGGCCAGGGCGACCGCTTCGGGTTTGTTATTCTGCGGCGCGCCGACGGGACCACCCGGCGTCGCCGGGTCGTCATCGGCACCGGTGGCGCCAATGGCTTCGACCGACACGGTTTCGACAACCAGCGCCCGGTCGGGCATGTTGAACCCGAACCGTTGCTTGTGGGCGTCTTCGAAGGCTCTGTTCATGACCGCGGGCCGGTCATAATCGACCATGATCGCGGTGTCGGTTCCCTGATAGCGCAGGTGGACCTTGTGCAAAATGGCGATCCGGTCGGCAGCGATCCCCTGGTCGATAATCTCGTTGCGGGCTTCTTCGGTCAGCACAGTCAGGGTGCGTTCCAACTCGTTCGTGATATCGTCGCCAAGCTGTAGTTCGACGGACCGTTCGCGCATCGCCCGCATGTCGGCAAGGCCCATGCCATAGGCCGACAAGACGCCTGCCAGCGGATGTACGAAGACCCGGCCCATGCCGAGCGTATCGGCGATCAGGCAGGCATGCTGGCCGCCGGCGCCGCCGAAACAGTTGAGCGTGTATTCGGTGATGTCATAGCCGCGCTGAACTGAAATCTGCTTGATGGCGTTGGCCATGTTTTCGACGGCAATCTTGAGAAACCCTTCGGCCACCTGTTCCGGGCCGGGGCGGTCGCCGGTCGCCTGGTAGATGGCTTCCGCCAGTTCGCCGAACGACGCCTTGACGGCGCCCAGGTCGAGTGCCTCGTCGCCATGGGGGCCGAACACTTTCGGGAAGAATTTCGGCTGGATCTTGCCCAGCATGACGTTGCAGTCGGTTACCGTTAAGGGGCCGCCACGGCGGTAGCAGGCCGGCCCCGGCACGGCCCCGGCGGAATCCGGCCCGACCCGGTAACGGGCGCCGTCGAAATGCAGGATCGAACCACCGCCGGCGGCGACGGTATGGATGTTCATCATCGGTGCCCGCATGCGGACGCCGGCAACCTGGGTTTCGAAGGCCCGTTCGAATTCGCCGTCGAAGTGTGACACATCGGTCGAGGTACCGCCCATGTCGAAGCCGATAACTTTATCAAAACCGGCCTGACCGGCGGTCCGCGCCATGCCGACGACGCCGCCGGCCGGGCCGGACAGGATGCTGTCCTTGCCCTGAAATAGTCGCGCGTCGGTCAGGCCGCCATTCGATTGCATGAACATCAGTCGCGCATCGCCAAGGCTTGCCGCGACCCGGTCGACGTAGCGACGCAGGATCGGCGACAGGTAAGCATCGACGACGGTGGTATCGCCGCGAGAAACCAACTTCATCAGCGGGCTGACGTCGTGCGAGACCGAGACCTGAGTGAAGCCAATATCGCGGGCGATGGCGGCGACTCTGCGTTCGTGGTCGGGGAATCGGTAGGCGTGCATGAAGACGATGGCCGCCGATCTGAAGCCATCGTCATAGGCCGCTTGCAAGTCCGGGCGCGCGGCGTCTTCGTCCAGCACGGTCAGGACCTCGCCGTGGGCGCCGATGCGCTCATCGACCTCGATGGTTCGGGAATACAGAATTTCGGGAAGCCTGATATTCAGGTCAAACAGGCGTGGGCGGTTCTGATAGCCAATTCGCAGGGCGTCCTTGAAACCCCGGCTGGTGATCAGCACCGTCGGTTCGCCCTTGCGTTCCAACAAGGCGTTGGTGGCGACCGTCGTTCCCATCTTGACGGCGCCGATGCGGTCCGTCGGAATCGGATCGTCACTCCCCACGCCAAGCAGCTGGCGAATGCCTTCCAGGGCCGCGTCCCGATAGCGTTCCGGATTTTCCGACAACACCTTGTGCGACAGGATATCACCGTCCGGCGTGCGGGCGACGATGTCGGTAAACGTACCGCCACGGTCGATCCAGAACTGCCAGCGGTTGTCGGTGTTGTCATTCATGGCGGTGCCCCGGTTGTTGGTTCACAAGGATGTGGCGGCGCGCGCCGCCTGATCATAAAGTCCGGACAGCGCGCGTAATTTATCGGCGAGTTCGCCGATGGCGCGATTGTCCAGGTTAAGCGCTTCGAGAGACGAGACAAGGCAATCTTCGCGGATTTCCCGGTATTTTTCGCAGGCGGCGATGCCGTGGCGAGACGTCCTGAAGAACGTCTCCTTACCCTTGCGGCGTCGCCTTACCAGATCCGTCTTGACCAGCTTTTTCAGGGAATAGGAAACGGTGTGGACGTCTTCCACATTCAGCACGAAACAAATATCGGAGGCCTTTTTTTCGCGGTCGCGGTGATTGACCGAATGCAGCACCAGAATATCCAGCGGACTTAAGTCCGATAGTCCGGCCGCGGCCATGCATTGGACGGTCCATCTGGAAAAGGCGTTGTCGGCGATGATCAGGCCGTATTCGAACTCGCTTAATTCAATTGCCTTGTCGGAAATCAGGTGTGCGGATGAAACGATAGGGCGGCGCGGCTTGTTTTTTTGCCCCGTTTCATGGTCGTCAGAAGTGCCCTTCATCGCTTGGTTTCCTTAGGCCTATGATGTCTCGGCGGTTCCATCAAACAACAAAACGCCGAAATTATGCTGGTAAATTATCCGAATATCTTCCATAAGAGAAATGCTTTTTTTACCTGCCTTGTCTGATTGCCCTTTTTTTGGGATAGTTTTTCCAGGCGAACCCCGATTGTCTCGGGAATATCAGGGGGGCGATGATTCCCCGGTGAAATAGTCAACAGGGAGATTACAAAATGAACAAGTTCGTGATAGCGGCAACCGTCGCGACGTTTTCGATGTCGATGGCTACCGGCGCGGCGCTGGCCGCCGAAAAGTGGGATATGCCGATGGCCTATTCCGACAGCAACTTCCACACCCAGAACGGCAAGCTGTTCGCCGCCGCCGTAACCAAGGCATCCGGCGGCAAGCTTACGATTGTCGTTCATGGCGGCGGGTCCCTTTTCAAGGGGGGTGAAATCAAACGCGCCGTGCAGACCGGGCAAGCGCCTATCGGTGAGCGGCTGATGTCGGCGTTGGCCAACGAAAACCCGATGTTCGGAATCGATGCCGTGCCGTTCCTGGCGACCGACTTCGGCGCCGCGAAAAAACTCTATAAGGCGTCCAAGGGATCGATCGAAAAAATCCTCGACGGCCAGGGCCTCAAATTGCTGTACGCCGTGCCGTGGCCGCCGCAGGGTCTTTACGCCAACAAGGCCCTGAATTCGGTTGCCGACATGAAGGGCCTGAAGTTCCGTGCCTACAACCCGGCGACGTCGCGTCTTGCCGAACTGACCGGCGCCGTGCCGACCCAGATCGAAGCCGCGGAATTGAGCCAGGCGCTGGCGACCGGTGTTGCCAACTCGTTCATTTCGTCGGGTGCGACGGGTGTCGATAAAAAAGTGTGGGAACAGTTGGGTTACTTCTACGACGTTCAGGCCTGGTTGCCCAAGAACATGGTTATCGTCAACAAGAAGGCCTGGAACAAGCTTGACGGGGCGACCCGGAAAGTGGTCCTGACGGCGGCCGCCAATGCCGAAGCCGCCGGTTGGGCGAAAAGCGAAGAATTGGCGGGAGGGTATCTGAAAACCCTGGCCGCCCATGGTATGAAGGTTCAACCCGCCAACCCGGCTTTCAAGGCTGAATTGCAGAAAATCGGCGCGACCATGACCGCCGAATGGCAGCAGCAGGCCGGCGCCGAGGGCGCCGCCGTGATCGCCGCTTTCAAGGGTATGTAAAGGCATTCGGGGCCGGGCGTAAATCGCGTCCGGTCGTCCCTTTATTTCCCTCAACCATTCGTCGGGGTCGTTGGCCATGCGTGTGGCGCTTTCATATCTGTATCGGGGATGCGGTGCGCTCGCCGGACTGTTCCTGGTCGCCATCGCGGTGTTGATCCTGCTTCAGGCGGCGGGACGGTGGTTTGGTTTTTCCGTTCAGGGGGCATCGGATTACGCCGGCTACAGCATGGCGTCGGCTTCCTTTCTGGCGATGGCCTATACCTTCGGCCACGGCGGTCATATCCGGGTGACAATCCTGTTGCAGCGGTTGCACGGCAGGGCGCGCCGGATGATGGAATTCTGGTGCCTTGGCGCGGCCACGTTCCTTTCGGGCTATCTCGCCTTTTTCAGCGTCAAGATGGTTTTGGTGTCTTATGAAATCGGTGACATCAGCCAAGCCGCCGACGCGACGCCGCTGTGGATACCGCAGATAGGAATGGCCTTCGGCTCGACCGTGCTGGCCATCGCCATCGCCGAACAACTGATCGTTCTTCTGCTTGGCGGCGAGGTCATAGAAGAAGCATCCTCCACCTTTGATCCGGAGCAGGGCAATGGATGAATTCATTCTGACCGCCGTTTTCATCTCGGTCCTGTTTTTCTTGCTTGGCAGCGGCGTCTGGATCGGCCTGTCGCTGATTGGCGTGGCGCTTTCCGGTATGTTGCTGTTCACCGTAAGACCGGCGGGCGATGCCATGGTAACGACCATCTGGACGTCCAGCTCAAGCTGGACCCTGACGGCCCTGCCGCTGTTTATCTGGATGGGCGAAATTCTGTTCCGGACCCGATTGTCAGAAGATATGTTCAAGGGTCTGTCGCCGTGGCTGACACGGCTGCCGGGGCGATTGTTGCATTTTAATATTATCGGCTGCGCGATTTTTGCCGCGATTTCGGGTTCGTCCGCGGCGACCGTCGCCACCGTCGGCAAGATGTCGATCCCGGAACTCCGGCGGCAGGGGTATCCCGAGAAGATGATCATCGGCACGCTGGCCGGGGCGGGGACGCTTGGTTTGCTTATTCCGCCGTCGATTATTTTGATTGTTTACGGGGTGACCATCAATGAATCGATCTCGAAGCTGTTTATCGCCGGTGTCTTTCCGGGGCTGATGCTGGCCGGTTTGTTCATGGGCTTTACGATTGCCTGGTCGCTGCTTAACCGGGATCAGATTCCGCCCCTTGATGCGAAGCTGACGTTGATCCAGAAAATTCGTCGTTCCATATATCTGTTTCCGGTGATGATGCTGATCGCGACCGTGCTGGGATCCATTTATCTGGGCTGGTTCACCGCCACCGAAGCCGCCGTTCTGGGGGTCGTCGGATCGCTGAGTTTGTCCGCCATCCAGCGATCGCTGACCTGGGAGAGTTTTTCCGCCAGCCTGATGGGGGCGACCAGGACATCGTGCATGATCGCCCTGATCCTGGCGGGCTCGACGTTTTTGTCCCTGTCCATGGGTTTTACCGGTTTGCCACGGGCCATGGCGTCGTGGATCGCCTCGCTTGAATTGGCGCCATTGACGCTGATCGCCGCGTTGGCCGTATTTTACATCGTGTTGGGCATGTTCCTCGATGGTATTTCCAGCGTCGTCCTGACCATCGCAATCGTCGAGCCGATGGTGCGTCAGGCCGGAATCGATTTGATCTGGTTCGGTATTTTCATCGTCATCGTCGTCGAAACGGCGCAGATCACTCCGCCCATCGGCTTCAACCTTTTTGTCCTGCAAGGGATGACCCATCATTCCATCATGTACGTGGCGCGGGCCGCGCTGCCGCTGTTTTTCCTGATGGTCGTGGCCCTTGTGCTGATCGTCGCATTCCCTGACATCATCACCTACCTGCCAGAGCAGATGCGCTCCCAACCGGGAACGTAGTCCGCCCATGTTTCAGGCGCTGACCAGACTGTTTTCGCGCCACCTTACCGGAGTACTGGCGGTAAGCCTGTTCATTGGTCTGGCGCTGCCGGGGCTGGCGGCGTTGTTGCGGCCCCTGATAACACCGGCGGTGTTGTTGCTGCTGCTGGTGACCATGCTGCGGATCGATTGGCGGCAGGCCGCGGGCTACCGGCGGCGACCGGTTCTTCTTGGGTCCGTGCTGGGCTGGATGTTGATCGCCTTGCCGGTGCTGATGTGGTTGGCATCGAAAGCGGTTGAGCTACCGCCGGGTGTCGAGGTGGCGCTGATTTTAATGGCCGCTTCGCCGCCGACGTTGTCGTCACCGTCGTTGGCCCAGATCATCGGCCTGGATGGGCCGCTCAGTCTGGTTGTCTTGTGTGTGGCGATGCTCGTGGTGCCTCTGACGTTGCCGTTTTTATCCATCGAACTTCTGCGGCTGGAACTGTCGCTCGGGGCGGTTGACCTGATGCTGCGGCTGGGCGGTCTGATCGGCGGCGCGGTCGTTGTGGCGCTTATCGTGCGTCGGATCCTCGGGCGACAAAGAATTGAACGCTCATCGGACATCATCGACAGCGTGCTGGTTCTGGCGATGGTCGTGTTCGCCATCGCTGTGATGGATGGGGTGGCGGCGTCAATCGCCGCCGACCCCGCTCATGTCCTGATGGTGGCGGCGACCGCATTCGCCGCCAACGTCGGCTTTCAGGTTTTGGGGTGGGCCGTGTTCAACCTGACCGGAAGGCGGATCGCCCTGACCGTCGGTTACTCCTGTGGCAACCGCAACATGGGCATTCTGCTGCCGGCGCTGCCGGCCGTCATCTGGCCGGATACCCTGCTGTTCATCGCCCTTTATCAGTTCCCCGTCTATATGCTGCCATGGGCGTTGGTCAGGACCTACCGGCGGTTTCTTAACATGCCTTAATTGGCGCTGCCGACAGTGATCCGTTTGACGATGTAATCGCCGCCGCGGTTGCTCATGGTCAGCCCCTGGAAGGGGTCGCCGAAGCCGCGATCGAGTGTGTTCAGGATTTCCCGGCCATCGACGCTGATTTTCATCCGTCCGTGGGTGTCGCGGGACCAGCGAAGGGCGTGGGTTTTCTTGTCTTCCAATGTCATCGGCCCGATAGACTGGTCAATCACCCGCGATCCGCTGGGCGAAACGCTTAGCAGCGACAGTCCTTCGCCGGGGCTGTAAGTCAGGCGGTAGCCCGATGCGCGGTCGTTGCCCTGATAAGGGCCGATATCGAGGCGTCCGCCGGATGGTTGGCCCTGCTGAACCCATGAACTGAATTCAAGATCAATGGTAAAGGCGTTGCCGATTGCCGCCGGGGTGTAGATTCCGGCCATTGCCTGTTCGGTCGGGGCGCCTGCCGTCGTGCCGCCGCCCGACTGGTTCAGCACCGCGCCAAGAATGGCGAGCGCGGTTTCCCGATCACTGAGTTTTTTCTGCTGCTGCTGCATTTGGCCCTGAACGGCGACGGCGCTTCGCAGCCCCCATCCTTTCTCGACCCAGTATTTTCCTTGATCGACGGTCCAGGCCGGGTTGGCGGTGAAGTCACCGTCACTGAAATCATCCGATAGCACGGTCCGAATTCCGGGCTGGCTTGTCGCTCCCGCTGCGTCGTAACTGCGGGCCAGATCACGCAGGTCACGCAGGAAGGCGGGGTCCGCGGCGCGGGATTTTTCGGCGTCGTCGATCAGCTTGTCGAGGCGCTTGATGAATTCCTGGACGTCGACAGCGCCGGCGCCGGTTTTCTGGTCCGGGTTGGACCACGGCGCGTATTTTGTCTGTGCCTGGGCCGGCACGCTCATTAAGAGCAGAAGGGGCAACAGGATAAAGAAGCGCATGGCAGGGCCTTCCCGGTAATCGTTTCACATTTCAATCTCGACTATATATAGGGCTGACATATATATAAGGACAATATTTCCTCTGGCGGGGTGCATGTCTTATGCTTGGCCCGCTGCATGAGCAACTGAAAGAATTTACATGAGTATCTGGGGAAAAGTCATCGGCGGCGTTGCCGGTTTTGCCATCGGCGGGCCTTTGGGGGCGATGCTGGGAGCTTACGCGGGCCATACCGTCGATAAGAAAATAGGCGCGGCGCAAAGGGACAGCATCGGGCACGGCGGCGATACCGCGACCCGTCAGGTCGCTTTCACCGTCGCCGTCATCGTCCTCAGTGCCAAAATGGCCAAAGCCGATGGCGAGGTTTCGCGCGAAGAAGTGGATGCCTTCAAGCGGATTTTCCACATCCCGCCCGGCGAAATGAAAAAGGTCGGCAAATTATTCGACGAAGCGCGTCAGGATTCAGAAGGGTTCGAGCCCTATGCCGAACAAATCGCCTTCATGTTCGCCCGCGAACCGGCGGTACTGGAAGAATTGCTGGGCGGTTTGTTCCACATCGCCATGGCCGACGGGGTAATGAAACCGGCGGAACTGCAATTCTTGCGGCAGATCGCGGCGATTTTTGGTTTCGACGAGCATCGTTTTCAAAGAATTCACGCCAGTTTCGACACGCCGGAGAAATCGAACCCCTATGATATCCTTGGGGTTGATTCCGCCACCAGCGACGCCGGCGTCAAGAATGCCTATCGCAAACTGGTTCGCGAAAACCATCCCGACACTCTGATTTCCCAAGGCTTGCCGCAGGAATTCATCGACCTTGCCAATGAAAAGATGTCGGCGATAAATGCCGCCTACGACACCATCAAAAAACGGCGAAAGATCAACTGACGAGGCTTCCGGGCATGCAACAACGTCCGTCTCCCAATCAAGACGACCGCCCGGCGGATACCCCCGTTGATATGCTGGTGTTGCACTATACCGGCATGCAAAGCGCGCAAGCGGCGCTGGGCCGTCTGTGTAACGCCGAAGCCGGTGTCAGTGCCCACTACCTGATTGACGAGGACGGTCAGGTATGGTCGCTGGTGTCTGAAGACCGCCGCGCCTGGCATGCGGGTGTCGCCTGGTGGCGGGGCCGGACCGACATCAATGCCCGGTCTATTGGTATCGAACTGGTCAATCCCGGCCATGAATTCGGGATCACGCCTTTTTGCGACCCGCAGATGTTGGCGCTGATTGACCTGGGCCGCGATATCCTGAGCCGATTTGCCATCCCGCCGATCCATGTGGTTGGCCATTCCGATGTCGCCCCCCGCCGCAAGCAGGACCCGGGCGAGCTGTTTGATTGGCGTCGCCTGGCGCGCGCCGGGATCGGTTCGTGGCCCGACCCTTGCCGGTCGCCGGAAACAGACGCGAGGCGGGCTTTGCAAATGCTGGGGGATATCGGTTACGAGACCGTCGATCCGCAAAAAGCGGTCGAAGCCTTCCAGCGTCGCTACCGGCCGCACTTGATCGACGGCATCATCGATGCCGATACGGCGGGGCTGATCACTGCCGTGTTGGCTATTTCATCCCGGTAGGGTATATAATAGTCAACGTCAGACGGTCGGATGGCCGCTGTTTGTATCTTTTTGGATGCGGGCAGAGGAAAGTCCGGGCTCCATGGAAACGCGGTGCCGGCTAACGGCCGGCGGGGGCGACCCCAGGGAAAGTGCCACAGAAAGCAAACCGCCTTTTGTTCGCAAAAGGTAAGGGTGAAAGGGTGCGGTAAGAGCGCACCGCACCCCCGGTAACGGGGGTGGCAGGGTAAACCCCACCGGGAGCAAGACCGAGTAGGGACGACCGGTGGCTTCGGGTCACAGGCGGGTTTTCGCGCCGTCGTCCGGGTGTGTCGCACGAGGCGTCCGGTAACGGGCGTCCCAGATGAATGGCCATCTATCCCCCGCAGCCCTGGGGCTCGGGGGTGGACAGAACCCGGCTTACAGACCGTCTGACGTAATATTTTCTATTCTTGATGATGCCTCCCTGAAGGAAGGCCCATTCGGTGCAATTTGAGTTATCTGATCAAGAAAAGAACGTACCAAGAACATAATTCGGCCACATTATTACTGTCTGATCCATGTTGTCCGATTTTAGGACTTTGGAAAGGTGTGGTGGGCATAAATGAACGCGCCCCAAGCGATGGCGTTGTTCTTTGGAAAGACTTTATTAACCGGCCAAAACCCATAATATCCCATTGCTTCCCATTATATCCCATGTTATCCCATTAAGACCCATTAGGTCACTTCGGGAAGCGAGGTCGGTTCGCAGTTGCGTCAGGGCCCATTTGATGTGCGGTGAAGCGGCGGACTTCCAGACTTGATGGGACGGAAGAGTATTACGGCATCGGGGGCCGAAATGACGCTGTTGGTCGGCAGACACGTCAACAGGATTGACAAAAAAGGGCGGGTTTCCGTCCCTAAACCGTTCCGCGACGCTCTCGTCGCAGAAGGGTTTTCCGGCGTCTACGTCTATCCCTCGATCCGCTTTCAGGCCATCGAGGCCTGTGGCGAAAGCTACTTCCGCCAGCTCACCCAACGGGTCGATGACTCCCTCGCCATGTTCTCCCCGGAACAGGACGACTTGTTGATCGCCATTCTTGACAATGCGCACGCCCTGCCGTTCGACCCCGAAGGGCGGATCGTCTTGCCTGACGAGCTCTTGCAAAGAGCCGACATCACCGCCGAAGCGCGCTTTGTCGGTCGCGTCAATTCGTTCCAGATCTGGCAGCCCGATATCCATGAAGAACACCGCGGCAAAGGTCTGGAACAGGCCCGCGCCCGCGGCGTCACGCTACCGCCGCCCGGCGCGCGCAAACCTGATGGGGGGCTTGAATGAAGGCTGCCCCTCACACCCCGGTAATGCTTAAGGAAGTGCTGGATGTGCTGAACCCGCGCGACGGTGCCGTCTACGTTGACGGAACCTTCGGTGCCGGTGGTTACACCACTGCTATTCTGGAAACCGCTGACTGCCGGGTATTCGGAATCGACCGCGACCCGCGCGCCCTTGCCGCAGGCGAGGAACTGGCCCGCCGCTTCCCTGGGCGGCTACGCATTCTGGCCGGTTGTTACGGTGACATGGTGCGGCTTTTGGGCGACGTCGGCATCGAACGGGTCGATGGCGTGGCGCTTGATATCGGTGTGTCTTCGATGCAGATCGATGATGCCGACCGTGGGTTCTCCTTCAGGAATGACGGTCCCTTGGATATGCGCATGGGGCTGGGCGCGACGATGACCGCCGCCGATGTGGTCAACACCATGGCCGCCGATGATCTTGCCGATATCCTGTTCACTTATGGCGAAGAACGGGCATCGCGCCGGATCGCCGCCGCGATCGTTCGGGACCGTGCCGAAACGCCGTTTACCACCACCGACCAACTGGCCGGGTTGCTCAGGCGCATCGTCAAGAAATCCAGGGACGGCATCGATCCGGCGACCCGCACCTTTCAGGCGCTGAGAATTTTCGTAAACGACGAACTGGGTGAACTTGATCGCGGGCTGTCGGGTGCCGAACACCTGCTGGCGCCCGAAGGCCGCCTCGCCGTGGTGTCTTTTCATTCCCTCGAAGACCGCCGGGTTAAGAACTTTTTGCAAAAGCGCAGCGGCATGGCGGCGAACCCGTCGCGCCATTTGCCGCAGGCGGGATTGTCGGCAACGAACCGCGGGCCGGCGGCAAGCTTTAGCCTGATCAAGCGTGGCGCGATCAAGCCGACGGCAGCCGAGGTGGCGAGAAATCCAAGAGCCAGATCGGCCAGGCTCAGGGCGGCGGAACGCAACGGTTCCCCGCCCTGGCCCGGCGACACCGACGCCGTGGGAATCCGCCCATGATACGCCATACCACACTGCTGTTCCTGTTGTTGGCGGGCGCTCTCAGCGTCGGGCTGTTTTCGATCAAGTATCAGGTTCAGGATCTGGAACAGAAACTGGTCTCCCTGAATAAATCGATCTATCAGGAACGTCGTTCCATTCATGTCCTGAACGCCGAATGGAGCTATCTCAACAATCCGGAAAGGTTGGCCGGGCTGGCCAGCCGTCTTCTGCACATGCAGCCGATCCTGCCGTCGCAACTGGCGAGCCTGAAAGAAATCGACTCACGGCTCGATGGCCTCGGCACGGCCTCGCTGCCCCTGGGCGAGGGGGGTGGACAATGACGGTCAGGACCCGCGTTCATCTGGAAGGCAACCTGAAACAGGCGCTTGAAACCGGTCGCAACAGGCTGTTGGTGACGGGCGTCGTCTTTATGATCGCCTTCGTCGTTATTTCCATTCGTCTGGTGGACCTGACGGTGTTTGGTCCCGGCGCCAGGCCACGCCTCGCCCATGTCGCGGCCGCCGCCCCAAACGTCGTTAAGCGGGCCGATATCATTGATCGCAACGGCGTCATCCTGGCGACCAGCTTGCCCAGCGCCTCGTTGTTTGCCGACCCGCGGGATGTCATGAACGCGGAAGATGCCGCGGCCAGACTGGTCAAGGTCCTGCCCGATCTGACTTATAGTGAAATTCTCGCCAAGCTGGATTCCGGGGCGCGCTTCGTCTGGCTTAGCCGCAACCTGACCCCCAATCAGCAATATCAGGTCAACAAGCTTGGCATTCCCGGCCTGTCGTTCCGTCAGGGAGAACGCCGGGTTTATCCCCAAGGGCGTGAAGCGGCGCATATCCTGGGACTAACGGATATCGACGGCAAGGGTATCGCAGGCATCGAAAAGCGTTTTTCCGATGCCTTGGAAAACGCCGCTTCGCCGTTGCAGCTGTCCATCGATATCCGCATCCAGTCGATGCTGCGTCGCGAATTGATGTCCTCAATGGCCGAATTCAAAGCCCGGGGCGCGGCCGGAGCGGTGCTTGATGTCCATACCGGCGAAGTCATGGCGATGGTCTCGTTGCCTGATTTCGATCCCAATCAACCGGCCACGATGTTGGACGACGCCGCGTTTAATCGCGTCACCAAGGGCGTCTACGAGATGGGCTCGACGTTCAAGTTGTTCAACACGGCGATGGCGTTGGACAGCAACACCGTCGGGCTGAAAGACGGCTACGACGCCTCCAAGCCGATCCACATTGCGCGTTTTACCATTCACGATTTTCACGCCAAGAATCGCTGGCTGTCAGTGCCGGAAATTCTGATTTATTCATCCAACATCGGCTCGGCCAAGATGGCCATGGATGTCGGCGCCAAGGCCCAGCGATTCTACCTTGACCGGTTTGGCCTGCTGCGTCCGTCCGACGTCGAGCTGCCGGAAATCGGCTTGCCGCAGACCCCCCGACGTTGGGGCGACATCAGCACCATGACCATTTCTTACGGTCATGGCATAGCGGTCAGCCCGTTGCAGGTGGTCGGTGCGGCCGCGGCGCTGGTCAATGGCGGCATCCGCTACCCGGTCAGTCTGCTTAAGCACCGGGGTCTCGAAGCGCCTGAAGGCGAGCGGGTGCTGTCTGCCCGTACGTCGGATGAAATGCGTGGGCTGATGCGTCTGGTTGTCACCAAAGGGACGGGCAAAAATGCCGCCGCCACCGGATATCTGGTGGGCGGCAAAACCGGGTCCGCTGAAAAGCAAGTCGATGGCCGCTATGCGGTAAAGTCGCTGATTTCTTCTTTCGTCGGGGCTTTCCCCATGAACAATCCCCGCTATGTGATGATGGCCATGCTTGATGAACCGAAAGGCACCAAACGGACCTTTAACTATGCCACCGGCGGCTGGGTCGCGGCGCCCGTCATCAAACGCATGGTTATGGCCATGGGGCCACTACTCGGGATGATGCCGAACCGCTCGACAGACGGCAAAGACGGCTTACCTCGGCTGGCGTCATTGCGGGTCGGGGCGGGGGCAGGGAAACCGCGACTTGAGACTTATTGATTTATTGGACGGAGACGAAAACGACGTGATCCACGGCGCACTTAATGCAGAAACCAACATCGACGGCTTGACGTGTGATTCGCGTCTCGTTCGACCCGGGTTCCTGTTTGCCGCGATCCCCGGAACGGATGCCGATGGCCGGACGTTTATTTCCGATGCCGTTTCGCGTGGCGCCGTCGTCGTTTTGGCTCCCCCCGGTACGGATGCGGATGTTTCGGTCCTTCACGATAGCAATCCCCGTCGCCGCTACGCCTTGATGGCGGCGCGCTTTTACGGCGCCCAGCCGGCCTCTATCGCGGCCGTGACAGGGACCAACGGCAAGACGTCGGTGGTTTCCTTCGTCCGCCAGATCTGGACCAAACTGGGCCATCAGGCGGCCAGCCTGGGGACATTGGGCATTACGGCGCCCCGGATGCGTACCGAAAAGGGCCTGACCACGCCTGACCCCGCGGACCTGCACGCCAGTCTGGCGACCCTGGCCGGGCAGGGTGTGGAAACACTGGCGATGGAAGCCTCGTCCCACGGTCTTGGCCAATATCGTCTGGATGGCGTCAACGTCTCGCTGGCCGGGTTCACCAACTTGAGCCACGATCATCTGGATTATCACGGAACCATGGATGCCTATTTGCAGGCCAAGGCGCGCCTGTTCGGCGAAATTCTGAACGCCGATGGCGTCGCCGTCCTGAACGCCGATGATGCGACCTGGCCGGGGCTTTCGAAAATTATCGAAGACCGGGGCTGCCGGCTTATCGGGTATGGCCGTCAGGGGACGGAGATTTGTCTCCTAGAGGCCGTTCCGTGTGCCGAAGGGCAGCGGCTGAAGCTGCGGGTTATGGGCCAAGACGTCGACGTGCTGTTGCCTTTGGCGGGATCTTTTCAAGTTCAAAATGCACTGTGCGCCCTGGGACTGGTTATTGCCGGCGGCGCTGCGCCGCAGACCGCCGTGGCCGCACTGGAAACGCTGGAAGAGGTTCCGGGTCGCCTGCAAAAAATCGCCGAAACGGCATCGGGCGGCACCGTCTATGTGGATTTTGCGCATACCCCCGACGCCCTCGCCACCGTGCTCGGCGCGTTACGTTCCCATACTGCCGGACAGCTTAACGTGGTGTTCGGCTGTGGCGGTGACCGTGATCGGGCGAAACGTCCGGAAATGGGCCGCATCGCGTGTGACCTGGCCGATGGCGTCATTGTTACCGATGACAATCCCCGTGGCGAAGACGCCGCCGCCATTCGCGCCGAGGTCCTTGCGGCTTGCGCCTCGGCAAGGGAAATCGGTGATCGTGCGGAAGCCATTGCCACCGCCGTCGCGGCGCTTGGTGCGGGCGATGTCCTTGTCGTCGCCGGTAAAGGTCATGAAACCGGACAGATCGTCGGCGATGAGGTTCGTCCTTTCGATGACGCCGAAGAAGTCCGCCGCGCGGTCGAGGGAGGGTCGTGATGATGTCCGACCCTAAACAAATACAAAGAGATGTCTTATGGACGTCCGAAGACGCCGAAACGGCGACCGGCGGCAGTGCCTCCGGGTCGTGGGCGGCGACCGGAGTTTCCATCGACAACCGGACGCTGGTTCCGGGCGATCTGTTCGTCGCTATCAAGGGGCCGAATTTTGACGGTCACAAATTCGCCGCCGCCGCTATCGCCGCCGGCGCCGCCGCCGTGGTGATTGATCATGTTCCCGGTGATCTTGGCGACACCGCGCCGTTGCTGCGGGTCGCCGACACCTTGCAGGCGTTGCGGGATCTCGCCGTCGCCGCCCGTGCCCGCACGTCGGCCCGGATCATCGCCGTGACCGGCAGTGTCGGTAAGACCGGCAGCAAGGAAGCGTTGAAATTTGTGCTGTCCCGTCAGGCGCTCACCAGTGCCAGCGAAGGCAGCCTGAACAATCACTGGGGCCTGCCCCTGAGCCTGTCGAGATTACCGCAACGGGCCACCTTCGGGGTTTTTGAAATGGGCATGAACCATCCCGGAGAAATTGCGCCGCTGTCGAAAATGGCGCGACCGCACGTGGTGCTGATTACCAATGTCGAGGCCGTACACAGCGCCTATTTCGAGAGCGTCGAGGAAATCGCCAATGCCAAGGCCGAAATTTTCGCCGGGGTCGAGCCGGGCGGTATGGCGGTGCTGAATCGGGACAACGAACATTTTCATCGATTGAGTGAAGCCGCCCGCAAATGCGGCCTCGACCGGGTTATCGGTTTTGGTGTGTCCGAAGACGCCAGTTTCCGGCTGATCGAAGAAACCCCGGATGCCGATGGCAGTTCCGTGACGGTCGATATTGACGGCAATGTGACGACCTATCGGTTGGCTATTGCGGGTCATCATTGGGTGATGAACAGTCTGGGCGTGCTGGCCGCCGTTGCCGCCGCCGGTGGCAATGTCAGCGAAGCGGCGCGGTCGTTTGCCGATCTTTCGGCGCCACGGGGCCGAGGCCGGATTCACCACATCGCCGTTGGCGGGCACGCCTTTACCCTGATCGATGAAAGCTATAACGCCAGTCCGGTTTCCATGAACGCGGCATTCGAAGTCTTGAGCCAAACAACAACCGGCCCCGGTGGGCGGCGCATCGCCGTTCTGGGTGACATGCTGGAACTGGGCGAGAATTCAGTCGAACGCCATGTCGGGCTCGCGGCCTCGCTGGAACGTAACGGGGTCGATCTGGTTTTTACCGCCGGCAGCGACATGGCCCATTTGTACGACGCCGTCGCGGCGGAAATGCGGGGCGGGCGAGCGGAAAATTCCGAAGCACTTTTGCCGGTCGTGATGTCGGCGATCAAAGCGGGCGACGTGGTCATGGTTAAAGGCTCTCTTGGCAGCCGTACCGGCCTGATTGTCGATGCGTTGCTGGGCCAGTTCGATAAGCCCGGCGCGCAACCGCGGCGCGTGGTCAATGGACAATAGGGAAGGGATTTAAGAACGATGCTTTATCATTTCCTGTTCCCGCTGGCAGACCAGATTGCGGCCTTCAATGTGTTCCGCTATCTGACGTTTAGAACCGGTGGCGCGATGATGACCGCCCTGATCATCAGCTTTCTGATCGGGCCGTGGCTGATCAAGCATCTGACGATACGTCAGAAAGGCGGTCAGCCGATTCGTGACGATGGCCCGGAAGGCCACCTGTTGACCAAACAGGGGACGCCGACCATGGGGGGCTTCATGATCCTGGTGGCGATGACCCTGTCGACCGTGCTGTGGGCCGATCTGACAAACGGTTACGTGTGGGCGGCATTGGGTGTCACCATCGCCTATGGCGCCATCGGCTTTCTTGACGATTACCTGAAGATTACCCGGCGCAACAGCGAGGGACTGTCGGGCAAACTGAAATTGCTGTTGCAGGCCCTGATCGCCGCCGCCGCCGCGTTGTGGATCAGCAGGTTGCTGCCGGATCCCCTGTCGACGACGCTGGCGGTCCCGTTCTTCAAGAATACGTTGGTCGATTTAGGTGTGTTGTTTGTGCCGTTTGCCGTCGTTGTGATGATCGGGGCGTCCAATGCGGTCAACCTGACCGATGGCCTTGATGGCCTGGCCATCGGTCCGGTGATGATCGCCGCCGGGGTGTTCGTGTTGATTTCCTATCTGGTCGGACACATCGGTTTTTCAGACTATTTGCAGATCCACCATGTGCCGGGTAGTGGCGAACTCGCGGTCTTTTGCGCCGCCCTGATCGGCGGCGGTTTGGGCTTTCTGTGGTTCAACGCGCCGCCGGCAAAAGTGTTTATGGGCGACACCGGGTCGTTGGCTCTGGGGGGCGCCCTGGCGACGGTCAGCGTCGTTACCAAGCATGAACTGGTGTTGGCCATCGTCGGCGGCCTGTTCGTTCTGGAAACCGTCTCGGTGATCGTTCAGGTGTTGTCCTTCAAGCTGACCGGCAAACGCGTCTTCGCCATGGCGCCGCTGCATCATCATTTCGAAAAGAAGGGTTGGGCCGAACCAACCATTGTTATCCGTTTCTGGATCATCGCCGTCGTTTTGGCGCTGATCGGGTTATCGACACTGAAACTGCGCTAAAGACGTTATGAAGGTTAAAGACAGAATGATCGACGTTCGTACCCTGTCAGAGCAACCCGTCGCCGTTTGCGGCCTCGGTCGTTCTGGTCTGTCGGCCGCTCTGGCGCTCAAAGAAAGCGGCGCGCAGGTTTGGGCCTGGGACGACGAGCCGGATACGCGGGACCGCGCCGCCGCCGCTGGCGTGCCGTTGGTCGATCTGACGGCGTGCGACTGGACCAGGCCGGTGGCGCTGGTCCTCAGTCCCGGCATTCCGCTGAGCCATCCCAAGCCCCATCCGGTTGCCGAACTGGCCAACAAGGCGGGTGTCGAAATCATTTGCGATATCGAACTGCTGGCGCGCACGCAAACCGATGCGACCCTGGTTGGCGTTACCGGCACCAATGGCAAGTCGACGACGACGGCGCTGATCGGGCATCTCCTTGGCGCGGCGGGAAAGCAGGTCGAAATTGGCGGCAATCTTGGCGTCCCGGCCCTGGACCTTGAGCCGCTGGGCAAGGCTGGAAGCTACGTGCTGGAAGTGTCGTCCTACCAGTTGGACCTGTTATCATCCGCCGTTTTTGACGTCGCGGTGATGCTGAATATCAGCCCCGATCATCTGGACCGCCACGGTGGTATGGCTGGTTACGTCGCCACTAAGAAAACAATTTTCCGGGGCCAGTCGGCGTTGCAGACGGCGATCATCGGACTCGATGATGACCATTGTCAGGCCATCTACGATGAGTTGACGGCCCGGGGCGATCGGGACGTAATTCCGGTTTCGGGTCATCGGGTTATTCCCGGCGGCGTTTATGTCAGCCAAGGCATTCTTTACGATGCCACCGAAGATGGCGGCGCGCGAGCGATTATCGACCTTTCCGCTATCAAGACCCTTCCCGGTGCCCATAATGCCCAGAACGCCGCCGCCGCCTATGCGGCGGCGAAGGCCACGGGACTCGCCGTTTCGGATATCGTCGACGGTTTGAGATCGTTCCCCGGACTTGCCCATCGCCAGGAACTGGTCGATGTGGTCGATGGCATTTCTTACGTTAATGACAGCAAGGCGACCAATGTCGAGGCCGCCGTTCGGGCCTTGGTGTGCTACGGCGACATCTACTGGATCGCCGGCGGCCGCGCCAAAGAAGGCGGATATGACGCCATCGCCGGTCATCTTGGCAACGTCCGTCAGGCGTTTTTGATTGGTGAAGCGGCCAACGATATCGCCAGGGCGTTGGACGGACATGTGCCATGGACGCTGTCGGGCACTTTATCAACGGCGGTCGCGCAGGCCCATCGGGCGGCCCTTGACGGCAACGGCGGGGTTGTCCTGTTGTCGCCCGCCTGCGCGTCGTTCGATCAATTCAAGAACTTTGAAAGCCGTGGCGATTTCTTCCGTGACGCCGTTGCCGCCCTGCGGGAGGTCGGAACATGACGACGCTTGGCCGCACGGATACCTCGGTTGTCAGTCGCTGGTGGTGGACGGTTGACCGGTGGATGCTGATTGCCATTGTCGCCATCGCCGCTATCGGGGCCGTCTTGACCCTGGCCGCATCGCCGGCGGTCGCCGAACGGATCGGCTTCGATCCCTATCATTTCGTGCGGCGTCAGTTCGTTTTCCTGCCGGTGGCCCTTGTGATGATGTTCGGGGTTTCACTGATGACGCCACGCGGGGTCAAGCGGTTGGCCGTTGTGCTGGCCGTGCTGGCCTTCCTCGGCATGATAGCGACGCTGATCGCCGGATCGGAAATCAAGGGCGCCAGCCGCTGGATTTCACTTGCCGGGTTCTCCCTGCAACCATCGGAATTCGTCAAGCCGGCGTTTGCCGTGATCGCCGCATGGATGTTCGCCGAACATCGGGAAGACGATCGTTTCCCCGGCACCATTGTCGCCACTGGATTGTTCGTGGCGGTGGCCGCCTTGCTATTGCTGCAACCCGATGTTGGTATGACCGCTGTCGTCGCCGCCGTCTGGGGGGTCGAATTCTTTCTCGCCGGGTTGCCATTGTTGCTGGTGGTGTTGATGGCGGCGGCGTTCGCGGGCAGCGTCGTCGCCGCCTATTTTACATTTTCTCATGTGCAGTTGCGCATTGACCGTTTTCTCGATCCGTCTTCCGGCGAGGGCTATCAGGTGACACGCGCGCTGGAGGCTTTTCGCAACGGAGGCCTGTTCGGTCGCGGACCGGGCGAAGGCCGGGTCAAGGAAGTGCTGCCCGACGCCCATGCCGATTTCATCTTCGCCGTCGCCGGGGAAGAATTCGGTCTTATTGTTTGTCTGATCATTCTTGGCCTGTTCGCATTTGTCGTGCTTCGCGGCTTCTCGCGGGTTCTGCGCGAAGACAATCTGTTCATCCTGCTGGCGGTGGCGGGCCTGACGGTGCAGTTCGGTTTGCAGGTCATCATCAATATTGCATCGACCATCAATTTGATCCCGCCCAAGGGTATGACATTGCCGTTCATATCCTACGGCGGATCTTCGACCCTGTCGTTGGCATTAGGCATGGGGATGCTGTTGGCGCTGACTCGTGAACGCCCCGGCGGCATCGGCATCGCGCGGATCAACCGCGGCGGCTTGCGCCAAAGGTTGCAGTCGTTCGGCATCGGACGGGACCGGTCGGCCACTATGGTGATCGGAGATGTCAGATGACGGGCAAAATGCACAATCCGGTTGTCCTTGCCGCCGGTGGCAGTGGCGGTCATGTCTTCCCTGCCGAAGCTCTGGCGACGGAGTTGGCTGGACGTGAATTACGGCTGGTGCTGATTACCGACCGTCGCGGCGAGCACTACGGCGGCGCGCTTGGCAATATCGATACCTATCGCATCCGGGCCGGTGGCATCGCCGGGAAAAGCCTTGCGGCGCGTCTGAAAAGCGGTCCAGAACTGGCCGTCGGCACATGGCAGGCACGGTCCCTGTTGAAGCGCATTAATCCTTCCGCCGTCGTCGGTTTCGGTGGTTACGCATCGGTGCCGACCATGCTGGCCGCCACCTTTGGCGGGTACAGAACGGCGATCCACGAACAGAACGCTATTCTTGGCCGGGCCAACCGGTTGCTCGCTGGCCGGGTCGATCGCATCGCCACGTCATTCAGAAACACGCTTTCCGTTCCCGATGCCGTCGCCGGTCGGGTGCTGTATTGCGGCATGCCGGTGCGCTCATCGGTCATTCCCATGCGCGACGTTCCCTACCCGGTTCTGGATGACACCTGCCGCATCAATGTTCTGGTGCTCGGCGGCTCACAGGGCGCCAGCGTACTGAGCGACATCATCCCGCAAGCCATCGGTCTGTTGGATGACGATCTCAGGAACAGGATCTCCGTTACCCAGCAATGCCGTCCGGAAGATCTTGAAAAAACGCGCACGACGTATGATCGTTTGGGAATTGACGCGACGCTCAGCGATTTCTTCGATGATGTCCCCGGTGCGTTGGCGGCGGCGCATTTGTTGATTGGACGGTCGGGTTCCTCGACAGTGGCGGAAGCGACCGTCATCGGCAGGCCCGCGATCCTGGTTCCTTATCCTCATGCCATTGATGATCATCAGTCCTTTAACGGCCACGCTTTGGACGAAGCGGGCGGTGGTTGGGTGATGTCGCAGGAAACATTCACCGCCAGCGGCTTGTCGGGGCGGCTGCACTCGTTGTTGCGGAGTCCTAAAATTTTGCAAAAGGCGGCGGTTTGCGCCCGCGCCGCGGGGCGTCCGGATGCCGCGGTCAGGCTGGCCGATATGGTCTGCGACCTGCTTGACCGCAATGGCGACAGGAGGGCCGCATGAGAGCCCTTCCCTTGTCCATCGGCATGATTCATTTCGTCGGGATCGGCGGAATCGGTATGAGCGGCATAGCCGAGGTCCTTCACAATTTGGGCTATTCGGTTCAGGGCAGTGACATGGCCGACAGCGCCAACGTCAAACGCCTGGTCGACATGGGTGTTTCCGTCGCCATTGGTCACCGCGAAGAGAACCTGGGCGCGGCGCAGGTGGTTGTCGTATCGACGGCCGTCAAACCGGACAATCCGGAAGTCCTAGAGGCGCGCCGTAACATGATCCCGGTCGTCCGTCGCGCCGAAATGCTTGGTGAATTGATGCGCCTGAAGTGGTCAATCGCCGTTGGCGGCACCCACGGCAAGACGACGACGACATCCCTGATCGCCTCGATGCTGGATGTTGCCGGCATGGACCCGACGGTTATCAACGGCGGCATCATCAACGCCTGGGGAACGAACGCCAGACTCGGTGGTGGTATCTGGATGGTCGCCGAAGCCGATGAGTCCGACGGTACTTTCCTGAAACTGCCGGCGACAATCGCCGTTGTTACCAATATTGATCCTGAACATCTGGACCACTACGGCGATTTTGATTCCCTGCGTGCCGCGTTTGACGCGTTTGTTGAAAATATTCCGTTCTACGGCTTCGCCGCGCTGTGCATTGATCATGTGGAAGTTCAGGCGATGATTCCCAGGGTCTCCGATCGCCGTATCATCTCCTATGGCTTCAGCCCGCAAGCCGACGTCCGGGCCGTCAATGTTCAAGCCGCCAATGGGGGTGTCGTATTTGATGTCGTCCTCGCCGATCGGAAAACCGAGGAGACCCGCACGTTCGAAAAAGTATTTTTGCCGATGTTTGGTAACCACAACGTCCAGAACGCGCTCGCCGCCATCGCTATCGGGGCCGAGATGGGAATCGACGAGGCGCTGTTGCGTAAGGCCATGGCCGGTTTCGAAGGGGTTAAACGACGCTTCACCAAAACCGGCGATGTCGATGGTATCACCATCATCGATGATTATGGCCATCACCCGGTCGAAATCACCGCCGTTTTGGCCGCCGCCCGGTCCGCCTGTAGCGGTCAGGTCATCGCCGTTGTGCAACCGCACCGCTACACCCGGCTGCGTGACTTGTTCGAAGATTTCTGCACCTGTTTCAACGATGCCGATGCGGTCGTGGTCGCCGATGTTTACGCCGCCGGCGAGCAGCCTATCGACGGCATAGATCGCGATGGGTTGGTCAACGGATTGCGTGCCCACGGTCATCGCACGGTGATGCCGTTGAACGATGTCGCCGATTTGCCGGACATCATCAATGACCTGGCCCGGCCCGGTGACATGGTGGTTTTCCTGGGTGCCGGAAACATCACCAAGTGGGCCAATGATATGCCCGAACGGCTTCGTTTGTTGCGATATGGCGCGACGGAGGCGGGGCAATGATGGCCGTTCAACAGACCCCCCCGATGGGGAACGGCCTATCCGGCGCAAGGCTGATCGAGCGTCTGCCCGGCGTTCGTGGACGTTACAATGAAGACGTTCCGTTGGGCCAATCGACCTGGTTCAAGGTTGGCGGTACGGCGCAAGTTGTATTCCGCCCGGCCGATGAAAATGATCTGGCGAACTTCCTTACCGATAAACCGGCGAATGTGGCGATCACGGTCATCGGCGCCGCCTCCAACCTGCTGGTGCGCGACGGCGGTATTCCGGGCGTTGTTGTCAGGCTGGGCCGTGAATTCGCGGGCGTCGCCGTTGATGGTGACGTCATGACCGTCGGGGCCGGTGGGCTTGATGTAAACGTCGCTCTCAGCGCCGAAGAGGCCGGACTGGCGGGGATGGAGTTTTTATCCGGTGTGCCGGGAACCATCGGCGGCGCGTTGCGGATGAACGCCGGGGCCTATGGGTCGGAAATCAAGGATATCCTGATCCGTGCGCGCGCACTCGATGAAACCGGAACGTTTCATGATTTGACGCTTGGCGACCTTGGCTTCGGTTACCGCCACTGTTCGGTGCCGGAAAGCTGGATATTCCTCAGCGCCGTCTTGCAAGGGCACAGCGAAGCCAGAAACATCATTTATCAGCGCATGCAGGACATCAGCGAGGCCCGCAAGGACACCCAGCCGACCCGCACGCCGACCGGCGGCAGCACGTTCGCCAACCCGATTGACCCGAAGGCCAACGGCGCGCGTGCATGGGAATTGATCGACCGCGCCGGTTGCCGCGGCCTCAAGCGAGGTGCGGCCATGGTGTCGGAAAAGCACTGCAATTTCCTGATCAATACCGGCGGGGCAACGGCGGATGACCTTGAAGGGCTGGGCGAGGAGGTCCGCGAGCGCGTCAAACAAGTAACCGGTGTCACCCTGCAATGGGAAATCCGCCGGATCGGCGTGCCGTTGGCCCGCGCGCAGCAGGAGGTGTCGTTATGAACAAGAACGTTGCGGTTTTGATGGGTGGATGGTCGGCCGAGCGCGAGGTCTCGCTGGTCAGCGGCGCCGCCGTCACCAACGGCCTGAAGGCGGCCGGGTTCACTGTCACGGCAATTGATGTACAACGCGATATGGGGGCCTTGTTGACGCGCCTTTTCCCGAAGCCAGACGTCGTCTTCAACGCCTTGCACGGACGCTTCGGTGAAGACGGTTGCGTTCAGGGCTTGCTTGATATTCTGGGCATCCCCTATACCCATTCAGGCTTGTTGGCGTCCGCCCTGGCAATGGACAAGCCGATGTCGAAGCTGCTGTTCGAGCAAGCTGGAATTCGGGTTGCCGAGCACGTTATCGCCAGCCGCGAACAGGTTCTGTCCGGCGACATGATGGAACGCCCCTATGTGATCAAACCGACCAATGAAGGTTCCAGCGTTGGCGTCCACGTCGTTATGGACCGCGATAACGACGTGCCCTTCGATGACCTCAGCTGGCCTTACGGCGACCACGTGATGATCGAAAAATTCATCCCCGGTCGGGAGCTTACGGTTTCCGTCATGGGCGGCAGGCCGCTGGCCGTTACGGAAATTCTGACCGGCCACAAATTCTACGACTACGGCGCCAAGTATGAAGACGGCGGATCGCGTCACGTGATTCCGGCTGACATCGACCGGGACGTCTATGACGAAGCCATGCGGATCGCGGCGTTGGCCCATAATGTGTTGGGCTGCCGCGGGGTTTCCCGGGCCGACATGCGTTACGACGGTGAAACCCTCGTGATGCTGGAAGTGAACACCCAGCCCGGCATGACGCCAACATCGTTGGCACCCGAACAGGCCGCCCATGTCGGGATTTCGTTTGAACAACTGGTGAGCTGGCTGGTCGAACATGCGGAGTGCGATCAATGATAAAATTCTGGAAAAAAGACACCCCGTCCAAAGGTGCGCCGCGCCGTCAGGTGCAACCGCTTTGGCGGAACCGGTGGAGCCATCTCGCGGTGATCGGCCTGACGCTCGTGTCGCTTGGCGCCGGTGGCTGGTGGCTGTGGGCCAATGGCTGGATCGAACGCACCGCCGAAGATGTTAAATGGCGCCTGATCGCGACCTCTGGAGATCTGGGCTTCACGGTCAAGGAAGTGCTTGTCGTCGGCCGTAACCAGACCACCAAGGGCCAGTTGCTTAATGCCGTCAAATTGGCGCGCGGGGCTCCTATCCTGGCCTACGATCTGGATGCCGCGCGCCAGCGGATCGAGGGTCTGGCCTGGATTAAATCGGTGACCGTCGAACGGATGCTGCCCGACACGATCTTGCTGAGCATCGAAGAACGCCTGCCGCTGGCGTTGTGGCAGGATCGCGGCCGTTTTCATCTGATCGATCAGGATGGCAAGGTGATCCTCAACGACGGCCTCGAACGGTTTTCCGATTTGCTTGTGGTGGTCGGCGATGACGCGCCGCAAAACACCGCGAGGCTGCTCGATTTGTTGCAGACCCAACCACACCTGATGAACCTGGTTGAATCCGCCGTTCGGGTCGGCGCCCGGCGCTGGAACGTGCGGCTGCGGGGTGGCGTCGATGTCCGGTTACCCGCCAAGGATCCGTCCGTTGCGTGGTCGAGCCTGGCCGAATACGAACGCGACCATGGGGTACTGAAACGCGGCGTTCGCATTCTCGATCTGCGGCTTCCCGACAGATTGATCATTCGCAAGGCCCCCGCGGCGGTGACGATAAATCCGGCGACAGGACAGCAAACATGAACGAGATGTCGAAACCTTCCGGGCGTCCGGCTGACCTGAAAAAGGGCACGTCCCCGAACAATGGACGGTCCGGTCTGGTGGCGGCGCTCGACCTCGGCTCGACCAAAGCTTGTTGCTTGATCGCCCGCCCCAAGGGCAACGGCGAACTTGATGTTGTCGGTGTCGGCCATCAGGTATCTCACGGGCTTCGCGCCGGATCGATCGTCGATATGGACATGACCGAGGCGACGATCCGCGCCACCGTCGGGGCCGCTGAACATATGGCCGGCGAAAATATTCGGAACGTTATCGTTAACGTGTCCTGCGGCGCGCCGCGCTCACGGCTGATCGCATACGGGGTTTCCATCGCCGGTCATGAAATCTGCGATGCCGATCTTCGCCGTCTGCTGGAACCGGCAGGCTTGCCTGAAAGTGAACGCCAGGGCAGAGATATTCTGCACGCCATTCCGGTCGGATACAGTATTGACGGCAACAAGGGCGTGCGCGACCCGCGCGGGCTGCATGGTCAACGCCTGGGCGTCAATATGCACGTCATCAGCGCCGAGCGGGACCCGCTCAACAATCTGGAAACCGCCGTCGCGCGGTGTCATCTGGATATCAGCCACAAGGTATCGACCTCCTACGCGTCGGCTCTGGCTTGTCTCTCGGAAGACGAACTCAACCTTGGCGTCACCTGCATTGACATGGGCGGCGGATCGACCTCCATCGCCATTTTCTTCGATGGTGAACTGGTTCATACCGACAGCATTCCGGTTGGCGGCAATCACGTTACCAACGACATTGCGCGCGGCTTGTCCACACCGTTGGTCCATGCCGAACGGATGAAGACCCTGTACGGAAGCGCCATACCGTCGCCGTCGGACGATCGGGAAATTATCAAAACACCGCTGATCGGTGAAGAAAATTCGGGTGAAACCAGTCAGGTGCCACGTTCGGTTCTGATCGGGATCATCCGTCCCAGAATTGAAGAAATCTACGAAATGATCAGCAATCGGCTCGAGGATTCCGGCTTCAACAAGATCATGGGATCCCGGCTGGTTTTGACCGGCGGCGCCAGCCAGCTTTCCGGCATGCGTGAAATGGCGAGCGAAATTTTAAATACGAAGACACGGCTGGGACGCCCCAAACCCCTGCGTGGACTCGCGGAATCGGCAAGCGGACCGGCCTTTTCGACCTGCGTCGGAATGTTGCGTTTCGCGTCGAACAACCCGGCGGAGGCCGCCCAACGCGCCTACCGTCCCGTCGACGACCCGGGTGGCCGAATCGCCCGGCTGGGAAAATGGCTGAGGGAGAATTTTTAATGATCAGGAATTTCAAGCAGGGAACGCAAGCAGGAGCGTTCTTCCATCGAAAAGCGACCCGTCTTTCGCCAGGCGGTATTCAATCAATCAAAACAATGCTTTCACTCAAGGATCGGAGGGCCTCATGACTATCAATCTTAGCGTACCAAACAACAACACCCCGGAACTTAAACCCCGGATCAGCGTTATCGGCGTCGGTGGCGCGGGCGGCAACGCGGTCAACAATATGATCGAAAAACAACTGGAAGGCGTCGATTTTATCGTCGCCAATACAGACGCCCAGGCCCTGGTGGGATCGCGCACGGATCGCCGCGTTCAACTGGGTGCCGAAATCACCCGCGGCCTCGGTGCAGGTTCCAGGCCCGATATCGGGTGCAAAGCGGCCGAGGAAACGCTGGAAGAGGTCCTGGGCCATCTGGATGGATCGAACATGGTGTTCATTGCGGCCGGCATGGGTGGCGGAACCGGAACCGGCGCCGCGCCGGTCATCGCCAAGGCGGCGAAGGAAAGGGGTATTCTGACCGTTGCCGTGGTCACCAAACCCTTCCAGTTTGAAGGCGCTCACCGGATGAAGATCGCCACGGCCGGTATCGAGGAACTGGAGCGCTACGTCGATACCATGATCGTTATCCCCAACCAGAACCTGTTCCGCATCGCCAACGAGAAAACGACCTTTGCGGACGCCTTCAATATGGCTGACGAGGTGCTTTATTCCGGCGTTCGCGGGGTCACCGACCTGATGGTTATGCCGGGCCTGATCAATCTCGATTTCGCCGATATTCACTCGGTCATGAGCGAAATGGGAAAGGCCATGATGGGCACCGGCGAAGCCGAAGGCGAACGCCGGGCGCTGGATGCGGCGGAAGCGGCAATTTCCAACCCGCTGCTCGATGATACATCCATGGCCGGCGCCAAAGGTGTGTTGATCAACATCACCGGCGGGATGGATATGACCCTGTTCGAGGCCGACGAGGCGGCCAATAGGATCCGTTCGGAAGTCGACGCCGACGCCTACATCATTTTTGGGTCGACCTTCGACGATAGTCTTTCGGGCAGAATTCGGGTCTCCGTGGTTGCTACCGGTATGGACCGCGCCGCCGCCGACCAGCCCGAACACACCATCTTTTCGGTGTCGAGCCCGGCGATCGCGTCCGTCGTTCAGGATATTCCGGTGGTCCCGGAACCTGAAGTCGAACGGGAAGTCGCTTTCCAGGAACGTGCGGCGGAAGCCGTTTCCCGATCCGAAGAGGAGATTTCCGAGGATCAGGCCCGGCAGGTTGAAACCCCGGTCGAGACGGCAATCGAAACCCCGACGGAACGTCCAGAGCGTCAGGCAACCGGGGTTGACGCACCGCCTGCGCCGGCCCGTCCTGCGGACCAACCCGCCACCGTCGATCCAGGCCAGCCGGTGCCGGCGACACCCGGCACCAATACCGCCGATGCGTTCATTCCGAAGGCGCCGGAAAACGGCAGCGGCAATCCCTCGGTTGCCGCCGCCGATCCCTACGCCGTCGCCGCCATGGCCAGTGGGGCGAACGGCGCCGCCCCGGAAATGATGGAGCAGCCGAAAAAAGCGAAGGGTATGTCCCTGTTCGAAAGGGTCACGGGCATTGGCGGCATGCAGAAACGCTCAACGCCAAGGCTTCCGGAAAACGCCACACCCATGGGTGCGCTGGTGGACAGCGGTATTCGGAGGCCAGCCAAGATAGAACCGCTGGTCCGGAGCAACCCTGCTCCGGCGGCGGCAGAAGCGGACACGGAACAGGAAACGTTGGGAGGACTCGACGCCGCGGACCGTATCCAGAAATCCCATCCGGAAGAAGATCTGCTGGATATTCCGGCGTTCCTGCGCAGACAGGCGAACTAAAGGCAACCGATTGAGATAACGTAACAATCGGTAATAAAGAGTGATTTGAATGCTTCGGCGTGTGTTGGTAAAAACACGGTCGAAGCATTCTTTTTTGTCGTTTTGAAACAATAAGCGTCGCGCAGTAAAACAATAATATTCTCCTTACTAAATATTAAGATAATAATTTGCAGAATATGATGTGCGACTCGTTTGATGAAATCAAACAAGACAAAAAAAGAATTTTTAATTATTAGGGTGCAGTATGGCTTCCTTTTCCGGAAGCCGATGCAAGAAAAAATATGGCCGTAATCAGGCAGCGTACACTTAAAAGTCCTATCAGTTGTACTGGCATAGCGCTTCATTCCGGCGAGAAGGTCACCATGACCCTTTTGCCGAGCGGCCCCAATAGCGGGATCGTCTTCAGGCGGACAGACATTTCAGGCGGCGGACGTACCATTCCCGCGACCTGGGGCAATGTTGTCGATACCATGCTGTGCACGACGCTGGGCAATGCCGATGGTGTCAAAATCGGGACCGTCGAACATTTGCTGTCCGCCCTGTGCGGTGCCGGCATCGATAATCTTATGATCGAAGTCAATGGTCCCGAGGTGCCGGTTATGGATGGCAGCGCCGCGCCGTTCCTTTTCCTGTTTGAATGCGCGGGCATTGTCGAACAGGAAGAGTCGCGCCGTTATATTCGTGTGTTGAAGCCGGTTTCCGTCGGTGATGGCGGCAAGCGCGCGACATTACAGCCAGGCAACGGTTTTACGCTGGATTTCGAAATCAATTTCGAAAGCACCGCCGTCGCTCGTCAGAACATCTCGGTAGATCTCGCCGATGATTTCTTCAAGAAGGAAATTTCCCGTGCCCGCACCTTTGGCTTCCTCCATGAAGTCGAACATCTGCGCGAGGCCGGCCTGGCCAAGGGCGGGTCTTTGGACAACGCCGTCGTTGTGAGTGGCAACAAGGTCATCAACGAAGACGGCCTTCGTTATGAAGACGAGTTCGTTCGCCACAAAGTTCTCGACGCCGTCGGGGACCTGTTCCTTGCCGGCGGCAGCTTGATCGGCCATTTTGCCGGAATTTGTTCCGGCCACGCGGTCAATAACAAGCTGTTACGCGCCTTGTTCGCCGATCCGGACGCCTGGTGCTATACGGAAATCGACTCCGAATCGGACCAGTCCGCGGCTATTGGCGCCGTTTGGGCGGCCGAGGCTCCACGAGCGGCCATTGCGGCGACCGCCTGACCCGTTTTTTTCCGCCATCCTGCAAGCTTGGCGTTGCGTATAGCCGCCCCATGCGTGATATAGTCCAGCAACACTTTTTGTCGCTGGAATAGTCATGGTATGAGCCGTCAATTACGAATCCTTCTGCTTCTTTTGTCTGTCGCCGTTACGGCTTCCTGTACACAGGCTGACGTCGCCCCGGCATATGTCGAGCGTTCGGTCGAAGACCTGTACAACGAAGCCCTCAATGTGCTCGAGGCGGGCCGCTATGAAGAGGCGGCGCTGAAATTCGATGAAGTCGAACGTCAGCACCCATACTCGTCGTGGGCGACCAAGGCGCAGTTGATGTCGGCCTACAGCTACTATCAGAATGATGCGTACGACAGCGCCATCATCGCGCTTGACCGGTTTATCCAGCTACATCCCTCCAGTGCCGATGTCCCGTACGCCTATTATTTGAAGGCGCTTTGCTATTACGAACAGATTTCAGACGTCGCCCGCGACCAGCGAATGACCGACCTGGCCCAGAAAACGCTGGGTGAATTGATCAAGCGCTTCCCCAACAGTGAATACACAAAAGATGCCAAGCTAAAGGTCGACCTGACGCGGGATCACCTTGCTGGCAAAGAGATGGAAATTGGCCGCTATTATCAGAACCACGGTCAGTATTTGGCTGCTATTAACCGGTTTAGAACGGTGGTCGACAAGTTCCAGAGCACGACCCACGTGCCGGAAGCGTTGCATCGTCTGGCGGAATCCTATGTCGCGCTCGGATTGCATGAGGAGGCCCAGAAGGCGGCGGCCGTGTTGGGCCACAACTTCCCGGGCAGCCGTTGGTATGCGGACTCCTACCGGCTGGTTGAAGGCAAGCTGTTGAAACCGGTGCGAGGCGATGCCTGGTATAAGTTCTGGTAGGGCAGTATAGATGTTGCAGGCGCTTTCCATACGCGACGTCGTCCTGATCAAGCGCCTGGAATTGTCCTTTGGGCCGGGTTTGGGGGTGCTAACGGGTGAAACCGGAGCGGGTAAGTCGATCCTGCTCGATGCGCTGGGATTGGCTCTTGGAGTCCGGGCGGAGGCTCGATTGGTCCGCCACGGCGCCGATCAGGCCGCGGTCAGCGCGATCTTCGATGCCGGTGAAGATGTCACGGCCTTCCTTGCCGAGCATGGTTTGCCGCAAGAAGACGATGCCTTGATTCTGCGTCGGGTCGTGACCCGCGACGGTAAATCCCGCGCATTCATCAACGATCAGGCGGTCAGCGTGGCGCTGCTCAAAAGTCTTGGCGATGAATTGGTCGAAGTCCACGGTCAATTTGAAAGTCAGCGTCTGCTGAGTCCGGCCAATCATCGGCGTTTGCTGGATGCTTACGGCGGACTCGCCGGGGATTGTCAAAAAATCGGTATCTCGTTCGCGCGATGGCGGGATGCGGCGCAGGCGTCCGATGATGCCCGTGAGCAAATGGCCACCGCCCGCCGGGATGAGGAATTCCTGCGGCACGCGGTATCCGAATTGGACACGCTGGCGCCGAAATTTGGCGAGGATGCTGAACTGGCGGGGACTCGCACGATGCTGATGCACGGCGAGAAACTGACGGAAGCGATTGGCCTGGCGCTGGGCGGCTTGTCCGCCAGTGACGGTGCCGAAGGCGCGTTGCGTGCGGCCATGCGCCAATTGGAACCGGTCGCCGACAAGGCCGACGGCCGTCTTGAACCGGCCATCGCGGCGCTCGATCGTGCCGCCATCGAAGCCGCCGAAGGATTGGCCCTGCTGGAAAGGGCCGGCGCCGAGCTGGACCTTGATCCGGCTCGCCTGGAAGTCGTCGAGGAACGCTTGTTTGCCCTGCGCGCCGCCGCTCGCAAGCATGATTGTAAGGTCGATGACCTGCCCGATCTTCTGACCGGCCTGAAAGACCAGTTGAGTGGCGTTGAAGATGGCGAAGCTCATCTGCAACGCCTGGCTGCCGCCGAAGCCGCTGGCCGTGCGGAATATATAGAGCTGACCGCGAAACTGAGCTCCCGCCGTAGCAAGGCCGCGAAGAAACTGGACAATGCCGTCGATGCCGAATTACCGCCGCTGAAAATGGAAAAGGCCAGGTTTATCACTCGCGTCGAGCCGCTTGATGAATCCGCATGGGGGCCGAACGGTTGCGATAGCGTCGTCTTTGAAGTGGCAACGAATCCTGGATCGCCGCCGGGGCCGCTCAACCGCATTGCTTCCGGTGGCGAGCTGTCGCGTTTCATGCTGGCCCTGAAAGCCGTGCTTGCCGGGGCTGACCGGGTGCCGAGTCTGATTTTTGACGAAGTCGATAGCGGTATTGGCGGCGCCGTTGCCGCCGCCGTCGGCGACAGGCTGGCCAGTCTCGCCGAACAGGCGCAGGTTTTGGTCGTGACCCATTCGCCGCAGGTTGCCGCCAGGGGCGCCCGGCATTTGCGGGTCAGCAAGACCGGCGATGATGGCGCGGTTACGACGACGGTGGAATTTCTTTCCGCGGTCGAACGCAAAGAGGAAATCGCCCGTATGCTGGCCGGCGCCGAAGTCACCGCCGAGGCCCGCGCCGCCGCCGATAGCCTGTTGCAGGGCGCGGGGTGATGGGCGGAGACCGACGCCGGACCGCACCCGAAGATTTGAGCCCATTGGAAGCGAGTGCCGAGCTGGCTGCGCTGGCGAAAGCAATCGCCGAGCACGACCTCGCCTATCATCAGCGGGACAGCCCGGTTATTTCCGATGCCGACTACGACGCCCTGAAGCGGCGCAACGATGCCATCGAAGCCCTGTTCCCCGGCCTGGTTCGCCCCGACAGCCCATCTAAACGGGTCGGCGCACCGGTTGCATCGGGTTTCGCGAAGGTACGCCATGCGCAACCGATGTTATCGCTGGGCAATGCGTTTGATGAACAGGATGTACGGGAATTTTTTGACGGTATTCGCCGCTTTCTGAAAGAACTCGGCGATGATCCGTCTATTTCGCTGGAGGTGGTGGCGGAACCGAAAATTGACGGTCTTTCTGTCTCGCTGCGCTACGAACGGGGCCGCTTCGTTCAGGCTGCGACCCGTGGCGACGGCGCGACCGGCGAGGACGTTACGGCCAATGTCCGCACGCTCAGAGAATTGCCGACAACCCTGCCGGATGACGTTCCCGATGTGTTGGAGGTTCGCGGCGAGGTGTATATGTCCAAGGCCGACTTTCAGGCGCTCAATGACCGGCAAAAAGAAGCGGGCGGAAAAATCTTTGCCAATCCACGAAATGCCGCCGCCGGTAGCTTGCGCCAGTTGGATGTCGGCATCACGGCGTCCCGACCCCTTTCATTCTTCGTCTATGCACTGGGTGAAGTCAGTGCACCCATCGCCGACAGCCACTGGCATGTTCTGGAAAGGCTCAAGGGCTGGGGCTTCCCGGTCAATCCGGAATCCAGACTGTGCGCCGATGCGGATGCCGTTCTGGAAAATTACGCATCCCTGAGCGCCGCCCGTTCCGGTCTGGATTACGATATCGACGGTATCGTCTACAAGGTCAACCGGCTGGATTGGCAGGAACGACTGGGTTTTGTCGCTCGCGCCCCCCGCTGGGCCATCGCCCATAAATTTCCCGCCGAACGGGCGATGACGGTTCTCAACGCCATCGATATCCAGGTCGGACGCACGGGCGCGCTGACGCCGGTGGCACGGCTTGAACCGGTTACGGTTGGCGGTGTCGTCGTTGCCAACGCGTCGTTGCACAACGAAGACTACATCACGGAGAAGGATATTCGTGTTGGCGACACCGTCGTTATCCAACGTGCCGGGGATGTCATTCCCCAAGTGGTCGAAGTGGTGCAGGACGAAGAGCATGATCAACGGGCCCTCTTCGAGTTCCCGAAAACGTGCCCCGAATGCGGCAGCCACGCGGTACGTGAAGACGGCGAGGCCAAGCGGCGCTGCACCGGAGGGCTGGTCTGTCCGGCCCAGGCGGTGGAACGGCTGAAGCATTTCGTCTCACGCGATGCATTCGACATGGAAGGGCTTGGCGGTAAACACATGAAGTCCTTCTACGACGATGGGCTGGTGAGATCGCCGGTAGATATCTTTCACCTGGATAAGTCGATCTCAAAAATGCTTGGGCGCGATGGCTGGGGCGAAAAATCCGTCGAAAACCTTCTCCGCGCCATCGAGGAGAAGAAGAAAATTGCGCTTCATCGCTTCATCTACGCCTTGGGCATCCATCAGGTCGGTCAGGCGACGGCGAAATTGCTGGCCCGGCAGTATGGCTCGCTTGAAAACTGGCGGACGGCGATGGTGGCGGCAAAAATTCACGGCTCGGAAGCCTATGGCGATTTGATTAATATCGACGGCATCGGACCGGCCATGGCGAAAGACCTGATCGCCTTTTTCGACGAGCCGCACAACCGCGATGTTCTCGACGACTTGGCTTCTCTGCTTACCGTTGAAGATCATCTCGCCACCGAAACCGTCTCATCGGTGTTTACCGGCAAAACCGTCGTCTTCACCGGCACGCTGGAAACCATGAGTCGCGGCGAGGCCAAGGCACGGGCCGAAACGATGGGGGCCAAGGTCGCAGGGTCCGTATCAAAAAAGACAGACTACGTGATTGTTGGCGCCGACGCCGGATCGAAGGCGCGGCGGGCGGCGGAACTGGGGGTGACGGTGTTGAGCGAACGGGAATGGCTCGACTTAGTCCGCTAGCTGGCGCGAGCGTTCGGCTGCCGCCGCGATGGCTTTGCTGATAATCGGCTGCCAGCCGTCCGTGGCCATCAACACCTTCAGGGCTGCCGCCGTGGTGCCGCCGGGGCTGGTGACGTTCTGGCGCAGGACGCCGGGTTCTTCATCGGCCTGATTCAGGAGCTCACCCGAACCGGCGACCGTGACACGGGCCAGACGCCGGGCTAGATCATCCGGCAGGCCCGCTTCGATCCCGGCCTGGGCCAGACATTCGACCAACAGAAAAACATATGCCGGGCCACCGCCGGAAAGTGCCGTAACGGCGTCCATCTGGCTTTCGTCGTCGCTCCAGGCGACGTCGCCGACAGACCTTAGCAGTGTGTTGCACAGACGGGTTTGAGCGTCCGAGGCGGCGTCGTTGGGGCAGGCGACGGTGATGCCGCGACCGACCGCGGCGGGCGTGTTCGGCATGGCGCGCACGATGGCCGCTTTCGGCCCCAGCAAGCCTTGGAAATAGGCGATTGTTTTACCGGCGGCGATGGACAGATAGACGCAGTCGGTCGCGGCGAATCGTGCATATTCGGGGACGACGTCATCCATGACCTGCGGCTTGACCGCGAAGACGATCACCTCCGGAGCCAGGTCGGTGGCCAGATCGCCGGGCTGCGCAACGGTGCCGACGCCGAATCGGGCGCCGATGTCACGGGCCGTCGCCGCGTTTGGCTCGATGACAATAATGTCGCCTTTTTGATAGGTCGTATCGAGCCAGCCGGTCAACATGGCGCCACCCATCTTGCCACATCCGGCGAGGAGTAATTTTGCCGACATTGGGTCAGGCTTCGCCGACGGTATCAATCATCGCCGCTTCGACGGCCTCTTCGGGCGTTTTTCCGCCCCAGATAACATATTGAAAAGCCGGATAGAATCGCTCGCATTCCATGATGGCGGTGTCGATCAGGTCCTCCATTTGGCCAAGGCTTGGCCCCTGGGTTCCGCGAAGCGGAATGGCGTGACGGTACATGGGCAGGCCTTCATCGTCCCAGATGCCAAAATGCCCCAGCCACATTCTCTCGTTGATCGTCGCCAGCAGGTCATGCACCGGGCTGCGCTTGCTTTCCGGGACCCGCATTTCGAAGGCGCACGTGAAGTGGACGGCGTCGGCGGTATCGTTCCAGGCGAAGAACATGCTGTAGTCGCACCACCGGCCGGGCACCTGAACGGCCATTTCCTGGTCGCTGCGGCGGTCGAATATCCAGTCGTTTTCATCGACCAGTCGTTCGACGATGTCCAATGGGTGGTGTGAAAGATCTTCATGAGAAACGCTAACGCCGGTCATGACCGATTCTCCCCATGTAATGGCGGGCCGGAGGCCTTCAATGTGGTTCAATCCAAAAACCCACAAGATATTGACCGTGTGACGATATCTTGTAGAGGGTTTTCTAGTTAGCCACTAGGGGTAGCCTAGACAATACACGAACTCCGACGCAAGCGCGGAATTGGCTCGTTGGTTATTTTTCTTGTGGATAATCGACGCTAAGGGGTGGCCGCGGCGGAGGCCCGATACATCAGCCTGATGTATCGGTGCCTTCCTTCGCACCCGTTGCCTTTGCCTTAGGCTTTGATTTTGTTGCCGTCTTTGCCTTGGTCCTGGTCTTGGCCTTGGCCGCTGGTTTGACGCCCAGGCGGGCTTCCAGGGCGCTTACCCTTTTTTCCAGCTTTTCCTGTTCGGTGCGGGCTTTTGTGGCGACGGCCTTGATGGCGTCGAATTCATCGCGCGGGACCACATCGGCATCGGCCAGCAGGCGCTGCATCTGTTGGTGAATCATAGAGTTTATTTCGTTTTTCAGGCTGCTGAAGGACGAGGCGGCGCCACCCGCGACTTTTGCCAGGTCGTCGAAAAATCGGTTGGATGTTTGCATGGTGGAAGCTCCGGAATCGGGTGGAATAAACAGCGGCCCCATTATGCGCCGCTATGGAGGGCGGCACAACAGGATGAGTGGACCGGGGTTGCTTGCCGAGCGAGCCGTGCCGCCTTATAAACGGTCAGGACCTAATTGTTGGGAATTTGAGCCATGTATGTTGTGACCGGCGGAGCCGGGTTTATCGGCTCTAACATTGTCGCGGCCATCGAAGATCGGCAGATGGGCAAAATCGTCGTAAGCGACAGGCTGCGCAAGGGAGACAAGTGGCGCAATGTGGCGAAACGGGGCCTGACCAATCTGGTGCCGCCCGAAGATCTGTTCGGTTATCTGGGCGACAACGAATTCGGCATCAAGGGGATCATTAACATGGGGGCGATTTCGTCCACCACGGAAACCGATGCCGATCTGATTTTTGCCAATAATTTTAAATTGTCGTTGGCGCTGTGGGATTGGTGCACGTCCCATCACGTGCCCCTAATCTATGCATCATCGGCGGCGACGTATGGCGATGGCTCTCAGGGATTTGTCGACGATGCGTCGTCGGATGCATTGGCCAGGCTTCGGCCGCTCAATCCCTACGGATGGAGCAAGCATTTATTTGACCGTCGTGTCGTCCGCATGATTGAAAATGGCGAACCGACGCCGCCACAATGGGCCGGGTTGAAGTTCTTTAATGTTTACGGCGCCAACGAATATCACAAGGGCTCCATGCAGAGCGTCGCATCGAAGGTTTATCGCGACGCCAGCGCCGGTAAAACCGCGACCTTGTTTGAATCCCATCATCCCGACTATCAGGACGGCGGCCAGTTACGCGATTTCATTTCGGTCGGGGACTGCGTCGATGTCGTGATATGGCTGCTTGAAAATCCCGGCGTCAGCGGCCTGTATAATTGCGGTACCGGCAAGGCACGGTCGTTTTTTGATCTGGTCAGCGCCGTTTTTGCGGCGATGGGGCGCGAACCGGATATCAAATTCGTGCCGACACCGGAAGAAATCCGCGACAAATACCAGTATTTTACCGAGGCCGACATGAGCCGCCTTATCGCCGCGGGCTATGACAAGCCCTTTACCTCGCTGGAAGACGGGGTCGGCGCGTACGTTCGCGATTTTCTGGCCGCCGATGATTCATACCGCTAACACCCGTTATACAGGATTGTCAGGATTATGAGCTTTTTCGCTATTCCCTATCCGGTTATCGATCCGGTGATCGTTCACGTCGGCCCGCTGGCCATTCGCTGGTATGCGCTTGCGTATATTGGCGGCCTGTTGCTGGGCTGGCGGTACATGATCCGGCTGGCCGCCCGGCCGCCGCAGGTGGCGAGCCGCGAGGCCGTCGATGATTTTCTGGTGTGGATGACGCTGGGCGTCGTGCTCGGCGGACGCATCGGCTACGTGCTGTTTTACAATTTCGACTACTACATGGATAACCCGCTGGCCATTCTGCAAGTATGGCGTGGCGGCATGTCCTTCCATGGCGGGCTGCTGGGTGTGGTGACCGCCGGCTTGATTTTCGTCAGAATGCGCAAAATCAACCTGCTGCGGTTTGCCGATATCGTTGCCTGCGCCGCTCCCATCGGGGTGTTTTTGGGACGGCTTGCCAATTTTATCAATGGCGAGTTGTTTGGGCGCGTGACCGACGTGCCGTGGGCCATGGTGTTTCCCCGTGGCGGGCCGGAACCACGTCATCCCAGCCAGTTGTATGAAGCGGCGCTGGAAGGCCTGTTGCTGTTCGCGGTGCTGTATGTTTTGTCCCGCAGCGAAAAAATATGGAACCGGCCCGGTGTGTTGACCGGTGTGTTTATCGGTGGATACGGGCTGGCCCGTGGATTCCTTGAGCTGTTCCGTCAACCCGATAGTCAGTTGGGATTCCTGGCCGGCGGCGCGACCATGGGGCAGTGGCTGTCCGCGCCGATGGTTTTGATCGGCCTGTTTTTGATCATCAGGTCCCGACGGGAAAAGGACTGACGGCAATCATGAACACGCTTGAGAAAATCATAATTGAACACATCCGCGACAGCCAGCCGCTGACCGTCGCCGAGTATATGGGAATGGCGCTGGGGCATCCCGAATACGGCTACTACACGACCCGTGACCCGTTCGGCGCGCAGGGAGACTTCATCACGGCGCCGGAAATCAGCCAGATGTTCGGTGAATTGCTGGGCCTGTGGGCGGCGGTCGTGTGGCAAGGCATGGGCGCGCCGGAGAAGGTCAATCTGGTCGAGTTGGGGCCGGGTCGCGGCACCCTGATGGCCGATATGCTGCGGGCCGGTTTTGCCGCCCCGGGTTTTCGCGACGCGGTCGATGTTCATATGGTGGAAACCAGCCCGACCTTAATGGCGCTGCAACAACAGGCCCTTGGCGGCATCGATCTGGTTCGCGAACCGGCGTGGCATACGTCCTTTGACAATATTCCAGAAGGCCCGGTGATCGTCATCGCCAATGAATTTTTCGATGCGTTGCCGATCGAACAGTATTTCCATGCCGGCGCGTACTGGTGTCCGCGCGTCATCGACATTAAACCCGACGGAGATGGCCTGTGCTTCGTGTTGTTGCCGCCGTACGATGCGCCGGAACTGCCGCCGGGATTGCTCGATGTGCCGCCTGACACGATGGTCGAAGTCTGCCCCGCCGGGCTGGACATCGTCGAGAAAATATCCCGGCGTATCGTCGCCGATGGCGGCGCCGCCCTGATCATTGATTATGGTCACGCCCAAAGCGGCACCGGCGATACCTTGCAGGCGGTCAAGGGGCACGAACATCACGATCCACTGCTCGATCCCGGCGAAGCCGACCTGACGGCCCATGTCGATTTCGGGGCGTTGAGTCAACGCGTTTTCGCCGGTGGTGCGCGCGCCGTCGGCGTCGTCGGCCAGGGCTCTTTTCTGGAACAATTGGGCATCCGCGAACGGGCCGAAGCCCTGATGGCCAACGCGACGCCGGAACAGGCCGAAGATATCCGGGGCGCCTTGAAACGCCTCACCGATAGGGACGAGATGGGCGACCTGTTCAAGGTTATGGCGATCGTCGGCATCGATGCGCCGCGGCCACCCGGATTTGACTAACGCCATGCTGAATGCTTCCAACATCGCCAAAGTGGACCGGGTGCGGCACGGTTTTTTCACCCGCGAGGGCGGCGTCAGTGACGGCCCGTTCAAGGGACTGAACTGCGGTTTCGGTTCTGATGACGATGCCAATAACGTGACTGAAAATCGGCGTCTGGCGCTGGCCCGTTTGGGCGTTCCCGAAAACCCGCTGGTCACCGCCTATCAAGTTCATTCCGCCGATGCGCTGCCTGTTACCGAACCCTGGGCCGCGGCGGACGCCCCGAAGGCGGATGCTATGGTGACGGCGACGCCGGGTCTGGTGCTGGGGATTCTGACCGCCGACTGTGCGCCGGTTCTGTTTGCCGACGGCCGGGCCGGGGTGATTGGCGCCGCCCATGCCGGTTGGCGGGGGGCGAAATCCGGGGTGTTGGAGCGCTGTGTCGATGCCATGCTGGATGCGGGGGCGAGCCTCGGCGGTATTTCGGCCGCGGTCGGCCCGTGTATCGGCCAGTCCTCCTACGAAGTCGGTCCCGAGTTTATCAAAGGGTTCGTCGAGGACGACGCCGACAGTGAGGCGTTTTTCGTACCGTCGACCCGGTCGGGGCATGCCTTGTTCGATCTTGGCGGCTACGCCTTGGCGCGGCTCGCCGCGATGGGATTGGCATCAAGCGAATTTCTGGATCAGGACACCTGTGCCGACGAACGACGCTTCTATAGCTACCGGCGGGGCACCCTGGCCGGGGCCGCCGATTACGGGCGGTTGCTGTCGGCTATCGTTATTACGGAGGACTAAAAGTGGCTTTGCATTTCAAGTTGGAAGAACTGGCGGAACGGCGCGCCCGGACCTGTGCCGCCATGGCCGAACGGAATTTGGATGGATTGCTGATTTTCCGTCAGGAAACCATGTTCTACCTGACCGGCTACGACACCTTCGGCTACGTCTATTTTCAGTGCCTGTATCTGGGCGCCGACGGGGCCATGACCCTGCTGACCCGCGCTCCGGATTTGCGGCAGGCGCGCCATACATCGATGATCGACGATATCCGGATTTGGGTCGATGGGCCGGATGCCCAGCCAGCGAAGGACCTCGCCGATATTCTGGAAGGCCATGGCTGCCGCGGTAAGCGACTGGGCGTCGAATGGGAATCCTATGGCCTGACGGCGTGGAACGGGCAACGCCTATCGGCCGCGCTGGATGGTTTCTGCACGACCGAGAATGCCTCCGATCTGGTCAGTCGTCTGCGGCTGGTCAAAAGCCCGGCGGAAATGGCCTACGTACGCCGCGCCGCTGAACTGGCCGATGACGCTTGTGACGAAGCGGTACGGCTGGCCGAACCCGGCGCCTTCGAGGGCGATATCCTGGCGGCCATGCAAGGCGCCGTGTTTCGGGGGGGCGGTGACGACCCGGCCAACGAAACCATTATCGGTTCCGGCCCGGACGCCTTGTTGTGCCGATATTTCACCGGTCGCCGGCATCTGGATGGCCAGGACCAGTTGACCCTTGAATGGGCAGGCGTCTATCGCCACTACCATGCCTGCATGATGCGCACCATCTGCATCGGCCCCCCGCCGGCCCGGCAGTTGGCGATGTACGATGCCGCCCTTGAGGCGCTGCACGCGGTGCGTGAAGCCCTGGTTCCGGGCCGTCCGGTCGGTGAGGCCTTCGATGCCCATGCAACGGTTCTCGATGCCCATGGCCTGTCCGACCACCGCCTTAACGCCTGCGGCTACAGTTTGGGCACCACGTTCGCGCCGAACTGGATGGACTGGCCGATGCTGTATCATGGCAACCCGGTGATCGCCGCTCCCGAAATGACGTTCTTCCTGCACATGATCATCGCCGACAGCGATACCGGACTGGCGATGACGCTGGGGGAAACCGTACGGGTAACGCAGACCACGCCCGAGCGCCTGTCCCGGTCGTCGCTTGATCTGATCCTGAAGTAGTGCCGATGCCGTACCTGTTTTTCATGATGGCCGCGGCGTTGCTTTTTATTGTCGCCATGTGCACGGTAGTCTAGGAGCGGCCCGCGATGGCAGGCAGAAACCTTCTATTCGTCATGTTGGGGGTTCTGTCACTCGTTGGCTGTTCGCCGGCCGACAAGGGTTCTGCCTTGCCGGGACCGACACCGACGGCCGAAAAGCAACGCTCGCCGCAGGTGCGGGTCGAGCTTGTTCAGGGGCCCGCCTTGCCGATGGCCCGCCTGCTATCGAAATCCGTTGCCGATGGCTTGGTCGATCAGGGCGTAACCGCCACCGTCGGGGGCGATAGCGCCGCCGCCTATGTACTGAGCGGTCGGGCCGAGGCCAACTGGACCGACGCCGGCGCTCCCTTCGTCATGCTGATATACTGGACGCTTGTCGATGCTTCCGGGCAACGGATCGGTGCTTATACTCAGGGCGTTCGGGGGGCGCGCTGGAAATGGGAATACGGCGACCCCGGAATTATCCGGGCGGTCGGCAGCGGTGCGGCGACGCCGGTGTCATCGATGATCGCCGGTGACGCCAAAACATCGTTGCCGTTCCTGTTGGTCGGGGCGGGAATACTGATCCGGCCGGTCACCGGGGCGCCCGGTGGCGCCAATGGCATCCTGACCGAGGCCATCAAGGCGGCGTTGACCAGGGCCGATGTACTGATTACCGAAGATAGCCGTCAGGCCAGCGTCACGCTCGACGGCACCGTTGCTGTGGTGCCGGTAGGCGATGGCCGGGAAAAAGTTACGATCGTCTGGCGGATCAGTACTCTTGACGGTTTCGACATCGGCAGCGCCCTTCAGGAAAACACCGTTGCGGCGGCGCAATTGGCCGATTCGTGGGTCACCGAGGCCCCGAAAATTGCGGATGCCGCGCTCAAAGGCATCAAGCGTATTCTCAAGGCCGGGAATTCGCGATCCGGGTTGCTATCGCGGGGCAACGAAGCCGGTCCGGCAACGCCTTCAAATATCAGGCAGTTTCCGGGCGACGCGCCACCGTCACCGGATTAGGGGCGCAGTCCATGAGCGGCGGCGCAAATTTCATGGTCAGAGAAGGTTTACAGAAGATAATGTCGCTGATAAGTTCCGGCCTACTCGCACATGAAGATCAGGTTTCCACCGGCGCCAAGGGCGCCGGTCTCCGGGTTGGATACAGTGTTCGAGAGGGACCGAAAATATGAAAATCGTTTCTGGCAATAGCAATAAACCGCTTGCCGAAGCTATCTCCGCCTATTTGAATTTGCCGCTGACCAAGGCCAGTGTCCGCCGTTTTTCGGATATGGAAGTATTCGTCGAGATTCAGGAAAACGTTCGCGGCGAAGATGTTTTCGTGATTCAGTCAACCTCGTACCCAGCCAACGACAATCTGATGGAATTGCTGGTCGCCATCGACGCGCTAAGGCGCGGCTCGGCCAGACGCATCACCGCCGTCATTCCCTACTTCGGCTACGCCCGCCAGGACCGCAAGTCCGGCCCCCGAACGCCGATTTCGGCCAAGCTTGTCGCCAACATGATCATCACGGCGGGTGCCGACCGGGTCCTGACCATGGATCTGCATGCAGGCCAGATTCAGGGTTTCTTCGATATTCCCGTCGATAACCTGTATGCCGCACCGGTTCTGACCAAGGATGTCGAAGAAACCATGAACGGCGACGATCTGGTCGTTGTGTCGCCGGACGTTGGCGGCGTTGTTCGCGCCCGCGCGCTCGCCAAGCGGCTTGGCGCCGACCTCGCCATTATCGATAAACGACGTGAAAAGGCCGGGGTCTCCGAAGTCATGAACATCATCGGCGATGTCGATGGGCGGCGCTGCATCCTGATCGATGATATCGTCGATTCCGCAGGCACCCTGTGCAACGCCGGCGTGGCTCTCAGGGCGAAAGGCGCCAGTGCGGTCACGGCCTATGTCACCCACGGCGTGCTGTCGGGCGGCGCCGTTGCGCGAGTGTCGGCGTCACCCCTGGAAAGCCTTGTCGTTACGGACAGTATTATGGCGACCGAGGCGATGCGGGTGTCTCATAACATTCGGCAACTGACCATTGCCCCGCTGATCGCCGAAGCGATCCGCCGGATCAGCGATGAAAGCTCGGTCTCCAGCCTGTTTGACTAACCTCTTCTTTGTTGTGGCGCGCGATCAGCGTTTGACTGTTTGCCCGCATCCTATTAAAAGACACGCCACTCCTTGAAACGCCTGACCTTTTCGTGAAAGCGCTTCTAAATGTTCGGCACCCCTGGAGGCCGGATCCTATGGACCGATTTTTTTTGGAGAATACCAATGGCTCAAGTTTCGACGATAACTGCCGAGCTGCGTGAACGGGCAGGCAAGGGGGCAGCCCGTGCATCACGCCGCGCCGGTAGAGTTCCCGCCGTTATCTACGGCAACAAACAGGCCCCTGTTATGATTACGATTGATCCTCGCGAACTCGCGAAGGAACTGAAAGGCGGGGGGTTCTTTTCCCGCGTTTTCGAACTGGACATCGTTGGCGACAAGCACCGGGTGCTGCCCCGTGACTTGCAGCTTCATCCGGTTACGGACGTTCCGTTGCATGTCGATTTCATGCGTTTCAGCGCCAAAACACGGCTTAACATTGAAGTCGCCGTGGTCTTCGAGAACGAAGAAGAGTCACCGGGCCTGAAGGCTGGCGGTGTTCTTAACGTCGTTCGTCACACGATCGAACTGCGCTGTTCGCCGGATCACATCCCCGAAAGTCTGGTTGTCGATCTTACCGGACTCGAGGTCGGCGACAGTGTGCACATCAGCGCTATCAAACTGCCGGGCGACGTTGAGCCGACCATTACCGATCGTGACTTCACCATCGCTACCATCGCCGCCCCGACCGTCAATATCGAAGTCGAGGAAGGCGAGGAAGGCGAAGAAGGCGAGGCCGCCGCCGAAGGCATAGCCGAAGAAGACAAGACCGAGGAATAGTCTTCCCGGACGGGAGCACGATCAATGTTGTTACTTGTTGGACTGGGGAATCCCGGTGGGGATTACGCAGGAAACCGTCACAACATCGGATTTATGGCGGTGGACGAAATAGTCCGCCGCCATTCCTTTGCTCCATTCCGATCCAGGTTCAACGGTCAATTGGCCGAAGGCCGCATCGGCAACCACAAGGTTCTGGCCCTGAAACCGATGACCTATATGAACGAGTCGGGGCGTAGCGTCGGCGGGGCGGCCGCGTTTTACAAAATCCCGAGCGAAGACATCGTCGTTATCCATGATGAACTGGACCTTGAAGGCGGCCGTTTCCGTTGTAAAACCGGCGGTGGCCATGCCGGTCACAATGGCTTGCGCTCGATTCATGCTCACGTTGGCGAAGGCTACCGTCGGTTGCGGCTGGGGATCGGGCATCCCGGCGACAGGGCCGGAGTAACGTCGCACGTGTTGAATGATTTTGCCAAGGCCGACAAGGTCTGGCTGGAACCGCTGCTGGCAGCCATTGCCGACCATATCGGTTTGGTGTTGGACGGAAACGAGCCTGAATTCATGAACAGAGTCACCCGGGACACCCGGTCAGAAGGATAGATTGAGATGGGTTTTAATTGCGGTATCGTCGGCTTACCCAACGTCGGCAAATCCACTCTTTTCAATGCCTTGACGGCGACGGCGGCGGCTGAAGCCGCGAATTTCCCGTTTTGCACGATTGAACCGAACACCGGGCGTGTCGCCGTGCCCGACCCCCGGCTTGATATGATTGCCAAGATTGGCAAATCCGCCAAGATCGTGCCGACCCAACTGGAATTCGTCGATATCGCCGGGCTGGTGCGTGGCGCATCCAAGGGGGAAGGCCTGGGCAACCAGTTTCTCGCCAATATCCGCGAAGTTGACGCGATCATTCACGTCCTGCGGTGTTTTGAAGACGAGAACATTACCCATGTCGAGGGCGATATCGACCCCGTGCGCGACGCCGAAACGGTGGAAACCGAATTGATGCTGGCAGACCTGGACAGCCTGGAAAAACGCGTCACCTCGCTGGCCAAGAAGGCCAAGGGGAATGACAAAGAGGCGGTCGCTACCCTGGCCATCGTCGAACGGGTGCTCGAATTTCTGCGCGACGGCCGCCCGGCCCGTGCAATGGACGTCGCCGAAGATGACCTCAAGGCCTTCAATATGCTGCAAATGCTGAGCGCCAAGCCGGTCTTGTATGTTTGTAACGTCGAAGAAGAATCCGCGGCCGACGGCAACACGGTATCGGCCAGGGTGGCCGAAATGGCGGCCGCGCAGGGTGCCGCCAGTGTCGTTATTTCAGCGAGGATTGAAGAAGAAATTTCGTCCCTGGACGACGAAGCGGACAAGCGGGAATTTCTGGAGACACTGGGGCTGGAAGAAACCGGCCTGGCCCGGGTTATCCGCGCCGGGTACGAGCTGTTGGACCTGATCACTTTCTTTACCGTCGGCCCCAAGGAAGCTCGCGCCTGGACCGTTCGCAACGGGTCGAAGGCGCCGCAGGCCGCCGGTGTTATCCATTCGGACTTCGAAAAAGGCTTTATCCGCGCCGAAACCATTGCCTATGACGACTTTATCGCCTGCAACGGTGAACAGGGAGCCAAGGATGCCGGCAAGATGCGGCAGGAAGGCAAGGATTACCGGACCAAAGACGGCGATATCATGTTGTTCCGGTTTAACGTCTGACAGCGATCACAAATTGTTGTTGCCCGGTCCCTTGCCTTGTCGATAACTCTCGGGGATAGTGTGCCCTGATCCATTCATATAAGCGGGAGGACATCACCGATGACCAAGGCCATTACCGGAGGCTGCCAGTGTGGCGCTGTACGTTACGAATCCACGGCTGAGCCAATTGTCGGGGCCAATTGCCATTGTGATAATTGCAAAAAATTTAGCGGTGCCGGACATGCCTCGAACATGCTTGTACCGGTTGACGGCTTTACGGTGACCGGCGATATGTCTTCCTATGAATACAAGGCCGAAAGCGGCAATGACATGGCCCGCTATTTCTGCTCGACATGTGGCAGCCCTATTTATGGGACGAACAGCGCCAATACGAACGTGGTTGTGCTTCGCGCCGGTGGGTTCGACGATCCGGGCGTCTTCCGGGCCAAGGTTTCACTGTTCACGCCCCGCGCCGCGCCCTGGGATCATATCGATGACAACGCCGTCCGCTTCGACGGCATGCCGCCGCCGAAGGGTTAGCGGGCTCTCGTTGCTCAGGGCTTGACGACCGGGTTGCCGTCCTTGATCCAGCTGGAAATCCCTTTGGTGACGCTGTAGATGTTTGTATAACCTTCCATGGTCGCCAGGGCGTTGGACAGCACCGCCGAGCGATGGCCTGTACGGCAGATCAGGATGACCGGATCATTCTTGCCCGCGACCTTCTTGAAGTCGGCCATGAAGTTCGGGTTTAATCGCCCGTCCCTCTGAAATGAGACGATGGTCTTGCTGCCTTCGATAATGCCGGTTTCCTGCCATTCCGGCGCGGTGCGGATATCGACGATTTTGACGTTGTCGGCCAGCAATTCCTTTAGTTTGTCGTTGGAGATGTTGGTGAATGCCGGACCTTCGACGCCGAGAAGCTCGACCTCGAATTTCAGGGTTGCGTTCGGCGGGATAACAGTGCCGGCGCCCTTTTTCCCATAGGCCAGTTCGGGCGGGATGATCAGTTGCCGGCGCCCGCCAACCTTCATGCCAAGAAGCCCGAGTTCCCAGCCGGGGATGACCCGCTGCGATCCCAGGGTGAATTCAATGGGCTTTCCCCGGTCGAGGGAAGAATCGAATTTTGTGCCGTCCATCAGCCATCCCGTGTAATGAACCTTGACCTTGGTATAGGGCTCCGCCTGCGCACCGGTGCCGACCTTCAGATCCAGAATTTCCGGCATGTGGACCTTTGCGTAGGCCCGGGTAATCGGCGGCAGGGCGAACAGGCCCAGCATGAAAACTCCGATGACGGTCAGCTTGAAGAAGGGTTTCATGATCAATCCTCAGGTTAGCAGAAAATGGGCATGGGCGGCGGCGCTCGGTCTGGCCGGATCGTCCTGCCATACCTCGACCCGGACATTGGCGATGCGTCGACCCTGTTTGACCAGCGTCGCCCGGGCAAAGGTATCTCGGTTCAGGCATGGGCGCAAATAATCGACCGACAGGTTGATGATACGGGGTATCGTCGAAATGTCCATGGCGTACAGAAGATGCAGGAAGGCCGCGTGTTCCAGCAACGCCGCGACAACCCCGCCGTGGATCGCCCCGATGACATAATTGCCTATGTTTTCGTCACGTTTCCGCAGAATAGTGATAATGGTGTCGTCTTCGACCACCGCTTCCAGGCCGATCACTCCGGCGTATGGAATCAGTTGATTGATGGCCGCGAAATCGCCCGCCTCCTTGAGTTTCCGGATGTTATCCAGCATGGTCAGGCCTTTCCTGAATCGGCGACGGAAAAGCCGGTGGAATTCAGCATGAACGCGGCGACGCAATGAGCCACCGGCTTGTTTCGATCGCCCTGGTGGGCCAGGGCGCGGACGAACGCGACGCTGTGGGTCAGCCGATAGCATTCGGCTTCGCCAATCACGGCCTCGCCGGGCAGGGCCGGCCGCAAGTAGTCAATTCGAAGGTCCAGCGTCGCCACCGCCGATTTCACGGGCACCGATGCCGATGCCGCCAATCCCGCGACCGTGTCGATCACCGCCGAAATGACGCCGCCGTGAATGACGCCGGTCGCCGGATTGCCAATCAACCGGTCGTCGTATTCAAGCCGCATCATCGCCCGCCGTGGTTCCAGCGAAATAATCTTCAGGCCCAACTCCCGGCAATGGGGAATGCCTTCGAAAGCGGTGGCCAGTTGTGCTAAGTGAGTGTCTTCGGGCATAAAGGGGGCTATTTTCGGGTATCTTGCGGGAGTGCGGATTATATAGGGCTTTGCCGGTTGGGGTATCCTCTTTTTATCGTCACGCCGGTATAACCTTTATAAAACCAGTGGAAAAGCAGACAGGGATCCGTAAAAATGGGAAAGATTATAGAATTAAAGGCCGAAGACGGGCACCAACTGGTGGCTTATCGGGTCGACCCGGACGGTGTCGCCAAGGGCGGGCTCGTCGTCATTCAGGAAATTTTCGGAGTTAATGCCCATATCCGCGACGTTTGCGACCGATTCGCCGCCGCCGGATATTCAGTCATCGCCCCGGCGGTGTTCGACCGCGTCAAAAAGGGCGTGGAACTGGGCTACGACGAAGACGGCATCGCCGCGGGCCGCGAGTTGATGGGGCGACTGGATTGGGATAGCGCGCTCAAGGATGTCTCGGCCGCCGCGCAAGCGCTGCGCCCGGACGGTAAAGTCGGTGTCGTCGGGTATTGCTGGGGGGGCTCGCTGGCCTGGCTGGCCGCTTGCCGGATGGATATCGCCGCCGCCGTTGGCTACTACGGTGGGCAAATTCCAAAATATGTGGGTGAGGCCCCGCGGGCGCCGGTGATGTTGCACTTTGGCGAAATGGACGCGTCGATCCCGCTGCAAGGTGTCGAGGCGGTTAAGGCGGCGCACCCGGATATTCCCGTATACATCTACCCGGCCGGGCATGGGTTCGCGTGCGACCGCAGGGCGAGCTACCATCAGGAAAGTTCGGCGCTGGCCTGGCGCCGCACACTGGCCTTTTTCGACGAAAAGCTGGCTTGAAGGTTACCCCGTAACCTGAAAAACTGTGGCCGCGCCGGATTCTCCCGGCGCGGCTGATTGAATTGGCGGAATAAGGAAATCTTTCTGATGGCGGAACAGGCGGCAGCACCGGTTATCGGTGTCATCGGCGGCAGTGGCGTTTATGAAATCGATGGTTTGCAGAACACCCGATGGGAACGACTCGCCTCGTCGTTTGGCGAGCCATCCGATGAACTGCTGTTTGGCGAACTGGATGGCCAGCGGATGGTTTTCCTGCCCCGCCACGGGCGTGGCCACCGGATCCCCCCGTCGGAACTGAACTACCGCGCCAATATTGACGTCATGAAGCGCGCCGGGGTCACTGAAATCCTGTCGATCAGCGCCTGTGGTTCATTGAAGGCGGAACTGTCGCCCGGTCATTTTGTTATCGTCGATCAGTTCATCGACCGCACGTTTGCCCGCCAGAAAAGCTTCTTCGGAACCGGCCTGGTGGCCCATGTCGGCCTCGGCCATCCGGTTTGTGCACGCCTCGGCGATGCTCTTGAAGACGCGATCAAGGAACTCGCCATCCCCTATCAGCGCGGTGGAACCTACCTCGCCATGGAAGGCCCGCAGTTTTCGACCCTGGCGGAATCGGAACTCTACCGCTCATGGGGCTGCGACGTCGTCGGCATGACCAATATGCCGGAAGCCAAACTCGCCCGCGAGGCCGAAATGTGCTACGCCACCATCGCCATGGTCACGGATTTTGATTGCTGGCATCCGGATCACGATCACGTTTCGGTCGATGCCATCATCAAGGTGCTGCTGGACAACGCCGAAAAAGGGCGCTCGCTGGTCCGTCAGGTCGCACCGAAACTTTCCGGGCGCCACGAAAATTGCGATAAAGGCTGTCATACGGCACTGGAAATGGCCATCATAACCGCCCCGGAAGCCCGCGACGCGGCAATGATTGAAAAGCTGGACGCCGTCGCGGGACGGGTCTTGAAAGGGCGATCCCATGAAAGTTGACGGCACATCTTTCCGGACCATTTGGGAGGCCGAAAGCGGTGGAACGGTCGAAATTATCGATCAGACCCGCTTGCCACACGAATTCGCTGTCGTGGCGCTTGAAACAATGGAGGACGCGGCACGCGCCATCGCCGACATGCAGGTCCGCGGTGCGCCGTTGATCGGGGCGACGGCGGCTTACGGCATGGCCTTGGCGATGCGTCAGGACTCATCGGAAAGCAATCTGGATCACGCTTACAAAACGCTCCTTGCGACGCGTCCGACGGCGGTCAACCTGCGCTGGGCGCTGGATGACATGGTGGTCTTGTTAAAGCCGATGCATCTGGACGAACGGCAAGCCGAGGCGTACAAACGGGCCACCGACATTGCCGACGAAGACGTTGAAATATGCTCGGCCCTTGGCGAACACGGCAAGGCGATCATCGAAAACATATGGATCGACAAGGGGCGGCCCGAACAGATCAACGTGCTGACCCATTGCAACGCCGGCTGGCTTGCGACCGTCGATTGGGGGACGGCGCTGGCCCCCGTTTACAAGGCCCACAACGCCGGCATTCCGGTCCATGTCTGGGTCGATGAAACCCGGCCCCGCAATCAAGGGGCTGGCCTGACCTGCTGGGAACTGGGCCAGCACGGGGTTCCCCACACTTTGATCGTCGATAACGTCGGCGGTCACTTGATGCAGCACGGTCAGGTCGACCTGTGCATTACCGGCACCGACCGGACGACGGCGGCGGGGGATGTCTGCAACAAGATCGGCACCTATCTGAAGGCGCTGGCGGCGGACGACAATGGTGTGCCGTTTTATGTCGCCTTGCCGGGGCCAACCATCGATTGGACCATTAAGGACGGCGTTCGCGACGTACCCATCGAACAGCGTGATGCGGCCGAGGTCACTCATGTGACCGGCAGAACGGAAGATGGCCGCATCGAAACGGTCCTCATCAGCCCTGAAAGCAGCGCCGCCGCCAATTACGCCTTTGACGTTACCCCGGCCCGATTGGTGACGGGATTGATCACCGAACGCGGCGTCGCCGACGCGTCCGAGGCCGGACTGGCCGGGCTTTACCCCGAGCGCGCGGGCGAGTAACAGGATCATCGATTTGCCATGACCAACGGAGACGAACAAGCCAAGGGTCCCGGCGATAAACGTCGATACACGCGCTATAAGGTAAAAAAGCCCGTGCGTGTCCGGGTTGATGACGAGGTTATCGACGGCGAGACCGTTGATGTCTCCCTTGGCGGCATCGCCCTGACGGCGCTGGTCGATATGACCACGGAACAGTTCGTCAAACTGCATCTGGGTAAATTCGATGAATTGACGGGGCAGGTCGTGCGCGGGTTCGATGACGGTTTCGCCGTAGAATTCGATACCGTCGAAGAGGGTGGATCGGTTCTGGAAAGAGACCTGAAAGCCATGCCCCCTGAGAGCGCGGAACAAGAGACGCCGGACGAGCCCGGCGATGAACGGGGCCGCATGGAAGCGCGACTGAAGGCAATGTTTGGCGGCGATGAATAGGCGTACGGATTGATATGAAAAACCAATGGTCTGACAAACATGCGGCCGCCATGGTCCGCCGATATGCCCGCCAGGGGGTTAACACGGATCGGGCGCTCAGAGTCTATACTTCGCGCCTGTTGGGTAATGAGCCGCGACTGGTTTTGCATGGTGGCGGCAACACATCGGTCAAGACGGCAATGAACGATGTTATGGGCGAAGCGACCAAGGTGCTGTGCGTCAAGGGTAGCGGCTGGGATATGGGCGACATCGAACCCCAGGGACTGCCTGCCGTCAGGCTGGAAAACCTTCGGAAAATGATTACCCTTGGGCAGTTAAGCGATGAGGACATGGTCAATGCCCAGCGCACCAACCTGCTCGACAGCACGGCCCCTAATCCGTCGGTCGAAACGCTGTTGCATGCCTTCCTGCCGCACAAATTTATCGATCACACCCATTCCAACGCCGTCCTGTCGCTGACCGATCAGCCGGCCGGTGACGATCTGTGTCGCGAGGTGTATGGCACATCCATGGGCTACGTGCCCTACATTATGCCCGGTTTCGCATTGGCTAAAAAAGCCTTTGAGGTCTTTCAGGCCGATCCGGATGTCGAGGGGTTGATCTTGTTCAAGCACGGCATTTTCACCTTTGGGGATACCGCCAAACAGGCATACAGTCGGATGATCGACAAGGTGACACGCGCTGAGAAACGATTGGCAAGGGGGCGCGCGAAGGTTTTTGTCGCGGCGACCTTGCCGAAAAGGACCGCCCGTCTGGCCGATGTCGCGCCGATTTTGCGCGGGCTTGTGGCGGAGGTATCGGGCGACGGGTGTTACCGGCGCATGGTCATGGATTTCCGGGGCGGCAAGGCGGTTCGTGCGTTTGTCGACGGCAAGGATTTGGCCCGTTACAGTCAACAGGGCACGGCGACGCCCGACCACGTCATCCGCACCAAACAGAAGCCGTTGATTGTACCGGCTCCCGCCGCTACGGACCTGGTGGCCTTTGAAGCGGCTGCGCGCAAGGCGCTCGTTGCTTATCAAAAGGCGTATCACGATTATTTTACCCGCAACAACAAACGCCAGAAAACCAAAAAGACGGAACTGGATCGGCTGCCACGGCTGATCCTGGTTCCGGGGCTGGGGCTGTTCGGGCTGGGGGCTTCGGCCAAGGCCGCCGCCATTGCGGCCGATCTTGGCGAAACCAACGTGGCCGTCATCACCGCGGCGGAAAGCGTCAGTTCCTACCGGGTCATCGAAGAGCCTGATATTTTCGATATCGAATACTGGTCGCTGGAGCAGGCGAAACTCGGCAAGGGGGTGGAAAAGCCACTGGCCCGCCAGGTCTGTGTCGTTACCGGTGGCGCTTCCGGTATCGGGGCGGCGGTCGCCCGCAGGTTCGCCGCCGCCGGGGCGGAAGTGGCGGTTCTGGACCGCGATGAAAAAGCCGCCAAGGCCGTCGCGGTGTCCATCGGCGGGCTGGCGGTTGGTTGCGATGTGACGTCGGAAAAATCCGTCAATGCGGCGTTCGATGCCGTCTCGGCGGCGTACGGCGGGGCCGATATCGTCGTCTCCAACGCCGGGGCCGCCTGGCAGGGGCGCATCGGTGATGTGTCGGCCAAGGTTCTGCGACAAAGTTTCGAACTTAATTTCTGGGGCCATCAGACCGTATCGCAACGCGCCGTCCGGATCATGCGAGCCCAGGGCACGGGGGGCTGCCTGTTGTTCAATACGTCGAAACAGGCAATCAACCCCGGTCCCGATTTCGGCCCCTACGGCCTGCCCAAGGCGGCGACCTTGTTCCTGATGCGCCAGTATGCCGTCGATCACGGGGCCGATGGTATCCGCTCCAACGCCGTCAACGCCGATCGTATTCGCTCGGGCCTGTTGACTGATACGATGATCGGAATGCGATCCAGGGCGCGGGGCTTAAGCGAAAAGGACTATATGTCGGGGAACCTGTTGGGCCGGGAAGTCACGGCCGATGATGTCGCGCAGGCCTTTCTCGATTTGGCATTGGCCGAAAAAACAACGGCCGCCGTCATCACCGTTGACGGCGGCAACATCGCCGCCGCGTTGCGGTAACAAAAGGGGATGGCTGATTTTGACCTCTGACACGTCAAACGAAGGCTTCGATCACGCGCTCATCGGCGTTGCCGATCTGGAAGACGCACGGGACGATTATCAACGGCTTGGTTTTACCTGTTGCCCGCGTGGCCGCCACATCGGCTGGGGCACCGCCAACTACTGCATCATGTTTGCCGATGACTACCTGGAATTGCTGGGGATCGTCGATGCCAGCCAGTTCACCAACAACCTCGATACATTTTTGACCGGTCCCGGCGAAGGCCTGTTTGGCCTGAGTTTCGCCAGCGCCGATATCGATGCTTTGGGGGCAAAGCTGGGCCGCGAACCTTCCGACTTGAAGCGGCTGTTGGAATGTCCCGAAGGAACGGTCGAGCCGCGTTTTCGCCTGTTACACCCGCCCGTCGGCGCCATGCCGGGCCTGTCCGGGTTTTTCTGCCAGCATCTGACGCCGGAATTGATGCGCCGCCCGGAATGGCTGGCCCACGCCAACGGCGCCACCGGCATTGCATCGGCGACGATTGCCGTGCAAGACGCGGCGGAAGCGGCCCGCGCCTACGGTAAAATTTTCGGTGCGAGGGCCGTGCAGCCGGGGCAGGACTCGACCGACATCGTCTTTAACACCGGCAGAATGCATATTGTTCAAAGCGGGGATACAGAAGGGTTGGTCGAACTGGCCATCCGCGTCGCCGATGTCGCCGCCGCCGCCGACTATCTCGATCAGGCCGACGTTTTCTTTGCGGAGCAGGACGACGGATTGCTGATTGACCCCGCCGAGGCTTGCGGCGCGTTTCTCAGGCTTGTTCCTTAGCAACGTCCAGTCGCCGTCGGCTGGCGGCGTACCACAGCACGACCATCATGGTGGCGGCAAGGAACGGCAGGGCGAACAAGTTAACGGTATTCCAGTCGTAGGTGTTGAGCAGAACGCCTGATGACAACGATGCGGCGGCGACCGTGCCGAACACCAGGAAATCGTTGGTTGCCTGTACCTTGGCCCGTTCCGATGGCTGATATGTTTCGGTCAGCAGGGTGGACGCACCGACGAAGGTGAAGTTCCAGCCCAGCCCAAGGGCGAACAGGGCGGCCGAAAAATGGAAAATATCGACCCCGTTGACGGCCAGACCAACGCAGCCGAACAGCAGTAGCAGCCCGGTGAAGATCACCTTCAAAACCCCGACGCGATGGATCAGGCTGCCGGTGAACAACGACGGCACGAACATCGCCATAACGTGCCACTGAATGACAAGCGCCGAATCGGACACACCGAAACCGCACCCCGCCATGGCGATTGGCGTCGCCGTCATGATCAGGCTCATCACCGCGTAGCCGATGGTGCCGGCCATCGCGGCGACGATAAAGGCCGGGGCACGGGTGATGTGTGGCAGCGGCCGCCCGGACGAGCGCCTTTCATCATCGGTCGGTTTCGGGATGGACAGAAACGATATCAGGGTCAATCCCAGCAGGCCGACGGCGAACAGCGCCATATAGGACCCCATGAAGGGTATCGGCATCACGTCATTGGTATGGCGCACCAGGAACGGGCCGAGCACCGCGGCGGCGATACCGCCTGACGTAACCAGTGATATCGCCTTGCTACGAAAGTCCGCCGACGCCACATCGGCGGCGGCGAACCGGAGGTACTGGGCAAACCCGCCGTTGATTCCGATGATAAAGGTGGCCGCCACGAACAGCCAGAAGGCTTGGGTCCAGATGGCATAGACCGACAGCGCCACACCGGTCAGGCCGATTAATCCGCCCAGCATAAATCCGAGCCGGCGGCCAACCCGTTTCATCAACAACGAGGCCGGTACGGTGGTCATCGCGGTGGCGACGACGACGGTTGAAATCGGCAGGGTGGCCAGCGACTTGTCGGTTGCCAGCATCTGCCCGACCAGACCGCTCAGCGTAATCAACACGATCTGGCTGGTCATGAACAGGGCCTGAGTGCCAACCAGGACGCCGACGTTCTTATATTCTTGATTCAGGGCCATCAGGGTCTATCCGGGAGAATTTCTGCTGGTAGCGGGCGTCGGACACATCGCCGACGACCGTCACGAGACCGAAACGTAACAGATATAACCCGCCCCATGCTATCGGTTAATTGTACCCGTCATTCTGTACATTGTACCTCTCGCCCATGGCCTGGGCGATGATCTGCACCGAGGACCAGAAGAACAGTCCCGCCATCGCCGCCGCGACGATCAGGTCCGGCCAGGCCGTGCCGCTAAGCCAAACACCCAGGGCCGCCGCCATGACGGCGACGTTGCCAATGGCATCGTTGCGGCTGCACAGCCAAACCGACCGGACATTGGCGTCGCCATCCTTGAAACGCCTCAGCAGGACGATACTGCCAAGGTTGGCGGCGAGCGCCATAAATCCGACGACACCCATGACCTCGGACTGCGGCGGCGCGCCCAGAATCAAGACCTGATAAATCGTCGAACCCAGCACCCAGGCACCCATGGCGCCAAGGCTAAGGCCCTTTAGCAGGGCTGCCGTGGCCCGGGTTCGTAGTGACATGCCGATGACATAGAGGCTCAACCCATAGGTCGCCGTATCGCCCAGAAAGTCGAGCGCGTCGGCCTGCAACGCCTTGGATCCCGCTACCGCGCCTGCCGCTATTTCCACGAAGAACATGGTGGCGTTGATCGCGATGACCAACCACAGGGCGCGCCTGAAGTCCGCCGACACCCCGTCGAACTCTGTTTCGCATTGACAACCGGACCCACTCATAAGGCATTTCTCCCCTTGCGTATGATTGACTTAATTGAGAGTCTAATAGCTACAGTCGCTGTAGCTGCAAGAGGAAAATTCATTATGGCCAATCCGCTAACCATCGGCAGGGTCGCCGCCGCGACCGGATGCAAGGTTCAAACGATCCGCTACTACGAAGAAATCGGTATTCTGCCGCCGCCGGACCGCTCGGCCGGCAATCAGAGAATTTACCAACAGGACCATATCGACCGGCTGATTTTTATCCGCCATGCCCGAGAACTGGGCTTCCCGCTGGCCGCCATTAAGTCGCTGTTAAGCCTTGGCGACGACCCCGACCAGTCCTGCCAGGCGGCGGATGCCATCGCCAAAGACCAATTGGCCCAGGTCGAACAACGGATCGCCCGTCTGCAAGCCCTTCAGGGCGAATTGAAGCGCATGATCGAGCAGTGCAAAGGCGGCCAGATTTCCGATTGCCGGGTGATCGAGGTGTTGGGCGATCATGGGCTGTGTGACGCCGAACACGGCACTGTAAAGCACGGCGGCGAATAAGAAGAATATCATTGAGTATCCGATGACACGGCATTTCCGTTTGCCTGCTGATGAGCGTATAAAGGATCATCAAAAGGTCGAAAAAGACGTTAATGTTTGAAGCCCAAGGTAGAAATCTTCTTAGAGTCCGTCCGAAAAGTTTATAAGTTTAAACAAAGCTTTCTCGACATTAAGAGAATTGACGCCAGGATGAGGAAAGTTCGGGCGGCCCTGGTGCGATTCTCAAAATCCTTGGCGAGACGGCGGCACCTGCCGATTCATGCGAAAGTTCTTTCCACGACCCATCTTCTGGAGATGCCTTCAAAGCCGAGGACTGTATCTGATCGTTTGACGATTTTAGTTTCCAAGTAGGGCAATATTTTCTTTTGTGTCTGCTTGAAAATTGGCCCGTGGTATCCGCCGTCGGCAAAGAGTTTCTTCAAAAATGGAAAGTTGCCGAACAAGGTCCCAAGGACTAACGCGCCGCCATCCCGATCCTGGATACTGGCCTCACGTCCCATCGCTTCGCGGCATCTGACGTATAGCGTATGGTGGATACGATCAGCGTTCCGTCATAATCCCAAAGGTCAAAATACTCAAACAACGTGCTGCGGTCATAGGATACAGGATTTTCTGAAGTCCACATCCTTCTTATCCCCCATTAAGCAATAAGACTCTTGAATCACATAACACTCACATGATTCAATAACTTTTCGGACGGACACTTAGCATTTTCGTTAATGTTATCAATTTCTTTTTGCTGGATGCTGCTGTTTAGGGGGTAAATATTATGTCTATACTGGTAGCTGAGGTTATTGGTTTTACGTTCCTAGTAATTGCTTTCCTGATTATCAGCCGGCCAAGAAGTTTTAGCGGTTCATCACACGATCTCCTGATCTGTGCAGCGCATTCTGACGACTGTGTTATCATGGGGGCCGAAATGGCGTACAGAACGCTAAGAGATGGACGGATGGTTAACATAGTCTATTTGACATGCAGCGGTCCAAGCCCTGATTCGGAGATTTCAAGACGCCGCGCAACTGAAGCGATTGAAGCATGGACGTCGAACGGAGTGCCGGAAGGCAACATACATTTCATCAACCTACCAGAATCTGCGGTTTCGGGTCCGCTAGCATATCCGGAAGAAGCGATTAGCACCGCCGCGGGTTTCCTGACTTCCTTGATGGAAAAGTTACCGGCAAATGCGGTCGTGCTATTACCCGCCGAGGGAGAACTCCATGTTGACCATAGATCAACTCGGCGGGCTGCCATCATGGCGGCTACTCAAATTTCGCGCGATGATCTAAATTTCTTCGAGACGCCAGAATACAACCTCTATCTCTCGATGTGTCAGGACGTGATCGCAGTCTTTAATGCGATGCTGCGGTCCATCCCTTTTGTCGAGAAGCTAGGACTAAAAAAATACCGAAACTCAGCTGTCTTTCCCTCCGGTTCTTCCGGGTCGATATTCCGGGACACTCCAAAAAGACTACAGTTAAAACTCGCAATGTTTAACGCATTCACTTCGCAGGATCCGAATCTAATGAGGGCGTATTTCGGCTATAGGGCACGTTACAGGCGCATTGCCGACGTTGCCAACGCAAATATTGTCCCTAAGAAGCGGTTTTTTCGGCTTTTCGGGAATAAGAGCGATACTTCGGTCTTACTTGTTTATGTATTTGTCTTGATGCTGGCTTTCCAAGCCGCATATCAAATGGCTTCCAGCGTCGCCAACAATTCGTACATGATACCCGTTGCATTTGCCCCAGCCGCGACAATCGGAGCAATCTTCATCCTGTCGGGTCTCAGTCTTATTGGGTTTTGTCGAAAACGTTTAGAGTTCACCGCCGGAACTTTGATAGCGGTATCCGGTCTGATCTTAGGATCAATATAACACGAAAGATTAAACAATGGGCGAGCGGAAAAACGATGAAAGATTTCAGGCAGACGGTGCCAATGAATACAAGGTGAGACCCGCGCGTGACGATGACTACGGCGGGATGAAGAGTGTCTGGTTTGATGCCTTTGACAACCAATTCTTTGGCGGACCTGAAATGTATGACAGTTCCTTCGAATGGGCGTTTAGTAAGAATCCGGATCGTTGGGCAGGCGCAGAAATGCAGTGGGTCGCAGAAACCAATGGGGATATCGTTGCCGCTTGGGCGACTATGCCTGTTATGTTAAAAACCCCTGAAGGTATTAAACGGGGACATTGGTTACATTCTACCGCTGTGGCCACCCGCGCCCAACGTAAAGGCCTGGGCCGACGTATTTATCGCAGCATCATTTCGCACAACGATTTGACCTTTGGGGTCGGCGTCGTCAACGCGTCAAGGGCACTCTACAAAGTCGAGGGCGTAAATTTTGTTCGGTCCGATATATTCGGTGAACTCGTTATGTCTGTCCCAAAGTCGTGCCGTCTGTGCATTCACTTGATTCTGAGAGCAAAGATAAGTGAGGCAGTGGAGTTATTGAAGAGCCTGATCAGGAGGGCCGCGCACAGTGATCGCTGGAATAACGGGAATGTAAAGATTGAGCGAGTGGACGCATTTACTGATGAAATTACCCCCCTACTGGCCGAAATTGAAGCTGAAATCCCTATCATGACCCAGCGCAGTAAGGTGAAACTGAATTGGTTTCTTTCAAACCCGCGACTTACCACGGAGGTAGTGGTCGCACGCAAATCTGGAACGATCAGCGGCTTCGCTATACTGCGTTCAGATGGAATGATCTTGGATCTGCTCGCGCGAAAAGGCGATATAGCGACTATTCGAGCCCTATTCTCGCACCTTGCGACATGGGCTCATGATTTGGGCATTGGGAGACTAGCAGGCATCATCCCTAGCATACCGGAATGGGAGGCCGAATATAGGCGAGCGGGTTTTCGCATCATGTCTGTCGATTTTGGCTTTTTCGTTGTTCCAACCGGTAATTCCACGATGGATGCACTGCTTATTGACCCGGAAAACTGGTATTTGTCCATGGCAGACTCGGATTTGTTCACTTTCAAACTATCTTCCTGATCTCTGAGATTCCTTGGGCACGGTGGAATTGCAATGCAGTAAATACTTCTCGAGTTGTTGATAGGGAGAGTGAATGTGGCCGGCCAAAATGAATAAATAGAATAATCATCTTGGTGCCAGAGCAACTTCATCAAACACAGAGTCGATTGGGGATTACCGAAGCAGCCGGACATCAGACTGGAAGGTTTCTGAGCATCGGTGATGTTGACGGTGTTGCCGTCGCAGTCCGACCCTCGTACAACGTTCCGGCATCGTGGGACAATTGATCTCCCTCAGTCATCAGATTTAACACTTCTATATGAAGGTTCAAACGATCCGTTACTACGAAGAAATTGGTGTCCTGCCGCCGCCGGACCGCTCGGCCGGCAATCAAAGAGTTTACCAACAGGATCATATCGACCGCCTGATTTCCGATTGCCGGGTGATCGAGGTGTTGGGCGATCACGGGTTGTGTGACGCCGAACACGGCACTGTAAAGCACGGCGGCGAATAAGAAAAATATCATTGAGTATCCGATGACACGGCATTTCCGTTTGCCTGACGATGAGCGTATAAAGTGTCATCAATAAGTCGAAAAAGACGTTAATGTTTGAAGCCCACGGTAGAAATTTTTTCAGGAACGGACCGATCGAAGTGACCTCAATGCCTAGCGCTAGGCCGTCGACAAGGATAAGGACAGACAACATGAGCAGCGAAACAGTTGCAATTGAGAATACCATCTTACGGGGTGAAGTCGGGTCCGGGGCGCACGGAACCGGGCTTGAGGGACACGAGGACATAGATCATATGGGCGTGTTTGTTGAGCCGGCCCTGAACGTTTGCGGGTTTCATCCGGTTGATCATTATGTATATCGCGACCAGCCGGAAGGGGTTCGTAGCCAACCGGGGGACCTGGATCTGATAATGTATAGCCTGCGGAAGTTCTGTCGGCTGGCCGTGCAGGGCAATCCGAGTGTCTTGCTGCTGTTGTGGCTTCCCGAATATACCAACCAGACTGAACTGGGCCGTGATTTGGTGGCAATTCGCGATGCCTTCATCGGGCGCGAAGCTGGCGGTCGCTATATCGGCTACCTTGTTTCGCAAAAGAAAGCCCTTGTTGGCGAACGCTCAAAGAAGGTTTTGCGCCCCGAACTGGTGGAAAGGTTTGGATATGATACCAAGTTCGCCATGCACGCTCTCAGGCTTGGATTGCAGGGGATTGAATATTTGACGGAGCATAACCTGTCGGTCCCGGCGCGTGAGCCGGACAAATCAACCTTGCTTGCTATTCGAAGGGGTGAATTTTCGTTCCGGGATGCATTGCGGCTGATCGAGGAAACGGAAGCATCGTTACGGCGCGTCGTGGATGCCTGCACCGATACCGTCGATGTGGAAAAGGTGGAACGATTTATGGTGGCGGCACATCAGAAGCATTGGGCGGCCGGCTGACGACCTGTCTGCGTCGCAGGCTTTCGGCCAGGAAGTCGAACACCCTGCGGACCCGGCGGCTGGTTTTGAGGTCGGAATGGGCGGTGAGCCACATGGGCATGGACGGCAGTGTGGCGTCTTCCAGCAGCCGGGTGACGCCGGGTTCCGTTTCGCCAATTCCCAGTTGGGTGAAGCCAATGCCGTAACCGGCGACGACCATGCGCCAGACGACAACCTGATTGTCGCAGCGGAACGAAAAAAACTTCCGGTCAACGTCCAGCCCGGCGGCCCGAAAACCCCGAATGATCAGGTCGCTGCGGTCGTAACCAACGACGTCGTGATCTGCCATGTCCTCAAGTGTTCGGGGCGCGCCGCGTCGGGCGATGTAGGACGGCGCCCCGTACATGCCAATTTTCAGGTCACCGATCTTACGGGCAAAAACGTCGGTTTGGGTCGGGCGATACATGCGCACGGCGATGTCGGCTTCGCGTTGCAGCAGGTTTTCGGTGCGGTCGGATGCGACCAGTTCAACTTCGATATCCGGTTCAGCCCGATGCAGGGCCGTAAGTATATCGGGCAGGATGTACGTCGCGACAATATCGCTGGCGGTGATGCGGATCGTCCCGGCGACGGATTCCGATCGGCCCTCGGCGACAAGGGAAAGGCGGTTCGCCGCGGCGTTCATGTGTCGGGCGTGTTCGAGAAGCGCGGTGCCCGTTGGCGTTAATTCGAGGCCGTTGCCGGTGCGGTCGAACACGCGCACACCCAATTCCGTTTCCAGCGCGCCGATGTGGCGACCCATGGTCGGTTGGCTGCCGCCAAGGGCGCGGGCGGCTGCCGACAGGGAGCCATGATCCGCGACGGCCACCAGGGTTTGCAGGTGGTTCCAGTCGAATGGTTTGGTCATCATTTAGCCATTCATAAATGAATATAAGATATCAAAAATTAGCGAATAGATCACTAATATTGAATGGATGTAGGGTGCCGGTCAACCCTCGTTGAGATTGAATTGGAGATTATGATGCCCGGTAACATCCTTATTGTTGGCGCCAAGGGACGGTTCGGACGCGCCGCCGTCACCGCCTTCCATACAGCCGGTTGGCACGTGCGTGCCTTTGCCCGTTCGTGGGACAGCGAAAGGCCGTTGGCGGGCGTAGACCGGATAACCGGCGATGCCTTTGACGCCGATTCCCTGACGGATGCCGCCAAGGGGTGCGACGTCATCGTTAACGCCCTGAATCCGCCTTATCCCCGCTGGGCGCACGACCTGCCGCGCATGACGGCGTCTGTCCTCAAGGCGGCGATGGCCACCGGCACGACGGTAATGGTCCCCGGTAATGTTTATAATTACGGTGCCGAAATGCCGGAGAGCCTTAACGAACAAACCGCCCACGCGCCGACCACTCGCAAGGGCCGCCTGCGTGTTGAAATGGAACAGGCCTACGCCCGTGCCGCGGGTAACGGCGTGCAGACACTTATCCTGCGCGCCGGGGACTTCATCGAGCGGCGGCAAACCGGCAACTGGTTCGATGCCCACATCGCCGACAAAATTTCCAAGGGCCGCATGATGTACCCCGGACCGCTCGACAAGGGCCATGCCTGGGCCTATCTGCCGGATGTTGCCCGCGCTATGGTTGACCTGGCCGAAAGACGCCACGACTGCGCCCCGTTTGACGAGTTTTCTTTTCCCGGCTTTGGGTTAACGGGGCAGGAGTTGATTAATCTTCTTGAACGGCTGTCCGGGCGGGCCTTGACGGTTCGGGGAATGCCGTGGCCGCTGATCCGGCTGCTTGGCCTCGTCATGCCGATGATGCGGGAGGTCGCAGAGATGGCCTATCTATGGCGTACGCCCCATGCCATCGACGGTAGCAAGCTCGCCGCCGCCCTGCCAGACTTTCAGGGGACACCGGTTGACGTTGCATTTGCCGACGCTCTTGAGGGGATATTCGAGCGGCAGGGTGGTGCCGCCGGCCGTTCGGGCCTGGCATTACGGCCATAAAAAAAGGCGCGGTGGCCCTATCGGCCATCGCGCCTTTTTAAGTATCCGGTCGCCCGATCTAGTGCAGTTTTTTCCAGATTCGAACTTTCCAGGCATACAGCATTCCGGTCCAAACGATCAGGAACAGAATGACCTTGATGCCCATCGATTTGCGTTGTTCCAGTTCCGGGTTAGCGGCCCAGGTCAGGAAGGTGACGATATCATGGGCCTCTTGGGCCAACGTTGCCGGTGTGCCGTCGGCGTATTCAACGGTCTCACCGTCTAGCGGCGGTGCCATGGCGATTTTGTGGCCGGGGAAGTATTCATTGTAGTTCATACCATCGGGCAAGGTCATGCCCTCGGGCGCCTCTTCATGGAAGCCTGTCAGCAGGGCGTACAGGTAATCCGGTCCGCCTTTGCGCGCCTTTGCGATCAATGACAAGTCGGGTGGCAAGGCGCCGTTATTGCTGGCTCGTGCGGCGTTGTCGTTGGCGAAAGGCGGCACGAAACGGTCAGACGGCAAGGCCGCACGCATGACCGGATCGCCCTCTGCATCGGGGCCGCCCTGAACTTCGGACTCGGCGGCAATGGCCTTTACTTCGTCGATGGTAAACCCGATTTCCATCAGGTTGCGATAGGACAGCAGGTTCAGGCTGTGACAGCTGACGCAGACTTCGGCATAAATCTGATACCCGCGTTTCAACGCGGCCCGGTCGTAGGATCCGAAAATACCGTTGAACGACCATGCCTGAGCCGGCGGCGTCGGCGCGCCTTCCGACGCATTGACGCTATTGACCCCCGGTCCGGCGAGCAGCCCGATGGCCAGTGCCGCGGCCGCAAGGGCCTGCGAAATGCGGATGTTGAGCAATTTATCCATTACGAGGCTCCTTTCTTGCCGGCATTGGATTGAAGCACCGCCGCGCTGATGCTTTCAGGCGGGGCCAGCGTGCGCTCAAACTTACTCAGCAGCGGCAAGATGACCAGGAAGTGCAAAAAGTAATAAGCGGTGGCGGCCTGTCCGATGGGGATCCAGTATCCTTCGGGCGGTTTGCCACCGGCGATGCCAAGCACGATGCAGTCGGCGACAAAAATCCAGAAGAACTGCTTGTATACCGGACGGAACCGGGCACTCCGTACCTTGCCACGGTCCAGCCATGGCAGCACGGCCAGGATCAGCACGGCGCCAAACATGGCGATAACGCCACCCAGTTTGGCCGGGATGAACAGGATGTTGAAGGTGATCGCCCTGAGGATTGCGTAGAACGGCAGGAAGTACCATTCCGGCACGATGTGCGGCGGTGTTACCATCGAGTTGGCTTTGATGTAGTTGTCCGGCTCGCCGAAGAAGTTCGGCGCGAAGAAGACGAAGGCCATGAACACGATCATGAATACGCCCAGCCCAAATGCATCCTTGATGGTGTAGTAGGGATGGAACGGAATGGTGTCTTCGGGGCTTTTGGGATCAATACCGGTCGGGTTGCCCGAACGATGGATGTGCAGCGCCCAAAGGTGCATGAAGACCAAGGCAAAAATCACAAACGGGAACAGGTAATGAAGCGCGAAGAAGCGGTTCAATGTCGGATTAGCGACCGAGAAGCCACCCCACAGCCATGTCACGATTGATTCACCGACGATCGGAATAGCCGAAAACAGGTTGGTGATAACGGTGGCGCCCCAGAAGCTCATCTGGCCCCACGGCAACACATAACCCATGAACGCCGTCGCCATCATCGCCAGGATCAGCATGACGCCGAAGATCCAGACCAGTTCCCGGGGGGACTTGAAGGATCCGAAGTACATGCCGCGGAACATATGGATATAGACGAGGATGAAGAACATCGAGCCGCCGTTCATATGCAGATAACGCAGCAGCCAGCCGTAATTGACGTCACGCATGATGCGTTCGACCGATTCGAAGGCGTAACCCACGTGCGCCGTGTACTGCATGGCCAGAACGATGCCGGACGCGATCATGATGACCAGCACGACACCGGCCAGGGAACCGAAGTTCCACCAGTAGTTCAGATTGCGCGGGGTCGGGTAATTGGAACCGACGGAATTGTCGATGAATGAAAATATCGGCAGCCGGTATTCGATCCAGTTCATGACCGGGTTGCTGAATGTTTTGTCATTGCCGGGTGTGCTCATGGGAAAGTCTCCTACCCGATTTTAATGGTTGTGTCGTTGATGAAGACGTAGGGCGGAACCACCAGGTTCTTCGGGGCAGGCCCTTTTCGGATGCGGCCCGAGGAATCGTAGTGCGATCCGTGGCAGGGGCAGAACCAGCCATCGAAGTCACCTCTGGGGTCGCCCGGTTTGTTGCCCAGCGGGATGCAGCCCAAGTGCGTGCAGATGCCGATGACGATCAGCCATTCCGGCTTTTGGACGCGGTCTGCATCCTTTTGCGGATCGACCAGGTCGGCGTTGTCGTCTCTTCTCGCCTCGGCGATTTCATGGGCGGTGCGGTGCCGTACGAAGACGGGCTTGCCGCGCCAAACGACGGTGATGCTCTGGCCTACTTCGACCGGCGATAAGTCGACCTCGGTGGACGAAAGCGCCAGCACGTCAGCGGCTGGGTTCATACTGTCAACAAGCGGCCAGGCGGCCAGGGCGACGCCGGCAACGCCTACGGTAGACGTGGCAATGGCAAGGAAATCGCGGCGGCTTCCGCCGGTTTCATCTTCATCGGTACTAGTGGTCGATAGGTCGGTCATGAAAGAACCTCTCATGAGAATTTGATCGGGACAGGCGTTAATGCGAATCTTTAAGCCCGTTGGGGGATTTTGCCGTCTAGTGGCAAACTGGCGCAAGGATATAGTGCAATCCGATGCTATTGCAAAGGTCTAATATCAATACTGTCTGCTATAAACTCCATTATTCATGCCAAGTGCTTTCGACGCGATATTGAAACAATACTGACCCGATGGAAACAAAATATGCGTCTCGCCCTGTTTCAGCCCGATATTCCGCAAAATACCGGCACCCTGCTCAGGACGGCGGCGTGCCTGGGGTTGGCCGTGGATATTATTGAGCCCTGCGGCTTCGTTTTTTCCGACAAACAGCTCAGGCGTTCCGGTATGGACTATCTGGACCGGGTGGATCTTGTCCGTCATTCGTCGTGGCAGGCGTTTTCGGGTTCCGACATCGCCCGGCAGGGGCGGTTGGTGTTGTTGTCAACACGGGCGGATACTCCCTATACGGACGCAATTTTTTCGCCGTCCGATATCCTGATGGTCGGGCGGGAAAGCGCCGGTGTCCCGGATGACGTTTTTAATGCGGCCGATGTAAGGATCAATATCCCGATGACGGCCGGGGCCCGTTCGCTCAACGTCGCCATCGCCGCCGCCATGGTCATCGGCGAAGCCCTGCGCCAGACCGCTTAGTCCATCCATGCCCGCCAAGCCGACCACTCGCCGATCAGTCTTGCCATGGCGGCGTACCCTGGGCTGGTCGGGTGGACGCCGTCGCCCGCGATGGCGGCCCCGGCCCATTGCTCGTCACGCGACAGTGGCCCCATCAGGTCCAGGTAAGGAACGTCCATCTCGTTTGCGAGTGCGTCGTAGGCGGCGCTCAGGTTGATCAGGCGTTCGGTCGAAAAGCTGTAGGAGCGGCCCGGTCCCGGCGAAAACGGCTGCTTGTCGTCGTTGATCGGCGACGGGCCGACCCACAGCACCGGTAGCCATTGCCGGGCCTCGCCGATTATCTGTCGGGCCGTTTCGACCGAGCAGTCTTTGGGCACTCGTAATTGGCCATTTTCTTCCGCCATGTCGTTGACGCCGAATGAAAATACCAGCGCCGCCGGATAGGGTTCCGGTAGCCGGGGGGTGCATTCGGCACGCCAACGGAGGGCGATTTGTTCGCTGGTTTCGGCCCGGATACCCAGATTGTAGGATGTAATATCGTGCCCGCGACTTCGCTCTGCACTGCACAGGCGACCGGGCCAGCCCAGACACTCATCGTCGGCGGTGCCGTTGGTGATGCTGTCGCCGACGAAGCAGATTCGCAGTTCAGACATGGTGTGTTCCCTTTCAGGTTCGCGTTATGTGGTGGTGAAGTTTATTACAGCTTGCAGTTTCGCCATGCAATTTTGACGATCGGCTTGAAAATCCCCGGCTTCCCACCAGGCTTCGACAAGAGTCAGGGTCGTGCCAACCTTTGGGCCGGGCGGCAGCCCAAGGTCCAACGCGTCCCGACCTTTCAAAGGAAAAACCAGTGGTGTCCAGCCGTCGGTGGTCGCAATCAGGGCCAGCCATTTATCTGTGCGCTCGGGCGGGTGGCGTGGTTCGGCAGCCATTTCACCGGCCCAGGCCAGCAGCGTCAAATCGCGAAAATTGTCACGTCCCAGGTGATGCAGGGCACGCCGGATTGCCGGCTGATCCATATCCGGGGTAATTTTATACAGTGGCCGGGTCATCACCGCCAGCCGGGCCGCTTCGTGATTCGACAGTCGCAGTCGGCTTGCCAGAGTGACCCCCGGGCCGTCGGTCGGGTTATCCAGCATCGCCGCCAGCCGTCGCAACGGGTCCGGCGCGACGCTATCGACCCTGATCGCCGTTGTTTCCAGCCACGCCAGCATACGCAGCCGTCCGAAATCGACCGCCTCGGGCAGAATGTGTTCTAGAATTCGCACCCCCTGCATCAACAACATGGTTTCGGACGGGTTGGGCGCCAGCAGGATGCGGAACAACTCGCCGCAGACCCGCTCCGCCGACAACTCCTTCAGTCGCGGCGCCAGCAAGCGGCAAGCGGCAAGCGCGTCAATATCCAGCGGCGGTTGACCATAGGAGGCCTGGAAACGGAAATACCTGAGCAAGCGCAGGAGGTCTTCTTCGATGCGTTCCTTGGCCACGCCGACGAACGTCACGCGCCGGTTGCCGAGGTCTTCGATCCCACCCAATGGGTCGTAAATATCACCGTCGAGCGTGCAGGACATTGTGTTGATGGTGAAATCGCGGCGCCGGGCATCGGCCAGCCAGTCGTCAGTGAAGGCGACGGTTGCGCGCCGCCCGTGACTTTCCACGTCAACGCGCAGGGTCGTTACTTCGAAGTGAAAATCACCAATAATGGCGGTGATGGTCCCGTGGTCGATGCCGGTTGGGTAGGCCTTGATGGCCGCAGCGGCCAGCAGTTGCATCACCCGTTCCGGCGTTTCCGGGGTGGCGATGTCGATGTCCCTGACGGGTATTTTAAGGATGCTGTCACGGACACAGCCGCCGATGAACCTGGCCTCGGCGCCGTCCGCGCTCAAGGCCGCAATCACGGCGCGGGTTTCGGCTCGCCGCATCCAGTCCGTTGGCGCCAGTTTACCAGTGGGTCGGGCTTCGGTATCTATCAACGGTCCGGGTCCTTAGCCTTGAAAATTAACGCCATTTTCCTTGAGTCGCGGCGAGGTCTCGAATCCGTCCATATCCGTCATCAGGATGGAACGTTGTTTGTCTGAAATGCCCATCGGAAAAGAGGCCCTTCCTGGGGTGCTTTATGGCTTGTCGCGGATCATGCCGCCAGGCATCACCTCGCCATTCTTTAAATAGGGTGCCTGGTAGGTGCCGCCCGGGTCCATGCCGCCGGTGATAGCGGTTGCCGCCAAGCCGATCAACATCAATCCGAATCCGGCGAGGATCAGTCGGAACCACGGCCCCTCGGCGATCGGCGAACGTTTACGGGTCAGCACGGTCCAGATCAGAAATATCAGGCCCGGCACTAAAACCGGCAGCACAAATTGCAGCAATATTTTCATCATCTGATTTTCAAGGACTGATACAGATTGACCAGCATGCCGGCGGTTGCGCCCCAAATATAATAATCGCCGTAGGGCATGGCGTAAAATTCTCGTTCCGCGCCCCGAAAAACGCGTGAATGGCGCTGGTGGTTGGCCGGGTCCAACAGAAAATCCAGTGGCACTTCGAACACCTCGGCGACTTCGAAGGGGTCGGGCGACAGCTCAAACGGGGGCGTGATCATGGCAACGATCGGGGTGATACGAAAGCCGGTTCGGGTTTCGTAATCGTCAAGCCGCCCGATGACCTCGATGTGGCGACGGTGCAGCCCTGTTTCTTCTTCGGTTTCGCGAATAGCCGTTTCTTCCGGCGACCCATCGTCGGGTTCGGCCTTGCCGCCGGGGAAACTGACTTGCCCCGGATGGTCGTCCAGATGGTCGGTCCGCAGGGTCAGCAAGACGCTGGTTGCATCGGCGTATTCGACCAGCCCAACCAGAACGGCCGCCGCCGTCAGTGGTTGTTCACCGCGCATTCCGGGGTTCAGGTCGTGATCGCCCCGTGGCGCCTCGGGCGCGACCAATACAGGTTTTTGCAGGCGTTCGATAATGTGTTCGCGGCATAGGGGCGGTGTTGTCATCGCGTCCATTATATCACGAGTCCGCGTCGTATGCGCCGATGGCGAAGAATTGACCCCCGCTCCATACGCCCAGGCGACGCCCTTGCGGGGTCTCTCGCTCCACCGCCAATTCCACCAGATCATAAAAGACGGGCCGGTTGATCTTGGCGTCCAGCGGCGCCCGCTCGGTGCCCCGTACCCGGACATAGGGCGATGGTTCGTCGGTATCGGGGTCGATGACGACGTGGATCGGGTTGTCCCGTCCGGCGATAAAGGTATCCCCGACATTGGTTTCGAAGGTTAGCAATTGGTCTTCACCGGAGCCTTCGACGGTCATGATAATCGCCATGAACGGGGCGTCGTCGACTTTAATTCGGCCCTTTTCGACCGGTGTGATCAGCCAGTAATCGCCATTCTCATCGCGCTGAAGCACGCTTGCGAACAGCTTCACCAGTTCCTTTCGGCCAATCGGTGAGCCGTGATAATGCCACAGGCCATTTGCATCAATGCGAATATCAATTTCGCCGCAAACGGCGTCCAGCGGCAGGCGGTCAGCCTGTAGCGCCGGAGCGGCAGAACGGGTATCGTTGTCGGACAGTGTCATGAAACATCCATATTCTTCCCGCTATGATATAGTTAGCTTACAGTCGGGCGGGAACCTTCGATTTGAGGAATTTTACGTGAAAGACGATGTGAAAAACAATGGCGGGATGGAAAGCCCGGAAAACACAGGTGACGGAGACGTGGCCGCCATCGGGCAATTGTGTGACCTGTTCGCCCGCGCGCGGGACGGCATCGGCGAGGTCATTTTCGGCCAGGAACGGGTGATCGAGGAAACGCTGATCACCCTGCTGTCGGGGGGACACCTGTTGTTGGTTGGCGTCCCGGGCCTCGGCAAGACCCGGTTGGTCGAAACGCTGGGCCAGGTGTTCGGTCTGGCCGAACGCCGTGTCCAGTTTACGCCCGACCTGATGCCCGCCGATATCCTCGGTTCCGAAGTGCTCGATGCCGGTGAAGGCGACCGCCGCAGCTTTCGTTTCATCGAGGGGCCGGTGTTCACTCAGTTGCTGATGGCCGATGAAATCAACCGCGCCAGTCCGCGAACCCAATCCGCCTTGTTGCAGGCGATGCAGGAACACCGGGTATCCGTGGCGGGCCATTACCATCCGCTGCCGGCGCCGTTTCATGTGCTGGCGACCCAGAATCCGATCGAGCAGGAAGGAACCTATCCACTGCCGGAAGCCCAGCTTGACCGTTTTCTGATGCAGGTTAATGTTGATTATCCCGAAAAGGAAGCCGAACGGAAAATCCTGATTGCCACCACCGGGCCGGAAGAAACTGTCGCAAAAGCCGTGCTGAGCGCCGGACAGTTGCTGGATGCCCAGCGCCTGGTACGGCATGTCCCGGTCGGGCAAAGCGTCACCGACGCCATTCTTGAACTGGTCCGGCAGGGCCGTCCCGAAACATCCGATATCGAAGACATCCGTCGCGCCGTCGCATGGGGGCCGGGGCCACGGGCATCGCAGGCGCTGATGCGGGCGGTGCGGGCTCGCGCCGTGGTTGACGGCAGGCTTTCCCCGTCGGTCGACGATGTGCTGGCGCTGGCTCACCCGGTCCTGCGTCATCGCATGGCCCTGACGTTTGCCGCCCGGGCGGAAGGGGCCAGCATCGGCGAAATCATCGAGCGCCTGCAGGAGACAATCGCCTGATCACCAGGCTACATAGTCAGGCCGAAGACCTGGCATCGAGCCTGCCGGGGTTGCTGGTCAACGCCGAACGGGTCGCCGCCACCGTTGCGCAAGGAACCCATGGCCGGCGGCGGACCGGGCAGGGAGAATCGTTCTGGCAATTCCGCCCTTATCAATGGGGGGATCAATCTTCCGATATCGATTGGCGACGTTCGGCCCGGTCTGATTCCCTTTACGTCCGTGAAACCGAATGGGAAGCGGCCGAAAGTGTCTGGCTGTGGCGCGATGGCTCGCCCTCCATGAGCTATCGGTCGTCCCCCGAATACCCTGAAAAATCAGGCCGGGCGTCGCTGTTGCTGATGGCGCTGGCGGCATTGCTGGTTCGCGGTCACGAACGGGTCGCTTTGCTAGGCGATGGTGTTGGTGGCCGGGGTCAACCGCCGTCGGCCGGCAAGGCCACCCTGATCCGTATGGCGGCGGAACTGCAAGGGACGTCGGGCGGCGCATCATCCGGAACGCCACCTGCTCTGGCCTTGCCGCACCACGGCGAGTTGGTGCTGATCGGCGATTTTCTGTCGCCGCTGGAAGATTTGGCCGGCGTCGTGGCAACCTATGCCGCTGCCGGGGTGCGGGGGCATCTGTTGCAGGTGTTGGATCCGGCGGAAGAATCCCTGCCGTTTGCCGGGCGTGTCCTGTTCAAGGGTATGGAACGGGAAGGCGATGCGTTGTTCGGCAAGGTTGAAAGCATTCGTGACGATTATCAGGCGGCGCTGGCGGCGCATCGGCAAGGGCTTTCAGATCTGGCCGCCAGCGTCGGATGGACCTTCAGCCTGCACCATACCGACCGACCACCGGAAACCGCCTTGCTGGCGTTGTATCTGGCGTTGGCGGGGGGCTCTGCCGGGGTGGCTAGGTACGGATCGTGATGGGTATTGGTTCTCTTTCATTCCTGACGCCGATGGCGCTGGCGGCGTTGGCTGCCTTGCCGGTGTTATGGTGGCTGCTGCGGTTAACGCCACCAACGCCGCGCACGGTCCACTTTCCGCCAATGGTAATCCTGATGCGGCTGGGCCGGGGCCGGGAAATGTCTACCCAGTCACCGCCGTGGCTGCTGGCGCTTCGGCTGGCGCTCTTGCTGGCGGTGATTTTCGCCGCCGCCCATCCGGTTATGAACCCCACCGGCAAGCTGGCCGGAACCGGGCCACTGACCCTTATTATCGATGACGACTGGGCGGCGGCCAAGAACTGGAACCAGCGCCGCCAAACCATGGCAAGACTGATCGGACAGGCGGAGCGCGAGGGCCGACCGGTGATGCTGGCGCAAACCGCGGCGGCTTCGGCCAAACCTCAGGCGCGGATGATGGCGGCCTCGGCGGCGGCGGGGCTGGCGGCTGCGATGCTGCCGAAGCCATGGTCGACGGATCGCGGCCCGTTGTTGCAAGAACTGACGGCCCGGCTGGCGAACCAGCCACCGGGGCAGATCGTCTGGTTGAGCGACGGGCTTGGCGGCCCCGATACTGAAGCACAGATCCGTTCCGTCGCCGCCGTCGGCGAGATGCACATCTACACCGAGCAAGTGAAAGACCTGCCCCTCGTGCTGCTTCCGCCAGTCGCCACGGGCGAGACGATCGACCTGACGGCGTCGCGCCTGCAAGGCCGGGGGCAGGTCGCATACCGGATGTTGGCACGGGATCGCGGCGGCGTGGTACTCGACGGCGTTGACGTTTCGTTTGCGGATGGCGCGCGGCGGGCACAGGCGTCGCTGCGCCTGCCGACCGAACTTCGAAACCGTCTGGCGCGGATCGAAATCGACGGTGAAAATACGGTCGGGTCGGTCTTGCTGGTTGACGAAAGCTGGGCCCGCAGGCCGATCGGGCTGGTTCTGCCAAGCGGCGAAACGACAACCGATACCGGGAACATCGCGCAACCGCTGCTAAGCCCGTTGTATTATCTGGAACGCGCCCTGCGACCGGTCGGCGACGTGCGTGTGGGCGGACTTGACGATCTTCTGAAAAGACCGCTGGCCGTGTTGATCCTGGCCGATCAGGGCCGCTTGCCCGACGGCGATCGGGATCGTCTCAATAAATGGATGAATAAGGGCGGTCTGCTGCTGCGTTTTGCCGGGCCGACCCTGGCCCAGGCCGTTGACCGGGGAACGCCCGCCGATAACGGCCGCGGGGCGCTGTTGCCATCGCCGGTCCGCGGCAACACCCGCACCTTGGGCGGGGTGCTGTCATGGAACAAGCCGGTGGCTCTCGCCGCCTTCCCCGAAGACAGTCCTTTTTACGGCATCGCGATCCCCAAGGATGTCACGGTCGAACGCCAGTTGTTGTTCGAACCGCAAGCCAATAGCGAACAAAAAATCTGGGCCCGACTGGCCGATGGTACGCCGTTGATCAGCGCGACGCGCAAGGGCCGGGGCTGGCTGGTGCTGACGCATACCACGGCGGATCCTCGTTGGTCGAATCTGGCGCTGTCGGGATTATTCGTTTCCATACTTGATCGCATCGTTGGCCTCAGTCAGGGGGTTGACGATGGCGTGGCCGATCAAAATCAGCGCCCCTTGTCGCCGCTGCTGACGCTTGATGGCGCGGCCCGATTGGGGACGCCGCCGCCGCAAGCGCGCCCCATCGCCGCCGGAAAATTTATGCGGACCGTTCCCGGGCCGGACCATCCGCCCGGGTTTTATGGTCGAAACAACACGACCGGGAAGAATGCCGGGGCGGATCGCCGGGCCTTGAACCTGTCGTCCGGGTTGGCCCGGTTAACGGCGTTCCCTAATACCGAATTCATCACCGAGCACTATGGCGAGAGCCGACAGATCGATTTCCGACCCTGGCTATTGCTGGCGGCGTTCGTGCTGGCCGTGGCGGACCTGGCCGCATTGATCTATCTGAAGGGCTTGTACAGAAGAAGCGGCGCAACGGTTGCCGTCGCCTTGTTTGCGGTGCTTTTGAGCATGCCCGCGGCGGCGGCCGAAACCGGCTCCGTTGTTCCCGCCGCCGCCCTGAAGACCAGTCTGGCGTATTACATTACGGGCGATGCGCGACAGGACGCCAAATCCCGGGCCGGGTTGCTGGGGCTTGGCCACGTCGTCAATATCCGCACCGCCGCCAAGCTGGGGGCGCCGACCGGCATCGATCCTGAAACCGACGAATTGGCATTTTATCCGCTGATATACTGGCCGCTCGGGAGCCCCGCCAAGACGCTTTCAGACGATGCCGTCGAGCGCATTAATGGCTATCTCAGCCGTGGCGGCACGATCCTGTTCGATACCACCCAAGGCAACGGGGGCGGCGCAAATCTTGATTTTGTGGCGCGCCGTTTGGGCTTACCGATCCTGGTCCCGGTCGGCCCGGATCACGTTTTGGGGCGGGCGTTCTACCTGCTGAAATCGTTTCCCGGTCGTTGGGCCGATGGGCGGTTGTGGGTCGAAGGAACGACGGAACGCGTCAATGACGGGGTTTCGCCGGTGATCGCCGGCGCCAACGACTGGGCCGCTGCCTGGGCCACGGATGACGCCGGACGGCCGCTTTATGCGATGGGATCCGGCGGACGGCGGCAGCGTGAACTAAGTTTTCGGTTCGGCGTTAACCTGGTGATGTACGTGTTGACCGGAAACTACAAATCCGACCAAATTCATTTACCGGCAATCATCGAAAGGCTCAGGCGATGATCGACGCTGTCGCTTTTTCGCCGTTGCTTCCGTGGCCGGTGCTGGCGGTGCTGGGACTGGTCTTTTGCGCCGTTTTGGCCGTGTCCATTTTTGCCGGGGCGCGGCGCGGCGCGGGCTTGCGCGCCGGGGTCGCCGCCGTCTTGATGACGGCATTGCTGAACCCGCGTGTGGTCGAACAACGCCGTCAACCGCTGGATGATATCGCCGTCGTCATTGTCGATAGATCGCAAAGCCAGCACATCGCGCCGCGGCCCCGCCAGACCGAAGAAACCCTGGCCGAGGTGAAGGCGGTGCTGGACCGGCAAAAACATCTACAGGTCCGTGTTGTCGATGCCGGGAACGATGGCAAGGATGGCACCCATCTGGTTACGGCATTGCAGCGCGTGCTGGCCGATGTTCCGCCGGGCCGACTGGCGGGATCGATCTTGATTACCGACGGGCAGGTCCACGATGTCGATAAATTTCGCGCATCGTCGGGCGCGCCGGTGCATGTGCTGCTAACCGGTCGCCGCCAGGAAGTTGACCGGCATTTGGTGATCGCGCAGGCGCCGGGATACGGCATCGTCGGCAAGGATATCGCCCTGAAATTTCGGGTCGATGACAATGGCCGGACCGCGGCGGGCAACCAGACGGCACGCGTGCATCTGCGCCTTGACGGCGAGGTGATCGCATCAACCGATGCCGTCATCGGCCGGCCGCAGACGTTACACGTGACCATCAATCACGCGGGAAAGAACGTCATCGAGATTGAGGCCGACGCGCTGGATAACGAATTGTCGCTGCTTAACAACCGTGTCGTCACCACCGTAAACGGCGTCCGGGACCGCTTGAAGGTCTTGCTGGTTTCCGGCATGCCGCATGCCGGTGAAAGAACATGGCGCAACCTTCTTAAATCCGATCCGTCGGTCGATCTCGTTCACTTCACGATCCTGCGACCGCCGCAGGTCAACGACGGAACACCGATCAATGAGTTGGCCCTGATCATGTTCCCGACCCGGGAATTGTTCGAGAAGAAGCTTGGCGAATTCGATTTGATCGTGTTCGACCGTTACGTTGATCGCGGTGTTTTACCTGCCGCTTATCACGACAATATCAAATCCTATGTGCTTGATGGCGGCGCGATTTTGTTTGCCGACGGGCCGGAATATTCGACTGTGTTCAGCCTGTTCAGGTCTTCATTGGGAGCAGTCATGCCCTTGGAACCGGTGGGCGGCGTACTTGATCGGGGGTTCCGCCCGAAGGTCACCGAAATCGGTCATCGCCATCCCGTTACGGCGGACCTGACGGTGGCTGGCGATGAAGCATGGGGCCGCTGGCTGCGGCAGGTCCGGGTCCGTGCCCGTTCTGGCGAGGTTCTGATGACCGGCGCCGACGGCATCCCGCTGCTGGCGCTCGACCGGGTCGGAAAGGGCCGCATTGCCCAGATATCGAGCGACCATATCTGGTTGTGGGCGCGGGGCTACGAAGGCGGCGGCCCCCATGCCGAGTTGGTGCGCCGCCTCGCCCACTGGCTGATGAAGGAACCGGAACTTGAAGAAGAGCGGCTATCGGCGAAAGTCGAGAATGGCGGCCTTAAAATCGAGCGGCATAGCCTTGATACGCAGCCGGTCGATGTCACCGTCAGCGCCCCGTCGGGGGCGTCGTGGAGCATTCCCTTGGTATCGGGAAAGACCGATGACGGGGTTCGGTCAGCGCGGCTGGCGGTGCATGAAATTGGGTTGTATCGCATCGATGACGGCACGAAAATAGCGTTCGCCGCATCCGGTCCGGCCAATCCGAAGGAAGAGCTGGACCTGCGGTCAAGCGCCAAACCTCTCGCCCCTTTGGTTCGGGCGACGGGCGGTGGCGTCTATTGGCTTGAAGATGGTGTGCCGGGTGTTCGTTTGATGCCCGCCGGAGGCAAGGTTGCCGGTAACGGCTGGTTCGGGTTGATCGAAAACGGCGCCAGCGCCATCACCGGGGCGACGGAACGGCCTGTGCTGCCGGACGTGGCGTTGCTGTTGTTGGTATTGGCCGGACTTGGCGCCGCCTGGTGGCGGGAAGGGCGTTGACCCTGCGGTCGACTATGGCGCATCCCAGTAGGGCGCCGGGCCACAGCGTTTGGCCATGAAATCGACGTAGGCGCGGACCTTGGCCGATAGATGCCGATTGTGGGGGTAGACAATATAGATTCCGCCGCCAGTATTCATGAAGGCCTGCAAGGCGGGCTCGAACGCACCGGCTCGCAATTCCTCATCGATGATAAATGAGGGGGACAGAATGACACCCAGCCCGGCCAGCGCGGCCGTGCGCAGGGCATCACCATTATTGACGTGAAGATTTCCCGATACGCTGACCGGCAATCGTTTGCCCTGATCCCAGAAATACCAATCGCTGCCGGTGCTCAGGTAGCTGAACATCAGGCAATTGTGCTCTTTCAGTTGTTCCGGATGCGAAGGCTTTCCGTAGGCTCGCCAATATTCCGGTGTCGCGCAGACAATCGGTCGCAACGGGGCCAGGCGTTTGGCGATCAGGGACGAATCCTTCATTCGCCCGATCCTGATCGCCAGATCATACCCTTCATCGACCAAATCGACGATCCTGTCATTGAGGGTCAGGTCGATGGTTATATCCGGATACGTCGCCAGGAAATCGGGCAGGGCGGGCGACACATGGCGAATACCGAACGACATCGGGGCGTTGATCCGAAGTGTGCCTTGGGGGGTGGCGTGCAGCGCGGTGACCGCTCGTTCCGCTTCTTCGATGCTGCCGACGATGGTGGCGGCGCGTTCGTAAAAGGCAATGCCGGCCTCCGTCGGCGAAAGCTTTCGTGTCGTCCGGTTAAGCAGGCGCACCCCCAGACGGTCTTCCAGCCTGGCGATCTGTTTGCTGACCGCTGATTTGCTGATCGACAAATCCCTGGCCGCGGCCGAAAATCCGCCGGTTTCGACGACCCGGACGAAAATACTGAATGCATTGAGGTTATCCACGGGAAGCGCCTCGCATTGTATCTATTATAGAAACAATCTTACTCCAAATTATAAGATTGTATACAAATTAGCATCATTTAATGTATCCATCTGCCCTGCCCCCTCAGGATAATTTGGATCACGTTAAAGGAGTTACTCGATGACGAAGGTTTTGATTTTGTATTACAGCAGCTACGGCCACATCGAAACGATGGCCGATGCCATCGCGGAAGGCGCGCGTTCCGAAGCCGGCACGGATGTTGATATCATGCGGGTGCCTGAACTGATGAGCGACGATATTGCTGCAAATGCCGGCATTAAAATGGATCAAAAGGCCCCGGTTGCGACGCCGCAGGATCTGACCGGATACGATGCGATTATTTTCGGTACGCCGACCCGATTCGGAAACATGGCATCACAGATGCGCAGTTTCCTGGACCAGACCGGTGGACTGTGGGCTGGCGGCGCGTTTATTGGAAAAGTCGGCAGTGTCTTCGTCAGCACCGGCACGGGTGGCGGCGCGGAAACAACGATTACGTCGTTTCACAGCACCTTGATCCACCATGGTATGGTAATTGTCGGCTTGCCCTACAGCGCGCCCGAACTGACCGACTTGAGTGAAGTCCGCGGCGGCTCGCCCTACGGCGCGGCGACGATTGCCGGTGGTGATGGTTCTCGTACTCCCAGTGACAAGGAACTCGCCCTGGCTCGTTTTCAAGGCAAGCACGTTGCGCAGATTGCGACAAAACTTTCGGCCTGATGGTGTCGCCGGCGTGACAGCGCCGTCGTTTAGCGTTTACACTGAATCCTGGTAGTTGACAGGCCAGGTAAACAACAATGCCCTTCGTAAAACGCAGCGCCGACGGAAAGATCATAGCCGCCTACACGGTGGCCGAAACGCCGGGCATGGAATTGATTGACAGCGCCGATCCGCAGTTGATCGATTTCATGTACGACGGCGATCAGGAAGCCGCGACCAAAAAAGACATGCTGGAATCGGACCTGGGCCTGGCCCGGGTGTTGGAGGACCTGATCGACCTGTTGATCGAAAAAGGGACTTTCCGCTTCACCGACCTGCCACAAGCGGCGCAGCAAAAACTGTTGTCCCGGCGCGGATTGCGTAAGGAATTCGCCTATGTGGACACCTTGTTTTCGGTAGAAGACGAAGGCTTTTCAAGTGACTACGATAACAAAGACGGCTATCTGTAGCCCGACCCTATTCCGCTGCCTGCGCTTCGTCCTTGGGCGGGCTCCAGCGTAGTACGGGGTGGCGCGCCGCCGTGGTTTCGTCAAGCCGCCGCCATGGTGTCAGGCGTGGCGCCTGGTGGAAGTGATCGGCATCGCCCGATTTTGCCTTCGCCGTCAGCCCCTTCAACGCGGCAATGAATTGATCCAGGGTTTCCTTGGTTTCGGACTCCGTCGGCTCCATCAGCAATGCCCCGTGCACGACCAGTGGGAAGTACATGGTCATGGGGTGGAAGCCTTCGTCGATCATCGCCTTGGCGAAGTCCAGCGTCGAAACCCCGGTGTCCTTGAGGAAGCTGTCGTCGAACAGGCATTCGTGCATACACGGGCCGTCGAATGACGGACTCAGGGTATCCTTCAGTTCGGCCAGCAGGTAATTGGCGTTGAGAACCGCATCGGCACTGGCCTGGGCCAAGCCGTCCGAACCGTGGCTCATCATGTAGGCCAGGGCGCGGATGAACATGCCCATCTGACCGTGGAAGCCTTTGAGGCGCCCGAACGATTTCTCGCCGGCGCCGTGCTTGTGTTCGACCAGATCGAAGCCATTTTCTCCGTGCACGACGAAGGGCAGCGGTGCATAGGGCACCAGCGGTTCGCTCAGGACGACAGGGCCGGCGCCCGGTCCGCCGCCGCCGTGTGGCGTCGAAAAGGTCTTGTGCAGGTTAATGTGCATACAGTCGATGCCCAGATCGCCGGGGCGGACATTGCCCATGATGGCGTTCAGGTTGGCCCCGTCGCAGTAGAAAAAGGCGCCGACCTGATGGACGGCATCGGCGATGCGGATGATGTCGTTTTCAAACAGGCCGCAGGTGTTCGGGTTGGTCAGCATGATAGCCGCGACATCGTTGTCCAGCTTTTTCATCAAGGCGTCGAAATCAACCCGGCCACGTTCGTTGGCGGGAATCGAGTCGACGGCATAGCCGCAGGCCGCCGCCGTCGCCGGATTGGTGCCGTGGGCGGACTCAGGCACCAGCACGCGCTTGCGGGCGTCGCCACGGTCTTCAAGGGCGGCCCGGATGGCCATCATGCCGCACAGTTCACCCTGGGCGCCCGCCGCGGGCGACATGGCAACCGCCGGCATGCCGGTAATCACCTTCAGCCAGTGGGCGCAGGTGTCGATCAGTTCCAGCGCCCCTTGCACGGTCGATAGCGGCTGCATCGGGTGCAGCGACGCGAAGCCAGGCAGGCGGGCCAGCTTTTCGTTCAGGCGCGGGTTATGCTTCATGGTGCATGAACCCAGCGGATAGAAGCCCGAGTCAATGCCATAGTTTTTTTGGCTGATGCGCGTGTAGTGGCGCACGGTTTGCGGTTCGGACAAATCGGGCAGGCCGATCGGCGCCGTGCGCTCGGTGCCGCCAAGGCGGTTTTTTATGCTGGCAGGTTCGGCAAAATCGACGCCAAGGCGTCCCGGTCCGCCTTGTTCGAAGATCAGCGGCTCTTCCAACTGCAGGCCCCGGTTTCCGGTGATGGTTTTCAAAGAGTCGGCCATTACAGTACCTCGCTCAGGGAGCGCACAAGGGCCTCCATGTCATCGTCGGTGGTGCATTCCGTTGCCGCCACCAGAAGCAGATTTTCCATCGCGTCACCATGGGCACCGCGGGCGTAGAGCCTGGACACCGGAACGCCGCCGAGCACCCCTTTGGCCGCCAGATCATCGACCACCCCGGCCGCCGGCTTGGGCAGGCGTACGGTGAATTCGTTAAAGAAGGTATCGTTAAGCACCTCGAGTCCGGCCATCGCATCGAGTTTGTCGGCCAGACGCACGGCGTTTGCATGGTTGATGGCGGCGAGCTGGCGGAAGCCGGTTTCGCCAAGCAGGGTCATATGGACGCTGAAGGCCAGCGCGCACAGGCCGGAATTGGTGCAGATGTTGCTGGTCGCCTTTTCCCGGCGAATATGCTGTTCGCGGGTCGACAGTGTCAGCACCCAGCCGCGCTTGCCGTCGATGTCGGCGGTCTCGCCGCAGACCCGGCCCGGCATCTGGCGCAGATGTTTCTGGCGGACCGCGAACAGGCCGACCGTCGGGCCGCCGTAATTCAGCGCATTTCCGATCGATTGGCCTTCGGCGGCGACGATGTCGGCCCCCATGTCGCCGGGGGCGGTGATGGCGCCCAGTGACACCGCTTCGGTGACGACGACGACCAGCAAGGCGCCGGCCCCGTGGCAAGCGTCGGCCAATCGAGTCAGGTCACGAACACGGCCGAAAAAATCCGGGTTCTGAACGACGACACACGCCGTCTCGCCATCGATGGCGGCGATCAGGTTTTCATCCCCTTGCCAGTCCGGCGCGGCGACCTCCGGCGTCATGCCGTGGAAACCGGCGATGGTCTGGGTGGCGTCCCGGTAATGGGGGTGCAGGCCACCCGACAGGATCGCCTTTTTTCGTTTGGCGACGCGCCCGGCCATCATCACCGCTTCGGCGGTTGCCGTGGCGCCGTCGTACATCGACGCATTGGCCACTTCCATACCGGCGATCATTGCCACCTGGGTCTGGAACTCGAACAGGTATTGCAACGTGCCTTGCGACACTTCCGGCTGATAGGGTGTATAGGCGGTCAGAAATTCGCCGCGCTGGATCATCGCATCGACGGTCGCCGGAACGTGGTGGCGATAAGCCCCGGCACCAAGGAACGATGGTGCTTCCGCCGCGTTCAGGTTTTTGTTCGCCATCGCCGAAACGGCGCGTTCGACGTCCATCTCGCCCTGATGGGCGGGCAGATCGACGGCAGCCGACAGCAAGGCTCCCGGCGGCACGTCACGATAGAGATCTTTTATTCCTTCGGCGCCGATGGCGGCCAGCATGTCGGCACGGTCGGCATCGGTAAGCGGCAAATAGCGCATGGTATCTGATACCCTGGTTCTTGTTATTCCAGCCCGGCGACGTAGCCATCGTAGGCCGCGGCGTCCATCATATCGTCCAACTCGGTGGCGTCGGCTATGGTCATCTTGAAAATCCATCCGTCCCCTTCGGCATCGGTATTGATGGTCGACGGGGCGTCTTCCAGCGCGGGGTTTCCCTCGGTCACGTCACCGGTCAGCGGGGCATAGATTTCGCTCGCCGCCTTGACTGATTCGACGACGGCGGCTTCTTCGCCCTTGTCCAATTGTTTGCCCGCATCGGGGACTTCGACGAAGACGACGTCGCCAAGTTGATCCTGGGCATATTTTGAAATTCCGACAGTTGCGACGTCACCCTCGACGCTGACCCACTCGTGGTCTTCGGTATATTTGAGAGGCATATCTATTTCCCTTTGTAAATTCGTATACTTGTTAGGCGTTCAGTTTCTGATGTAGCGGTGTGGCGTGAAGGGCATTTTTACGACGCGGGCCGGCAGTGATTTGCCGCGCACCGACAGGTTGATTTCGGTGCCGGGTTTGGCAAATTCCATCGTGACATAGCCCATGGCGATGGGGCCGCCGACGGTCGGCCCAAAGCCGCCGCTGGTGATCTCGCCGATGGCGTTGCCGTCCTTGTCGATGATCTCGGTATGGGCACGGGCCGGGGCCTTGCCGTCGGGTCGGATGCCGACGCGCTTGCGTCCAACGCCGTTTTCGATCTGTTGTTGGACGATGGCGGCGCCGGGGAAACCGCCTTCGGCGCGCCGACGCTTGGAAATGGACCATAACAAACCGGCTTCAACGGGCGTCGTGGTCTGGTCGATGTCGCTGCCGTAAAGGCAAAGCCCGGCTTCCAGGCGCAGGGAATCGCGAGCGCCTAATCCGGCCAGTTCGACTTCGGGTTGGTCCAGCAGCATACGGGCAAGGTTTTCGGCCCGATCGGCGGCGACGGAAATTTCATATCCGTCTTCGCCGCTGTAACCGGAGCGCGACACGATGCACGGAATCTCGCCGACGCGAAGGGAGTCCGACGACATGAACTGTAGATGCCGGGCCGCCGGGGCCAGTCTGGCAAGGGCCGTCGCCGCTTCCGGTCCCTGAAGCGCCAGAAGCCCGAGGTCTGGCATGATCTCTAACTGGTTGCCGTCGCTTAAACCGGCCGCAATATGGGCGAAGTCGGCTTCCTTGCAGGCGGCATTGACGATCAGGAATAGGTGATCGCCGCGACGCGTCACCATCAGGTCGTCCAGGATGCCGCCTTGATCGTTGGTCAGCATGGTGTAGCGGATCTGGCCATCGCCAAGGGCCTGCAAGTCACCGGGGACAAGGGCTTCCAAAGCCGTTACGGGGTCGCTGCCACGAATGGCGGCCTGGCCCATATGCGACACATCGAACAGCGAGGCATGGTCGCGGGTATGTTGATGTTCGGCGAGGATTCCACGGTATTGAACCGGCATTTCATACCCGGCGAACGGCACCATCTTAGCGCCGAATTCCCTGTGCAGGGCGTCCAGCGGTGTAAATTTAAGCTCTTCCTGGGGATCTGACATCTGGTTCTCCAACAGCTAATTTCAGCGCACCCGGCCCACGGCGTTTGGCCACAATAGCGCCCCCTCTGTATTTGAACCTGAAAGATTCCCCGGTTGCCGCACGTTGGCGGGCCTTGATTATCGGGTTACATCTTCGGTGAGACGCATGGGCAATTCGACCCACACACCTGCTTTCCAGAGTCCCATCCCACGACGGTTCGGGTGCCTGAGAGTTTCCGGGGCGGTTGCTCCTTCGGCGCCGGACCTGCCCTGTGGCGGGTGTTTCCGCCGGGCTATCCGGTCTCTCCCGCAGTGGTCAACTGAGTAAAACCTGCGTTCGTTGTCGTCGGCGATTCCGACTTCAGCGTCACCCCAACGACGCGGCCATTTTATCCGTTCCGGGTTGAAGGTCAACAGTGGGGATCAGAATAATCAATGGATTTGAATCATGGATGTCGTTCAATCCTGCATTGGTAGCAGTTGTACGATGCCGAGCGCATGTGGAGATAGGCGACGCCTGGGTCCGCGAAGATGTGTTCAGAAACGCGTTCCACGTCCTTCATATCGACGATCTGTCCCGTTCCGTAGAGAATCCAGTGATCCGATGTATAACCCCGTATCAAGCATTGTTCCCAGCCTTGGAACATATCGGGAAGGGCGTTTGTGTCCGGATGCCGGTCGCACGGGTCGGCGCATAGAAAAATGGGGCCTGTTTCGGCGAATGGCTGCGGCGCCGGAAATGGGCGATGTGAAAGAACAAGCATTTTCTTTCCCCGGCCGATTTCGGTAAGGCAATGGCGACACGGATTGCGACCGCCATCCGAGATCACGACCGTTGCAGCCAGTCCGTTTGCATCGACACCGCCGGCCTGAAGGCGGCGAACAACGTTCGTTGGTATAGCCTGAAATTTGAGAGACATGAGGGAGCACTCCTGAAATCAACACGTGGGATTGTCGGCGCCGGACGGAAAACATCGCGGCGATCCGGTTGTTGTTCGGAATATCGCACTTAACGGTGACTGAAACTGGCCGCAATCGGCCCTGTTACCGGGTTTGATCTTCAGGATCTGCCGGGGCGGGCTTTGTCGCGGTTGTAGCGGACTTCATTGGGTGTCAGCTGGAAGCCGACGAAAACGGAATAATCCCGGCCACTTTGATTTGCGGCCAGCGGAATGGTCATCGTTATGGGGGCGTCGGTGTCTCTTGAGGTCATCTTTTTGCCGTAAAATTCGATCTTGAACGGGAAAATTTCCTTGGCGACAATCTTGCCGGTGCCGTCCAGAATGCTGACGAAGTAGTCAAACTTGGCGATGCGGTCCCGGTTGGCGGGGCCGCGATCCACTTTCACCTCGACCTGTAGATCCATACTGAGGACGCCGGCGCCGGTGTCGCTGTCGGTGTCATATTGACACGATCCGTTCAGGTGGACGATTTCACCGTTGAAATCGACGTCGGTCAGGTCCCGTCCGGGGCCGTCAAGGAAGCGCGTGAGGTTCGAGGTGCCCTCGAGAATGGTTGCTTTCGGGCAGGTCGGAGGCAGGGCGTTCGGATCGGCGGCACAGCCGCCAAGAAAAATCAACAGGGCGGCAAACAGGGGCCTCGCGGCAGTCCGGGGCAGGGTCATCGGCACGACTCACAGCTCCTTGTGGGTGCCGTCGCACAGAGGGATCTTTCCACTATGCTTACAGCCGCAAAAGTACACGGTTTTGGCTTCCGCCGCTTGATATATTTCGGGGCGAAATTCCGATCCACTGTGGGCTCCATCGCAGAACGGCTGTTTTTTGCTTTTGCCGCAAACGCAGACGAAATATTTTTTGCCAGCTTCCACGTCTATGGGGAAGGGCCCTTTTTTTGCAATGACGGGTTTGTCCATGGTTGGTTTGTCCTGAATTGATCCTGAAAATGCGAGCATTGATTATACCTGTATACGTGCGACGCCTACGAAAAATCAATCGCTGGCGGATAAATCAACCTGGGTCGAGGCCAAATACGCCAAGGCCCGTGCCCGCGCCCAGGGGTTGGCGATGCCTTCGGCCAACGTCAGCGCCCGGTCGAAAGCCCTCGCGGCAAGACCCGGCGCCGCTGCGGCCTTGCGGTCGGTGGCGATGTTGCAGAACATCCAGACCCTGGTCAGCTTGCTGCGAATAGACGTGGTTTCCGTTTCGGCCAGGGTTCCGGTTTTGTTGGCCGCCGTTATGTCTCCTGAACGTCGCTGCGCATCGGTGATCGCCCACAGCGTTTTGGCGCGCAGCATGTTGTCGTCGATCCGCCCTGCCGAGGCGATCGCCCGCCGGAATGTGTTTTTGCCTGTTTCGCCGTCCTGTAGTCTGGCGATGGATATCAATGCCCGGGCCATGCGTTCGTGGGCATAGGCCCGGGCGAACGGCAGCTTGATAAGTTTGATCGCTTTCAAGGCCTTTTCGATGGTTCGTTCGGCGGCCGCCATCTCGCCGGCGGTCGCCTGGGCAACGGCGATCCGGCCGAGCACGACCGCCCGGTAACGGACGATCTCTATCGTTTCGGCGGTGACAAGGGCCAGGTCGGCGTGCCCCGCCTTGGCCTGGGCGGCGGCGGCGCTGACCAGCACGGGTGTGTGTTCCGATTGCTCCGGCAGGTTTTTCAATATCTCGAGCGCCTGGCCAGGGTGGCCGGTTTCCGCCAGCGCCTCCGCGACGTGGCGCAGGCCAACGCTACGGGCTTTCCGGTCGCGCAGTCTATCGGCCTTGTTTTTGGCATCGGCGAGGGTTTGCGCGGCGGCGTCGATCTCGCCGGTCCGGCTTTGGATGATTGCGCCCCGAGCTTGCAGGGCGACACGCTTCAAGGGGGCGTTGATTGCGGGCAGGATTTCGAGCAGCAATTTCACGGTCCTTAGCGCCCCGGTCCGATTCCCGGCCGTACCGCTTGCCGTGGCCTGGATGGTGGCGATGGCGGCCAAGGCCTCTGCCCGTTTCAGCGGATCGGGAATGATATCGGCGGCGGCCAGGGCCTCGGCGGGGCGGCCGCTGCCGGCCTGGGCTTCGGCGATATCACGCAACGCCACGATCATCAGGCGGGGATCCTCGATGCGGCGGACCGTGTCCATGGCCCTATCGACCAGTCCGGCTTTCGTTTCGGCGACCAGAATCTCACTCAAGGCCCAATAGCGCAGTTCGTCCTTGAAGACCGCCCGGGCGCTTTCCGACGCTTCAGCCAACAGGCACTGCGGGGTCGGGGCGGCGAAGCAGGGCGCCGGGTCGCGGGTTGGATCGGCGGCGTCCCGAGGCCGTTGGCGATCGGCCAACAGGCGGCGGGTCTTGGGGCTTCGCAGCAGGGCGTTGCGGGCCGATTCCATTTTCAGCAGCCGTTGTCGATGTAACTGTTGCAGCAATGCGCGGACCTTGACGCTGGATTCAAGCCGGCCGACCAGTTGTTCGGTGACGATGCCGTCGATGGCCATATTTTCCCGCCGCTGATAGGTGCGGATGGCGGTTTCGGTTTGACCGTTGATGCGCCCGTCGATCGGTCCTTTGTAGTATCCCGCTTTCCTTAGCGCGAGTTGCATGCGTTTGATCAGCGGGTTGGCGATGGGGCTTTCCAGCGGAAACGATTCCTGACCGGGGACATCGCCGGGCTGGCGCGCGGCGTCGGCGGGCCGTGCCGTCGCAACGACAATCACACTCCCGATGCCAAAGCCGATGCCGGCGAGGGTCAGGAGACGCCGGGTGTGAAAAAAAATCTTCATAACTTTACGAACTATCGCTCCCTCCGCTATATCAGGCAAGATATTGTCTGGCTCCGCAATCAGGGCTTGGGGGGAGACCGGACCCCGAGATTTCAGTGGAATTTGAAGCATGGCCGTTTACACAGAAGTTTCCGACGAAGAACTCATGGCTTTCGTTTCCGGATATGGCATTGGCGAGGTTCTGTCGTGCAAGGGAATCGCCGAGGGCGTTGAAAATTCCAACTATCTGCTGACCACTGAACAGGGCGCGTTTATCCTGACGTTATACGAGAAACGGGTCGATCCCGGCGACTTGCCGTTTTTTTTGGGGTTAATGGCGCATTTGGCGGCAAAGGGAATTCCGTGCCCGACGCCGCTGACCGATGGCCAGGGCCGTTCCTTGAATACGCTCTGCGGTCGTCCGGCGGCGATCATCAGTTTTCTTGACGGCATGTGGCCCCGGCGCATTGTGCCGGATCATTGCGCCGGCCTTGGCGCGGCCATGGCGCAATTGCATCTGGCCGGAGCCGATTTCGCCCTATCGCGCCCCAATGCGCTGTCGGTTATGTCGTGGCGACCGCTGCTGAATGCCGCCGGCGAGCGGGCCGATGAGGTGATGCCCGGCCTGACGGCCCTGCTGTCGAGCGAGCTTGACGAGTTGGAAGCCCGTTGGCCAGCGGGCGGCGCCCTGCCATCGGGTGTGATCCACGCCGACCTGTTTCCCGACAACGTTTTCTTCCGGGCAGGCAAGCTTTCGGGTCTGATCGATTTCTATTTCGCCTGTAACGACATCTTCGCCTACGACCTGGCGATCTGTCTCAATGCCTGGTGCTTCGAGCCCGATAACAGTTTCAACGTTACCAAGGCCCGGCGCATGTTGACGGCCTATCGCAAGGTGCGGGAATTTTCCGATGACGAACTCGCGGCCTTGCCGCTGCTGGCCCGCGGTAGCGCCATGCGGTTTCTGTTGACGCGACTCTACGACTGGTTGAACACCCCGTCGGACGCCATGGTGACCCGCAAGGACCCCCTGGAATACCTTGAAAAGTTGCGCTTTCATCAGGGCATCAAAAGTCCTGCTTCATACGGTTTGGAATAACGATAACAATGATATCTGATAAGGACACGGTAAGGCTCTATACCGACGGCGCTTGCAGCGGTAACCCGGGCCCCGGCGGCTGGGGCGTACTGATGCTGTGGAATGGCCACGAAAAGGAACTGTGCGACGGCGAATTTGAAACCACCAACAACCGTATGGAACTGATGGCCGCCATCGTCGGCCTGGAATCCCTGAAGCGCGGCCTGACGGTCAATCTGTATACCGACAGCACCTATGTGCGCGACGGCATCACCAGGTGGATTCACGGCTGGAAGAAAAACGGCTGGAAGACGGCGGCGAGAAAGCCGGTCAAGAACGTCGATCTGTGGCAGCGGCTGGAGAGCGCGGTAAGCGCCCACACCGTTAACTGGCACTGGGTCAAGGGCCATTCCGGCCACCCTGAAAACGAACGCGCGGATGAACTCGCCCGACAGGGCATGAGCACCTACCGTAACAGCTAAGGTTCTGGTCGTCGGCCGGATTAGCCCTTAAGGTAGCGGTTGATCGTCAAGAGGGGATGCGCGTTATGGCAACGAACACAATACGACGAATTGCAGCCGTTTTTGTGCTGCTGACGGTGGCCGCCTGTCAGGGACCGATTACCCGCGAGACCAGGATTGATACCGTCGCCGCCAAGATCGAGGCCCGCAAGCAAAAGGACATCGTCGTCGGTGAATGGGCGCGTCAATACGTCAGGCTGGCCAGCATCGGCGGTCGAATCCTTCGCGATGGCGCCCGCTTTTGCGATAAAAAGGCTTTCTCGTATGGATTTTTCGCGTGGGACGAGACTTTTTTCGGCGAGAAATGGAAGAAAGCCTTTGCCAGAAGCGATGGTGTTTCTGATTTGATCAGCGTTGGCGGGATAATCCCCGGCTCGCAAGCTGAAAAGGCGGGCCTCCATGTCGGCGACATACTTGTCGCCGTTGGTGGCAAATCTCTTCCCGTTGGCGAAAAGGCGCATGAAAAATATAATGAATACACGACAAAGGCAGGCGAGAATGGGGCGGCCGTCGCTTTCAGGGTGCGTCGCGACGGTACGGAATTAACCTTCGATCTGCCGCCCGAAACGGTTTGCAATTACACGTTTGCCTTGGAATCCGAAGACGTTCTTAACGCCTACGCCGATGGCAAACAAATTCACGTTACCAGTCGGATAATGAACTTTATCCGCACCGACCAAGAACTGGCGCTGGTCCTTTCGCATGAGTTGGCCCATAACGTTATGGGCCATGTTCAGACGGCGAAAACCAACACCTTGCTGGGCGGTGCTGGCGGGTTCTTGATCGACGCAGTGGCGGCGTTGTCGGGGTATAACACCGGCGGCGAATTCACACACCTGGGGGCGCGTCAGGGCAGGGCGGCATATTCCGTCGCCTTCGAACAGGAAGCCGACTACGTCGCGCTCTACATCATGAATGAGGCCGGTTTCAATATTGACGGGGCGGCTAACTTCTGGCGGCGCATGGCGGCCAGTAGCCCGTTGGGCATAGACCGCGCTTCGACGCATCCAAGCACTTCAGCGCGGTTCCTTGGGATCGAGGCGACCATCAAGGAAATCCGCGACAAGCAGGCCAGGGGCTTGCCCATGGAACCCGACCTGAAGAAGAAGTAGTAGCGCCGATACCATATCACCACAGCCGTCCGGATTTTCGGCGGCGCCACGACCCGCCGGGAGCACCACGTTAAAGTTGTCCGAGCATGGTTTCGGCGCCGCTGATCCGGAATTCGCCGGGGGCTTCCCGGTTGATCGTCGTAACCACGCCATCATCGACAATCATCGAGAAACGGTCGCAGCGAATGCCCATGCCGCGCGCCGTCAGGTCCAGTTCCAGGCCCATCGCCCTGGTCAGTTCCGCCGAGCCATCGGCGGCCATGACGATGGCGTCGCCGACACCCTGATCCTTGCTCCACGCACCCATGACGAAAGCGTCGTTGACCGACAAGCAGACGATGCCGTCTATTCCCTTGGCCTTCAACGCATCGGCATTGAGCAGATAACCGGGGACGTGCTGTGCCGAGCAGGTCGGCGTGAAGGCGCCGGGCAGGCCGAACAAAGCGACTTTTTTGCCCTTGAACAATTCATCGGTGGAAACGGCCGCGGGGCCGTCGGCGGTCATGACGGAAAGGGTTGCCGATGGAATGGCGTCGCCGGGTGTGATGGTCATTGTCTTGAGTTCCCTAGGTTGGTGAATGGTCGGTAATACAAAAAGTGGTTAGTCGCCGGGCAATAGTCAAGCGACCAGAGGCGCTTTATGTCAAGGTCTGGTCACTTTGCCGGCGGCTTTTTTGAACGCTTGCACGACCGCATCGTGGTTCAGCAATTCCGGCAAGGTTATTCCGTGCGGCGCGCCCGGTCCGTAAACGGCATTGAACGGGATTCCATACCGCTGGAAACTGGCGAGATAGCGGGCGATACCATCATCGGGCAGGGTCCAGTCAGCCTGCATGGCGACAACGCTGTCCTGGCGCAATGTGTCCAGAATATCGTCGTTTGACAATACGAACCCCTTGTTGACCTGACAGGTGATGCACCAGTCGGCGGTGACATCGACGAACACGGTTTTGCCGGCGGCGACCAGGCCGGCAATGGAGTCGGGTTCGAACGGTTGCCAGATTTCCTTAAACACCGGATCGTCGGCGGCGCCACGCGGCGATACGGTGCCGGCAGGCATCAGCGACGGTGTCATCAGTGCCAACAAGGACAGGACGACGACGGCACCGCCGCCAATGAGCCATGAACGCCGTAGTCTTTTGCCCAGATAGACCGCGGCCACCATCACCAACATTAACAGGCCGATGGCGGCGGCGCCGCGTTCGCCGATCTGGGCGATCAGGACGCTAAGCAACCACACCGCCGTTGCCGCCAGCGCAAAGCCCAGAATCCGGCGCAGGATGATCATCCAGCGTCCGGGGCGGGGCAGTCGGATCGCCATGCCGGGCACCATCGCGATCGCCAGATAGGGGAGCGCCAGGCCGATGCCGAGCGCCGTGAATACCGCGAAAATATCGACCGGATTACGGGCCAGCGCGAAACCGATGGCGGTGCCAAGGAATGGTGCCGAGCACGGCGTCGCCAGCAGGGTGGCGAAAGCGCCGGTCATAAAATGGCCGCCCAGACCCTGGCTGTGGCCAACGTTGGCGCCGATATCGTTTACGGCCTCGGGCAGTCGAACCTCGAAAAATCCCCATAGGTTACAGGCGAACAGACTGACCACGATGGTCATGAAAACAAGGAACACCGGCTGCTGGAACTGGATGCCCCAGCCAATCGTCAGTCCCGCTTCCTTCAGGCCGACCAGAGCGGCGGCGAGAACCAGAAAGGCTGAAATGATTCCGGCCGCGGACGCAATGAAGCTAAGCCGAACATCCCGACGGTCGCGACCGCCGTGGCCGACGACACCCAATAACTTGATCGACAACACCGGCAGAACGCAGGGCATCAGGTTAAGGATCAGGCCACCAAGAATAGCCAGGGCAAGGATGGAAATCAGCCCCAGGCCATCGTCAGCGGTGTCGCCGGCTATACCCGGCTGGACGTTAAGAACCCGTTCGGCGGATCGTTTGCCGTCGGCCAGGGTAAAGGTCAATGCGGCCCCGGTCAGGCTGTGGGGCGGGGTCAGGTCTTCGACCCCCCAAGCTTTCGCCTCCAGTACGGCGTGCCGCCTGGCATCACTGAAATGCACGGTCGGCTTGCCGAAGACCAGAACGTTTGGCCCTTCGACGAACAGGTCCGGTTCGGTGAAGGGTTGGTCGGCGGATGCGGTGACTCGTATCGTCCAGTCTTTGCCTTCGCCAACGGCCTCGGCCTTTTCGATGCGCATCCCATGGGCCGAGCCATCACCGGGGACCTGTACCGAATAGCGGTTGATTAAGTGGGCGAATGGACTGGGTTCCGCCGGGCCCTGTGGCAGGTCCAGGGCGACCGTCGCCTTGTAGGGAACGCAGATCTCGCTACAGGTCAGAAAATCGACGTCCGCACGAAGCGCCATCGCCTGACCGGGTACCTTGGGCGTGACGGTCAGCGGCAGTACCACTTCGTTCTTGTAGCCGACCGATTCCAGTCCCAGCACGGAGAAGCGGTGCGGCAGCGGCCATTGGATGACGGCACTTTTCAGATTGCCTGACCCGGTCCAGTCCAGTGAGGGCGGGTAACCGGCATCGCCCGGCGAGCGCCAGTAGATTTTCCAGCCCGGTTGCATTTTAAACTGTAGCCCCAGCGTCAGCGATTTTTCCTCGCCGACGGCAGTTGCGGCGGAAATCAGGCGGATCGACGTGTAGTCCGTTTTGTGCCACGGCGAGGCCGCCGGTTCCGCCGTCACCGTCGCGGGAAACAACGACAACAGAAACATCAGGGCCGGAATAAAGTGCAGGGCGGAGAATCGCCGGGGCGTGAAAGAACTTGTCATGACGGGGGGATCATACCCATTTTTATAGCCGGGCGAAGCGAAACATTGAGGTTATCACAAATTCTTTACCACCGGCTATAAGCGCCAAAATGACCAAAAAAACAGATGGAAAACAATTTGTTACCGACTACTCTGGCGTTACCTGAACGCTTTGTGAGGCAGCGGGCGATGACCGCGCAGGCTTTTCCGGGCCTTGTTTCGCGTCGGAAGGCCCCGCGACCAACACAAAACCCTGATCCAAGGAGGTAAAATACGGATGGTATACCGTCAAGACATTGAAAATTCGCTTCTTGGGCAACTGCTTGTCGCCATGCCGGGGATGCAGGATCCCCGCTTTGAAAAGGCCGTCATTTACATTTGCGCCCATAGCAGCGAAGGGGCGATGGGGCTGGTGGTCAACAAACCCTGCGAAGAAATCACCTTCCCCGATCTTCTTGAACAACTGGGGATTGAAGAATATGGCGCATCGGACCGCATCGACCTGCAATTCGGTGGCCCGGTCGAATCGTCCCGCGGCTTCGTGCTGCACTCGCCCGATTACCTGCGCGACGCCTCCCTCGTCGTCGATCAAGACGTTGCTCTGACAGCGACCATCGAGATCCTGAAAGCCATCGCCCGTGGTGCCGGCCCCAGCCGAAGCCTGTTGGCCATTGGCTATGCCGGATGGGGGCCGGGGCAATTGGATATGGAAATACTAAACAACGGTTGGCTGCACGTCGATGCCGACAATGATCTGGTCTTCGGCAGCGATCTTGGTAACAAGTGGGAACGGGCCATGGGCAAGATCGGCATCGACCACCGGATGCTGTCCGATGAAGCCGGTCACTGTTGAGGAATTACGTCAACTTAGCCTTGATCCGGTCAAAGTCCGCAAGTTTTGACAGTGGCCCCAAGGAGGCCAGCGTCGGTTCCGATGCAAAAATACGCCGGGCCACCCGCTCGATGGTGTCGCGGTCGACGGCATCGATTTGCTGGACGACTTCTTTGACCGTCAGGGGGCGCCCAAACACTTGTAACTGGCGGGCCAGCTGTTCGCCGCGTGAGGACGAACTTTCCAGCGACATCAGGATCGACGATTTCAACTGGGCCTTGGAGCGGGCCACTTCCTGTTCTTCAACCTTGTCCTGGACCTTTTTGATCTCGTCGCATACCAGCGGCATCAGCTCCGCCGTTTCGTCTTCTCCGGTGCCCGCGTAAATACCGAACGTTCCGCCATCCTGGTAGCTGCTGGCGAACGAATAAATGTTGTAGACGAGGCCGCGTTTTTCGCGAATTTCCTGGAACAGCCGCGACGACATGCCGCCGCCGAACAGCGTCGAGAACACCGCCATGGCGTAGAAATCCGGATCGTCATAAGCTATCCCGTCGAAGCCCAGCAACAGATGTGCCTGTTCAAGGTCCTTGCTCTTGCGGCTTTCACCGCCCGTGTAGACGGCCTTCTCCTGGTTTGGCACGGGTCCCGTGCCCAAGTCGGCAAAGAATTCCCGGGCCATCGCCACGACATTTTCATGTTCGACATTGCCCGATGCCGCCAGCACCATGGCGGGTCCGTTGTAATGTTTTTTCATGTAATCGATGACCGTCCGGCGCGGCATGGCGCTAACCACATCGGCCAACCCCAGAACCGGGCGGCCCAAGGGCTGGTCAGGGTAGGCGGCGAGCTGGAAGTGATCGAAAATAACGTCGTCGGGCGTGTCCTCGGCGGAATTTATTTCCTGCAGGATAACGGTTCGTTCGCGTTCGAATTCTTCTGACTCCATCGTCGAGTTTTGCAGGATGTCGGCGATGATGTCGATTGCCAGACGTTGGTCTTCCTTCAGAACACGGGCGTAGTAGGCGGTGTTTTCGCGCGTCGTGTAGGCATTGATATGGCCGCCGACGTCTTCGATCTGCTCGGCGATATCAAGGGCCGTGCGCCGGTCCGTGCCTTTGAAGGCCATGTGTTCCAGAAGGTGCGAGACGCCGTTCATTTCTTGCGTTTCGTGGCGGGTGCCGATATCGACCCAGACGCCGACGGAAACGGATTCCACCGTGTCCATGGAATCTGTGGCGACTCTAAGGCCGTTGTCCAGGGTCGTGACGTTGGTGGCCATCAGGCGTTTCCTTGAGTGCGGTGCGCTTCGACGAACCCCTGCACCTGTGCTGCATCGTTGTCGAGTACGGTCTGGCGTTCTTCGCGTTCCAGCAAATCGGCAAGATGCGGCGGGAGCTGCGGGCGGATGCCGGTCGCGGCCTCTACCGCATCGGGGAACTTGGCCGGGTGGGCGGTCGCCAGCGCGATCAGCGGCGTTTCGGTGTTAGCGCGCCGGGCTCGTCCGGCGGCGACGCCGATGGCCGAATGGGGATCGAGCAGTTCGCCGTTCCGCCGGTAGATCCCGGCGATGATCTTTCTGGTTTGATCGTCGTCGAAGCGGGCCGCGTCAAACAGCTTTCGGGCGGCTTGCATCTGGTTCGGCCCGACGGCGAACCCGCCGGTGTCGGCAAAGGTGTTCATAATGGCGCGCACGGCGCCGCTGTCACGACCATACATATCGAATAGCAGGCGTTCGAAGTTGCTGGAAATCTGAATATCCATGCTGGGGCTGATGGTCGGATGAACCTGGCCGGTCTGCATTCGGCCGCTTTCGAAAAAGCGGGTTAGGATGTCGTTGCTGTTCGAGCCAATGATCAATTGTTCGATATCAAGACCCATCTGGCGCGCGCCGTACCCGGCGAAGACGTTGCCGAAGTTTCCGGTCGGCACGGCGAACGATATGGCCCGGTCGGGCGCACCCAGCCGTGCGGCGGCATAAAAGTAATAGACGATCTGCGCCATTACGCGGGCCCAGTTGATGGAATTGACCGCCGACAGATTGCAGCGGTCGCGGAATGGCTGGTCGTTGAACAGGGCTTTGACCAAATTCTGGCAATCGTCGAAGGTGCCTTTGATAGCGATGTTATGGACATTCGACTCTATGACGGTGGTCATCTGGCGGCGTTGTACCTCTGATACCCGGCCTTCCGGATACAGCATGAAGATGTCGATGGCATCGCGCCCGCGACAGGCCTCAATCGCCGCCGGTCCGGTATCTCCCGAGGTCGCCCCGACAATGGTTACCCGCTCGCCGCGTTTGCCCAGAACATGATCGAAGATACGGCCTAGGAACTGCATGGCGTAGTCCTTGAAGGCCAACGTCGGGCCGTGGAACAATTCCATCAGCCACTCGTTGTCGCCCAACGGTTTCATGGGCGCGACATCCGGGTCGTCGAAATCGGCATAGGTCGCGGCGACGATAGCGGCCAGATCATCGTCATCAATGACGCCCGCGGTGAACGGCCGGATGACCCGAAAGGCGCAATCGGCATAGGACAGGCCGGCCAGCGCCTTGATGTCGGCCGGTTTGAACTGCGGCCACGCCTCGGGCACATAAAGGCCACCGTCCCGCGCCAGGCCGGTCAGCAAAACGTCGTCAAAGGCCAGATCCGGGGCCTGCCCCCGGGTGCTGATGTATTTCAAGGCTCACAACTCCATGTCAAGGCGGCACAACCTAGAGCATTCCGGGGTTAAATAAAACCACTGTGATTCCGCCTTGGAGCTAATTCTTTCCGGTGTTTCGCCGGCGGTGTATGGTCAGGATCACATCGTCACGCCACGGAGCTATAAGGTTGCTGAGCCATATCACAATACTGCTGGTTTACCAGCTTGCCGGTGACGTCATCGCGCGCACTTTCGAACTGGCGCTGCCGGGGCCGGTAATTGGCATGGCGTTGCTGTTCACCACCTTGCTGGCCAAGGGGGGCGCGCCGGAAGGTTTCAATAAAACGGCGCTTGGCCTACTGGAGCATTTGTCGTTGCTGTTCGTGCCCGCCGGGGTTGGCGTGATGATGCATTTGCATCTGATCGGTGAAGAATGGGTGGCGTTGAGCGCGGCCCTGATCGGCAGCACCATTTTGACCATCGCCGTCACCGCGCTGGTCATGCGCGGTTGCGCCCGCTTGTCGGGCCGGGGGGATGAGGATGTCGATCATATGGGGGGTGGCGCGTGAGTCCGGACTTTTATCAAATCTGGGTCTATCTTTCGACGACGCCGCTGCTGGGGCTGACGGTGACGCTGGTTGCCTATCAGGGCGGCACCTGGATTTACCGCAAGGCCAATCTTAATCCCATCCTTAACCCGGTGTTGATCGCCATCATTGCGCTGGTGGCGCTGCTGTTTTTTACCGGCACGGATTATCAGACCTATTTCGAAGGGGCCAAGTTCGTCCACTTCATGTTAGGCCCGGCGACGGTCGCCCTGGCTGTGCCGTTGTATAACCAGTTCAGGCAAGTACGCCGGTCGTTTCCGTCGATCCTGATCGCCTTGCTGGCCGGCTCGGCGACGGCGGCGTTAAGCGCCATCGGAATCGCCTGGGCGCTTGGCGCCTCACGGCAGACGTTGATCTCTCTGGCTCCGAAATCGGTTACGACACCGATCGCCATGGGCATTTCGGAAGCCACCGGTGGGCTGCCGTCGCTGACCGCCGTGCTGGTCATCCTGACCGGCATCATCGGCGCCGTCTTCGCGACGTGGACGCTCAATGTTTTGGGGATCAGGGACTGGCGGGCGCGTGGCCTGGCCATTGGCGTCGCGGCCCACGGGATCGGCACCGCGCGTGCCCTTCAGGTGAACGAGGTGGCGGGCGCCTTCGCCAGTCTGGCGATGGGCCTTAACGCCTTGGCGACGGCGGTATTACTGCCGATTCTTCTGGGCCTTATTTTCTAGGTCACGAACCGATAAGCGGCATGCGGAACGATTCCAATTCAGTTTGCGGCAACGACAGGCAACGCCTGACCGCTCGCGGCTTCGAGGATTTTCATTGCCTTTTGTATTTCCCTCTCTTTTCCCTTGGCGTATGGGGCTATTTCGGCATCCACTTGTACGATATGACCGATCCACCATTGCCGCAGAAACTTGCGAAGGTGAAAGAGTGTGTCTGGATCGCGGTTTTCGTGCCATCTGTCGGCCAGGTCATTTACCTGATTGATCAGATTGCGGTGGCGGTCGCGATGTCTTTCCAGGTCGGGGTAACCGCAAACGTCCATGATCGCTTCCTCGCGACTGAAATGAAAACGTGTGTAAGCGATCAGTTTTTCGATAATATCGCTCAAATCGTTGTCGTCAAGGGACCGCCGCGAAGCCTTGTTCGTCAACGAAATAATAACCTGATGATCTTTGTCTATGGCATCAACGCCGACGCGAAGTTTATCGGTCCAGATGACGGTTTCTTCATTGCTGACCAGGGGAAGTTCGATCCAAAACGTGCTGCCGCCGCCTTTGGTGCTTTCGAATCCGATGCGCCCCGCCAATTGTTCGATCAGAAGTCTGGTCACAGCCAAGCCAATGCCGGTGCCTTCTCTGGTTTTCATCGGGTCATCTCCAAGCCGGATGAAGGGCTGGAAAACGTTCGCATAGTCCTCTTTGGCAATGCCAATGCCGGTGTCCGTAAAGGACAGATGCAGGAAACCGTCATTGGTTTCCTGACCCTTTATTATGACCGTTCCGTTATCTTGATTGAATTTTACCGCATTGGTCAGAAGATTGATTAGAATCTGTTTTAGCCGCACCCGGTCAGTGCGAAGAAATAAGGCTGATTCGTTGCTGAATCGATCAATGATATTTATCCCTCGCGGCCCACCGATGGGCGCCAACAAGGTCACGCAGCCGGAAACGACGTCGTTTGCATTGATGTGCTCCAGGGAAAGGTCGATCTTGTCAGATTCAATGCTTGCCAGGTCGAGAATTTCGTTCACGAGGTCAAGAAGGTGGTTGCCGCCGTCCAAAATACAGTCAACATGTTCATTCTGGGCCGGTGAAAGAGGGCTCTTGGGGTCAAGCTTTAGCACCTGTGCGAAGCCCAAAACGGCGTTCAGCGGCGTTCGCAGTTGGTGGCTCATGCTGGCCATAAATTCAGATTTTGCCGCGCTGGCTCTCTCTGCTTCCTCTTTCTGTGTTTCGGCAAGATCCTTCGCGTCTTGAAGGCTGTGTATCCATTCCTCGTGTTCACGGATCTCGCGTGGTACCCAACGACGGATTAGCAGAAACAGGACCAACAACCCGGCAACCACATTGATCATTTTTGGGATTATGATCATGGTGGGGTGCGCGAGCACCTCATGGATGCTCTTGGGCAAAAATCCGGACAGCGATGTAAAATAGAATCCGAAATATATATTCTCGAATAACGTCCTGAAGGCATCGATGGCGAGAATGACAAGAAGAACGGCGACCGCCCCGTCAGAGACTTTGGTCTTCCTGACTTTCCCCAGGTAAAACCCCAGAATGACCAGCCACAACATGGTGACGATCCAATAGGTGAACGGCGTGAGTAAGCTCAGCATTTTAGACCCGCGACAGTTTTTTTCAGCAAAAGGACGAGGACGTGTTTGATGCTCCGAGGTGCAAGCCCCTCAATCGCGATAGAACACTATCAACAGAAGTGCAAAATGTCTTCCTCTGACTACGATATGGTGCAGTGGGAAACTTCAATGCCTTGGCGACGACGGTTTTGCCGTCAGCTTTTCCTGAATTTGTCGTCTAATCGGGCAAATAGCGCGATTTCAGATGGCTGATGAAGGCTGCGGCGTCGAGCGGTCGCCCGGTCGCCCTGGTCAGAAGCTCCGACAGGCTCATGGACGACCCCAGCGAATGGACGCTGTCGCCCAGCCATGCCATCAGCGGTTTGAAATCGCCTTTCGGAATGCCCTTGCCGATTGCGGGTTGCGCTTCCCGCGCGGCTGCGAACAATTGCGCCGCCGTCATGGCGCCCAAGGTATACGTCGGGAAGTAGCCCCACGCGCCATCGTACCAGTGGATATCCTGCATGCACCCTTCGCGGTCGTCCGGCGGGCGGACGCCAAGCAGCTTTTCCATGCCGTCGTTCCAGGCGGCGGGCAGGTCGGCAACCTTGAGGTCACCGCCGATCACCGCCTTTTCCAAACGATAGCGCAGGATCACGTGCAGCGGATAGGTGACTTCGTCGGCATCGACCCGGATGAAGCCGCGCTTCACATGGGTGAGCAGTTTGTACAGGTTATCGGGCTGCCACGCGGGACCCGACCGGCCGAATGCCTGAGCGATCAACGGTGCCGCGAATTCCAGATAGGCGCGCGACCGGCAAACCTGCATTTCGATCAGCAACGACTGGCTTTCGTGGGTCGCCATGCCAAGCGCGTCGCCGACCGGTTGGTAGCGCCAGTCGGTGGGCAGGCCGCGCTCGTAAAGGGCGTGACCGGTTTCATGCAGCACCCCCATCAGCGCCGATGAATAATCGTTTTCGTCATAGCGCGTGGTGATCCGGACATCTTCCGCTGTGCCGCCGCAGAACGGGTGCAGGCTGGTGTCGAGCCTGCCGTGGTCGAAATCGAAGCCGAGCGCTTCCATCAACTGAATGCCGAGCGCCCGTTGGGCGGCTTCGGGGAACGGGCCTTCCGGTACGATGGCGGCGGGTTGTTGGGCTTGTCGGTCCAACACCTGGTTGAGAAATCCCGGCAGGAAATCTTCCAGCACCGCGAACTGGGCGTCGATGTCGGCGCTGCGGCCGCCCGGTTCGTATTCGTCGAGCAGGGCGTCATAGGGGCTAAGGCCCAGCGCGTCGGACTTCGCCTTGGCTCCTTCGCGAACCAGTTCGACCAACTTTTCGAGCGGTTCCAGAACGGCTGCGAAGTCGGCTTCGGCGCGGGCGGTGCGCCAGATCGTCTCACAGGCGCTGGAAGCCCGCGACAGGGCCGTTACCTGCCCTTCGCTGAGCGCCGTCGAATGCGCCCACATATGTTTCATGGCGGCCAGATTGGCCAATTGCCAGCTTTCAAGGTCGCCGGTTTGCTCCGCCTGCGCCAACAGGTCACCGGTCTCGGGGGCGGTCAGCAGGCCATGCCGCACGGCTTCCAGTTCGGCCAGTTGGTCGGCCCGCCCGGACGCTCCGCCCGGCGGCATGATGGTCGCGTAGTCCCAGTGCAGGATTTCACCGGCGTCGCGCAGCGTCAGAATACGGCGAAAGCGGCTTTCCAGGTCGGCGTAAGCGATGTTCGTCATGGCGGCTAACCGCCGAACAGGGCCGGTCCCCAGGTCAGGACAGCCTTGTCGATAAGCAGGAACAGGAAGATCAGGAACAGGTAAAAGATGGAAAAGAAGAACATCCTGCGGGCGTCTTTGTCATCGTCGCTTTTTAGCACAATGATGGCGTGCCGCACGAACGCGACACCAAGGGCCAGGGCGGCGACGCCGTAGACCCGTCCCGACATCCCGACGAATGTCGGGAGGAGCGTTACCGGCACCAGGGCGAGGGTATAGATCAGCATCTGCACTTTTGTTTTGCGATGACCGACGACGACCGGCATCATCGGGACGCCGGCGCGTTCGTAGTCACCGCTGCGGAACAAGGCCAAGGCCCAGGTATGCGGCGGCGTCCACATCATGATGATCAGGAACAGGATTAACGAATTTGGCTCGAAACCGCCGGTGACGGCGATCCAGCCAATCATCGGGGGAAAAGCCCCGGCCGCACCGCCTATGACGATGTTTTGCGGGGTCCGGCGTTTTAGCCAGACGGTGTAGATGAACACGTAGTACAGAATCGTCACCATCAGCCAACCGGCGCTGGCGACGTTGACGAAAATGCCCATGCCGGCAACCGACGCGACGGCTAGGAAAGAACCGAAGCCAAGTGCTTCCAAGGGGTCCAGGCGGCCTGCCGGCAGCGGTCGATTGCGGGTGCGCTCCATAACAATGTCGATGTCGCGATCATACCACATGTTAATGGCGCCCGACGCCCCGGCGGCGACGGCGATGAACAGGATCGCCAGCGCGCCCTTCAACGGATCGATAGAGCCCGGAGCCATCATCATGCCTGTCCAGGCGGTGAAAACCACCAGCGACATCACTCGGGGTTTCAGCAACAGCGCGTATTCGACGACGCGCAACCTTGGCGCAGACGTTTCCAAGGTGGCGGACTCGTTTTTTGGGGGTGGGGTCACTACAATGTTTCTCCGGGCACGAAGCCTCTTATTTGCCCGTTGGTTGCGGCGAAGGCAAGGATTTGTTGATCCCGGATAGCATAACGATGTACACGACCCACAATGACCCCCTTGGAGGCAATTGCGAAAAGCGATGAGCGATACAACGGATAGCCGCCTCGATCGGCTCGAACAAAACCTGGCCCACAGTGAACTGATCGTCAGTTCCCTAAGCGACGAGTTGGCTAAACAATGGCAGGTCATCGACCGTCAAGGCCGGGTTATTGCCGATCTGAAGGAAAAAGTCGACGGCCTGGAAGCCGACCTGCCGGGCCTGCCGAACGCCCATCAGCCGCCACCGCATTATTGACGTCTCAGGCGATCAAATTTCCGAATTTTCCAAGGTTGCGCGGAAGACCTTGACCAGCGACTGATCCAGCTTGTCGCCCAGGTCGGCCAGAATGGCGAACGCCTTTTCCGGCGGGAAGGCCGGTTTGTAGGCCCGTTCGTCGGTCAGGGCGCTGAAAATATCGACGATCGCCGACATTCTCGCAAGTTCGCTCAGGTCATCCCCTCCAAGACCCAGCGGATAGCCGCTGCCGTCCAGTTTCTCGTGGTGCTGCAAGGCGACGACGCGGATGCCGGCGTTGACGTTGGGTGTCCTGTCGAGGATATCCTTGGTATGGTCGACATGGCTTTTCATGATTTCCCAGTCGTTGCCTTCAAGCTTGCTGGGTTTGTTGAGGATATCCTGCGGCGTTACCATTTTACCGACGTCGTGAAGCAATCCACCGGTTGACAGCGTGGTCAACTCGTCATTGCGCATGCCGATGCCGTATCCGAACACCGACAGGTAGGTGGCGACCCGCAGCGAATGAACATAGGTGTAGTTGTGATGGCCGCGCACGCCGTCCAGGACGCCTTGAACCTGACGGTCGTTGATCGCCCGGACCAGCGTTTCGCAGCCCTTGTTGGTCGCTGTTATGTCGATCGGCTGTTTTGCTTCGATCGCATCCGACAAAACCAGAAAGTCCGCGACGGTTTTTTGTAGAACGGTTTTCTGCAGGGTGGGAAGTTGTTCCCATGTTTGCTCGACGGATCGGCTGAGCAGTTCGGCGATACGGGTAAAAAGCAGATTCCTGGAGAACGGTCGACTTACGTAGAGGTCATTTTCAGACGCACTATCCGGGCCAAGGACGTCGGCCGTTTTTGACGTTCCGGTGACGATAAACGGGATGTTGTTCAGTTCTTCGTCGTTGCGTTTATCGTAAAGGCAACCGCGACCGTTTTCCAGCATCCGGTCATCGACGATGACCATGTCCGGCGATTTGACGCGCATGGCGTCAATCGCCGATTGATTGTTGTCGAACGATATCACATTGTACAGGCGTGCGAGGGTTTGGCGCAGCTTCTCGCGGTGTTCCCGATGGCTGTTGACGACAAAGATTCTGGGTGACTTACGGTCGCTCATTCTTGCTCAGACAGTCCGTTTTGGCGTCATGATCTAGCATTAGTAGTATATGGCGGGGCGTTACGTTAATCCTAATAGTTATTAGAATTAACGTAACTATTCCCGGCTTGTCCCCCGGTTCGTCTCCCGGGTCGTCACGGTGGGCAGGGCTAGGCGAGCGCCGCCGCCGCCGCGTCCAGGCCCCGAACGACGCGGTCAAACAGGTCGTCGATTTCGGCTTTGGTGATGATCAGCGGTGGGCAGATACCGATGGCGTCGCCGGGGAGCGGTCGCACAATCAGGTTTTCGCCCAGCATTTTTTCGGCCGCGGTCGGCGCCGCCTTGGCTGCCGCCGGATACTGCTCTCGGGTTTCCTTGTCGGCGACCAGTTCGATGCCGCCGATCAGGCCGACGCCGCGGGCTTCGCCGACCAATGGATGGTTCGCCAACTCCGCCAGACGTTTCTGGAAGTGCGGCGCGACCTCGGCGATATGACCCAGAATGTCATCATCTTCATAGATATTGAGGGTTTCCAGCGCCACGGCGGCGGCGACCGGGTGCCCGCCATAGGTGTTGCCGGTGCCGAACACGCCAAGCACCTTGCTCTGCTCGACAAAGGCGTCGTAGAGCGTGTTGGAAATCATCACGGCGCCGATTGGCAGGTAGGCCGACGATAACTGCTTGGCGCAGGTCAGCAGGTCGGGTTCGATGTTATAGGTGTCACAACCCCACATCTTGCCGGTGCGTCCGAAACCGCAAATCACTTCATCGGCAATCAACAAGACATCATGCTTTTTCAAAACCTTCTGGATTTTCTCGAAGTATGTCGCCGGTGGGGTCATGACCCCGCCGGCGCCCATCACCGGTTCGGCGATAAAGCCGCCAACGGTTTCCGGGCCTTCGGCCTGGATCTGCTTGTCCAGATTATCGGCCAGACGGGACGCGAATTCTTCTTCCGTTTCGCCGGTTTCACCGTACCGGTAATAGCACGGCGTATCGCAGTGCAGGATCCGGTCGATCGGCAGGTCCCAACCGTCCTGGGCATAGGGCAGGGCGGTCAGGCTACCGGCGGCGATGGTGACGCCATGATAGGCGCGCTTACGTGAAATGATCTTCTTCTTTTCCGGTTTGCCGATGGCGTTGTGATAGTACCAGACCATTTTCATGGCGGTATCGACCGCTTCCGACCCGGAATTGACCAGGTAAACTTTCCCCAGCGACTTAGGCGCGATGCCGATCAGTTTTTCCGAAAGCTCGATCACCGGCACGGTCGCCCGATGGGCGAAAGAATGGGAGAACGGCAGAACGTCCAACTGCTTTTTGGCCGCTTCGGCCAGGCGCTTTTCGCTAAACCCCAGCCCGGTGCACCACAGGCCGGCTAGGCCTTCGAGGTATTTGTTGTCTTGTTCGTCGTAGACAAAGATACCTTCGCCACGGGTGATGACAAACGGGCCTTTTTCCTTGTGAACAGCCAAATTGGTGTAGGGGTGCAACGAATAGGCGAGGTCTCTGGCGGCGTTGGAATTGGGGGCGTGTGTCATGGTGATCATCCTTCAGAATTAATATGCAGGCTGCCGATCCGGTGCCGTGCCTGTTGAATTTGCAATCCAATGTTATAGGGGCATCCCGATCTTCATTCTAGCGTTGTCTTCTGGCCTTTGGGGATCGGTATTTCCCCACGATGATCGTTTTCGCCCCCAAAAACAAAGGGCGCCCCATTCGGACCGCCCTTTGTCTGGCATGGAAAAACACCGATGGCGTGCTCCCCCGGGGGGGGGGGAGGGATATTGATTATTGATGGTCGGGATTACCTGCCCAACCTTTTGGCGATGCCGTCGCCGTAAGCCGGGTCGGCCTGACGAAAGTAGCCCAACTGACGTTCGACGATGTCGTCGGGCACGCCCGCCATGGCCCCGGCGATGGTATCCATCAGGCGGTCCTGTTCATCGCCCGGCATGATGCGGAACAGGTTACCCGCCTGGGTGAAGTCGTCGTTGCCATCGCGATGGTTGTAGCGGTCGGCGACGTCGCCAATCGCCAGCGGCGGTTCCTTCATGTCCGGGCTCTCGACCGGGCCATCGAAGCTGTTCGGCTGGTAATTGACCGAACCACCACCGTTGCCATCGAAGCGCATGGCCCCGTCGCGCTGGTAGTTGTGCACCGGGCAACGGGCCGCATTCACCGGCAAGTGCTGGTGGTTGGCCCCGACCCGGTAGCGCTGGGCGTCGCCGTAAGACAGGATGCGCATCTGCAACACCTTGTCCGGGCTGTGACCGATTCCCGGCACCAGGTTGGCCGGCGTGAAGGCGGCCTGTTCCACTTCCGCGAAGTAGTTCTCCGGGTTGCGGTTCAACTCCAGGGTGCCGACTTCGATCAGCGGAAACTCGCTATGCGGCCATACCTTGGTCAGGTCGAATGGATTGTATTCCGTCTGTTCGGCCTCTGCCTCGGTCATGATCTGGACTTTCATCGTCCACTTTGGGAAATCGCCCCGATCAATGGCTTCAACCAGGTCACGCTGATGGCTTTCCCGATCTTCACCGATCAGCTTCGCCACCTCGTCGTTGCTGTTGATCGACTGGCCTTGCTGGGTCTTGAAGTGGAACTTGACGTAGACGCGTTCCCCTTCGGAGTTAATCAGGCTGTAGGTATGCGAGCCATAACCGTTCATGTGACGATAGGTCTTCGGCAGACCGCGATCCGACATCAGGATGGTAATCTGATGCAGCGCTTCGGGCGCATGGGACCAGAAATCCCATTGCATGGTGGCGTCCCGCAGGTTGGTCCGGGGATCGCGCTTCTGGCTGTGGATGAAGTCCATGAATTTATAGGGATCACGGATAAAGAACACCGGCGTGTTGTTGCCAACGATGTCCCAGTTGCCTTCTTTCGTGTAGAACTTCATGGCGAAACCGCGCACGTCACGCTCGGCGTCCGCCGCGCCTTTTTCGCCGGCGACGGTCGAGAAGCGCAAGAAACAGTCGGTTTCCGTTCCGACTTCGAACACCTTCGCCTTGCTGTACTTCGTGATGTCGCCGGTGATCGTCAGTTTGCCGTAAGCGCCCGAGCCTTTGGCGTGAACGATGCGTTCGGGAATGCGTTCGCGGTTAAAGTGGGCGTGCTTCTCGAACAGCTGCCAGTCCTGAGCCAACAGGGGCCCGCGGGGGCCGGCGGTCAGACTGTTCTGGTTATCACCAATGGGCGCACCGTTGGTGGACGTCATAATCGGGCATTTACTCATAGCGCTAACTCCTTTGGTTTGGTTGGTCGAGGGCTTGGCTTAAAATCAAGATAAATTCTGTCATGGCGGTCACAGGTCGCCGATCAGGTCGTCGCGGACGGCCCCCGTGATCGGTGTACTTTCGGTGTAGTTGGCGTGGCCGATAACGAAAGCGGCGGTCACGCCGGGATCACGAAACTTGTCCGCCTGTTCGGGCGTTATGCGGAAGTGGATGAAATGGATGGACGACGTCTTGCCGTCTGGCGCGGTGCGATCCACGTCCGTTTCCCAATCGGCGCTGACCCTATCTCCGCCGATATCGAGTGCGATGATTGGCTCGTCTATAATATCGGCGGCGGTGATTGTTGTTTTGATCGACATGGGGTCGTTCCTCTCGTCGTGATGGTTTTGACAGAGGAGATGGTAGGCAAATTGATAAATTGTTTCTAACGATTAGTTCTTGTTAAATTAATCTATTTTATAACTTAATGGAATTATCCTTGGTGCGCGCCGCACGGAAAACGCGCCGCATCAATCAGCGGCCCGGCGACGTATCAGGCGCGCCAGCAGCGCGATGCCGGGTTCGATTCTTTCCAGCGGCAATGATGAGAACCCCAGCCGCAAGTAGTTGTCCGGCCCGTCCGCAGCCATGAAGTTGATGCGACCGGGTTCTATAACCAGCCCTTGTTCGATGGCGTCGCGGGCGAGCAGGGCGGCGTCCAGTCCTTCCGGACCTTTGACCCAATAGCTGGTGCCGCCGAACGTCGGGGTTCGGGATGAATCGGGCAGGTATTTTGACAGCGCTTCGCCCATGACCTGCCAGCGCGCCCGGTACGCCCGGTGCAGGCGGTGGACCATGGTGTCGTGGTGGCCCAGCGACAGGAACAGGGCGGTGGTGCGCTGGTTATTGGTCGGCGGGTGGCGCATCATCAACTGGCGCAAGGCCTGGGCTTCGGCGATCAAGTCGCGGGGGCCGACCAGATAGCCGATTCGAAGGCCCGGAAACAGCGATTTCGACAGGCTGCCGATATAGAGAACCCGATCATTGCCATCGAGCGACTTCAGCGCCGGTGTCGGTTCGCCGACATAGTTGGCTTCCGGTTCGTAATCGTCTTCGATGATCAGGAAATTCTTTTTGGCGGCCCGTTGCAGCAGCGCTTGCCGCCGTTTCAAGGGCATCGTCGCGGTGCTCGGATGTTGGTGACTGGGCGTGACATAGACCAGGTCGCAGTCATCCAGCCGCTGGTCCACCGGCAGGCCGTCCTTATCTACCGGGATCGGTTTCAGGTGCGATGTTTTGAGGCGGAAGATGTTGCGCATGTCCGGATAGCCGGGTTCTTCGATGGCGACGGTGGTGTCCCGGTCGACCAGCAGCCCGGCCAGCAGGAAAAGGGCATTTTGCGCCCCTAATGTAATCAGAATCTGGTCGGTTTCGGCAAGAATGCCGCGCCGGGGTAACAGCCGGGTACGGATTTGTTCGATCAGCACCGGATCGTCGGCCCCCAGCGTGTCGTGGGTCCAGGCGGCCATGCCCTTGGTGCCAAGCGCCTGACGCGTGCATTCCCGCCAGGCGGCAATGGGAAACAGGCTCGGGTCGACCTGGCCGTAGACGAATGGATAGGGATAGGACATCCAGTCCGCCGGTTTGCGATTGTGCTGTAGTCTGGATGGTCGGGCGCGAAGCAGGGCGTGCCAGTCGGGGGAATTTTTCGGCGTTGCCAGACTGTCTGTTTGAAGGGGAGCCTTTGGGGCCGTGCCTGCGACGGGGGCCAGGGCGCGGCCTTCCAGAATTTCCGGATCGACGTAAAAACCGCTGCGTTCGCGCGATACCAGGTAGCCGTCATCGACCAGCCCCTGATAGGCCAATACAACGGTATTGCGCGAGACTTTAAGGGTTTTCGCCATCTTTCGGCACGATGGCAACGGCTCGCCCGATGGCAACTGGCCACCCAATATGGCCGTCACCAGCATCTCCCGAATTTGCGACTGAATACTGGTGTGTGGCTTGCGAACAAGATGGAAGAGCGAATCACGCATGATGTTGGCCTGATCAAAATGCGGGAATTGGCTCTAGAGCCCCCCAAACCATGAGACTACGGTGTTTGCATGCAGGGGGCAAGCGGCTGATGCCCGGCGCAATCGTATTGTCGTTTTTAACAGGAGTATATTTGATGACCTACCAAGCCAATTCTCTGGAGCATCACTGGATGCCGTTTACCGCCAACCGTGATTTCAAGGCTGAACCCAGGCTGGTGGTCAAAGGTAAAGGCATTCATTACACCGACCATAACGGCAACCGGGTGATCGATGGCGCATCGGGACTGTTCTGTTGCGCCGCCGGGCATGGCCGTCAGGAAATCGCCGACGCCGTCGCCGATCAGTTGATGGAAATTGATTACAGCCCGCATTTTCAGATCGGATCGCCGCCATCGTTCGAACTGGCGCGTCGGGTCGCAGCGTTGACGCCGGATGGCATTAATCACGTCTTCTTCACCAATTCCGGTTCGGAAAGCATCGACACCGCGTTGAAAATCGCCATGGCCTATCACAGCGCCCGCGGCGAAGGGCATCGCAGCAAGTTTGTCTCGCGGGAACGGGCCTATCATGGGGTTAACATTGGCGGTACGTCGCTGTCGGGGTTGATGAAGAACCGGGAAATCTTTGGCGCCGTCATGCCTGGCGTCGTGCACATGCGGCATACCTGGTCGCCCGATGCCCGCTTCACCCGTGGTCAGCCCGAACACGGCGCCGAACTGGCGGATGATCTGGAGCGTTTCGCACAATTGCTGGGCGGCCGGAACATTGCCGCCTGCTTCGTCGAACCCATTGCCGGTTCGACCGGTTGTCTGGTGCCGCCAAAGGGGTATCTGGAACGCCTGCGCGAAATTTGCGATACTTATGGCATCCTGCTGGTCTTCGATGAAGTGATCTGCGGATTCGGACGCCTTGGTGTGCCGTTCGCGTCACAGGCCTTTGGTGTCACCCCCGATATCATGACCATGGCGAAGGCGTTGACCAATGGCGTGCTGCCCATGGGCGCCGTCGCGGTGAAGGATTCGATTTACGAAACCATCACCGAAGCGGCGCCGGATGGCGCGGTCGAATTTTTCCACGGCTATACCTATTCAGGCAACCCGGCGTCGTGTGCCGCCGCCTTGGCAACGCTGGATATCTATGAAAAGGAAAATCTGTTCCAGCGCGCCGCCGACATGACCGATTATTTCCTCGATGCCGTCTACGGCCTGCAAGATCTGGATGCCGTTACCGACATCCGGGGCTATGGCATGCTGGCGGCATTCGACATTGCATCGACCGAAGCACCGGGAGCGGTTGGAACACGGCTGATGAAAAGCCTTTTCGCCGGGGGGCTGCATGTCAAGTTCACCGGTGACAGCGTTCTGATAGCCCCGCCGCTGATCGCCGAAAAGAGCGATATTGATGATATTACCGGTATTCTGCGGGACGCGCTGAAAGACTTGTGATAGGAACTCCATAACTAATTTATTGAAGAAACGGGAGAAACCTTAAATGACCAAGACACTCTGCCATTATATCGACGGCAAGTCGGTGGAAGGGGCCAGCGGCCGCTTCGGCGACGTGTTCAATCCGGCGACGGGCGACATCATGGCCCAGGTGCCGCTGGCGACGGCCGATGAAGTCCGCAAGGCTATAGCGTCGTCCGCGGCCGCCCTTCCGGGCTGGTCCCGGACACCACCGGCCAGGCGTGCGCAGGTAATGTTCAGGTTCAGGGAACTGTTGATCAAACACACCGACGAACTGGCCGAACTGCTGTCATCCGAACACGGCAAGACCCTGCCTGACGCAAAGGGCGAACTGGGTCGCGGCATCGAGGTTGTCGAATTCGCCTGCGGCATTCCGCACTTGCTGAAGGGGGAACATTCCGAAAACGTTGCCGGCAACGTTGACAGTTACTCCGTTCGTCAGCCGGTCGGCGTGGTTGCCGGGATTACGCCGTTCAACTTTCCCGCGATGGTTCCCATGTGGATGTATCCGGTCGCCATCGCGTGCGGCAATACCTTCATTTTGAAGCCGTCCGAACGGGATCCCTCGGTGGTCATGCGGATCGCCGAACTGGCGACCGAGGCGGGCCTGCCCGACGGCGTGCTGAACGTCATCAACGGCGACAAGGAAGCGGTCGATACCCTGCTGAGCGATCCCGCCATCGACGCCATCAGCTTCGTTGGTTCGACCGCCATTGGTGAGTACATCTACAAGACCGGCTGCGCCAACGGCAAGCGGGTGCAGGCGCTATGCGGCGCCAAGAACCACATGGTGGTGATGCCCGATGCCGACATGAACCAGGTCACCGATGCCCTGATGGGGGCCGGGTACGGGTCTGCCGGTGAACGGTGCATGGCGATTTCGGTTGCCGTTGCCGTCGGCGACGATACCGCGGACGAGTTGATCAAGCGGTTGGCGCCGCAGGTCAGGGCCTTGAAGGTCGGTCCCTATAACGATGCGGATTCCGAAATGGGTCCGGTGATTTCTCGCGACAGTGAAAATCGCATCAAGGAATACATTGATGCCGGTGTTGCCGCCGGTGCCGAACTGGTCGTCGATGGCCGCGATATTTCGCTGCAGGGCTACGAAAACGGCTATTTCGTCGGTGGTTGCCTGTTCGATAGGGTGACCAAGGATATGTCGATCTATACCGACGAAATTTTCGGACCGGTGCTATCGGTGGTTCGCGCCAAAAATTATGATGAGGCCCTTGGCCTTGTGAACGATCACGAATACGGCAACGGTGCGGCGATCTTCACCCGTGATGGCGATGCGGCGCGGAATTTCACGTCCAACGCCAAGATCGGCATGATCGGCGTTAACGTGCCGATCCCGGTTCCGGTCGCTTATCACAGCTTCGGTGGCTGGAAACGGTCGCTGTTCGGCGATCATCATATCCATGGCATGGAAGGCGTGCGGTTCTATACGCGCCTTAAAACCATGACCACGCGATGGCCTTCGGGCATTCGTGAGGGCGCGGAATTCAACTTTAAGCGGGGCTCTGAACACTGAGGAGAACCAGTTTCTGGCCGGACCCGTGAGGGATAAGCTCGCTCACGGGTCCGCGTCGTTCTATAAAACGATTATCGTCGCCAGAAACAGGACCAGAATCTGTAACCGGAGTTCATTGCACCATGCGGCTTGATGATCGGGATTTGAAAATCCTTTCGGTTTTGCAGTCCGAAGGCCGGATTACCAAGACGGAACTCGCCGCGCGGGTCAATCTGTCGCCGACACCCTGTTGGCAAAGGTTGAAGAAGCTTGAGGACGCGGGCGTCATTGAAGGATACGGCGCCCGTGTCTCATTGGCGGCACTGGGGCCTTTATCCGTTATTTTCATGGAAGCGGAAATCGGCAGCCACAAGGTCGAGGATTTCAACCGCTTTGAGATGGCCCTGCAGGATATTCCGGAAATCGTTGAATGCTGGGCCGTCGGCGGCGGTATCGACTATGTGATGAAATTTATCTGCAAGGATGTCGGGGCCTACCAACGGCTGGTTGACGAGATCTTGCAGGCGGATATCGGCCTTAAGCGGTACTACACGTACGTCGTGACCAAACCCGTCAAATCCACGCCGACTTTGCCGTTCGCGGCGCTTTCGATTCAGGGGAAACCTGAAGAACAGTGAAATCCTCTGTTTTCTGCCCCGCAAAAAGAGACTTTCCCGTAATTCCTCCCACACTTCAAACGCACTTTCCGGCCCGATGGGAATACCGTCGCCATTACTGCATTTCCGCTGAAGGTCGCAATGAACACACATCGAAACCCGGATATTGAACGCCTGGCCGATCGCGGCATGTTGAAGTCGTCCGCCTATGTAAACGGCCGGTGGTGTCGCTCGGGGACAACCTTCAGCGTGACAAATCCTGCCGATGGCGGGTGGATTGCCGACGTCTCCGCGGTATCGGCGGCGGAAAGTAGCGACGTTGTCACCGCCGCCCACGCCGCATTCCCGGCCTGGGCCGCGTTGCTGCCGCAGGACCGCGCCGCAATTCTGTATCGCTGGTTTACGCTGGTGCAAGAGCACAAGGAAGACCTCGCGCTGTTGATGACGTTGGAGCAAGGCAAGCCCCTGTCGGAATCTCGCGGCGAAATAGACTATGGCGCGGCTTTCATCGAATTCTTTTCCGAACAGGCCAAGCGCCCGGATATCATGGGTGTTACCTCGCATCTGCCAAATGCCGAGGTGGAGGTCTGGCTGGAACCGGTCGGTGTCGCCGCCTTGATTACGCCATGGAATTTTCCGCACGCGATGATTACCCGGAAGGCTGCCGCCGCCCTATCGGTCGGGTGCACGGTGATGGTTCATCCGTCACAGGAAACGCCGCTGTCGGCGTTGGCGCTGGCGGAACTTGCCGAACGTGCGGGCTTCCCGCCGGGTGTGTTCAATGTTGTTCCGGGCAATGCCGCCGACATCGTCGGCCAGTGGACCGGCGACAGGCGTGTTCGCGCCGTTTCCTTTACCGGGTCAACCGATGTTGGCCGATTGCTGTACAGCCAATGTGCGCCGACCATCAAGCGCCTGAGCCTGGAGCTTGGCGGGCATGCGCCGTTTATTGTCTTTGCCGATGCCGATATGGATAAGGCGGTGGACGAGGCTATGTCGGCCAAATTTGCGACATCCGGTCAGGATTGTCTGGGGGCGAACCGCTTCTTTATAGAACGGCCCGCCTATGATGAGTTTTGCCGGAAATTTACCGCCCGGACTAAACGGCTTTCCGTCGGGCGTGGCGTCGATGATCCGGAAATCGGCCCCCTTATGAACGAACGCGCGGTCCTCAAACAGATAGATCATGTCGATGACGCCGTCGGCAAGGGGGGCAAGCTTTTGTGCGGTGGTTCCCGGCTGGATCTTGGGCCGCTTTTCTTCGCGCCAACGGTCCTTGCCGATGTCCCGGACGAGGCCAAAATCATGCGCGAAGAGACATTTGGCCCGGTCGCCGCGATTGCGCCATTTGACGATGAAGACGCCGTCGTGAGCCGGGCCAACGATACCGAATACGGGCTTATGGCGTACGTGCACACCAAAGATCCATCGCGTATCTACCGGGTCAGCCGGGCGCTGGAATTCGGGATGATCGGCGTTAACCGCAGCAAGGTAACCGGCGCGCCGATTCCCTTTGGCGGAATGAAACAATCCGGTCTCGGGCGGGAAGGCTCGCAGCGCGGAATCGACGCATTCTCAGACATTAAATATGTCTGTCGCGATTGGGCCTAAACACCTAGGCCCGCAACCAAATTAAAAGGAGAAGACAATGCTCAAGAACGATCAACTCGACGAGTGGGACCGCGAGAATTTCTTCCACCCCTCGACACACTCGGCACAGTTTGCCCGCGGTGAACTGCCGAACCGGATCGTTACCGGCGGCGAAGGCGTCTACATTTCGGATCGGGACGGCAATAAATTGCTCGACGGATTTGCCGGTCTGTATTGCGTTAACGTCGGCTATGGCCGACAGGATATCGCCGAGGCCATTGCCAGGCAGGCCCGGGAACTCGCCTACTATCATGCTTATGCCGGCCACGGTACCGAAGCATCGATCACCCTGTCGAAAATGATCATTGACCGCGCGCCGGCCAACATGAGCCGGGTCTATTACGGTCTCTCGGGGTCCGATGCCAACGAAACCAACATCAAGCTGGTTTGGTACTACAACAACGTGCTGGGTCGCCCGAAGAAAAAGAAAATCATCTCGCGCTGGCGTGGCTATCACGGCTCGGGACTGATGACCGGTTCGTTGACCGGGCTCGGGCTTTTCCACAACAAGTTCGACCTGCCGCTGGAACAGGTTATTCATACCGAAGCTCCCTACTATTACCGGCGCCCCGATCTGGCCATGAACGAGGCTGACTTTACTGCCGATTGCGCCGAAAAGCTGGAGCAGTTGATTGTTGCCGAAGGTCCGGACACCATTGCCGCTTTCATTGGCGAGCCGGTGTTGGGTACCGGCGGTATTGTGCCGCCACCGGTCGGCTACTGGGCGGCAATTCAGGCGGTCTTGAAAAAGTACGACATCCTGCTGATCGCCGATGAAGTCGTGACCGGCTTCGGCCGCCTGGGCACCATGTTCGGGTCTGATCATTATGGCATCGAAGCCGATATCATCACCTCGGCGAAGGGCCTCACGTCGGCCTACGCGCCGCTTTCCGCGTCGATTATTTCAGACAAAGTCTGGCAGGTCCTGGCCCGGGGCTCCGACGAGTTCGGCGCTATCGGCCATGGCTGGACCTATTCGGCCCATCCGATTGGCGCGGCGGCCGGTGTCGCCAACCTGAAATTGCTCGACGAACTCGGGCTTGTCGCCAACGCCGCCAGGGTCGGCTCCTACTTGAAGGAACAGATGGCGGCGGCCGTTGGCGACCACGCCAACGTTGGCGAGGTTCGCGGCGAAGGCCTGATGTTGGCCGTGGAACTGGTGCAGGACCGCGATACCCGTACGTTTTTCGATCCGTCGCTGGGCATGGGTGGCAAGGCTGTCGCCGCGATGCTCAAGCGCGGCGTCATTTGCCGGGCCATGCCGCAGGGCGATATTCTTGGCTTCGCACCGCCACTTTGCCTGACGATGGAAGAAGCCGACACGATCGTTGGCGCCACCAAGGAAGCGCTCGAAGACGTCTGTTAAAACAGCTCGCCACGGGGAAAACCGTCGGATCACTGGTTTTCTCGCTGGCGGGCGATATTTTTATTCCCATTGGCGTCGTTCGGGCCTAATTTTCTTGACGATACCGGGGAGTCGCCATGGGCGTTGCATCGTCGTTGGAAGACCACCCTGTAGACGGGTGGTTTTTTAATTGATCAGTGATCGAGGGGGCGTTATGGCGAAGCAATTTCCTACCCAGGCGAAAGTTGTCATCATCGGTGGCGGTGTCGTCGGCTGCTCGTTGGCCTACCATTTAACCAAACTGGGGTGGACGGATGTTGTCTTGCTGGAACGCAAGCAGTTGACCTGTGGGACCACGTGGCACGCCGCCGGGCTGGTCGGGCAGTTGCGGGCGACCAGCAACATGACGCGCTTGGCCCAGTACACGACCAACCTGTTCGGCTCGCTGGAACAGGAAACGGGTCAGGCGACCGGCTTTTCGCAGCGCGGGTCATTGGCTTTGGCGACGACCCCGGAACGCTTCGAGGAGCTAAAGCGCGGCGCGTCCATGGCGCGCTGTTTCGGGCTGGATGTCGAGGTCATCACCGCCGCCGAGGCCCAAGCCAAGTGGCCCTTGATCAATGTCGATGATGTGGTCGGCGCGGTGTTCTTGCCGAAAGACGGGCAGGTCAACCCGATCGACGTCACCCAGGCATTGGCCAAGGGAGCCAAAAACAGCGGCGCACGGATCATCGAAGGCGTTAAGGTCACCGGCATTCGTAGAAAGAACGGCCGGGTCACGGGCGTCGCCACCGATCATGGCGACATCGCCGCGGAATTTGTCGTCAACTGCGCCGGTTTGTGGGGCCGCGAGGTCGGTCGCATGGCCGGTGTCAATGTGCCGCTGCATGCGGCCGAACATTTTTACATTGTTACCGAACCATTCGACGGCATGAGTCCCGGTCTGCCGGTGATGCGCGATCCCGATAGCTGTGCATATTTCAAGGAAGACGCCGGCAAGTTACTGTTGGGCGCGTTCGAGCCGGTGGCTAAACCGTGGGGCATGGATGGCATCCCGGAAGATTTTTCGTTCGGGCAATTGGCGGATGACTTCGATCATTTCGAACCAATTCTGGAAGCCGCCATGCGGCGCTTGCCGGCCTTGGAAAATGTCGGCGTACAGTTGTTTTTCAACGGCCCGGAAAGCTTCACGCCCGATGACCGTTATCTGCTCGGTCCGGCGCCGGAACTGGAGAATTTCTTCGTCGCCGCCGGGTTTAATTCGGTCGGTATCCAATCGTCGGGCGGGGCGGGCAGGGTGCTGGCGGACTGGATTGTCGAGGGCCATCCGCCGATGGACCTGTGGGATGTCGACATTCGCCGTATGCTGCCGTTCCAGGGCAACGCCAAGTACCTGCATGACCGCACCGTCGAAGGCCTCGGTTTGCTGTACGCCATGCATTGGCCGTTCCGGCAGTTCGAAACGGCCCGGCAGGTCCGCACGACGCCGTTCCATGATCGTCTGAAGGCCGCCGGGGCGTGTTTCGGCGAGGCCGGGGGCTGGGAACGGCCCAACTGGTTCGCACCCGAGGGCGTTACCCCGGAATATGAATATTCCTACGCTCGGCAGAACTGGTTCGAGCATTCCGCGGCCGAACACATGGCGGTCCGCGAAGGCGTCGGGTTGCTCGATCTTTCGACCTTCGCCAAGTTCTTGCTGCAAGGGCGTGATGTCGAACGGGTGCTTGGCCAAGTCTGCGCCAACGATGTGGCGGTTGAACCCGGACGTATTGTCTATACCCAGTGGTTGAATGATCGTGGTGGCATTGAATCCGACCTGACCATCACCCGATTGGCCGACGACTGCTACATGATCGTCACCGCGTTTTCATCGCAGACACGCGATTTCCATTGGCTGAAAAGTCATATTCCGGACGATGCCCATGCGGTGTTGACCGACGTCACCTCCGGCACTGCGATCCTTGGTATTATGGGGCCAAAGGCGCGCGATTTGTTACAGTCACTGACTCCGGATGACCTGTCGAACGATGCTTTCCCGTTCGCGACCTGCCGCGACATTGAGTTGGGCTACGGCAAGGTTCGTGCCTCGCGCATTACCTATGTTGGTGAATTGGGGTGGGAGTTGTATATCCCGACGGAATTTGCCGCTGGCATTTACGACACCATCGTTGCCGCCGGCGGTGATGTTGGCCTTAAACATACCGGCATGCATGCGATGAATTCGCTACGCATGGAAAAGGCCTATCGCCACTGGGGCCACGATATCACCGATGAAGACACACCGCTGGAATCGGGCCTTGGCTTTGCCGTCGCCTGGGACAAGCCCGCGGGCTTTATCGGCCGCGAGGCGCTGTTAAAGCAGCGCCAGCGGGGCGTCCGCAGGCGGCTGGTGCAGTTCGCACTGGAGGACGCGAGTGCGTTGCTGCATCACAACGAACCAATTTGGCGCAACGACGAAATTGTCGGCTATATCACCTCGGGCATGTTCGGCCACGCGTTGGGGGCATCGTTGGGCATGGGATACGTCGAACACGAAGATGAAATCAACGGCGTGGTCGATGCCGACTTCATCAATTCCGGAACATATGAAATCGAAGTTGCCTGCAAACGAATTCCGGCGACGGCGTCCCTAAAACCCTTTTACGATCCGAAAAGCGAACGGGTGAAGATTTAACAGGAGGCTATGGGAGGTGATTTTGCCGGGCCGACGCCAGCCGCCGTCACAGCCGAATTCATCGACGTGGCCCTTCCGGGCCTGATTGGCAACAACGACCACCCACGCCTCAGGGTATTGACGGCGCGCCTGAACAGACGTGACGGCTTCATCTCAACGCACCCGCCGCAGGGATAGACGTGCTCAAACGTGGGCGCTGAACTTGTCGTGGCCGGCGTCTGACATAAGCCTGTTGAAATCACCGCCCGAAATGTGAATCAGGGTCTTGTGATCTCCGCCTTCGAAATAAATTTCGGGCTGCCTGGATAGGCTGTCATCCCAGACCACGCGCATGCCATAGGCCGCACCGATTGGCGGCACGGCGCCGACCTCGCAGTCGTCGAACAAGGCGCGAGCCTCGTCCTCCGTCGCCAGTTCAAGATCGTCGCCGAACTTCTTGCGCAGGGTCTTCAGATCGATCATGTGGGAGCTTGGCAGAACCGCCACCAGGTAGCCGAAATCATCCCGTAGCAAGACGCCCTTGGCCATGGTGTCGCCGGTGATATAGGCGCTGTTGGCGGCTCCGATACTGGTGGCTTGATAGGGGTGTTCGATCTCTTCGAAAACGATGTGGCAATCCCTGAGGTATTCTTTTAATGTAATCGCGATGCCCATAATCCGCCTCCTCTTCCTGAGTCCTGAAACAGAGACTTGGCCGATCCGCGGATTGTATCACAATACCGTTATGAATTACAGGGGCCGTCCATCGGTTGTTCGGCTTTGTCGCCGCACCTCGGTCAGTAGCTTTCAAACTTATTGATGGCGCCCGACAGGGAAAGGCCGCTCGCCTCAAGAATTTTAACACTAAATTGTACTATTGTTGTAAAGATTAGAGCATAGTCATTCGGTGATGATGTGTCTGTTCAAGTATTTAAGCAGGGGGAACTGAATATGAATAGAAGACATGCTTTGAAAATAATGACCGGGGCGGCGTTTGCGAGTTGCCCGACATGTCTGGCGCTTACGTCGGCAACATCGGCCCTTGCGGCGGAAACGGCGCATGGCGAAGCGCCCCGCTGGAGTTATGAAGGTGCCGATGGGCCAAGCCACTGGTCGGAGCTTTCGCCGGCCAACCGGGTCTGCGGCGTCGGCTTCCAGCAGTCCCCGATTGATATCGATAGCTCGATCCGTGCCGAGGTCGGCGGGATCGGGATTTCCTATGGCGCGATGCCGCTGCGGGTGGTCAATAACGGTCATACGATCCAGGTTAACTGTGAGCCGGGCAGTGAGATCAGGATGGATGGTCAGACCTTCAAGCTGCTGCAGTTTCATTTTCATCATCCCAGCGAACATACCTTCCGCGGCAAGTCGTTCGATATGGAAGCCCATTTCGTCCATGCCTCGGCAGACGGGACATTGGCCGTCTTGGGTGTCTTTATCGCCAAGGGTGCGCCCAATGACGTCCTCGCCCCGATCTGGCACAACATGCCGACTGTCGCCGGCCCCGAAAAGCGGGTTAATTCGGTGAGCGTTTTTCCCGAGCGGCTGCTGCCTGCCGATCGGACGTTCCACCGCTATTACGGTTCCCTGACGACGCCGCCGTGTTCGGAAAAAGTAATTTGGTCGGTATACGGGACGCCGGTCGAGGCATCGAGCGCTCAGGTCGGCAAATTTGCGTCGATCTTTCCGGGGAATGCCCGGCCGATCCAGAATCTTAACCGGCGGTTCCTGCTGAAGTCGCAGTAGGCGAAGATCAATCTCCAGCACCGAAGTGCAGTCTTATGAGGACACGGAAATGAATGAAGCAATAGCAATCAATGAAGAGACAAAAATCAGCGGCGCGGCCACCTCGGCGGGCGGTGGCATGCTGAACAATATCAAGGTCAAGACCAAGGTCTTGATGGGGTTCTCGTTGATCCTGGTGATTCTGGCCGTTCTTTCCGGACTCGGCTATTCCCGATTCGTTTCGACCGGCCACGAGATCGCGTCATATACGAGCAATGTCGAGGAAGCGGCGCTTGCCAACGAAATCGAGGCGACGTTCCTGAAGCTTCAGATGTTCGCGCGGGAATTTGCCGCGACCGGTAATGAGGACGCCGCGAAGGAAGTCGAGCGGCTGGCCGAAGAACTGACCCCTCTTCTTGCTAAAGCGAATGAGCACTTTACAGGACCAGCGCGGAAGGACAGGGTCGCCACTATCGAACAGGCAGTCGGAACCTATCTCGGAAATTTCAAGAAAGCCGAGACCCTGGAAGGCAGTCTCAAGGACCAGATCAACGGGGTTCTGGAGCCCACGGGCATTAAGTTCCTAGCCGATCTTGACGCCTTGCGCGAGCGGGCTGTTCGGGAAGGCAACGGTGATGTCAGGACTTACGTAGAGGCGGCCGTCCGCCACGCGCTTCAGGCCAGACTCTACGCCAACATCACCCTGGGGCGGCACGATGTTTCCTTCGGGGCCAAGACGATGGCCGAATTCCAGCAGCTGTCCGCCGCCCTTGAGGCGATCGGCACGGCGGCCCGGACGGCGGAAGAACGCACCCTGCATGAGGAACTGAAGAAACTCCTTCTGACCTACGAACAGTCCTTCGAGAAAAGCGAGGAAGAAGAACGGGGCATCCAGAAGCTGGTTGAAGGCGAGATGACGGCGGCGGCGGCTAACATCGCCAAGGACACCGGATGGGTCAGGCAAGAGGCTATGGCATCAGAGGAAAAGATCCGGGATGAAACGGCGATGGGCATCCAGTCCGCCGAACAGACGATGTTGATCACCAGTATCGCCGGTATCGTGATCGGTATCTTCCTTGGATGGTTTATCGGTAACGGCATTTCCAAGCCCGTGGTGTCGATGACCGAGGCCATGTCGGTGCTGGCCGACGGTAATCTGGAGGCCGAAATACCGGCCCAGGGTCGCGGCGACGAGATCGGCGAAATGGCGGCTGCCGTTCAGGTCTTCAAGGAAAATGCGATCCGCGTCAAGCAGATGGAAGCGGAAGCCAAGGAGCAGGAGCAACGGGCCGCCGAGGAAAAGACGCGGATGATGAACCAGATGGCCGACGACTTCCATGCCAGCGTCGGCGGCGTCGTGGAGACGGTGTCTTCGGCTTCGACGGAGTTGCAGGCTTCGGCCCAGTCGATGACGGCGATATCCGAAGAGACGTCGGCCCAGGCGACGGCCGTTGCGGCGGCCTCGGAAGAGGCCTCGACCAACGTCCAGA